>JAEEGK010007371.1_pt1 | contig 26233 bp, 16 predicted proteins | sample 8958771 | NCBI WGS metagenome assembly JAEEGK01 (sample SAMN16246547, study PRJNA631951) | gut metagenome | biome: gut microbiome; feature: rumen; material: SC-attached | host: Bos | place: Iran: Karaj | collected 2018-10 | reverse complement strand
TCATCCTGCTGGTCATGCTCATCGGTCTGGCGGCTATCTACCTGTTCTGTCGCCAGCAGATCAGAAAGGTGACATCACCCCTCCACCGCTTCGCCCGTTCGGCAGAAGAGGTGGCGAAAGGCAACTTCAATACGCCGCTGCCCGACATCAGGGACGACGACGAGATACGGCTATTGCGCAACTCGTTTGGTAATATGCAGCAGTCACTCAGCCAGTATATCGACGAACTGAAGACCACTACTGCCCAGAAATCGGCCATCGAGAGCGAACTGTCCGTTGCCCGCAGAATCCAGATGTCAATGCTGAGGAAGAACATCCCAGAGCGTCCGGATCTGGAGGTTGATGCCACGCTGACCCCCGCCAAGGCCGTGGGTGGCGATCTCTACGACTACTTCGTGCGCGACAACCGCCTCTACTTCTGTATCGGTGACGTAGCAGGCAAGGGCGTTCCTGCCGCATTGGTCATGACCACAGTTTGCGGCGCCTTCCGCCTGTTGGCTGAGAGTGAGTCAGAACCACAGCACATCGTGACCCGCATGAATGACATGATGACACGTGACAACAGCATGACCATCTTCGTCACCTTCTTCGCAGGTGTGCTCGACCTTGATACCGGGCGGTTGCGTTACTGCAATGCAGGCCACAAAGCACCTGTTCTGATTCCTCAGTTCTCACTTCTCACGCCAAAGTTAAGGAATCTGCCTGTAGGAGCGATGCCTGACAGGACGTTTACGCAGCAAGAGACAACACTCGCACCAGGTACCACCATCTTCCTCTATACCGATGGTCTGGACGAGGCCGAAAATGCCCGACACCAAATGTTTGGCAAGGAACGGATTAAAGATGTGCTGCAAACCACATCGCCAAAACCACACACACTCATTGAACAGATGACTCAGGCTGTTGCCGACTTCGTAGGCGATACCGAACAGAGCGATGACCTCACCATGCTGGCGCTGCAATACGTGTAATTACCAATCTACGGACTCGTACCACTTCAGCAGTTTGATGTCCTCATTGTTGTGGGCATAGTATTTTCCGTATTCCGTATTGGGATCCTGCGGTATATACATGCTCACTCCGTGATATTTATCTTCGGTCATCTCGAAGTCGCTGTAGATGTAGCGCCACGTCATGCAGGTACGCCACTGCTCAGCAAAGCGCTTCTCCACGACAGCCTGATCCAAGGCCCGCTTCCACTGCTGGTAGTCGCTCTCCGACAGCTGTGAGCGGAAGAAGTCGCCGGCATCATAGAAGAGATTGTACTCCTGATGGAACTGTATGCTCGAGGCGCTGTAGCCGTAGTGTATCAGTCCCTGCGTGTCGGCATAGCCGTTGCCGGTCATGGCCTGCACCTTGTCGAGGGCATAGCGGGTGGCACTGGCCAGCTGGTCCATGGCGCTGGTCTTCACTGCCGAGAGGGGCAGGTTGCCGTTCTGGACGCTGTAATAGAGGTCGATGATGGATGTGCAGAATGTGTTCTTCTCAAACAGTGCAGGCACGATCTCTTCGTAGGGTGCGCCCTCGCCGGGGATCTCTGCCGGTGAGCCGATGATGTAGTCGGTGGCGTTGCGCAGCTCGTACATCGTCTCCAGGCACATGAAGTTGCAGCAGTCGGCGAAGATGAACTTCAGGTGAGGCACCTGCTCCAGCACCCTTGCGATCGTCGGCACGTTGATCCATCTTTTGTTCTTACTGCTATAGGCGTAGCCGTCGCCATTGTCCACACCGAAGGCACGAGTCTCGCCGGGCTCCTGTTCGATGAGCCAGCCTGTGGAGTGTCCACCCAGCACGAGTCCGTATTCCTTGGCGGGATAGTGGCTGTAGGCATACCTCAGCACCTGCTCCATCAGCTCCGGGTTGCAAGCCTGCATATTGCTGGTGCTGATGCCCATGTCCTCGAGCGACAGCGAGTCTGTCAGCTCACCGTTGCGGACGCGTGCCAGCCAAGGCATCTCTCCCTGCATGTCGCGACGCACGAATACCAGCAGCGTGTTGTTGCCGATGCGTCTCGATCCTTCCTTCATCTGCTCCAGGTCCTTCTGCAGCGATTTCGAGAGATTGTTCTTGCCTGCCAGATACACCAGCACGGTGCGCTCTGTAGGGGCATACTGGTTGATGCTCGTTTTCGCATTGTTCTTTACTTCCATCAAGATATCGTCATCGCTTGAGCAAGCGGTGAAAGTCATTATTGTTCCTACGGTCAGGATGCTCATGAGCATCGTCTTAACCAGATTCTTCATTGTTGCCATAGTCATATTATTTTTATTGTTTTTAAATTTTCCCTTTTGGCTTACGCCGCTTTCCCGATCGGCGGGAAAAGCTCAAATGTCCTTCCGACACTGCAAAATTATGAAGTATTTCATCTGGTTCCAAACAATCGTCTGAATTTCGCTCCGACTTGTTGCGACACAGGGGGGTGTTTAGTGACAAATCGGGGTATCGTTGACACAGCTGTCGCATCCTACCTCTTAAAAGCAAAAAAAGCGGGCCTTGCGGCTCGCTTTTCTTTGTGTGTGAGAGGATCACTTACAGAAAGGAAATTTCTTCATCAAGTTCGTGAGTTCTTGGTTTTCGATAGTCTTTATTCTTTCTGTTATCATACTCTTCAATGTCTGGTAGTCGGCATCGTCGTTGATAAGAGCACGACCATACTTCTCCATGAATTTATCCATCTGTTCATCGATAATCATTACTTTCTGAGCTTCTTCCTTGAACTGATACTTCCTAGCCCCTTCCTCAAAATAGATAATTGGCAAATAATCATATGCACATTTTCTTATTTCGGGATCATTGTTCAGCTTATTGTTCAACTCCTTATAATCATTGGCTTCCTTCTGCTTCTGGAGTTGTGCGCTAATCTCCTTGTCGGCATCTTCCTTCATTTTCTCTACCTGCTGTTTGAGCTTGTCGCTGCCACCGTTGTTGCTTTCCTTCTTACCGTCGAACTTGTAAGACCAGATATCCCACTCGGGACCGAAGCTCAGACCAGTCTTCCACGACATGAGTTCAATCTTCCAGAGCTTCAACGTTGCGCCTGCACTGCCATAGAGTCCGGCCTTTATGCCTGCCTCGAAGGTGAACGGGTTCTCGTCGAATGGGCTGAGAGTGGCTTCAAGATTTGCCCTTACCTCGGGGCCTACGCTTACCTTGGGACCTACCACGCCGTCTAACAGGATGTCGCATGCGAGTTGCACACCGGCTGATGCCTTTGCGGTGAAGGTGCCGCGAGGTGTGATGAAGCTGAAGTCGCTCTTTGTGGTCTTGTACTTGGCAATGCCGCCCCAGCCGCCATTCTTCTTGTCGTATTTGACACCTGCTGAGAATTCGCTGGCATACTCGTACTTGATGCCTGTGTAGAGCTTGCCCTCAACGCCGGCCTCGATGTGGAGAACCAGGTGTGGCTGCACTATGATGGCTACTGGAATGTAGCCTGCCATGAAGGTGAAGTAGAATTCATCCAAGTCGCAAAGCTTGATGTCCTGCTTGTTCTTGGGGAGCTCGGCCTTGGCGCCTACGCCGATTGTAACCTCAGGAGCCATGGCGAGTTCACCGTCGAGGCGACCCTCGAAGTAGTTGCACTGGAACTTGATGGGGTTGATGGTCTTATCATTCCACATGTCTCCGACAGATCTGATACCAACCTTTGAATTCAGCTTCAAGGTGTAGTCGAGTGATAAGTCGTAAGGCAGATTGCTATTGATGACCATGGTGTCGCCTTCTTCCTTGCTAAGATTGATCTTGATCTCTGGAGGTGTGATCTCGCCGCTGAGGTTCAGGATTTTGCCATGATCCTCGCCATTGATGGTAAGGCCGTTCTTTCTCACGTTGTTGATGAAGGTGGCGGCCGTCTTGAGGGCATTCTCGATGTCGTCGAAGATATTACGTGTCTGTGCATCGTCGAAGGAGGCACCGTTCATGATCTCCTCTGCGGTCAGTGTGGCAAAGCCTAAGCCGTCGGCACTACGGGTCACGCTGCCATCGGCGGAGACGATGCCGTTCCTGGTCACTGCTACAGGATGGATCACATTGTTGGCATCGGTATACCTTTCGGCCATGCCTTCTGAACCTCTGGTATTGGCCTCTGCATTGGGGTTGACGAAGATGGCGGTGTTGAACTCCACGTCCTGTCCGATGAGCACCTCACCGAGACCTGAGCGGATCACGCTGAGGATGTATCTGTCGCCTTCCAGTCGCTGGGCAATCGGACGGCGGAGGTAGGCCCGCTCGTTCTGGCTCTGCCAGATGCCCATCGGGTGGTTCACGAAGTTGTCGATACCCATCTTGTCGGCATAGGCCTTGCTTACGCTGATCTCTGTGGTGTCGGCATTGAGGATCTGAACGTCGTTGGGATTGATGAAGTCTTTGTAGACAAGTCCGAGTGGCTGTGCGAGTTCGTTCTCGTTGCCTACCACGACGGCTGACTCGTCGTTGTTTGATACTTCGTTCTGGATGTCATCATCGCTGCAAGATGTGAGAGCGAATGAGAAACTGAAAATACCTGCGGTAAGGGTGCTCATGAGCGCCAGCTTTACCAAATTCTTCTTTGTTGTCATAATTGTAAATTTTTTAATTGTTTATACTTATTTATTATTTAATTCTCTTTTTTGTTTTTGGGGTTGCCCTTTTTGGGTTTCAGTCAGGGCGGAGACTGATGTAGTAAGCACTCAAGGTGCTGATTATCATGCCTTTATGTTTTGTTTGTGTCAGTAAGTCAAAGAGCGATATCATTTCTGATTTCTGATGCAAAGTTATGACGGATTTTGATTGATTCCAAGTTTTTTTGTGTTTTTCGCTCGCAGTTGTTGCGACACAGGGGGGTGTTTTGTAACAGATCCGGGGGAACGTTGACACAGTTGTCGCATCCCCCCCTGTTAAAAGCAAAAAAGGCCGGCATCCTCTCGGTTTAGCTATATTTCTGATGGTCCCCCTGTTACACTGCTGGAGAAGTTCCAGACCGAACTTCCGTAATGTAACAAAAGAACCGTCCCCCTGTTACACAGAACCCTGAAAACCAAACTAGTGTTATATTAAGTTCTGGATAATCTGTGACTGTCACAAAGTGTCCTGACCCCGGTGATACACGAAGGATGACTGCAAGAACTTCCGTCCTGCGCTGGCCTGCCTGCTCGACATGCTGCAGAAGCGTTATCCCAAGGCCAAGCTCTGCTCCATCCTCAATTCGGAGTTGCGAGAGCCCATCAACGAGTCGATGCGCGAGGTGTGCAAGCACTACAACGTCCAGCTCGTAGAGTTGCATGATATTGAGAAACAGAACGGTCACCCGTCGGTCAAGGGCATGAAGAGCATCTGCGACCAACTTCTGGAAGCAGGACTGTAGTCATCAGTTGGCACAAAAAAAAGCGGGCCTTGCGGCTCGCTTTTCTTTGTGTGTGTATAACAGCGGGACGGTTCTTTTGTTATATCGGCTTTGTATAACAGGGGGACGGTTCTTTTGTTACATCGACATCGAGCGATGTAACAAAAGAACCGTCCCCCTGTTACAAGCAGTCTTATACTCCAGCACAAAGACGATACCATCGATAACAGCAATCACATCCACGCGCCTACCCATTCGGGGAATATTGTACTCGAAGTACACGCTTCCCCTTCCTTCATACGGGCCCAGCACCTCGCGCATCGTCTCAATCTCCTCCACCCACGACTTCGACGTCTCATCATTCACGTCATGCTGCGACGCCAGAGTCAACGCCCCCACTATCTCGTTATTGCTCCGAGACAGAAAGTCCGTAATGGAATCCGAGTAGTAATATCTTCGTGCAGCCATATATTCTTATAACGTTTTTCTTTGTTGTTTGGCTTTTACAACATTCGGCAATTATAGCTCTTTTAATAAATCCGTCTAATCCATCTTTTCGAGGACTCCATACCCCATTGGACATGCCACTTCCTGCCAGTTGTTTTGTCCAACAAAAGATACTGATACATATTTTTAGTAGGATATAGTTCAAAGCTTCCAGAACCACACCCCAATCCATATGTTAAGTCCTCGATATTAATAGAAACAGAACCTTCATTATCTGAATCTAAAGACCATTGAACTTGTTCAATCATTCCAGTCTTTGTATCCAACTGGAGAAAAGTGTATATATTATCAGTTTGGTAGAGTTTATAACGTTGCTTCAACGACAAATCGAGTTCAATGTGTTCCAACCATGCATTATTTACCCGAAGCAAACTATCTATTCTTACTAATGTTGAATCATTAAGAACTGTCTTTTGCTTTGTTTGCGCAAAAACAGATGTTACTCCCAACATAATGGAAACTGTAAATAATACTTTCTTCATAATCATAATGATTTACTTGTTATTTCACTCCAATGTTTACTAAATGCTATTTCGCTAGCATCATCAAGATATTCTTGCAAGAACTTGAATGGGAACGGGTATGTCATCATTTCGTTCCATCGTCCAAATCCAAACCTCAACATATCCATAATCTCATGTATATCATTCTCCACATTAGCCTCATTCTCTTTATGTAGAATGAATATGCGTCGAGCTCTTGGCATTCGGTCCATCTTGGCGCTCTTCATTATTTGCATATTTTCGCTATTGATTCCAGATATATATGCATATGCGCCATCAGGTTCTCCATTTAGCCCTTCAGCTTTCCATAAATGCAAGCCAATATAACCTCTTAAATATTTATGCGATTCAGCTTTCCTTTTAAATAAAGACAATGGCATTCCATCATTTACGATATCACTATAAGCCTCATCTATAAGATTTACATCCAATATTGGAATTTCGTCTGTATCAATTATCAGATAGACATTGTCATTCTTTTTCAATGCCATATAGTCTCTTGCCCCACGAATTTTATCAGGTTCATTATAGTTTAAATGACTATAAGCAAATTCGTCGAAGAACACAGGCAACTGCTCTGAAGAGAAACCGAATTCAGCAATGTCCATCTTTCCGCCATCTGTCATCTTCAGTGAAGCTCCAATGACACATCCATCATGAATCTTATATCTGTAAAACTCCCATTTCTCAGAAAGGTTGCATAATTGTTGCGGCATTTGTCTGTTTATCAAACAGTCTTTCACTAACAGCTCTATCAGAATCCTGCGAGCTTCAGAAACAGAGAATTGATCTTCTTTTTCGTTGTTATAGAATATTTTATGTTGTAATGCAGTACTAGAATGTGCCAATCTATACAACGATTTAGTGTAATGAGTTTGTGGAAGTAACTCATCTGTAGGCTCACACAACTTAATTGTCATGTCGCTTGCTGTTCTCTTTTGATTAAATATGAGAGAGGCTTGCATGATTACTTGGAATTGCATCTTCATTTGAGAAATCAAGTCAATAGCTGACTCCCCAAAGGGATTATCAATATAGATTGACTTTCCATTAAGATACTCCGTAATGAATCTAAGCATATCCTTACTAGGCTTATACTCATCATAATACAAAACAGCGGAGTCGACGAATTGAATGGACAGCAAATCCTGATACTTCTCATTCGCAGAATCAATTACCTGATATATGGCAAACAATCTACCATGCGAGTAATCTTTGGGGTTATATGGCCAATATGGTACGATATTATGCTTATCTGTGAATCTTTTCTTTTGAACGTAAAAGCTTTCAAGTTCTGGCTTAATTCCTTTCATTTTCCTTAAGACAACTGGTTTTACAGCTAAACCAGACCACCATTGCCCATGAATATCCTTGCTGACCTGAAACACACACATTTGTCTCTTTCTAAGTTCATCAACACTTTTAGGATTTGAGAAGGATGTCGTTTTTGCCGTTAGATTCAAGTATTCGTTTACTTCCATCTTCAAGCAAACCAACTCTTTCCGACTTTGAGGTACCAAAAAGTTCTTATCATCACACAGCAATAGGACTCCATTATTATACATCATCCTATCAGGCTTCGTTTTGCCAAGAGAATTGACTGCAAGGGATGCTATGATTCGTTGCTGCAATTTATAATCATAGTCTGTCAAATCATCAATACGAGATCGAATTTGTTCATAGTCCCTAAGGCTCTTCAAAACATCTTGAAGTTCCTCCTTCTTCATCATTATGAAAAAGCGAACACATGGATATTGAACATCATGCCATTTTGCTCTTATGCCACATACAGATATAAAAGGAATATCTGCTAATTGTTCGTAAGCTAAGTTCTTGTATTCTTTATCTAAGCTATAGTAGGAAACAATAGCATATTGGGAGAAGAACTTCTCTCTATCATATTCCACCTCAATTTTGTTTGTTGTAAGTGGCCAAGCTTTTATTTCTTCCATGTTCAACTTCATATTCCCTACTGTACATTTACTAGTTTCCGTAATGTTTCAATCCCTTTGGGGACAATTACACCATTCTCGTCAATCAGTCCACCAATTTCATTTATTTCATCCATGAGTGGATCATCGATTTGGAGGATGTTCACCGTTATTAAACGACAATTAAGTCGAGTTGTTTTCCTTTGACGTTTCTCTGAGGTTGGTATATCGCCATATTTGTCGTTATGGTCTGCCCTGGGATTCATATTCTTAACATCAAATGCGATTTTGTAGCTGCCATCAGGATGACATATAACATAGTCTGCTAATTCGTAGTCCTTTCCCTCTAGATGTTTAATATCTTCCTCTTTGCAGTCTGTATAGTGAATCAATAATGCTTTAAATGCTTCTTCTCCAATTTCTCCCGCATAATCGGAACGTAATATTTGTGGATGAAGAATTAATCCTTCACCTTTCCAATCTGTAGCGAATCCATTTTTCTCAAAATGACTCCTTATAACATCATTCTTCATTAATGTATCCAAATGCACAGAAGATGGCGATATGAAATATCTCGTTCCCTTCCCATCAGGACATATCTTGTAATTATCATATGAGAAATAATAGCCCCCATCTTCATCACGCTGCCAATTGCCATAACATTTTGTTATGAACGTGAGATACCTATCTTCTTCGTCCAAGTCATCCCATCCCGATATTACTGGCTTTGTAATAATTGCTCGCTTATAGCTTTGATTCATCCTTTGACTAGCCATAATATTATATGGGATATCCCCATTACTATCATCGTCACCAAAGTCATCTTCAAAATCTTCTTTATGTGGTGTAAAATAAAGAGCCTGTCTGCGCATACAATCAAGCATATATTGAGCATGATTGGCTGTATGACAAAGAATAGTTTCTTCTGTAGAAGCAGTTATCTCATTATTCGTCGGGTGTTCTAAGATATGATTCACTAATACCTGATACTCTATTGTGAGAGATTTCTGGTATATCGAAGAATCAAAGTAGGGAGTCATAGACTCATCATATAGCAAATATGTTGTATGAGGCTTATTTCGGGTACGGCACAAACGTCCGACAGCCTGTTCAACAATAGTTTGAGCCCAGGCAGCCTTATCATTCGCAATACCAGGATCTTTTTTTTCACTAAAATAGAAAGTATTTGATAAAGCTTGATATAGCCATCTGGCGACATCATATTTTGAAAGGCAACCTCTTTCATATAGCATCATCAACACCAGCATAGCATTGTAGAAGCTCTTCTCAAATGTTGATTCATAGCCATCCTCGCTCATCATAAGATAGTTGGTAGGAGACTGAAGATATAATGCGTCCCAGTCTTTCTTTAGCTTTTTACCATCTTCTACCCAATTGTCACCAGAAACATAGTCAAGTCCTTCTGGTATTTCAAATTGCATGTTTGTTCCTGCCTTGAAACTTCCATATGCAGAAACCAACATGATTTTGGCATCTTTATCATGACTTAGTTCTACCAATATATTGTTTTCCACTTCCTCCAGTTCTTTCGTAATCCGAATATGACTATTTTCCCAATCTGTTGGTAGTTCGCCATCAATTTTCGACGGCATATCTTCGTATGTGCCATCAATGAGGCAGCTTAGCGTCATTATTTGATTACTATCTTTTTCACCAGTACGATTCTGGAAGAATATCATACTACGAATATCATCATGGGTGATAAACCAATGATATGCTTCTATGAATTGGAAAAGCCTGTATAAATGGAAGAAAGTACTTTTCATTTCCTTATCATATCTTCTAAGGTTTCTGACAGTAATACGGAACCACTCTTCATCAAGGCCTTCTTCTTTGGCTTTTGATGAAAACATCTCCTTGTATTTTTGAGGCAATACAAGATGGTTTTCACGTTTGTCCTTGTATTCGTAATGCTCAATCGGAATTGCTTCTATTCTATGCTCTTGGGGATATGTCGCTGCGACCAAATCATCAAATTTGATTCTATCTTCTGCCGTTAATGTGTGAACTTTATCACCTAATATCTCCTTCAAATAGACGAGGTCAAAATTACTTACCACAGATTTATTTGAAGCCGTTGCTGAACACAAAACGATAGCATTATCATCAAAATGGGTAAGATTAAGTAATATCTTCTCTGGCGTGTTTGTTATTTCACGACTAGATAATCTCACTCGATGTTGATTGTCTTTTTCATCAATTTCTTCTTGGAAGAACTGAACTCCTTGCGAGTAAACAGAATAGTCTGGAAGTTTTATCGGATTGGCATCTTTGGTTATAATATGGTTTTTCCGGTTAGTCATAAACTCCGTTTGCTGCTGCTCGAAATGGAATTCAGACGCAGACTCAAACCTTGAAAAGAACGTATGTATTTCTCGCTCCAATGTGGGGTATCCGAGGAACGTTTTTTCTCCGGAATTATTTATTTGGCGGATTTCCTCATCAAACTTATTACGGCTATCCTCTAATGCTTCTTTTATAACACTTCTAAATTGAGATTTTACAGAAGTGATATTTCTAGTCGTAAGTGTTAGGAACTCATCTAAAGGAATGACAATAGAATAATCTGCGATTAAAGAGTCTTTATCATTGCTATGCACCAAACTTAGATGCCGGTTTCCTCTTTTATAACAAACAAAGGAATTTGTCTTATCTCCGCTTTGTGAAATACTTAACTTTATTGGGCCTGAGAAAAAGACACCTCTTCTGAATTCTTCTATTTCTTCCGGCGTATCTAAAAAAATGCTATTATAAGGTTTTGTGTTTCCAAATGCCTTCTCCCAATTAGCATTTATTATTTCTTGCGCTTTATGGACACAATCTTCCAAACGAGTTCCATAATACGAATTAGATGTATGCTCAGGACTTTCAAGTAAGGACTTGTACTGCAAGAAACCATTGTAGCCTTTCGCAAACCTCTTATTTCCATAAGTACTATCTATAGCTTGATCTATGATAGCATTTCTCATGGCAATAGCGGCCTGGTCGGACTCATCAAATAAGATAAGAGTCTTTTTCCCCTTTTTCGAAAAATCTGAAATACTGAATTTCTCGTCTATAATAGGGTCTATCCCATACATTGCTTTATGAACAGTCATAAGAAGTACTCTCTTATTCTTATAGTCAACTTGAGGGTATACTTCTCTTAAATGGGGAAAAAGCTTGTTTAATTTTGCAATAGAAACACGCTTATCTTGTTTTGTATTTTCCAAATGTTTTTTGAAGTTCTCGAAAAACACGCGTACTGCTTTACGCAAATTGGCTTCGCTTTCATCTATCTGCTGACGAAGATACTCATTGTTATTGGACTCATAGGTCTTAACTAACCCAGATAATCCCTCAAATGTTTTCTTGACCCAATTAAAGCTATATCTTAAATCTGTAACCTTGGTGTCTTTTTTCTTTTGGTCATCAATCTGCATTTCCATCTCTTCAAGCAAAGATGAAAAACTGGAGTTCTTTATTGCTTTCATGATAACCTCTGGATTGTTCTCTATGACCAGTTTGTCTTTAGACTTTATCTTGCTTTCGGGAGTTGATATAAATCTCTCTATCTCCCTATCCATCCCGTTTACAAGTTTATTTTGTACACAGAGAATAATAATCCTGTCAAAATGGAGAGGATAATACTCACATGTAAGCTTTCCAATCGTATATGATTTTCCACCACCTGTCGCGATGTCACAGATGTGAAGCCCAGGAGTTATATAACCCTTGAAAATCTTCTCAACGTGGGCACTAAGTTGTTCCTTATGTCCTAATTCCATAATCTTCATTATTATTATTCACCCCACCTTCAAATGCTCATACAACTTTAGCCTCAGTACCTCGCCATTTTCGAACTCGAACTGGAACTTCTTGCGATTGAACCTCGGATTGTTCTTGTGGATAATCCTATGGTAATTCGGGCTAATGATAATGATGTTCGTAGAGTCGTTGTTCTGCGAACGGGTGAAGTAGTCGATGTGGTGGGCCTCGACAACGCTGTCGCCATACTCGTTGCCAATCTTCTCGCCGCTGATCTCGTCGCGATAGTCGTAGAACCGCTTCAGGGTCAGGATGATGCTGCGGTCAATGCGGCGATACTTCACCAGCCGCTGCTTCTCCTCAATCGAAGCCGTCTTGTCGGTCATGAAGAACTGGTCGTCGTCGCTCTGCTCGTAAACCTCCTCGGGAATGGCGCTCAGCGTGTGGGCCAGCTGCTGATAGTCGGAACTGGAGCAACACTCCATGCAGAGCACGTCTGGCGACGAGGTCAGGTAGAGCCGGATGTACTCCTGCAGGTCGTCGGGCAGCGGAATCTGCCGCTTGCTCTTACCCAGCGCCTGCTTTTGCGCAAACAGGTACGCATAGCTCTTTTGGAACACAGCCCGCAACTTAACGGCCAACGGCGACTGGCGGCCATAGCGAATCTGAATGACATCCTTATGTCCCGCCCAGTTGCTCTGCACGAAGTTCTGGTTCTTCAGTTTCGCATCGTAGAACTCGCCGTCAATCAGAATCTTGATGTCCTTGCTCTGCCCGTGCGTCAAGATGGATTCATCCCACGCCCTGAACAGCGAGCACACCGACACCGGAATGGTCATCCCGTCATTCAGCAACGACCAGTCCACCGCTTTCTGCAATATGAATCCATTTTCGTAATCCATCAGAATTATATTTCGTTTTTTTATTCTTTTTTACTTCTTACTGTATTCTTGGGGTCTTCTATCACTCTTCTTAGAGTCTTTTTACCCTCTTCTTGGTGTATTCTTACCCTAACGTAAGACTCGGCTTGGCTTCTCGACCCCCTCTCAAACCTCTCCCGAAGGTCTCGGCTTGCCCTCAGCTCGGTCTATGCTACGCCCTTGCCACGATATACCAACGACCTTGCTACGACCTTCCAACGATAGTTTTATGTTATCATTTTGATTCCTGAGAAAGGAGATATTGTTTGTACTCTCTCACAAAGAGTTCTTTTAAGTCAACTTCCAGTAGATCTGCAATCTTTAATATACACGCAAGGTCTGGTTGGGAAGAGTTCGTACACCACTTGCTGACAGTCGAAGGGTTAACACCGAGTTGCTCTGCCAGCCATTTGCTGGTACGTTTTTTCTCCACAAGAACCAATTTAATTCTGTTTACATCTTCCATACGATAAAGTTTTTATGTCACAAAGATAATGAAAATTTTTCATTTTCTGCCAAATATCTTGGTTTTTCTTCTAAAATAATGTTTTTTTACGAGTTCTGGCAGTCAAACCATCTGGAGATTCTCTCAAAGTCAATAAAACCTTAGTCACTTTATCCAGACAAAGATTTTATCCACGAACAAAGTCGTGCCAAAGATGTCGGTCTGACGACACGTTAACATTGGCACGATTGACAGTGGTCAAAACATCTGTCCCATATATATAATAAGGTGGGACAGCAGTTTTGTGGTTTCTTTATTTCTCAATGGGGACTGTCTGCCCCCACGGCGAAGCTTGACCTTTGGTCGAGCCTGCTCACGTTCGGCAGAGTAGGTGTGAACTCCACTCTGCTCTCACTTAATCGCAGCCTTCCCCCGAGTGTAATTCAATGGTATAGATTATTATGGTCTAATTCGCGAGTTGTCTTTACCGTTTTTCCATTTCAATGATGATCGTGAGGTAGGGTAGGGAACGGACAAAAGAAAATAGTGATATTTTTTGCTCCATTTGGTACACACATAGGGACAAATGCTAACGGTGCTGGTTCTCAGTGTGTTAGACGGAAAAATACAGGGAACCTCTCCTTCCGCGAGAGATACCTCTCTCTCCGCAACCTAAAAGGGACCGACATCACGATGTCAGTCCCTTTTTCCTTGTGGATGTTGGGACGCATCACGAATTTTATACCAGATTTCTTGCCTAATTTGACTTCACGTCGTTGTATAATTACTTTAATAGCCATAATTCAATTAGTTTTTTAAGTAGTTTGTTTGTTAATTAATTTGTTAGTTCTCTCGTTGTCGCCTATCTCAGCTGCACCAGGGCCCCATTAAAGGAAAATCTTGCCACCATTAATGCGCGCAATTTCTAGATTTAATGCTTGCAATTTTTGTCCTTAATGCTAGTGTCACTGCTGTTTCAATTTGACAATGCAAAGGTACAAAAAATTCAAATGCAAAACAATACTTTCCCCCAATTATTTTCGATTAATTTCAATTTTAACATTTGGAGGTTTTGAGTATTACACTGACACCCGATTTCAATGCGCGGCAGTGCGGCAGTGCGGCAGCGCGGCATTAGCAAAATCGATACCGCGGCAACTTGATCTATTATATTATATATAATTATTATATATTATAATATATAATAATTTAAAATAGATATATATGCCTCCCTCCCCTCCATATGCAAACACTCAATGCCACGCCGCCGCGCTGCCGCACTGCCGCGTAAAAAAATCCGTGGAGCCAAAACGGCTTCACGGATCTTTTTGATGTCTATAAATGTTGGATTTTTTAGAGCTTCAGCAGGCTCTTGACTTTCTGTTTGAGGGCGTCGCTGGCTTCGGGCTTGCCGTCGTAGGGGGCGAGATACCAGTTAACGGTCCATGTGAGCTCGGCACCGGGTTTCAGCTCGGTGTAGGCACCCTGGCTCTCGAGCTCGATGAAGGTCTTGCGCATGTTGACATAGACCTGAATCTCGGCCTCTTCTGGAGCGGGCTGTGAAGCGTCGAGATCGTCAAATTTCTTCACCATCAGCAGACCGTTGGCGCAATAGGCCAGCCATCCCTTGCCGTCGGCATTGATCTTGCGGTTCTGCTGGGCCTCGTCGGCCGTGAACCAGCTCAGTCCGAACTGCGACTTGAAGTCCATCAGTCCTGCGGGGGTGATAGCCTCAAGGGGTGCGTCGAAGAATATGATACCGTCGTTGGGCACGCGGGTGATCTCCCAGGGAGCCACCTTGCGGGTCTCGGAGGACTCGTTCTTGATGGTGTAGCTGACAGTGATCGACTTGTCGGCATTGGCGGTGAAGGTCTTGGTGACACGGTAGTTGAGTTTCTGCGATACCTCGCTGGTCATGACGAGGTTGTCGCCCTTCTCCACCTTGTAGGGGTTGCGGTCGAACTCTGCCACCGGGGGCCAGTTCCATTCTTTCTGCGGACTGGTCCAGAAGGTGCTTCCGAAGGAGTTGGGGAAACGGGTCTGGCTGATGACCTCGGCATCGCCGTATTTGTACGACAGGATCTTTCCGCCGTTGACATCGATGGTCATCGTGACCTCACCGTTCTTGATGGTGTACTTACCGTCGGCAGACTCTTCCACGACGGTGGCAGCAGCCATCGTCTGAACGCAGGCTGCCATGAGTAGTGATGTGATAAGCTTTTTCATTAAAATACGTATTTTGGGTTTCGTTCTAATAAGACATAGACGAACGAAAACGAGGAAAGTAAAAAGGCCTCGCAGACAATTAAAGAACATTAACAATCACATATTTAAAAAATATTAATGGCTTGGTGCGTTCAATAATTTTTGCTAACTTTGCTCGAAATTTCTAACTCGCTTAAACTATTTTTATATGAAGTTAAAATGTTTTGCCTTAACAGCAGTGATTGCTTTTGCTAGTAACTGCATGGCCCAAGGGGCCTCAGAGAAGTCTACCGTCGTGAATGCTGACGGTACAGTAACCTTCAGGTATTGGAACGACTATGCGAAGGACGTTCAGGTGGATGTCCAGTTTGCTGGCCGCAAGCCGATGACGAAGGGTGCAGACGGTGTGTGGACGGCCACCCTCGGTCCTGCCGCACCCGACATGTATCCCTATTGCTTCATTGTCGACGGGCTCCAGGTGATGGACCCTCGCAACCAGCAGTATTTCCCCAACGAGGGCTTTAAGAACAGCCTTCTGGAGATCAGCGACGGCAAGCGCATCCACGACATCAAGGAGGATGTGCCCCACGGCCGTGTGGAGTATGTGCACTATTACTCGAAGAGCCTCGGTGCCACGAACAATGCCATCGTCTGCCTGCCTCCCAACTACATGATGGACCGCGACAAGAAGTATCCTGTGTTCTATTGCATCAGCGGTACGACCGACACGGAGGAGGTGTATTACAAGGTGGGCCGTATCAACTACATCCTCGACAACCTGCTGAACGAGAAGGCTGCCAAGGAGATGATCATCGTGCTGCCTTACGGTAATCCCTCGAAACTGAAACCGGCTGCGCCTGCTGCCAGCGGTGCTCCCCAGATGCAGTTTGGCGGCGACGTGTTCAGCAAGGACCTGATCAACGACCTGATGCCGTATATCGAGAAGAACTACCGTACGGTGAACAATGCCGACAACCGTGCCATCGGCGGTTTCTCGCGTGGTGGTAACCAGGCACTCGCCATCGGATTGACCAACCTCGACAAGTTCTCGTATCTCTGCAGCTACAGCTCGTTCACCTCGACCACCCTTCCCGATGTCTACGACAATGCTGCTGCCACGAACAAGAAGATCCATCTGTTCTGGCTCGGCGTGGGCACCGATGATTTCCTCTATGGCAATGCCCGCGACTATATGGAGTTCCTCGATCAGAAGGGCATCACCTCTGTGAAGGAGTTCACGACGGACAAGTTCGGCCATACCTGGATGAATGCCAAGTATTTCCTCGACAAGACCCTGCGCCTGCTGTTCAACAAGAAGGCTTCTGAGGAGGCCATGAAGAATGCCCAGCCGGCACCTGCCAAGACCGGTCAGGAGCAGCAGTTTACGGGTGCTACGATGGCCCGCCTGTTCCCCCGTCCGGTCGTATCGCCGGAATATACGGATGAGGGTATCATCTTCCGTCTGAAGGCTCCTGAGGCCGACAGCGTGAAGTTCAACAGTGACATCCTGCCTGCTCCGCTGCCGATGGAGAAGGATACAGCCGGTGTGTGGAGCATCACCATCAGCGACTTCCTGTTTGAGACCTTCAGATACTGCTTCCTCGTAGACAATACGCCTATAGCAGACCCCAGCAACATGTATCTCTCGCCTGACAAGGGCTTTAAGTACAGTGTGGCCGATAACCCCAATTCACCCTACAACTTCGCTTCGCAGGGTGAGATAGAGCATGGCCGTGTGGCTTATGATCTGGAGCAGAACGAGGCCTGGTATACCTCGCCGACGCCTGGCGGACAGCCCGCAGCGGGTGGCATGGGTATGTTCTCGATGCCTACGATGATCCAGCTGGTGCCTGGCAAGGATGACACGATGGAGAGCTGGTTTAAGGTGGGTGGCGCTGATGCCATCGTAGACCGTCTGATTGCCGACGGCAAGGCAAAGGCATGTATCCTCACTACCAGCAGCATGGACTTCATGCAGAATATGCCTGGTGGCGGTGCCCGTCAGGGTGGCGGTATGCCTGGCTTCCAGATGGATGTGCTGAAGGCTGACGACTATCCCACATGGAGCATGCGTCGTGCTGCACTGATTAAGCTGTTGCTCGAGATTGCCAAGCGTCCGGCTCCTCAGTTCGGTGGCTTTGGTGGCTTCGGCGGTGGTCAGGGCCGTGGTCAGGGCCAGGGCCGTGGTCAGGGCGGTAATCGTCGTGGTGGCGGTGGCTTCGGCGGAGGCGGCTTCGGTGGAGGCGGCTTCGGTGGAGGCGGCTTTGGCGGTGGCGGCTTCGGCGGCGGCTTCCCCGGTGGTGGATTCTAATTATAAATAAGGTATAGAAAATCGTATGAAGAAATTACTGGTTTTGGCGATGACCGCCTTGCTGGCCACCTCAGTGTCAGCACAAACGAAGTATCCGTTCCAGAATCCGCAGCTGTCGAACAAGGAACGTGTGGAAAACCTGCTCTCCCTGCTCACACCTGAGGAGAAGGTGGGACTGATGATGAACAAGTCGGTTTCGATCGACCGTCTCGGCATCCCCTCTTACAACTGGTGGAGCGAGGCCTGTCACGGTGTGCGTCAGGGCGGCTATACCGTCTATCCGCAGCCCATCGGTATGGCAGCTGCCTTCAATGCCCAGCTGGTGTATGATGTGTTCTCGCAGGTGAGCGATGAGGCCCGTGCCAACTGGAACCGTACGGACCACAACGATCCGAAGCTGTTCAATGTGCCCATGGGTGTGACGTACTATCCCGGCAATCCGGAGCTCACTTTCTGGTGCCCGAACGTGAACATCTTCCGTGATCCGCGTTGGGGCCGTGGTCAGGAGACCTGCGGAGAGGACCCCTATCTGAATGCCGTGCTTGGTGTGCAGACCGTTCTGGGTATGCAGGGCAATGACAGCCGCTATTTCAAGACCCACGCCTGTGCCAAGCACTATGCCGTGCACAGTGGTCCGGAGCCTCTGCGTCACTCGATGAATGTGGAGCCCACGAACCGTGACCTCTGGGAGACCTATCTGCCGGCCTTCAAGGCTCTGGTAAAGAAGGGTAACGTGCGCGAGGTGATGTGTGCCTATCAGCGTTTTGAGGGCAAGCCCTGTTGTACGAGTGACCGTCTGCTGATTGATATCCTGCGCAACAAGTGGGGTTACAATGCCATCGTGCTCACTGACTGCGATGCCATCAACAACTTCTTCAACCGTGGTCAGCACGAGACGCACAAGGATGGTCTTTCGGCCTCTGTCGATGCTGTGCTGAATGGTACGGACCTGGAGTGCGGTAAGGTGTTTATGTCGCTTACCGAGGGTATGAAGAAGAACCTGATCAAGGAGAGCGATCTCGATGGTCATCTTCGCAAGACCTTGATGGGCCGCTTCGAGCTGGGTATGTTTGATCCTGCTGACATGCTGCCTTGGGCCAAGCTGGGTCCTGAGGTGATCAGCAGCGAGAAGAACAATGATATGGCTGTGCAGGCCGCCCGCGAGTCGATGGTGCTGTTGGAGAACAAGGGTAATGTGCTGCCCCTCTCGAAGAGCATCAAGACACTGGCTGTGCTGGGTCCGAATGCCGACGATATCGAACTGCTGAACGGTAACTACGGTGGCACGCCTACCGACAACCACAAGCATTCGCTGCTGGAGGGTATCAAGAATGCCGTGCCAGGTGCGAAGATCATCTACGACAAGGCTTGTGAGCTGAATGATGAGTATACCACCGTTCACCATCTGCAGGAGTTCAATGGCGGCAAGGGTGTGCTCGTGGAGTTCTGGAACGACAGGGAGACGAACTTCGAGAATCCTGTCAAGACTGGCTACTACACAGAGTTGAACTTCTCTACCTTCGGTGCCTGGGGCTTTGCTGAGGGCATCACCAACGATAACCTGGCTGTGCGCATCAGCGGTAAGTATACGGCTACGTTTACAGGCGAGATGAAGTACACGCTCTCTACCGATAATGGCTATGTGCTGAAGGTGAATGGTCAGGTGGTCGAGGAGAACAAGGGCGGTGGTGGCCGTCGCGGCTTCGGTGGCTTCGGCTTCGGACGTCGCGGTGCTGACTATAAGGGCTTCCCTGTGGAGAAAGGCAAGGACTATGACGTGGTGATTGAATATCGTCGTGGTACTGGTAACTTCGCTATGCTGCGTGGTGATATCTGCGAGCGTCGTCTGGCTGACTTCACCGATCTGGCCAAGGAGTGTAGCGTAGCTGACGCCATTATCATTATTGGTGGTATCTCTGCCCGTATGGAGGGCGAGGGTGGTGACAAGCAGACCATCGAACTGCCTGTGGTGCAGCAGCTGCTGGTGAAGGCAATGCACAAGACCGGCAAGCCTGTGATCTTCGTGAACTGCTCAGGTTCTGCTATTGCCTTCGGAAGTGTCGATGGTCAGTATGATGCTTTGCTGCAGGCTTGGTATGCTGGTCAGGGTGGTGCGAAGGCCCTTGCTGAGGTGCTCTTCGGCGACTACAACCCTGGTGGTAAGCTGCCTGTGACCTTCTATCGCTCGAACGACGACCTGCCTGACTTCATGGACTATTCGATGAAGAACCGCACCTATCGTTACTTCACGGGTGTGCCTCAGTATGCCTTCGGCTACGGTCTGAGCTATACTACCTTCAAGGTGGGTCAGGGTAAGATCTCTGACAAGCAGATGAAGAAGAATGGTAAGGTGACACTCTCCGTGCCTGTCACCAATACTGGTAAGCGTGAGGGCACTGAGGTGGTACAGGTGTATGTGAAGGCCCTCGATGATGCCGGTGCACCTATCAAGGCATTGAAGGGATTCCAGAAGCTCAGCCTGAAGCCTGGTGAGACGAAGAATGCCATCATCGTCCTCGACGGCGAGGCATTCGAATACTACGATGAGGCCATTGATGAGCTGTCAACGAAGGCTGGCCGCTATAAGATCCTCTATGGTACCTCGTCGAACGACAAGGACCTGCAGGCCTTTGATTTCGTGGTGAAATAAATGATGGATGGAGCAGAGGGAGCAGCTATGGAATAGGAACTATTGCAAGGTGATGGTGGCGAACTTCACGCTGTTTTTCGCCTTCTATATTCTCACACCACTGCTGCCGCTCTATCTGAGTGAACACTTCGGAGCAACAAAGGACGTGATCGGCCTGGTGCTTTCAGGCTATACCATCACGGCTTTGTTGTTCCGACCTTTTAGTGGGTATGTGGTCGATGCCTTCCCAAGGAAGACGGTGCTGATGATCAGCTTCGGGGCGTTTGCCATCTTCTTTGCAGGCTATCTGGCGGCCTCTACCTTATTATTATTTACAATCGTCAGAACCCTGCATGGCGGACCTTTCGGCGCACTGACAGTATCTAATTCAACTGTCGCCATCGATGTGCTGCCATCCAGCAGGCGTACGGAGGGCATCGGCTATTATGGCCTGAGCAATAACCTCGCGATGGCCGTTGCACCCTCTATTGGCATTTTTATCTATCAGCTGACACATAGTTTTGACTTCCTCTTCTGGCTGGCATTTATCGTTGCCTGCCTCGGCTGGATCGTCGACTCGACGGTGGGTTTAGAGAGGAAAGAGGAAAGAGGAAAGTGGAAAGAGAATACGCCTGCTGCAGACTCAAAGGATAAAAGTAATCTCATTCCTCTTTCCTCTTTCCACTTTCCTCTATCCTGGGACCGTTTCTTCCTGGTACGGGGCTGGCTGTTGGGAGTGAATATGGTGGCCTTCGGATTCAGTTTCGGTGTGCTGAGCAATTATCTCGCTATCTATGGTAAGGAGGTGATGGGCATCACAGGAGGTACGGGCACTTATTTCATGCTCTGTTCCGTAGGCTTGATCCTGAGTCGTCTGCAGGGAGGAAAGGCTTTGCGCAATGGTCGTGTGACGCATAATGCCGGCTCAGGGATGGTCATCTCCCTCATCGGCTACACCTTATTTATATTAATGCCGACGCTGACAAAATGGTCAATGTTCAATGTTCAATGGTCAATGATCCTCGGATATTACGGTTCCGCCCTGCTCATCGGCCTCGGTAATGGGCACATGTGGCCGGCCTTCCAGAACATGACTATCAATGTGGCTCGGAATAATCAGCGAGGCACGGCAAACAGCACCATCCTCATATCCTGGGATATCGGTATGGGCCTCGGCATTCTCATTGGCGGTGTGGTCTCTGAACTCTTGGGCTATTCCGCTGCTTTCTGGACTGTCGTCCTCGTCAATGCCTCCGGCGTGGCCTGCTTCTTCCTTGCCACGAAGGCTTTTTTCCTCCGACGGAACCTCAACGAATCGGTCAGATAAAAGTAATCCCGCCCAATAGTGGACGGGATTGCATTATTTTTGTTTAGTGTAATAGTCGAGGGCAGCTCCGATAGCCGTACAATACTGCGAATATTTCGGAATATGGAAGCGGATATCGTAGAGCTTCTCCAAAGCCGGGAAGACTTCCTTGCACTGGGGCAGCAGCGATAGATTGCCTATCAGCACGAAGTCACGGATATCACTGCCTAAGGAAGCCAGCCAGGCAGCAGAGCCGATGCTCTGAAGCACCATCTTGATGATACCGGCGGCTATGTCCTCCTTTGAGGCATCGCTCTGGGCACGGGCGAAGTTAGAAGCAGTCGTGTCCATCGGCAGACCAGGTAATGGTTGGGCGCTGATATCACCGATGGTCAGGTCGATGTTGCGGATGTTGCCTTGCTTGGCGAGGACGGCCACCTGAGCAATGTCGCTGGTGTTCAGCATGATACGGGCCAGGCCGGCGAGTGTTCCACCACCAACGCCAATACCGCCGATATGCTTCATCTCATCACCGTCGCATTTCACGAACGATGTACCTGTTCCCATTGAGACAACAATGGTGTGGTCGAGTTTCGATTCGAAGCGGGCCCCTAGGCCGTCAGCGATAAACTCCTGTGATTTGCTGGTGGGCAGACCATAGATGGGCTGGTCGATATAAGCAGCACCTACACCTGTGAGCATCACATGCTCCACATCCTTCAGCTCGATGTCATTGTCATGCAGATACTTGCCGAAAGCACCATAGAGTGAGGTGATCGGGTCGGCGGCTGTGATACGGATAGGGGCAGATACCTTGTTGTTCTTAATACCAACAATTTTTGTCGTGGAGATACCCACGTCGATTCCAATAATGATTCCCATTCTAGTTTGAAATTTGATGGTTTCTTTTAGTCGCTACGCTTTGTAAAAGCGCTAAAGCGAGTTCTGTTTACTATTTAATGCCTCGAACTTTGCGAGTTTGTCGAGATAATACTGACGCAGTTCGCTCCATTTGTAGTAAGGATACTGGTCGGTGGCAATCGGCAACTTGGCCTCGCGTTCGTTCAACAGAGCCTTGATGAGGATATCGCCATCCTTGCCTTTCTTCGGACGATAGAAGATCAACTGGATGTTACAACCCATGGGGAAGATCTTGTAGTTCTGCCAATATTGGTCGAGTTCGTCAAGGTTTTCCACCTGCACAGCACAGTTGTCAAGTTCCAACAGACAAGCTAACGGCATCACGCATACCTCATGGCCAAAACGGAGGGTGGCCTGTGTCTGTGTCACTGTGTCAGCTGTCTCAATGATATTCTTCAGCAGGTTGCGCTGGCTGAAGGGCATGATGCCTTTGGTGAGCGGTGACGGACCGTAGGCGATATACCATCCGATGTTGTTCTGTTTCCAGAGGTCGTAGATCTCCTCATCGGTAAAGATTGAGAAGAGTTCTATGTCAGTGTCGTGACTCTGCATGTTGGTGGCAATCTCGAAGAGGCTGCGCATAAAGGAGCCGGCACGCAGGTTGCTGAACACATACTGCTGGTCGTTGAACAGGGCCTTCATCAGACGCTCAGGATGGGTGTATTTGTTGCGGAAGTTCTCCCGGCGGAGTTTGCCATCGTTGCCTGTTTCTTTTACCAAGCCATCCCAAGGTTGGTTCAGATAATACTGAAGCGACTCGCTCACGTCATTGTGGAAACGGGCTGTGGGATTGGCGGCTGCCAGTTCCTCACATTCGGCAATCATCGAGAGGATACAACGGTTAACAACCGTAGAACGTGCATCGATGGGTACGTTCTTGGCTTTGAAGATCTCTGGGAAATTCTCGGCCAGACGTTTGCCGATGCCGTGATGCTGGCGCTCACCGACAGTCGACAGGTCACCCAGACGTTTGACGGATGTAGGCTCAAAGGCCTCGATCTTCCTGAGCACTTCCTCGCCGAGTGGGGTCAGCTTGTCCTGGTCCTTGGCATCGCGGAGGATATCTCTGGGGCCTGTATAGCTGTTGTCACTGATCAGCCAACGGGAACCGTGACGGCCGTAGTGGCTCATATAGTAAGGCTCGTATCCCTTCGGGGTAGGGGTGAGGGGCTTGTCTGGAAGTCTGCGGTTATAATCCAGATACTGACTGCCAGACAAATACTTGTTGGCCTTGATTTCTTCGCGAGCAGTCTGTGCTGATGCTGATGATGTCAGTGCCACAGCTGCTAATAGTAAAATGAAATGTTTCATACCTTATTATATATATGATGCTGCAAAGGTAATTCTTTTTTCGCAGATAGGCAAATAATGGCTCGTTTATTTGCGAAAAGACAAAAAGAAAACCCGGCTCCACAAGGGAAAACCGGGCTAATGAAAGGAGGAGTGGTACCTCCAGGAATCGAACCGGGGACACACGGATTTTCAGTCCGATGCTCTACCAACTGAGCTAAGGCACCATTATGTCAACTGCATTCCTTTCGTTTGCGGGTGCAAAGGTACTGCTTTTTTTTGAACCTACCAAATTTTTTCTGAACTTTTTTCAAAAAACTATTCGCTGTTCACTATTCACAATTCACTAGTGAAGTGGATTCCAACCCTGCGCTTTGAGTTCAAACTCCTGATTATCACGGGTTACGAGCAGCCTGCCGTATTTTTCTTCCGTGATGTGTCCAATCATCTTGACACCCTCGATCTGTTCGATCTTCTCATGGTCGCCAATGGGAACCGTAAACAGTAGCTCGTAGTCCTCGCCGCCATTGAGGGCACAAGTAGTCACATTCATGTTCATTTCCTCTGCCATTACGGCTGTCTGATAGTCGATGGGGATGTTTTTTTCGAAGATACGGCAGCCAACTCCTGACTGTTTGCAGATGTGCATCAACTCAGAGGAGAGTCCGTCGCTAATATCCATCATAGCTGTCGGACGGATGCCTGCCTCGCGGAGTTTCTCGATGATATCGCCTCGGGCTTCGGTTTGTAGCTGGCGCTGTAACAGATATTCCTTGCCGCTGAAATCAGGTTGGAAGTTGAAAGTTGAGAGTTGGGTATTGAGCGTTGCGACTTTTTGCTCGTCGCCAGCCGCTTTGGCTTCAGCAATTCTCTTCTGGAGGTCGTTGATCTGCCCATAATACACGCTCTTCTCGCGTTCCAGCAATTGCAATCCCATATAGGCAGCCCCTAAATCTCCGCTGACACAGACAAGATCGGTGTTCCTGGCACCGTTGCGATAAACGATGTCTTCTTTACGAGCCTCACCGATGCAGGTAATGCTGATGGCGAGTCCTGTATACGATGAGGTTGTGTCACCGCCGACAATATCCACATGCCATTTATCGCAGGCCAGACGTAGACCGGCGTAGAACTCGTCCATATCCTCGACCGTGAAACGTTTACTTAGGGCGAGTGATACTGTTATCTGGCGGGGGGTGCCGTTCATGGCGAAGACATCGCTGATATTTACCATCGCACTCTTGTAACCGAGGTGTTTCAGATCGATGTAAGTCAGGTCGAAATGCACACCTTCCATCAGCAAATCTGTAGTGACCAGTACCTCCTTGTCCGGATAACTGAGTACGGCGCAGTCATCGCCCACGCCGTACTTAGTACTCTCATTCTTAATTTCTATATCTTTTGTAAGGCGGTCAATGAGACCGAACTCACCAAGTGTTGCTATTTCCATTCTTCTGTCGGGTGATTCGTATTAAATTTCTCTTTTGAGGTGCTCTCCACTTGTTCAGAACGCACAATCATCTCCCGCATGATTTCTGTCATTAAAGGCTGTGCCTTGTTGGCAGCATTCTGTACTTCCTCATGGCTCACCTCTACTGGGACATCGAATCCACCAAGGTCGGTGATGACAGAAACGCCGAAGACACGTATGCCACAGTGGCGGGCCACAATGACTTCGGGAACGGTAGACATGCCTACGGCATCACCGCCTAATATGTGGTACATCTTATATTCTGCAGGTGTTTCAAAAGTCGGACCTTGTACGCCGACATAGACACCGTATCTGACGCGTATCTTTTTCTCACTGGCTATCATTGTGGCCAGTTTGATAAGTTTTTGATCATAAGGTTCATGCATATCCGGGAAACGTGGACCTGTGGGGAAGTTCTTTCCACGGAGTGGATGCTCGGGGAAGAAATTGATGTGGTCTGTGATAATCATAATGTCGCCGACATGGAAGTGTTCGTTCATGCCGCCTGATGCATTGGAGACAAAAAGCGTCTTGATACCCAGTTCGTACATCACACGTACCGGGAATGTCACATCCTTCATCGAGTAGCCCTCGTAGAAGTGGAAACGACCCTGCATGGCGAGGATGTCAACACCCCCGAGCTTACCGAAAATGAGTTTGCCACTATGGCCTTCTACTGTAGATACAGGGAAGTTGGGAATCTCAG
>JAEEGK010007370.1_pt1 | contig 26238 bp, 28 predicted proteins | sample 8958771 | NCBI WGS metagenome assembly JAEEGK01 (sample SAMN16246547, study PRJNA631951) | gut metagenome | biome: gut microbiome; feature: rumen; material: SC-attached | host: Bos | place: Iran: Karaj | collected 2018-10 | reverse complement strand
TTGCAGCCATCGTGGCCAGTTTCCTGCGGCCAGAGGCCATGGTACTGCTGTTCAGCATCGTCACCGGACTGACCATTTGGGAGTTTACGGGACTGGTCAACACCAACACCAACGCCAACGTCAACGTCAACGTTAACCGGTTTATCTCGACGGCGGCGGGTGTGTACTTCTTCTATGCCATGACGTACTTCTGCAGCGATCTCTACGGCGGTTCGGCGAAGAGCGTGGTATTCATCCCCTATCTGGTGACCATCATCTACCTGTTGGTGGCCGAGCTATACCTGAAGCAGGAAGACCCCATAGCAGACTGGGCTTACACGATGCTCTCGCAGATGTACATCGCCCTGCCCTTCTCGCTGCTCAACGTGCTGGCTTTCACGGCGACACCGCAAGGGACGGTCAACTTCAACACGCTGCTGCCTCTCTCCGTATTCGTGTTCCTCTGGATCAACGACACGGGCGCCTACTGCACGGGGTCGCTGATAGGACGCCACAAACTGTTTCCACGTATCTCGCCAGCTAAGTCGTGGGAGGGCAGCATCGGCGGTGCCGTTTTCGTACTGGCCGCAGCCTGGGCCATCAGCTACTGGCTCGACGGCGTCATGCTCACCACTCTGGAGTGGTTGGGATTAGGAATGGTCGTGGTGGTCTTCGGCACCTGGGGCGACCTGGTGGAGAGCCTCTTCAAGCGTACGCTGGGCATCAAGGACTCCGGCAACATACTGCCCGGACACGGCGGTATGCTCGACCGCTTCGACTCGGCGCTGCTGGCCATCCCTGCAGCGGTGGTGTACCTGTACACGCTGTCGATGTTTTAGAATTGAAGGATGGAAGAATTGAAAAATTGAAGTGTTGAAGTATTGAAGAGTTGTAGTATGACGGACAAAGAGAAACTGGTCACTGAGAATATCGGCTATGTGGTGACACTGGCCAGACAATACAAGAGCGACATCCTGAGCACGGACGACCTGGTCAGCGAAGGAAGCATCGGTCTGATGAAGGCCGCTGCGAAGTACGACCCAAGCCGAGGAAAGCCTTTTGTCACCTTCGCTGCTCCCTATATCCGACGGAGCATAGAGACGGCCATCAGCAGGCTTGACGAGGATACAGAGGTGCGCTCCACCGACGAGTCGCTGCCTGTAGGCAGTCATAACAACTACACGTTGCTCAACGTGTTAGAGGACAAGGACGCAGCAAAGGCCGACGCTGCTGTAGAAGAGGCTTCGCTCTCAGAAGACCTGGTGCGCGCCATCGGCGTGCTCAACGAACGCGAACAAACCGTCGTACGCCACTGCTATGGCATTCAGGAACAGCGGCTGACGATGGCAGAGATTGGCGAGAAGATGTCGTTGAAACGGGAGCGCGTGCGCCAGATACGCAACCAGGCCATACGAAAACTGCACAAGGCTGCCTCACGAGAGGCATTGAAAGGATAAAGCACCAGTGAACACAAAGACCATTACACTCTATGCACTGCTGTTGCTGAGCACCCTGTCAGCAACGGCCAAGACCATCCGCGTGCTGGCCGTCGGCAACAGCTTCTCAGAGGATGCCGTCGAGCAATACCTCTACGAGTTGGCGGCGGCACAGGGCGATTCGCTGATCATCGGCAACGCCTACATCCCCGGCTGCACCATCGACCGGCACTATGACAATCTGCGCGGCGACAGTGCCGTGTATGCCTACCGCAAGATTGTGGGAGGCGTCAGGGCTGAACACAAAAAGACGATGCTGAAAACCATTATTCGTGACGAGCAATGGGATATCATCACCCTGCAACAAGCCAGCCAATATGCCGGCATACCCACCAGCTTTTCCAACTTGCCGCTGCTGAAACGGCTCATACAAAGCTATACCACCAACCTGCACGTGGAGTTTGTATGGCACATGACATGGGCCTATGCTGACGACTACACCGCCGAACGCTTCAGTCCCTACGGCTACAACCAGCGCCGCATGTACTACGACATCATCAGCACCATGCTGAATGTGCTGCCGGGGGTGGGCATACGACGCATCATACCCACAGGCACCGCCATCCAGCTGATGCGCCGGCGCATGGGCAATGTCCTCAATCGCGACGGCTACCACCTGAGCTACACCATTGGGCGTTACACGGCAGCATGCACATGGTGCGAGTACCTGACGGGGCGCAGCGTCGACGGCAACCCCTACTTCCCCGACACCATGACGGAACAGGAAGCACAGGTCTGCCAGCAGGAAGCCCATGAGGCTTGCTACATGCAGCGCCGCAACAGCTACGTTATCCTATAGGTTAAAGGTAAAAAAGTAAAAGTCAGAAGTTCCACTTCGCGGCCAGTGTCGGATTCCAGAAGAAAGTCTTTGAACTGGCGGGGTCGGCATTGTGGACGAAGTTGTTGCTGAACTCCCATTCCGTGCCGAGGCTGAAGTGCTCCGTAAAGTTATACCACAGCTGAGGTTCCGAGAGAATGACCAGACAACCGTGGCTGTCGGCTTTCTCGCCACGCCAGAAGTCAATGAATCCGGAGAACGTACACCGTTTCCTGGCAAACGTCAGCGACCACACACCAGTCAGCTGGGCACTGGCATAGGCATGGGTATCGTCGTAGCTCTTGAAATACTGCTTGTAGAGCAACTGTACGGACCATGTCTTCAGGAAGTCCTCGGAATGGCCGTTAAAGGCAGCACCCACAAGGGCAGCCTGCTGAAAACTGAAGTTCCTGCTCAAACCGCCGTCGTATTCAATATGAGCAGCAAAAGGTGACTGCTTGCCCAGTTTGAATTCACGAGAGATTTCCGTATAGGCACTTTCCGTGAAATGTCTTGAAAAGTCGATGTCGACGAAATAGTACCAAGAGCCCCACTGGTCAGCCTTGAACTGTTCCAACGTCAGGGTCACTTTCTGGCGCCCGGATTCTTCGCCAGTGTAGATGTTACGACCAAAGTCGTAGTGCAACTGAATGTCTTGTGCAGCGGCTGTCAGTCCGACAAACATACACATTAGGGAAAAAAGTCTTTTCATATGGCTATGCTTGTTTTAATAGATGAACCATGATTCTTGCAGCCTCGTCAGGAGCATGACTCTCACCGAGACAACGATGAACTTCCTCGTAGTCGGCGAGCATGCGCTGGCGCTGGTCGCCGCCAGGCAGGATGCGCTCCAGTTCCTGACGGATGTTCTCCACGCTGAAAGTATCCGCCACCAGTTCACGCACCACTTCGCGGTCGGCTATCAGGTTGACCAGTGACACGAACCTGACTTTCAGGAACGAGTGTTTCAGGAAGCCGATGATACGGGGTAACGGTGTATAGTAGCAGACGGTCTGAGGGACACGGAACATACAGGTCTCCAGCGTGGCGGTGCCACTGGTAACGAGGGCTGCCACCGCTTTTGACAGCAGCGGGTAGGTCTTGTTGACAACGAGCGCTACATGTGTACCAGCCAAGAAGGGGCCGTAGTAGGCAGGCTCTATCGACGGAGCACCCGCCAACACGATGTCATAGCGGTCTGCCAAATGGCGCGTTGCGGCAATCATAGCTGGCAGGTTGTCTTTGATTTCCTGCTTGCGGGAACCGGCTAAAAGGGCAATGACAGGAGCCCCCGTCAAGCGTCCTTGTGCCAGAGGGGCTAATGCCGCTTCCACCGAACTGGGGGTGGCGGAGAGGGCCTGCAGGTATTCCCTGACCTCCTGAGCGGTGGGGTTGCCCACATAATGGATGGGGAAGTGATGCTTTTGCTCAAAGAACGGCACCTCAAAGGGCAGGATGGAGAACAGTTCGTCAACGTCGCGCTTGATGTTCTTAATGCGATATTCCTTCCACGCCCATATCTTAGGCGAAATATAGTAGTAGACTTTGAGTTTGGCGTATTCGGGGGTCTGCCGCAAGCGGTGAGCGAATTTGGCGATGTTGAGGTTGAAGCCAGGGTAGTCAACCAGTATCACAACATCAGGGTGCCATGTGGCAATGTCCTGCTTGCACATTTTCATATTGCGCAGGATGGTTCGCAGGTGCAACAGCACAGGTACAAAACCCATATAGGCCAATTCGCGGTAGTGCTTCACCAGTGTGCCGCCAACGGCAGCCATCAAGTCACCGCCGAAAAAACGGAACTGGGCATCAGCGTCCTGCTTTTTCAGCGACTGCATCAGGTGCGAGGCATGAAGGTCGCCACTGGCTTCTCCGGCTATCAGATAGTATTTCAAGGGGAAATTGAAAAATTGAAGAGTTGGAAAATTAAAGAATTATGCATTAAACATTAAAGTCCCCAGGCTTTGAGCTGCTCCATGGCTTCGTAGGCTGTGACGTCAATACGGGTTGGTGTAATAGCCACATAGCCGTGGTTGAGCGCCCAGTTGTCGGTATCGTCGGCCTCTGGCTCGTCATTGCAATAGCGGCCAACCATCCACCAGTAGTCATAGCCTCGGGGATGATGGCACTTCGTCACCTCATTCTGCCAGGTTCCCTTGGCCATGCGACAGATGCGCACGCCACGGTAGTCACGCTCCGACTGGAGGTCGGGGAAGTTGACATTCAGACAGATGCCTGACGGAAGCCCCTCGCTGAGCACCCGCTGGGTTATCTGACGTATTAGCGCTTCCAACGGGCTGAAATCGGCATCAGCACTGGAGTTGCACAGTGAGAAAGCCACACTGGGGATATATTTCATACAACCCTCCAACACCACACCCATGGTGCCTGAGTAATGCGTATTCACCGAACCGTTGTCACCGTGGTTAATTCCACCAATAACCATACTCGGCCTTCGCGGACAAAGCTCGGCCAGCGCCATCTTGACACAATCAACAGGCGTACCATTACACGACCACACCTCTACCCCACCGCCCTTGCGGCGAAGTGTCAGCGTCAGTGGAGCACCTGCCGTGAAAGCACAGGCCATACCACTACGGGCTCCCTCCGGTGCACAGACCAACACGTCACCGTAGTCTTTCACCATGTCTATCAGGCAGTTGATGCCTTTGGCTTCATAGCCGTCATCGTTCGATATCAGTATCAGGGGATTCATCCGTACTCTTGTGCTATCATTTCAAAGATATTTTGCAAAGGTACGAATAAAAATCAAAACAAGACAGCAAATTACTCAAAAATGTTTAAAATACTTGGAAAGCGTGCTGTGTTTGGTGGAAAATTCGTACCTTTGCAGCCTATTATATACTTTTAGGTAAAATAGATTATGGGAAAGATTATAGCATTAGCAAACCAAAAAGGCGGCGTAGGCAAGACGACGACTACTATCAATCTGGCAGCATCGCTGGCAACTTTGGAGAAAAGCGTGCTCGTGGTTGATGCAGACCCACAGGCCAACGCCTCCAGTGGTCTGGGTGTGAATATACAGGAGGTGGACTGTTCCATCTATGAATGCATTATCAACAAAACGGATGTCCGCGATGCCATCTACACAACTGATATTGACGGGCTGGACATCATTCCGAGCCATATTGACCTGGTGGGTGCCGAGATAGAGATGCTGAACCTGGCCAACCGCGAGAAAATCATCAGCCAGGTGTTGAAGCCCATCCGCAACGACTACGACTACATCCTGATAGACTGCTCACCGTCGTTAGGTCTTATCACCGTCAACTCGCTGACAGCAGCTGACTCGGTCATCATCCCCGTACAGTGTGAATACTTTGCACTGGAAGGCATCTCGAAACTGCTGAACACCATCAAGATCATCAAGCAGAAACTCAACCAGAGACTGGAAATCGAGGGATTCCTGCTGACCATGTACGACTCACGTCTCCGTCTGGCCAACCAGATTTACGACGAAGTGAAGCGTCACTTCCAGGAACTGGTATTCAAGACCGTCATCCAGCGCAACGTCAAACTGTCGGAGAGTCCTTCACACGGTCTGCCCGTCATTCTCTACGATGCTGACTCGACAGGAGCCAAGAACCACTTAGCACTGGCAAAGGAGATTATCAACAAGAACAGTTAAGACGATGGCAGTAAAAAAGAAATACGACAGGAGCGTCCTGGGACGCGGTCTGGACGACATCAGCAGCGGTCGCGGACTCGATGCGCTCATTGACACCAGTGAGGTGAATACTCAAGGAGGCTCCAACCTGAACGAGATAGAAGTGGCGCTCATTGAGCCCAACCCCAACCAGCCACGCCGGGAGTTTGACAGCGAGGCCCTGCAGGAACTGGCCAACAGCATCCGCGAACTGGGCATCATCCAGCCCATCACCCTGCGTAAGGTGGAGGGCGGCAAATATCAGATCATTGCCGGAGAACGCCGATGGAGAGCCTCACAACTGGCAGGACTGACCACGATTCCCGCCTACATCGTCACCGTTGAGGACGAGGGTGTGATGGAGATGGCACTGGTAGAGAACATCCAGCGCGAAGACCTGAATGCCATAGAGATTGCACTGGCTTACCAGCATCTGGCCGAGGCCACAGGCATGACACAGGCAAAGATTTCGGAGCGCGTGGGCAAGAGCCGTGCAGCCGTCACCAACTATATGCGACTGCTGAAACTCCCTGCCCAGGTGCAGATGGCACTGAAAAACCATGAGATTGAAATGGGACATGCACGCGCCCTGCTTGCCATCGACAGCCCTTCACAGCAAATCAAGCTGTTCAAGGAAATACAGCAGCAACAATACTCCGTACGCAAGGTTGAAGAACTCATCCAGTCGTTGAAAAACGGCGAGGACGTCAAGACAGCCAAGGGCAAGATTGCCGCTAGGACAGTGCTGCCTGAGGAATTCAACATACTCAAAGAGCGCCTGGCACAATTCTTCCAGACCAAGGTGCAGATGACCTGCTCCCCCAAGGGCAAAGGCAAGATTAGCATTCTCTTCGACAGCGAGGAGGAACTGGAGAAAATCATGAACGCACTGGACGGAACAAAGAATGCGTAAACGGCTGATTCATAGATGGCTCACGGCGTTGCTGCTCCTCATGGCAGCCACGATGCCGAGTATGGCCCAGCAAGTTGATGCGGATCTGCAGAAGCGACGCCAAGCATTTCTGGACTCTATCACGAAGGAGCGTGAGGCACAAAAAATCAAAGAGGCCCTTGAAGCACAAAAGCTCAAAGAGGCTCTTGAGGCACAAAACATCAAGCCCGACACGGCCATCGTCGAAGCCGCCACAGACTCTGCAGCAAGTGCTTTAGCCAAACTCATGGCAGATTCGACCGACATCATCGACCTGGTCAAAGAGGGGAAACAGCGCAAAATCAAAGTGAAGCGCGACTGGAGCACATGGACACCAGACCCGCAACGGGCATTGTGGCTGGCACTGGTCATCCCAGGAGCGGGACAGATATACAACCGGAAATTCTGGAAGCTACCTATCATCTATGGCGGTTTCATGGGATGCATCTATGCCCTGACGTGGAACGACATGATGTACAAAGACTACTCGCAAGCCTACCTTGACATCTCGGACAACGACCCGGGCACAGCCAGTTACAACAAGTTCCTGCATCTGGGCAAGACCATCACGACGGAAGCTGACATCCAGAAGTACACGGAAATCTTCAAGAACCGTAAGAACAAATACCGCCGCTGGCGCGACCTGAGTTTCTTTGCCATGCTGGGCGTCTATGCCATTTCCGTCATCGATGCCTATGTCGATGCAGAACTGTCGGTATTCGACATCTCGAAAGACCTCAGTCTGCGGGTCGAACCTGCCGTCATCCCTAATCATGGCGGTGGCAATTGGATAGATGCGCAGTCCCTGGGTCTCAGTTGCAAGCTGAACTTCTAAGAAAGGTAAAATAAGTAGAATTTAAAACAGAACAAATAGAGAATATGTATATAACGGACAACAGTTTAGTAGTGACATTCAACAAGGCGGTAAAATGGTTCTTACCTCTTTGCTTCTTTATCTTTTTACCTTTCAATGCCTTAGCGCAGATTAATAAAGACGACGACGATGAGGAAGAAGTCGTTGCGACAAGCGATGATGAGATTATCGTGATGGACCAGGAGGGTAACGAGGAAGTGATTGAGTTCCCCGAAGCCATGACCTATGACCTGGACAGCCTGCTGAACCTCTACACATCGAAGACCTATCTGGATGAGGAGGACTGCAACATGCGCGACATCAACCCAGTATTCTCCAAAGAGGAATATATTGACCGCCTGAGCCGCATCCCTACAGTGATGGAGATGGCCTATAACGACGTGGTGCAGAAATTCATCGACCGTTACAGCGGACGCCTGCGCCATAGCATCAGCTACATGCTGGGGGCATCAAACTTCTACATCCCCATCTTTGAGGAAGCCCTGGAAGCCTACCAGCTGCCGCTGGAACTGAAATACCTGCCCATCATCGAGTCAGCACTGAACCCCAAGGCCGTTTCCCGCGTAGGAGCCACGGGACTGTGGCAGTTCATGATTACTACAGGCAAGCAGTATGGACTACAGGTCAACTCGCTGCTTGATGAGCGCCGTGACCCTGTGAAGGCATCGTATGCAGCAGCACGCTACCTGAGAGACCTCTACAGGGTCTTCGGCGACTGGAACCTCGTCATCGCCGCCTATAACTGCGGACCGGAAAACATCAATAAGGCCATCCATCGTTCCAACGGCGAGAAGGACTACTGGCAGATCTACCCCTACCTGCCCAAGGAAACGCGAGGCTACGTGCCTGCATTCATTGCAGCCAACTACATGATGACCTACTACTCGCAACACAACATCTGCCCCATGTCCACTCGTCTGCCGGCCAAGACAGACACCGTTATGGTGAACCGCAACCTGCACCTGGAGCAAGTGGCCGAGGTGATAGGCATTAACATCGACCTGCTGCGCTCGCTGAACCCCATGTACCGCCGCGACATTGTGCCGGGTCTGACACAACCCTGTCCCCTGCGACTGCCTCAGACTGAGGTCGGTAAGTTCATCGACATGGAAGACTCCGTCTACACCTATAAGGTGGACGAGCTGTTGAACAAGCGCACCGAGGTGGAGGTCAAGGACGACGTTCCCACCTATTATCATAAGAGCAAACGCTATGCCCGTGGAAAGAAAGGTCGCATAGGGCGCCGCACCAAGGCCTCGCGCGGCCGTGGCAAAGCATACCGCAGCCGCACCAAGGCCACGAAGCGCAGGTCAAGTGCAAGAAAACGTAAGTCAACGAGAAGGAGAAGGAGATAACTAAAAACGATACGACTATGGACGAGGATATGATGCGCGAAAACGCCGACGAGAAACTGGTAAACGATGCGTTCCAACACCTGCTGGAAAGCTATCTGTCGTCACGCCACCGTAAGAAGGTGGATATTATTACCAAGGCTTTCAATTTTGCACGGCAAGCTCATAAGGGAGTCCGCCGCCTGAGCGGTGAACCCTACATCATGCATCCCATCGCCGTGGCACAGATAGCCTGCGAGGAGGTCGGACTGGGGTCTACCAGTATTTGTGCAGCACTGCTGCACGACGTCGTGGAGGACACAGACTACACCACAGAAGACCTCGCCAACATCTTCGGTCCAAAGATTGCCCAGATTGTTGACGGCCTGACCAAGATCTCAGGCGGCATCTTTGGCGAGCAGGCTTCTGCTCAGGCAGAGAACTTCAAGAAGTTGCTGCTGACGATGAGCGAGGACATCCGCGTCATCCTCATCAAAATCTGCGACCGCCTGCACAACATGCGCACCCTGCAGTCGCAACCGGCTAACAAACAGTATAAGATTGCCGGCGAGACGCTTTACATCTATGCACCATTAGCCAACCGCCTGGGACTCAACAAGGTGAAGTCCGAACTGGAGAATCTCAGTTTCCAATACGAGCACCCGGAGGAGTACAATAGCATCAAAAACAAGCTGAAGAACACAGAGGCTTCGCGTCATGAGCTATTCGACCAGTTTACGGCTCCCATCGAGGAGGCGCTGAACCAGATGGGCATCAAGTATGAGATCAAGGAGCGTGTCAAGACGCCCTACTCCATCTGGACCAAGATGCAGAACAAGCACGTGACATTCGAGGAAATCTACGACATTCTCGCCGTACGTATCATCTTCACGCCCAACAAGCGCGAAGAGGAGGTCAACGAGTGCTTTAACATCTACGTGGCCATCTCCAAGATCTACAAGAGTCATCCCGACAGGCTGCGCGACTGGCTCAACCACCCCAAGGCCAACGGATACCAGGCACTGCATGTGACGCTGATGTCTAAACAGGGACGATGGATAGAGGTTCAGATACGCTCCGACCGTATGGACGAGGTGGCCGAACAGGGTTTTGCCGCCCACTGGAAATACAAAGAGGGCGACGACGAGGAATACACCGAGGACGAGGCCGAGCTGAACGACTGGCTACGCACCATCAAGGAAATCCTGGACGACCCTCAACCTGACGCCATGGACTTTCTCGACGCCATTAAGCTCAATCTCTTTGCTTCTGAGATATTCGTCTTTACACCAAAGGGCGAAATCAAGACCATGCCGACTGGCTGTACGGCTCTTGACTTTGCCTTCAGCATCCATACCTTCCTCGGCTCCCACTGCATCGGTGCCAAGGTGAACCACAAGCTGGTACCCCTGAGCCATAAACTGGAAAGTGGCGACCAAGTGGAAATCCTTACCTCCAAGTCACAGCATGTGCAACCGTCGTGGATAAACTTCGTCAGCACAGCTAAGGCCAAGGGAAAGATTCAGGCCGTCCTGCGCCGCGAAGGGCGCGAACAGCAGAAGAAGGGCGAGGCCATATTAGAGGAGTTCCTACGCAAGAACGAGATTGAAAACAGCCCTGCCGTCGTCGACAAGCTGGCAGCATTCCACGAGGTCAGCCGCCGCGAGAACTTCCTACAGGCATTGGGCGACAAGACCATCCTGCTGGGCGAGAAAGACATTGACGAACTGAACGGCAAGAACAATCCTTCGGGCAAGAAAGGCTGGCGCAAGCTGGTACCATTCCTCGGACGCAACAAGCAAAAGAAGCAGGAGGACAACAGCCAGCAGGAGCTGTTTATCGTACCAGAGAAATTCAACCGCAAAAAGCCTATCTACATCAGCGAAGAAACCATCAGACAGTATAAGTTCAAGCATTGTTGCCACCCCATTCCCGGCGATGACATCCTGGGCTATATCGACAATCTGCAGCAGATAGAAATCCACAAAAGGGCCTGCCCTGTGGCTGACAAACTCAAAAGCGGCTACGGCAACAGGATTCTTGATGCCAAGTGGGACATGCACAAACGCCTGCTCTTCGATGCTACCATTCGTCTGCAAGGCATCGACCGCATGGGCATCCTGGTCGATGTGTCACGTGTCATCACCTCACAGATGAATGTCAACATCCACAAACTGACCATCAGTGGCGAAGATGGCGTGTTCGACGGTTCGATAGAGTTGCGCGTCCATGACCGCGACGATGTCCGCGACATCATTGAGGCCTTGAAGGAGGTGGAAGGCATACAGGACGTACAGCAAATCATGTAGCGGGCTTTGCCCTAAATGATAATTGATAAATGATAATTAAAAAGACAAAACTACTCAATAAAACAACTACAAAATGAAAGCTTTATTTACTGAAAACAAACGATGGATGACGGTGATAGTACTGTCATTTGTCATTTGTCATTTGTCAATTAGCGACGTCGTCGCGAAGAGTTACGACAACCCTGACACACTTGTCGTCAGCCGCGACGGCACAGGCGAATTCCGCAACATTGCCGAAGCTATTGAAGTGTGCCGCGCCTTCATGGACTACCACAAGGTCATCTTTGTCAAGAAAGGAGTCTATAAGGAGAAACTCGTCATCCCGCAGTGGCTCACCAACATCGAGATTTGCGGTGAAGACCGTGACCAGACCATCATCACGTGGGACGACCATGCCAACATCAAGGCCGACATCACGCCATTGACAGCCACGGGCGAAGCCCAGAAGATTGGCACCTTCCGAACCTTTACGCTGAAGATACAGGGCAGCAGCATCACGCTGAAGAATATCACTATCGAGAACAACTCAGCACGACTGGGACAAGCCGTAGCCCTGCATACCGAAGGCGACCAGCTGGTGTTCCTGAACTGCCGCTTCCTTGGCCATCAGGACACCATCTACACAGGCAACGCCAACACGCGCCTCTACTTCAAGGACTGCTACATTGAGGGTACTACCGACTTCATCTTCGGTCCCTCTACGGCATGGTTCGAGCATTGCGACATCTTCTGCAAGGCCAACTCATACATCACGGCAGCATCAACGCCGCAGAGCGTTGCCTACGGCTACATCTTTAATAATTGTCGCATCACCGCCGACCAGAACGTTGATAAAGTCTACCTTGGACGTCCTTGGCGTGACTACGGCTACACCTTATTCATGAACTGCGAACTGCCCAAGCAAATCCGCCCGGAGGGTTGGCACCATTGGCGCGAAGAAGCCAAGCAGACGGCACGCTATCTGGAATACAACAACCACGGTGAAGGAGCCGCCACCGGCCAGCGCGTGTCTTGGAGCCGCCAACTGACGAAAAAAGAAGTTCAGAAAATAACCCTGGAAAACGTGTTCAACATCTGCAACACGTGGAATCCGAATCAGGTCAGATAATCCATCTGCCGCTTCAAGGCCTGTAACTGGTCCCTCACCTCTATCATACGGGTGAGGACCTCTGCCTTGCGGTCTGCTCCGTCGCGGTTAGAATTGATAATCTTCTTGGCAGCAGCCAACTTGAAGCCACGAACCTTCACCAGATTATGGATAAGCCTAATCTGCTCAATGTCCTTTTCCTGATACTGCCGGATCTTCGCCGGCCCTGACGTCTTCGGCTTCAAATAGGGAAACTCCTGCTCCCAATAGCGCAGGGTACTTTCATTCAGTCCGAACATCTCAGCCACCTCGCGGATGGAGTAGTACAATTTCAAGTTCTTGTTCAAGTTCAGTGCCATAACAATTCTATTTTGGCTACAAAGTTACAAAGAAAATTGAAAATTGAAAATTGAAAATTGAAAATTATTGATGGCGGTAGCAAATTTTTCACTTTTCACTATTCACTTTTACTTTTTTTTCTTATCTTTGTGGCATGATTACATATCCATCATCGGGTGAAGCACGCCGCCCAGGCAGAATAGAAGTAGTGTGCGGTTCAATGTTCTCAGGCAAGACGGAGGAACTGATCCGCCGCTTGCGCCGTGCTCAGTTTGCTAAACAGAAGGTTGAAATCTTCAAACCCGCTATCGACACCCGCTATAGCGACGAAGAGGTGGTGAGCCACGACCACAATGCCATTCCCTCTACCCCATTGGACTCTTCGGCAAGCATCCTGCTGCTTTCGTCCGACATCGATGTCGTAGGCATTGACGAGGCCCAATTCTTTGACGACGGACTGGTAGAGGTGTGCAACGAACTGGCCAACCGTGGCGTGCGTGTTATCATTGCCGGCCTCGACATGGACTTCCGAGGCGTTCCCTTCGGCCCCATGCCTGCCCTCTGCGCCATTGCCGATGACGTCACCAAGGTTCATGCCATCTGCGTGAAGTGCGGCAGTCTGGCATACGTCAGCCACCGCACCGTCAAAAACGACAAGCGCGTTCTGCTCGGCGAGACACAGGAGTACGAACCACTCTGCCGTGACTGCTACCAGCGCGCCATCGAAGAAGAAAAAAAGGAATCTTAAAACTCAAAACTCAAAAACTTACCAATAAATTTGGCTGTTTGAATTTTTAGTTGTAACTTTGCACCCGCTTTTATAAAAAGCATTGATCCGCTAGCTCAGTTGGTAGAGCACAACACTTTTAATGTTGGGGTCTTGGGTTCGAGCCCCAAGCGGATCACTAAGATCAATCGGCAAGTAATGCGCAAACGTTACTTGCCGATTTTCTTAAGAGTTGTTCGTAATTGACCCGTTACTATTTCCATATCTGTTTCGTGGCAAAAAGAAAAAGAAAAAGTAAATTTTGTATAAATTCGCATATGAAATAACGGAATTATGCAAAAAAGTAGTATATTTGCACATGAATATGAAACTCGAAGCAATATGTCACGACAGCAGATTATAGACAAGCACAAGAACCTCTTCTGGTACACGCCCGATGACAAAAAGCACGATATCAGCGATGCCCTGCTCGTGGAGCGCATTCTCAACGATGGCACGCTCGATGACTGCCGCGAACTCATTCAGGTGCTCGGCGGCAAGCGCGTGGCCGAGGTGTTCTTCTCAGCCACAGGTCGACAGAAGCAGAACTACTACCCTGAAATATATCACTTCTTCTCACTCGTACTCCGAAAATATGCATAGCGAGATTCTCAACAACCGCCAACGCGAACTACTGCCCTTGATGGCTCTGTTCCGTCGCGAGTACTACCTCGTGGGCGGCACCGCCATCGCCCTCTATCTGGGGCACCGCCGCTCCATCGACTTCGACCTATTCAAGCCCGGAGCCATCAACCACAAGCGCAACCTTGACAAAATTGCCGCCACGCCGTTCGCCCACACCGTCACCCGCCGCGTCGCGGAGCAGATGAACCTCATTGTTAACAACGTGAAGGTCACCTTCTTCCAGTACCCCTTTCCCGTTGAGCCCACCGCCCGCTACGAGCAGATATTATTTCATAAAAAGAGGGTATAGAACTCTTGTTTATTCCCATTATTCTTTGTACCTTTGACTATCGTCTTAGGTACTCTCATTCGAGAAAACTCAAAAATACTTTTGGTTTTCTACTCACTTATTTGTACCTTTGCGCCTGATAAATCAAAGCACTATGGAAGTCATACAAAGTTTTACGATTGACCACACCCAACTGAAGCCCGGCATCTATGTGTCGCGTGAGGATAAGGGTTTTACCACATTCGACCTGCGTATCACCGAACCGAACAAGGAGCCTGCCGTTGCACCTGCAGCCATACATAGCTTAGAGCACCTGATGGCTACATGGTTCCGCAACAGCGAGGTGAAGGATGACGTGGTGTATGTAGGTCCGATGGGCTGTCTGACGGGCATGTATATCATCATGACGGGGGCATACACCGTTGACGACATGCGACGTCTGACCATCGAATGTCTTGAATGGATTCTTACCCAGGACAAGGTGCCTGCCACGGAGCCTCAGACGTGCGGCAACTACCTGCTGCACGACCTGCCCATGTGCAAATGGGAAAGCGCCCGCTACCTTGACCGTCTGCAGCATGATTTCCACTGTGAGTACACCAAGCTGCAGATTACCCTTGACGACGGCAAGGTCTTTGCCGACGCATAGGGTTAATGGTCAATGATCAATGGTCGTTACATATAGCCTAACCAGCGCAGTATGTCGTTGAGGTTGGCGACAACCATCAGGAGGATGAGAATGCCAAAGCCTACATACTCGGCTTTGATCATGAAGTTCTCCGAAGGTTTGCGGCGCGTAATCATCTCGTAGAGCAGGAACAACACATGACCACCGTCAAGAGCGGGTATGGGCAGGATGTTCATGAAGGCGAGGATGATGCTGAGGAAGGCTGTCATCTTCCAGAACATATACCAGTCCCACATCGGCGGGAAGAGGCTGCCAATGGCTCCGAAGCCGCCTAACGACTTGGCGCCCTCTGCCGAGAACACGTATTTCATATCGTCGACGTAGGATGCCAGCACATGCCAGCCGTACTTGATGCCGGCGGGGATGCTTTCAAAGAAGCTGTACTCGGTAGTGACAGGCTTATAGATGGAGGTCAGGCTGGGGGCAAAGAACCCAAGCTTCAGCTCTGGCGTCAGCACGACAGAGGCTGTGTCTTTCTTAGCGTCATTACCAAAAGTGACGAGTACGGTACGCGCCTTCAGGCTGTCGGCGGATGTCGTAGCAGTCGCCAACAAGTCAGACTGGCGACCCAGCAGGTCGATGAACTCGTTGTAGGAGTCGACAGGCTTGCCATTGAGTGCCAGGATATGGTCGCCAGCCTTGATGCCAATGGTCTCTGCCGGACTGCCGGGAATCACGCTGTCGATACGTGCAGGCAGCAGCGGGCGTACGAACGAGGGGTCTGCCTTCAGCATTTCCAACAGGTTCAGTTCGCCGGGCAGCGCTATGCTCATCTTCTTGCCGTCGCGGATGATGTCAACGCGCTTGGCTTCCGAAATGTCACGGTAGAGGTCTGCCGAGAAATCCTTGAAGGTCTTCGTGTCCGTCCCGATAAGAATATCGCCGTCCTTAAAGCCGTACGACTTGGCTTGCTGGTTGAACTTCATACCCAGCGTCATATCCTTGACAGGGATGTAGGTATCGCCCCACCAGAAGAGAATCTGAGCGTAGATAAACAATGCCAGCAGGAAGTTGACGAGCACACCGCCAATCATGATCAGCAGGCGCTGCCAGGCAGGCTTGGCACGGAATTCAAAGTCCTGAACGGGTTGTTTCATCTGTTCCGTATCGAAACTCTCGTCAATCATTCCGGCAATCTTGCAGTAGCCGCCCAAAGGCAGCCAGCCGATGCCGTATTCCGTGTCGCTGTTCTTGGGTTTGAACTTAAACAGACTGAACTTCCAGTCAAAGAAGATGTAAAACTTATCTACTCTCACGCCAAACAGTTTGGCAAAGAAGAAGTGGCCGCCCTCGTGCAGCAGAACGAGCAGCGAGATGGCCAACATGAATTGCAATACTCTGATTAAAAATATTTCCATTTAATATTGTTATTTTTCTTTTTTCGTTATTACGTTATTACGTTATTTTGAGTGAAGAAGTTCCGAAGCAATGCGGCGGGCTTCGGCATCGGTGGCTACATAGGTGTCGTAGTCGGGATTAGCGGAGAAGGCGCAGCGCACCATGGTCTCGCTGATGACGTCGCTCATCTGCAGGAAGCCGCATCGGTTCTCAAGGAAGGCACGATTGACGATTTCGTTGGCAGCATTGACGATGCAAGGCATGTTGCCGCCTTTCTCGATGGCTTCGAAAGCCAAGGCCAGACAGCGGAACTTCTTCAGGTCAGGTTCAAAGAACTCCAGTTTCTGAGCGAAGAAGTCAAGGCGCTCGCCGCTGAGCGGCAGTCTCTCGGGGAAGGAGAAGGCGTACTGGATGGGGAGTCGCATATCAGGGACACCCAACTGGGCCTTGACGGCTCCGTCGCGGAACTGCACAGCGCTGTGGACGATGCTCTGCGGGTGGATGAGTACCTGTATCTGTGAGGCATTGACGCCAAAGAGCCATTTAGCCTCAATGACCTCAAAGCCTTTGTTCATCATCGTAGCCGAGTCGATGGTAATCTTAGCCCCCATATCCCATGTGGGGTGACGCAGCGCATCGTCCTTGGTGACATGTTGCAGCTGTTCTGCCGTAAAATTGCGGAACGGACCGCCAGAGGCTGTCAGTAGAATCTTCTCAATAGGGTTATCGTCCTCACCGACAAGGCTCTGGAAAATGGCCGAGTGCTCACTGTCGACGGGCAGAATGGGCGCATGATACGTTGCCGCAAGGTCGCGGATAAGTTCACCTGCCACCACCAGCGTCTCTTTGTTGGCCAGCGCAATGGTCTTGCGGGCACGGATGGCATGGATGGTGGGCGAGAGTCCTGCAAAGCCGACCATAGCGGTCAGTACGATGTCGATGGGATTGGCCTCAACAATCTCGTCAAGAGCCTTTGCGCCAGCATAGACCTTGACATCGGGCAAATCGTCAGTCAAGCGCCGCAGTTCGTCGTAACGTGCCTCGTTGGCAATGACAATAGCGGCCGGCTTGAACTCATGAGCCTGCTGTGCCAGCAATGTTACGCTGTTGTTAGCGGTCAGGCAGTACACCTCGTAGCGGTCGCTATGCTCGCGGATGACATCGAGTGCCTGAGTGCCTATCGACCCTGTGGAGCCGAGGATGGCTATCTGTTTTTTCTTATTATTCACTACTTCACGTTTCACTTTGTTAGCATTTTTATATCTTTACCCTAACGTCAACAGTCCGTCAGGCAGATTCATGGTTATCTTTTGCCCATCCCAGTCAAGGTCGTCGACAAGGTCGTCGTTGGCAGGAATAAGCCGTCCGTCCTCCAGTTCAAAGAGAATGTTGGCCGTCTGGTCATCAATGGAGGCTATGCGACCTACCACTTGACCAGAGTTTGCATCGACAACATCAAAGCCTACAAGTCCCGCCAGCGAAGGCATCTCATCGGCATCTTTGGCCAAGGCACGCGGGAAATAGACATCACAGCCCGTCAGCTCAGATGCACGCTGCTGGCTGTCGATATTGCAGAACTTCACCAGACAGACGCTGTCGCTGCGGAAGCGGTATTCCTCCATGAAGAAAGGCACCAGTATGCCGTCAATGTCCAAGACAAGATATTCAGCATCCACGCGGTCAAAGACATCATCGTCGAACAGCAGCGACACCTCGCCTTTCACGCCATGGGTCTTGCCGATGCGGCCTATCTTGTAAACCTCTTCCTGTTGTATCATCTCCGGGCTTTGAACTTTAAGCTTTATGATTACTTCTTGCCATTATCACCCTACCCTCCTAATGTGTGCGCCAAGGGCATTGAGGCGGTTCTCGATGTTCTCATAGCCTCGGTCTATCTGCTCGATGTTGCTGATGGTACTGACACCTTGCGCACTCATGGCAGCTATCAGCAGGGCAATACCGGCACGAATGTCAGGACTCGACATGCGCTGGGCACGTAGCTGGCGACTGCGGTCATGGCCTACAACGACGGCACGGTGGGGGTCGCAGAGAATAATCTGAGCACCCATGTCAATCAGTTTGTCGACAAAGAACAGGCGGCTCTCAAACATCTTCTGATGGAAAAGAACCGAGCCACGAGCCTGGGTGGCAACGACTATCAGCACAGACAGTAAGTCGGGTGTCAGTCCTGGCCACGGTGCATCAGCCAAGGTCATGATGGTGCCGTCGATGAACGAGTCGATCACATAGTGCCGCTGATGCGGAATCAGCAAGTCATCGCCATCCACATCCACCTTGACGCCTAAGCGACGGAAAGCCTCGGGGATAATGCCCAGGTCCTTCAGCGACACGTCCTTGATGCGAATGCCGTCACCACACATGGCTGCCATACCAATGAATGAGCCTACCTCAATCATGTCGGGCAACAGGCGGTGTGTGGTGCCGTGAAGCTCCTTCACACCGATGATGGTCAGGAGATTGCTGCCAATGCCGCTGATGTTGGCCCCCATGCGGTTCAGCATGTGGCAGAGCTGCTGGAGATAGGGTTCGCAGGCAGCATTATAGATGGTCGTCGTGCCTTCGGCGAGTACAGCAGCCATGATGATATTGGCCGTACCCGTGACCGACGCTTCGTCAAGCAGCATATAAGTACCACGCAGCTTCTTGGCACCTATTTCATAGACATTGCGGTTTTCTATGTGGCTGAAGCGGGCACCGAGGTACTTGAAGCCCAGGAAATGAGTATCCAGACGGCGACGTCCAATCTTGTCACCACCGGGGGTAGCGACAACAGCCTTGCCCATGCGCCCAAGCAACGGACCTATCATCAGTACGCTGCCGCGCAAGGCAGAACACTTGCGGACGAAATCGTCACTTTCGAGGTATTCCAAGTTGAGGGCGTCAGCCTGGAAAGCATAGGTACGCTCCCCCTTTCCTGTAGCACGCTCCTCACGCACCTTCACACCGATGTCCTTCAACAACAGTATCAGGTTGTTGACGTCGCGGATGTCGGGGATATTGCGTATGACGACCTCCTCACGGGTCAGCAGTGTGGCACAGATGACCTGCAGCGCCTCGTTCTTTGCACCTTGCGGCGTAATGGTGCCGCTGAGCAGATGTCCGCCTTCTATCTGGAATGATGCCATCTTACTTTCTTTTCCTGTTACGCTTACCTTCAACAGGTTTCTGGCCAGAATCAAAACGGAAGGAGGAAAGGTCTATCTGGATAATGCCGTCAGTAAAACGCGCCAAATCGTCGGCCACTTTCTCATCGTCCATCGAACCGTGTCCCCAGGCAACCAGGTCACGCTTCATCTGGTTGGCAGTCTGTCGCACCAACTCGTCACGCTCGTCACCGGCAGGCATGGTCTTCAGCTTCTCGAAAATCTCAGTCAGCAGCCGGCCATAGTGCCGCTGATAATTGCCTTCACCTTGCTGGTACTTCACGGGCTGGGGCTTGGAATGAATCTTCTCAGCCTCATCGACGTTATAGGGCCAGTCAATATCGAGTTGCTTATGACTCATCAGATAAAGGTGGTCCCAGAGCGTCTGCTCAAAGTCGGGAGAAGTGCGAACCTGCGGGTTCTTGTTCTCCATCTGCCGGATGATGGTCTGCGCACAACGATTGCGCTCGTCCTTGGTAGGCAGGCCGACAGCCAAGTCTACCATCTTCTGGATCTCACGTCCGTATTCCGGCATCACCAGCTTGTCTCGCTGGGTGTTGTAGTCTAAACCTTTGATGTTCATTATCTCTTATCTGTTATCTCTTATCTCTCATCTCTTATCTAAATAAGTTTCTTCGGCTTGATGGCTACGAAGTCCTTCAGGTAGAAAGGAACGAAGTAAGCAACATCCTCAAACTGTTCGTTCAGGAACCGCCGCTCGGCCAACGGCTGCATCCACTTGGCCAGCGGTTCAATACCGTCGACGAAGCGTGCATTGGGGTGGCGGATGGTGTCCATACACTTCTTGGCACCATTACCGAAGAAGTAGACGGGGTGCTCGTCAAGCCATGTCTGATAGGTATCGGCCGTAACAATGTCGGCGCTAACATCACGAACGGTCTTCAACGAACGGTCGTAGAGTGCCGCATAAACCTCCATTCGGCGGGCATCCATCATCGGACAGAGCAGGGCGTCTTCAGGTATTTCGGTAGCTACGTCTTCACCATTCACGACGACCTTTTCCCTCAACAGCACCGGGACGCACAGCAGTTCCAGCGTCGGGACGGCGATGAGTTTCAAGTCACGGCCATAGCAGATGCCTTTGGCCATCGACACACCAATACGCAAGCCCGTATAGGAGCCAGGTCCACAGCTTACGGCAACAGCATCGAACGGAATGGCATGGTTGTCCGTGAATGACAACGCCTCGTCAACCATCGTTCCCAATCGTTCTGCCCCTGCTCCATGTTCACCACGTTCAGCCTGTTCAAAGATGCACTGCCCGTTCTCGGACACTGCCACGGAACAGACATTAGAACTGGTTTCTATATGTAGGATACAAGCCATTTTTCTCTTATACCTTATTAATTTAAAGTGCAAAGGTACGAAATTTATTGAAAACTGGAAATTGAAAATTGAAAATTATGTCATTTTTTAATTTTTTAATTTTTTAATTTTTTAATTTTTTCGTACCTTTGCAGCCAACATTTTAAAGTACAGCACGTTTATGATACAATCAATGACGGGTTACGGCAAAGCTGCCGTGGCTTACAAGGAAAAGAAAATCAATGTAGAAATCAAGTCGCTCAATTCCAAGCAACTCGACCTGAATGCACGCATCGCCCCTATCTATCGTGAAAAGGAAATGGAAATCCGCCAGCTCATTGCTGAACGCGTAATTCGTGGCAAGATAGACTTCAGCCTTTGGATAGAAAAGGACGCCGCAACGGACATTGCGCCAATCAATATGCCGATCATGGAAAGCTACTATCAGCAACTGCAAGGTTTTGCCACAGCCCATCAGATTGAGGGTACGGACTGGATGCAGACATTGGTTCATCTGCCTGACGTGTTTACGAAGACAGAGGCTGAAGTCCTTGAGGAAGAAGAGTGGGCTGTTGTCCGCCAGGCGGTCATAGAGGCTGTACAGAACCTCGTGGACTTCCGTACCCAGGAAGGTGCCGCCTTGGAAAAGAAGTTTGCAGAAAAGATTGACAACATCGAGCGTCTGATGCTGAGCATAGAGCCTTTTGAAAAAAGTCGCGTGGAGAAGATTCGCAGCCGTATCGTTGACGGCTTGAAGCAAATTCCTGAAGCCGAATACGACAAGAACCGTCTGGAACAGGAACTCATCTACTATATTGAGAAGCTGGACATCAGCGAGGAGAAGCAGCGTCTGGCTAACCACCTGCAGTATTTCCGCGAAACCATGGCTGACGCCCCCGGGCAAGGCAAGAAGCTGGGATTCATCGCCCAGGAGATGGGACGCGAAATCAACACCACCGGCTCGAAGTCAAACCAGGCAGAGATGCAGAACATCGTGGTCATGATGAAGGACGAGCTGGAGCAAATCAAGGAACAGGTGCTGAATGCGCTTTGACGCATTCGCTAATGGATAATTGATAATGGATAATTGATAATTATGAAAGGAAAGATGTTGATAGTGTCTGCGCCGAGTGGTAGTGGGAAAAGCACCATCGTCAACTGGCTGATGCAGGAGCATCCGGAACTGAAACTGTATTTCAGCATTTCCTGTACGTCACGGGCACCTCGTGGTACAGAACAAAACGGCGTGGAATATTTCTTCCTGACTCCAGAGGAATTTAAGGCAAAGATCCAGAACGATGAGTTCTTGGAGTACGAGGAAGTCTATGAGAACCGCTTCTACGGCACCTTGAAGCAGCAGGTGGAACGCCAGCGCGAACAGGGGCAAAACGTAGTGTTCGATGTCGACGTGAAGGGCGGCGTGAACATCAAGAAGTTTTATGGTGACCAGGCGCTGAGCCTTTTCATCCAGCCGCCATCGGTAGAGGAGCTACGTCGCAGACTTGAGGGACGTGGAACAGACACACAGGAAGCTATCGAACAGCGACTGGCCAAGGCTGAGTACGAGATAACTTTCGCTCCACAGTTCGACAGGATTATCGTCAATGATGACTTGGAGACTGCCAAACAAGAGACGCTGCGAGTCGTGAACGAGTTCATTGACCATTGAACATTGAACATTAATATGAAAACGGGCATCTTCGGCGGCTCTTTCAACCCCATACATGTAGGACACATTGCCTTGGCACAGGCCGTGTTGCAACAATGCGGACTGGACGAGGTGTGGCTGATGGTGTCGCCGCAGAATCCCCTGAAGCGAAACGATTCTGACCTACTGGAAGATACGCTACGCTTCGAGATGGCTCAACAGGCATTAGAGGGTGTTCATGGTGTGAAAGCCTGCGACTACGAGTTCCACTTGCCGAAGCCCTCATATACGTGGAACACGCTGCAGCACCTGTCAGCCGACTATCCTGACCGTCGTTTCTACTTATTAATTGGCGGTGACAACTGGGCACACTTCCAACGCTGGCGCCACTGGAAGGACATCCTGCGCCACTACGACGTCATTGTCTACCCCCGCGACCAATATGCCGGAACCATCGACGTTCCCCTGCTTCCTGTATCAAGCACGGAAATCCGCCAGCGAGTACGGCAAGGCGAAAGCATCGCCGGTCTCGTGCCAGAGTGTATTTCAGCGCAGGTTAAGGAGTATTATATTGAACAATAACGGGCACGCTACGCGTGTGCTACGAGCTTGCTCGCTTCTACCTTTAGGTGGAAGAATTTTTTCAAAAATTATTCAATATTCAGATATGATTAATTTTCTTTCAATTTCCCGCCGCAGGCGGCTGATATAACGCATCAAATCAGTTCCGGCTGGATGAATACGGAGTGGATGACGCGCTTTTCTACAGGCGGAATCTCCATATAGTTTTTGTATAGGTCACTCAGATAAGCATCCGGATTCGCTGGAGCAGAAAAAGTTTTCCCTTCAAACGTGATGGTACCCAGCGGGAATACGGTATCCTGGCGGTGCATGATGCCATAACCGTTGTTGATTAAGATGTTCGACAGGTAGGTATCCTTGGGAAAGAAGACATCAAGCACGCTCCACAGACATCTGAACATGATGTATTTTGCACCAAACCAGAAAAACTCGGCAAAGGAGCGCAGCGAGTAATAATGTGCTTTATGTAGGATGGAATAGCTTTTCGAGATGCCTTTGGCTATCGGCTTCATCAGTTTTCGCGATACCGTCGGATATTTGATCATCGGAAAGATGTCAACAAACAGTCCCTTTTGATAATTGGCAGCGAAGTTGTCGGCGCCCTCGACATAGAAGGAGTTCAGGTCTCTCACTTTAACGATGGGCTCTTTTGATTCAGGTTCGTTCTGCGGCGTCTGCAGAAACAGCCCTTCACGGAGCTCGCCGGGCGCAATGCCGACGAAGCGTTCCATGTCTTCCTTCCGCATGGCGATGTCGATGTCATCATCCCAAGGTATGAACCCGCCATGACGTACGGCTCCCAAAAGCGTCCCGCCATCAAGCCAATAGTCGATATGGTGTTTACGGCAGATGCGGTCAATCTCCTCAAGAATTGTCAGTTGCTTGAGTTGGCAACGACGAAGCTGCTGTTGCTTGTATTGTTCTAAATAGGGGTTGTTCATGGCTGTTTCAGTATCTCTAATGTGCGACTCACTGCATCTTTCATCGTAAACACGGGTTCCCAATGCAATGCTTTCAGCCTTGTGTTGTCAAGTACCGCCCGCATGGCTATAGAGAAGCCTTTCAGTTCTGTCTCAGAGGGAAGGTCGAAGACGACGTCACGGCCTGTCCACTCAGCGCATAGCTGTGCAAAATCCTTCAGCCGGACGTTACATGCCTCGTTGGCGATGTTGTAAGGTACACCGATCTCACCATGAAGCAGCACATGGAGCATACCTCTGACGGCATCGGCTACATAAGTATAAGAGAACAACTGCTCTCCCCTACTCTTCAAAACAATATCTTCATGGTTCAACGCTTTTTTAATGAACTGCGACGAAGCTTTGCTGTCGCTCATCAGCATCGTCGGACCGAACAACCTGCTGAGTCTGACGATTTTAACTTTGGCACCCTTTTCAGCAATATACGACTGGCACAAGGCTTCCGAAAGGCGTTTCGACTCAGTATAACAGGAACGTGCCGTTGCAAGGTTCAACTTCCCTGTGTAGTCTTCCGTAAAATCATCATCACCCTTGGCATTCCCATAGACTTCGACGGTAGAGGGATAGAGCACCGTGGCACCGCAACTGACAGCTTTCTTCAGGGCTGCCTCTGCGCCCTTGACATTGATCTCTATCGTCTCAACAGGGTATTGGGAATAAGCCAGCGGATGGGTATTGGAAGCCAGCGGAATCACAACATCAACATCCACTTCGTCAGGCAGCAGCTGGCGGACATCTTGCTCTATAAAGTGGAAATAAGGATTGTCAAAGTATGCTCCCAAGCGCAGCGCCGCCTTTTCCTTGCTGCGTCCTACGGCATAGACCGTCAGTCCCGCCCCCTGTTCATTGTACCGCATGAGGGCATCAATCAGGCATACCCCTATCAGTCCCGTAGCACCCGTTATCAGGAAACGCTTGCCTTGTAGCTGGCAGATATCGTCAGTCTTCAGAATCAGTTCCAAATCTTCCTGGTACAGCGGATGCTTTTTATTCATTTCAGCCATGTGTCCTTATCCATTTTCAGATAACCCTTGAACATCTCAAGGTCATCTTTCGTTGTCAACTTGATGTTTTTGTCAGACCCTGCGGCAAAATAGAGCTTTTCGCCCAGTTCTACCATCATGGTATTGGTATATGATGAACCATAGATGCCTATGCCCTTCTCAAAAGCCTCGTGATAGGCTTCGTCCAGGCGCTTGAACTGATACGCCTGTGGCGTAGAGACACGGCGTAGCGTCTCGCGGGGGATATATTGCTTCGTGGTTGCAGGGTCATCCGGATTCACGATGAATATCTGTTCGTTGTAAGGCAACGAGGTAACGCCATTGCCATATTGGCTGGCTTTTTGTATCACGTCAGTCAGCACTGTGTCGTCCACCAGCGGACGGATGCCGTCGTGGATAATCACGATGTCGTCATCCTTCAGTTTCCCCTCCAGGGCATAGACACCGTTGCGGATGCTCTCCTGGGCGCTGCCTCCCCCTGAGACAACACCCTGTAACTTGGTGATGTTAAACTGATTGGCGTATGCCCGAAGGACATCATGCCAACCGTCAATACACACCACCTCAATGGCATCGACCATCGGATGGTGCTGGAAACTCTCCAGCGTATATATCAGCACAGGCTTATCATAAACATTGATAAACTGCTTGGGAATATCCTGTCCCATGCGGTTGCCGGAACCCCCGGCAATAATCAGAGCATAGTTCATATCTTACTGTATTTTGTGCAAAGGTAATGTAAATTGTGCGAAAAGCAAAGAAAAGCTTGCTTTTATTTTCATTTGTTCAATTCCCGAAAATGATATAACATATTATTTTATTTTTATGTGCAAATATACAAATAATCTTCGACATATAAAGTTATTCGTCATTTTATTTCATAATTTCACCTTTACATACTCGATGTCCTGATAGAGTTCGGGCTTGCCCTTGTAGCTCTCGGGCAGGAAGTGGAGACGGACACCACGGATGTGCTTGCGGGGCTTGAACTGCTCGGGA
>JAEEGK010007369.1_pt1 | contig 26238 bp, 14 predicted proteins | sample 8958771 | NCBI WGS metagenome assembly JAEEGK01 (sample SAMN16246547, study PRJNA631951) | gut metagenome | biome: gut microbiome; feature: rumen; material: SC-attached | host: Bos | place: Iran: Karaj | collected 2018-10 | reverse complement strand
ACTCGGCGAATCGCTTATCCAGATGCACGGTCAGAGCGAACAGCTTTTATTGCGCGACATCCGCACGCACGCCAAAATGCTCGACGAATACGCGGGCAATAACGAGTTGCTTACAGAATACGGCAAGAGCTTTACCGCTTGGAACAACGTTCTTGCAGAAATTGAAAAGACCGAAGCTCACGCCAAAGACTTGGCCGCACAAAAGGACTTTTTGAAGTTCCAGTACGATGAACTTTCAAAGGCCGCACTCCGCGATGGCGAAGAAGAAGAACTTGAAGACAAAGTCAATGCAGCAAGCAAGAGCGAAGCCGAGCACAATTTGCTGAACGAGATTCAAGCGCTCATCGGATGCGATAACGGCATTCTCGAACAAGTTCAGAATCTCCAGTACAAGTTGCGTTCCCTCGCCCAAAAGATTCCGCACTACGAAGAAGACTTGAACGCACTCGTCGAAGTCGCGGATCCGTTCGAAGGGATTTGCAAGGACTTGCAAAGGCTCCGCCCCTCAAAGTCCATGAGTCCTGTCGAAATCGACAAGGCAAATTCTAGAATTGCGCTTATTCAAAAGTTCAAGCGCAAATACCGCACCGACGTCGCCGGGCTAATCGCACTTACAGAACAACGTAAGCAAGAACTCGACAGCCTTGAAAATCTCGATGCCGACCTCGAAGAACTCAAACGCAAAGCCGAGGTTCACAAGGCAGAGACACACCGCTTGGCAGCCATTCTCACAGAAAAGCGCCGCGAAGCAGCAACTCAGTTCGATAGCGCCGTACAAGAAATTCTGCACAATCTCGGCATGCCGAAAGCGAAATTCTTTACGAGCATCACGGAACAAGCCCCTACAGCAAACGGCGCCGACCGCATTGAATTCTTGCTCGCACCGAACCCCGGCGAAGGCGAAAAGTCATTGCAAAAGGCAGTGTCCGGCGGCGAACTCAGCCGCGTGCTGCTCGCCATCAAGAGCGTCATGGCAGACCTCGACAAAGTCCCGCTACTGATTTTCGACGAAGTCGATTCTGGAATCTCGGGCGAAACAGGCAACAGCATCGGCAACGCCTTGCGGAATTTGGGCAAGCACCACCAAGTGCTCACCATCACGCACTTGCATCAAGTTGCAAGCCGTGCCGAAAACCAGCTCGCCGTGAGCAAGAAAGAAGTTGACGGTAGGACTTTTACGTCCATTATTGACCTTGACCAGAACGGACGCATCGAAGAAATTGCTAGAATGTTAGGCGGAACATCGGAAACAGTCCGCACTCATGCAAAACAATTGTTGGAGGAAAACCTATGACAGAAAAAACGTCTGACGTTCGTCTGCGAACGCGCGTTTGGAGCGTCTTACGCGCTCTCGTATTTGTGTGTGTCATAATATTCATCTGGGAAGGCTGGACCAAGACAGCATGTGCCTTCGTGGGCATCGCCCTTATCATGGGCTGGGTCAACCTCTACCAACTCCGCAGCCAAGAAATCGAAAAGCCTTATTACAAATTGTGGCTCAACACCATCGACGGATTCTTGCAATTCATCGTCATGACAAGCATTTTTGTCCGCGACTTGCTTCAAAACGAAAGTGCCGAAAAGATTCTAGGTGTCGGCTGTGCCGTATTGCTAGCCCGATTGATTGCGCATACGTTGTTTTCACTGGGCGTTCTTCGCGAAGGGAAACAACTCCCCCGCAAGCGCCGCTGGAGCAAACTCGCGAATCTATCCGTGACAATTACGATGGGCGTTTATTTGTTGAACTTGGAAAATTTCCAACAAATTATGATGGTCATTTCCATCTTGCTCATCCTCGCATCGACTGTTGCATACGCTTATTGGTACTACCGCGACCCGGCCCACCGCAAGCCGCTTTCGATAGCAAGCCAACTCACCATGAGCCGCATTGTGCTCACGCCATTTTTCCTCTGGGTGTTCTTCTACGACAACGACTTGGATTACAGCAACAACAGTCTCGTCTTTAAAGTGCTTGCGCTCGTGATGGTGCTCGGATTCATGCTCACCGATTACCTGGACGGCAAACTCGCCCGCGCCATGGGCGAAGTCAGCACGCTCGGCAAGTACCTCGATCCGTTCAGCGACAAGATTTCGAACATGACGATTTTCATGTGCTTTATCGCCACTGGTTACGCATCGGTGTGGATGGTCGCACTGATTTACTTCCGTGAATCCAGCGTGGAGACGCTCAGGACGCTCGCCGCAAGCGAAGGCCTCATCATGCCCGCGCGTCGCAGCGGCAAGTGGAAAACGGCATTGCAAGGGATTGGCATTGTCGCCATTTTGCTTGGAGCTATCGAACCTGTACGCGCATTGATTCCTGGCTTCAATGAAATTTGGCACCAATTCCCCATTGTTGTGATGGGCATCATAACAGCAATTACAATTGTGAGTGGCATCGATTATTTCTATGCAAGCAAGCACATTTTAAAGAAGTTTGTTTAGCAATGCACATAAGGTGGGTTCTGCGAAATTTCGCGAAATTCGCCGGGAAAAGCATAAAAAAAACTTACTCTCCCTTTTAAACGACGTTTAGGACTTGCCAAACTCATTATATTTTTCTATATATGGGACAACCTCGACGCGGGGTGGAGCAGTTGGTAGCTCGTTGGGCTCATAACCCAAAGGTCGCAGCGTTCAAGTCCTGCCCCCGCTACTAAAAAACGCAGATTTTAATCTGCGTTTTTTTTATGCAACAAATCACCTCTATGGATCCTATCACTCCACTACGTTACCTTCCTGGATGACACGAACGCCTCAATGCACTCCGCGCGGATCCCGTCGCGGCACTCCAGGATGACGTGTCGGGCCGAAGGCCCATTCTTTCGTTATCGTCTTTCGTCTATAGTCTACCGTCTACTGCCAACTGCGGCAAAGCCGCCCCTCTCGTCTATCATCTATCGTCTTTCGTCTATAGTCTATCGTCTAAATTAAATATATTTACCGCATGTCTCGCATTTCAGAACAAGAAGCACTCGATCTGTTTTTAAACGCTCCCCTCGACGAACTCTGCGCCCGCGCCAACGCCGAAAAAGAAGCGCGCCACGGCAAGTCCGTCTATTGGGTGAACAACCGCCAAATCAACTACACGAACGTGTGCGTGCTGCACTGCAAATTCTGCGCCTTCAGCCGCATCAAAAAAGACAGCCCGACTGCATACGACTGGAATTACGAGACCATCCGCGACAAAGCCGCCGAAGCTATTGGCAAAGGCGCCCGCGAGCTGCATATCGTCGGAGGCCTCCATCCCGACCATCCGTTCGACTACTACATTGAAATGTTGCGCAAACTCCGCAAGGAATTTCCCTCTGCGAACTTGAAGGCTTTTACCGCTGTCGAAATTTGCCATTTCGCAAAAATTTCTGGACAATCCCCCGAGCAAATCATGGCAACGCTTAAAGACGCAGGGCTTGACGCACTCCCCGGCGGCGGTGCCGAAATTTTAGTACAAAGTGTACGCGACAAGATTTGTCCCGGCAAAGAGACTGGCGAAGAATGGCTTGCTGTTCATCGCGCGGCACACAAGCTCGGCATCCCGACAAACGCAACAATGCTGTTCGGCCACATCGAAAAGATTGAAGACCGCATCGCCCACATGAAAATGCTCCGCGACTTGCAAGACGAAGCTCCAGGATTCTTCGCGTTTATTCCGCTCGTCTATCATCCGGAACACAATGCGCTCCATCAAATCGTCCCGAACATCACAAGCGAAGAAGACATCCTCCGCACGGTCGCCGTTTCGCGCTTGTTCCTCGACAACTTCCCGCACATCAAAGCTTACTGGATTCAAATGGGAATCGAAACCGCGATGAAAGCCCTCCACGCAGGAGCATCGGATTTGGACGGCACGATCATCGAAGAAAAGATTACACATGCCGCAGGCGCCACAGTCCCCGTAGGCATGAGCCCCGAACGCATGAAGAACCTCATTACAGCAGAAAATCTCGTTCCGGTGGAACGAGACGCGTTATACGAAAGATTCTCTTAGCTGTGAGGCGGACGCCTTCGGCGCCCTTTGAGACTTGAACCTTGAGATCGCACATGTCTTACGACATGTGCTTTGAGTTTTTATAATCGTGCCATAGGCACCTAGCTTTCGCTCAAAGCCTTGCTTCGCAAGGCGAGCCCAAGGGCTCAACGAACCGAGCTCACGGCTCAAGCGTTAAGCAATCACGCCGATTTCCTTGAGGTAGCGCGCAAGAGCATCCTGCCACGTCGGAAGCGGCTTGAAACCAGCTTCCACAAGCTTGCTCTTGTCGAGTCGGCTATTGAACGGGCGAGCGGCCTTAGAGATACCATACTCCGCAGTCGTCACCGGCAAAACCTTCGTCGGGAGTCCAGCCTGCTTGTAGATTTCCTTCGTGAAATCATACCAGCTAATGAATCCTCCTTCGTTCGTAGCGTGATAGTAACCGTACTTTTCCGTTTCAATCATATCGACGAGGAGGCGGCTCAAGTCGAGCGTATAAGTCGGCGTTCCAATCTGGTCATAAACGACGCGAACGGTATCGTGAGACTCACCCACCTTGAGCATCGTCTTGATGAAGTTCTTGCCGTTAAGGCCGAACACCCAAGCAATGCGGACGATGAAATACTTTTCAAGCGTTCCCGAAACAGCAAGCTCACCTTCGAGCTTCGTCTGTCCGTAGACATTGAGCGGCTTGTAATCCTTGCAGTCCGGCTTCCACGGAGCCGTTCCTTGACCGTCGAACACGTAGTCCGTGCTGATGTAGACCATCTTCGCATCAATTTCTTTCGCGACACGGGCAATGTTTTCGGTACCCTTAGCGTTAATGGCAAAGACCTTGTCCTTCTTGTCTTCGTCTTCGGCCAAATCAACAGCAGTCCAAGCAGCGCAATGCACAATCACGTCCGGACACACGCTCTTGATGGTTTCAGCGACCGCAGCCGCATTCGTAATATCCATTGCCACGTATGGCATCGTTGTCACAGCGCTACCGTCGGCAACACCCGAATACGCAGGAGCGATATCGCTACCGACCCCCTCATAGCCGCGCTTTGCAAGTTCATTCATTACATCGTGGCCCAACTGGCCACCGACACCCGTTACTAAAACTTTCATAATAAAACCTCTAACAGGAAAGATAGTAAATAGTGGATAAAGGTTAGAGGCTAGATGTTAAAGGCGTTCAATCCTTGATGCAATGAACCGATAGTCCAAAAGAAGCTTCCTTAAGGTTCATGACAGCAAACTCATAACCGTTGTTCAAGAAAACAAAATACACAAGGCTGTCCGACATTTTGGTAGATGTCCAGTATCGTTCAGTAAAGCCTACGTTTTCGTTAGATCTATTCGGAGATTCAGAATATCCGTAATTAGCGGCACCATCTTTATTTTGACCACTCTTAGACTTTTGCGTTTTCCCCGCCTTGGGACCAGCAGTTTTGATCAAAGTTTCAAATTCATCCTTGCTCGGCAGATGCCAACCTATCGGGCACGCTTTTTCCGCAGCACTCCAAGTGTACAGTCGTCCATTCGCTTTACAATTATCTTCCTTGTTGTCATAACAATAGCTGTTCTCCATTTTGTAAGCGAGGTTCTCCATCATCCAAATTTGAGTGCCAATGGCAATCGTTTGGTAAGTTCGACCATCACGGTAATCAGTCACAGGCGATAACAAAGACTTAACATCTTTGATGCAACGGACACTCCGAGCGTCGTACTTATAGTCGTGGAACAAACCCACTCCATCGCTGTAAAAAAAGCCCAAATAATAAGCATTTACAGCACTATCACTTTTTTTGTACTTAAACGAAGTACAGCTCCAAAAATCAGCTTCGCCACCCCTTCCCCAAAAAAGATCTGTTAATGATTTGTGACCGCCTGGAAGCACAGAAAAGCCGTATTCATCGGAACCACCAAAATTGTTCCAACCTATTCTAGATTTAAGTTTTTTCCCCGCGATAGACATTCCACCAGCGGTTTCAATCAGAGTTTCTAGCTCTTTTTTACGCGGTAGGTGCCAACCTGTTGGACAAGCACTCATGGCCGATTTCCATTCATAAAGCCTCCCGAATATAGAACAATTTGATTCTTTATTCTTGTAGCAATAACTTTTCTCCATTTCGTAGTTGAGGTTCTCCGCCATCCATATCTGCTCGCCAATGACAACGGTTCTGTAAGTTTTGCCATCGCGGGAATCTATAAGAGGATCGCCCGCCACACCTTTGAGGGCCAAAGAAGAGTCAAGTTCATTAGGATAAATAAATTCATCATCAGGATTATTCATGATGCAACGGACCGAAAAACCGTTATCTTTATCCATGTACCAACTCATGTCCGCAGAATTGGACTGGCTATAGAGCATCATAAAATACGAGCAATCAACATAATATTCAGTAGATGTCCAAAAAACGGCTTTGTCTCCCTCGGCGCCATATTTTGCCTTGCCAAACGAAATCCTTTCTCCAGCAGGAAGAGCCGAAAAACCGTAGGCATCCGAACCATTTCCATTATTTTTCCAACCGCTCTTGGACTTTAATTTCTTCCCTGTAGCAAACAGTCCACCGAAAAATCCATACAACATCTCATAATCTTTCCTGCTCGGCAAATGCCAGCCCACCGGACACGCCTTTATCGCATCATCCCAAGTGTACAAGAGACCATACTTTTTACAATTTTCTTCCTTGTCGTCATAGCAATGGCTGTCCTCTGTTTTGTAGTTCAAATTCTCGGCCATCCAAGTTTGACTACCGATTTTTATCGTCTTATAGACTTTACCATCGCGAGAATCTTTCAAAGTTCCTTCGACATGGTTTTCGCATCCTGTGAAGATTCCTATTACGCACAAAAAAGCAACCAAAGCTATAGTCTTTATCATTTCAAACTCCCTCGCAGCTCAATCCGTTTAACACTAGCGATTGGCGATACTAGCCATTGGCGGTGAAATTGGGATTTTTCGAATCATTTTCACCGCCATTTTTTAGTTTATTTGTTCAATTTTGGGGTCAAAACACGGTATCAAGCAACTTTTGGCGGTGAAAAGCCCCATTTTCACATTCATTACACCGCCAGCGGAACCCCCTATCAGCAGATTTCAGCCACTTTCAGCACAAACAAGGTAATTTTTGGCGGTGAAATCAAGGACTTTTCAGCCGTTTTCACCGCCATTTTCGCATTTCGTGGCCTTTTAGCATTTCGCGGTAACCTTTGCCGCATGAATTTCGCCACCAACAAGCATTCCGCTCTAGAACATATTCCCGAATCTCACGATGACTCCGGCGAATACGACGCTCACCATGGTCATGAGCTTGATGAGGATGTTGAGCGAGGGGCCAGCGGTATCCTTAAACGGATCGCCCACGGTATCGCCCACCACGGCGGACTTGTGCGTATCAGACCCCTTGCCGCCAAAATTGCCTTTTTCAACAAACTTCTTCGCGTTATCCCAAGCACCGCCCGCGTTATTGAGCATCGTCGCCAAAGCAAAGCCGCACGCAAGGCCGCCCGCCAAAAGTCCGAACACGCCCGCAACACCCATCGTGAGCCCGACCAGCACAGGCACGACAACAGCAAGCACCGACGGCAAAATCATTTCGCATTGAGCACCCGTCGTCGAGATTTCCACGCAACGAGCATAGTCCGGCTCGCCCGTCCCTTCCATGATTCCCGGAATTTCGCGGAACTGGCGGCGCACTTCTTCCACCATCGCACTTGCAGCACGGCCCACCGCCTTGATGGTAAGCGCGCAGAACACAAACGTCATCATAGCCCCGATAAACAGCCCGCCCAAAAGCATAGGGTTCATCAAGTTGAGGTTATAAATGTGCATAAAGTCTGTATAGTTTACCTTGTTTGCCACCATCCCGACGAGGTTTCCGTTTTCGGCGATGGCCCGCGTTCCTTCGTCGAGGAACTTGACACCCACGGTTCCAGCAAGTGCATGGCTCAAGTCATTTACGCTATTCGCAAAGACAACGGAACCGACTCGCCACACGCCCTCGGCAGATTTCGCGAGGTGTCCAAGCCAAATTTTCACTTCTTCGACATAAGACGCAAGAAGCGCCATCGCAGTCAGCGCCGCAGAACCAATCGCAAAGCCCTTACCTGTTGCAGCTGTCGTATTCCCCAGCATGTCGAGTTCATCGGTACGTTGACGCACTTCGGGATCAAGGCCAGCCATTTCGGCGTTTCCGCCCGCGTTGTCCGCAATCGGCCCGAACGCATCCGTCGCAAGCGTAATGCCAAGCGTACTCAGCATGCCCACCGCCGCAAAGCCGACACCGTAAAGCCCTAGCGCCATATCGCTAAATCCTCCCGCACAACCGAACGCGCAAACGATACCCATCACAATCGTCACCACCGGGAGCCCCGTGGAGAACATGCCGACCGAAATACCGTCGATAATCGTCGTCGCCGCCCCAAGCCTTGCCTGCCCCGCGATTCCGCGCGTCGGCTTGTAAGCATCGGACGTATAATATTCCGTAAACTGCCCAATGAGGATACCCGCAGCAAGGCCCGAAAGCACGGAGCCGAAAATTCCCATCGAGATAAAGTCGAATTTCACAAGCACCAAAAGCGCAATGAGAATCAGCACCGACGATCCCAACGTCCCCGTCAAAAGCGAACGCAACAGCGATTTCGTCGAAGCATCTTCACGCGTGCGGACCGCAAAAATTCCCACCAGCGAAAGCAAAATTCCAATCGCTGCCACCACCATCGGGGCAATGACCATCTTCATGCCGCCCATCGGGAGCGCTGCGCCAAGAGCCGCCGTCGAAAGGATAGAACCGCAGTAAGATTCGTAAAGGTCCGCGCCCATGCCAGCCACGTCACCCACGTTGTCGCCCACGTTATCTGCAATCGTCGCCGGGTTACGCGGATCGTCTTCGGGAATTCCCGCTTCGACTTTACCCACAAGGTCCGCACCGACATCCGCCGCCTTCGTATAAATGCCGCCGCCCACGCGCGCAAACAAAGCCTGCAAAGAAGCGCCCATGCCAAAAGTCAGCATCGTCGTCGTGATTTCGACCATCTTCGCATGCGCCCATTCCGCATTGTTCACGAGATCCGCATTCCACGCTCCCAGCGAAAGCTTGGACGCGATATCCGCCCCGAATTCCCAAACGTTATGGTCGTAAATGTAATTGAGCAAGAAGAACCACGCCGAAATGTCGAGAAGCCCAAAGCCCACGACAATAAGCCCCATCACCGCCCCGCTTCGGAACGCAATGACAAGCCCGCGGTTCAAGCTGGAAATCGCCCCGTTCGCCGTGCGGGAACTCGCGTACGTCGCGGTTTTCATACCCAGAAAGCCGCAAAGCCCGCTAAAGAAGCCTCCCGTGAGGAACGCCACCGGCACGAATGGATTCTGGATGCCGAGAACGGCTAGCACCACGAATACCAAGAAAAGTACGGCAAACACGATGGATACAGTCTTGTACTGCCGCCGGAGATAGGCAAAAGCGCCTACTCGCACAAAATGGGCAATCGCTTTCATCTTGCGGTTGCCGTCGGGCTGCCGCTTCATAAAGCGATAGAAAAACAGAGCCATTCCCAAAGCAACCAAAGCTGCAACCGGGACGAAATACCAATAAGATGGAATCGAGTGCATGGATACCTCGTTTATCAGGTTTCTATCGGTATGGTTAAATTTCCGAAAATAAATTTATACTGCAAATCGAGAAAACGGCACTTTCTTTTCTATTTTTTTACTCAATGTTGGAAGAATTGAACTTTCATTTTGGAATTTATGACTGGTTACTAGTCATTATGGTGACTGCCCTCGGGACAATCAGCGCCTATTTGAAAGATCCGCAACTCAAAGCCGTCACAGCGACCATCCCCATCCCCTGCGGGTTCGCCTACATCGCGGTCGGACTCCCGATGGGTACAGAAAACGCCGTTTCCGGATTCATGTGCATGCTGTACGTGCATATCGTGCGGATTCTCCATTACAAAGTGAAAATTCCCATTGTGCTTTCCATTATCGCGGGGCTTGCCTTTTTCGTTTGCCTCGGGACTTTTTTGCACGCCCGCATCCCCGAAGGCGAAGCTTATTTTATCGGAGCATGCCTTTTCGACCTCATCATCGGCATTATCTTTTTCCAAAAGCAAAAATACAAGTCCGGAGTGCGTTACAAGACTCCGCTCCCCGTCTATATCAAGGCCCCGGCTATTGCAGGAGTCGTCTCCGGGCTTATGCTCATCAAGCGGCTGATGGGCGGTTTTTGTACCAGCTTCCCGATGATGAATTCCATCGTGAGCTACGAGAGCCGTTATTCACTCGGCGACCAATGCCGGCAGCTCCCGCTGTTCCTCATAGCCGGGCCGTTCATGTTCGTCACGATGCGCTACGTCGAAATCGGGTTCGGACTCAACCACTGGATCGTGCTCCTCATCGGATATATCGTTTTTGCGTTCATTTACTGGCCGCTGAACAAGGAACTCAAACGCAGGAACGAGATTAATTATAATGGTTAGTAGGAAGTAGACGGTAGGAAGTAGGAAGTGATTAGTGGTTAGTGATTAGTGGGGAGCGATTATAGCAGGCGAAGCCTGTCATCCCCGCGGAGGCGGGGACCTCCTTACACTATACACATTAACAAAACACTGTATAAAGCCGACGCGATAGAATCCAGTGAATGTTAGACGATAGATTAGTAGGAAGTGGTTAGTGGATTTGACGAAAGAATCGGCGTTTCTCAGGGGTTTTTGAAAAAATTTACTTGATGTAATCTTTAAAAAGAATAAATTTAAAGAGATTAAACAAGGAATTTCAAGCAATGCATAAAATTTCACGTATTTCTTTGGCATTTACCGGAGCTCTTTTGTCGGCCACGCTTTTGACCGCATGCGGAGACGACAATTCAAGCGCCCCTTTAATAAATCAAGGTGGATTAGTAAGTTCCTCCAGCGAACAAACCATACCGCCCACACCGCTTTCCAACGCAACCGAACCAGGTTCTTCGGCGACTCAGCCGGATGTCACCAGCTCCGCCACTGCACCTGTAGCAGGCTCCAGTTCGTCAGAAGCTTTGGCCACATCTAGTTCGACAATATCTGAACCCCCGACTTCCAGTGCCGAAGGTACCCCGCTCGACCCAAGTTGCGTTGAAACGCCGGTCGCCACCATCGCCACTGATTCCCTCGGCCTTGCAGACATTGCCGACGTGTTCAAGAGCGTCCGCTGCAACGAAAAAGCAGTCTTCGTGATGCGTCACGGCGAACGCGATGACGCAGACCATACCAAGGAATCTCCGCTTACCTATTGGGAAGGAGAACCAGACTCCATCAAAGGCCAACCGACCGACGGAGTCCGTCAAGCCATTGCCGTTGGCAAAAAACTCGCCAGTGCCGACGAATTCACATACACGCACACCAAGTATCTCCGCACCGAACAGACTTGCTTCTACATCAACCAAGGACGCGGGCAAGCGACTTTCCCGCACGACTCTTCCGATATTTATTCCATCAGCTGGTACAAGAAGGACAAAGATCGTTACAAATTCTATGACGACTCCACCACGAATGTCCGCCTCGTCATTGCTGGTTGGGCCTACGACAGTCTTTACGCCGACGCATTCTACGACTTCAAGGAAAGAACCGTCGAACTGATCAAGACTCATATTGCACCGGACTACGCGACCATGAATAAGTTCCGCGTCATCTGCTCGCACGACGACTTAATTCTCCCGCTTTCCGTATATGCCTCTGATGGAAAAGTAAATTACAGGTTCCATGACCCGGCTTCGAGACACTGGCCATACTTCTTGACCGGAGTCGCCGTCATCATCGACAACAAGAACCAAATCCGCTACGTACCGTTCAAAGGACTGAGCATCGGCGCGGAATAGAATTGCCTGGTTATTGGTCAATAGTCATTAGTTATTAGAAATTCTTGAATGCGGCCCTCGACTTGACCGAGGGCTTTTTTTATTTAGCGAAGTTTTTGCGTACGGCTCAAAATGTTCTCAAAAATTTTCTTAATTTAAGGTTTATATAAGAACCGTTTTTCCAAATTTTAATTTATATTACTTATAGTTGTAAGGGTTAAATGTTCTCAAAAAACCAACGGAGACAATATGTTTGGTAAAATTTCAATCAAGGCATCGATGATAGGAATCGCCACCTTGGCCGCACTCGCCTCGACCGCAAACGCCGAAAAGTACGACTGGGGCAACGTCCGCTTTGACGGCGGCGGATTCGTCAGCGCCATTATGCCGAGTCCGACCGTAGAAGGGCTTATTTACGCCCGTACCGACGTCGGCGGCATTTACCGCTGGGACGCTACCAACAGCCGCTGGATCCCGTTGATGGACTGGATCAGCCAAAACGACGTGGGCCTGTACGGCACCGAAGCTTTTGCGCTTGACCCGCAAGACCCGAAAAAGATTTACGTGCTCGGCGGAACCGGCTATTTTAGCAAGGGCCGCACCGCAGTTTTGCGCTCCTCCGACATGGGCGTTACTTGGGACACGAGCTACGTGGAAATGCTCGCCCACGGCAACGGCATGGGCCGCCAGACCGGTGAAAAGCTCGCCGTAGACCCGAACAAATCGAACATCATCCTCTGCGGAAGCCGCACCAAGGGCGTTTACAAGAGCACCGATTCCGGCAAGACTTGGACAAGCCTTTACAAGGTAGCCCTCTCGACCGCGACAGAAAGCAGCCTGAACGGCGTGAATGGCGTAAGCTTCGTGATGTTCGACCCAGCCCAAGGCAAGCTCGCCGACGGAAGCACAGCCACCATTTACATCGGCCTTTCCGAAACCAAAGACAACTTGCAGGTCAGCCATGACGGTGGCGCCACATGGGAAGTCGTCGCAGGCTCCCCCGCTGGACTCATGCCGCACCGCGCTAAAATCGTCGATGGCAACATGTACGTCACGTTTGCCGATGGTCCCGGCCCGTATAACATTTCTCGCGGCGGCGTGTTCAAGTATAACATCAAGGCCGGCACTTGGACGGACATCACTCCGTACGACGACAACGAAAAAGAAGACGGCACCATCGCCCACGAAAAGAACACCTGCTCTTACGGCGGCATCGCGATTGATCCGAAAGATTCGAAGCACATCGTAGTCTCGACACTTGGCCAGTACACCGGACGCCACCTGTTCAAGGACAACACAGAAAACTACGGCGACCGCATTTACGTGACGACCGACGGTGGTGAAAACTGGACGCACGGTCAGCACTACGGCGATGGCGTGAACATGGACGAAAACGGCAACAAGTGGATTCACGGCAACGCGATTCACTGGGCTGGCTCCCTTGAATTTGACCCGTTCAACAACAAGAAAGTGTGGGTCACTAGCGGTAACGGCATTTTCCAGACCGACGATATCACTGCTAAAGTTCCCGTTTGGAAATTCCAGTCCGTGGGCATCGAAGAAACCGTCCCGCTCGACGTGGTAAGCATCCCCGACGGTCCGCTTGTCACCGCGATTGGCGACTACGACGGTGCCGCTTACAAGAACATCAAGGAAAGCACCCCGCGTCACACGCCGATTATCGGCACGACCGAAAGCATGGCATACGCACCGCTTTCCGGCACGCTTTTGCGCACAGGCGTTATCACCAAGTATTATACTTACGAATCCAAGAATTTCAACGTGATGTACCGCTCTGACGATTTGGGACAAACTTGGGACAGCGTTAAAACGGAACTCAAGGGCGGCAAGGGACTCGTCGTGCTCTCTGCTGATGGCAAGGTCATGCTCCACCGCCCCGACCAGAGTGCAACGACTTACCGTTCCGATGACAATGGCGCCACTTGGACCGCAGTCGAAACCGGCACGCAAACGCAGTACGCACGCATTGTCGCAGACCCCGTTGATCCAAAAACATTCTACGTGATGAATGCGATGGGCACGCTCTACAAGTCAACCGACGGAGCCAAGAACTTTACCGCACAGGAAGCTCGTTTGCAGAACGAACAGGCTGGTGAATACTACAATGGCGGCGGCCTCATCCGCACCGTGCCGAAGAAAGAAGGTCATTTGTGGGTTCCGATGGACCAGGCTCAAGTCTGGCAGCCGAAGGGCTTCACCGAATACGGCCTGGCATTCACTGAAGACGGCGGCAAGACATGGAACCGTTGCGAAGGCGCAAGCACCGCGATTTCTGTGGGCATCGGCAAAGCCAAAGAAGGCAGCGACTACGAAACGATATTCATCTGGGGTGCTGCAAAATCCGGCGATCCGATTGGCATCTACCGCAGTACAGACAAGTGCAAGACGTTTGAACGCGTAAATGACGATGCGCACCAGTACGGCGGTCCGGGTAACGGCAATTTCGTGCAGGGCGACATGAACAACTTCGGCGTCGTCTATATGAGCACGGTAGGCCGCGGTCTCGTCGTAGGCGCACCGGAAGGCACTAAGTTTGTCGATATCGTCATTCCGACCGACCCGACCATTTCAATCAGCACAGTCACGACGCATCCGGGCAAAGCAACGCTCACGCAGCAGAACAGGAACCTCCAAATCAACGCACCGGCTTCCAGCAAGTTCGCCCTCATCGCAACGAACGGCAACACGCTCCTTAGGGCAGACGTGAACGGCAACAGAAGCGTGAACCTCAAAAAAGTCCCGAACGGTCACTACATCGCAAAGCTGATGGATGCTAACGGCAAGACGCTTTTGAGAAAGGCGATTACAGTCAAGTAAGTTTTAATAATCATCAATCCCCACACTAAAAAGGCTAGAGTCCAAAGCGAACGCTTTAAAACTCTAGCCTTTCTGCTTTTTTATAGTTTTTGCAATTTACCGTCTGCGGTGTGGCGGAGGCGGAGGCGAATTATGCGAACCATGGCGGCGTTCCGTCCGGCGAGAATTCTGAGAATCATCATCGGAGCTAGAAGCCTGTGGTGGAGGCGGCGGTATTGGACGTTTATAATTCGACGGCGGAGGTGGCGGTGCCGGCGGACGACGTTCCAATGAAGAATTTGCACGTTGCGTAGAAGGTGTTGCCGTTTTGCTCAAGACATTCGAAGGTTGATTTTCCGACGAGTGTCTATCCCAAGCTGAATTCCCTCGTGGAGGCGGCGGAGCTACCGGACGTCTGCCATTTGGTGGCGGATTCGAAGTCCTCGGCGGAGGAGGTGGCGGATTGTTAAATCTAGGATGCAGCCCAGGCCTTGCATGACGACGCGGGGGCGGAGCCATGTGTCGTCTCGGATGGCGGTAATGCGGACGGCGGTGAACCCAGTCATAAACAAACGGATCCCACCCCCAATAAACCAATCCCGCTCCAATCCAAGCGCCATTCACATAACGGAGCCTAAAACTTCCGTCAGAAACCACATAATAGACTACACGCGGGTCGTATTCGGGAACATAAACGTATTCCTCGCGAACCGGCTGGATTGAAATATTGTCATCGACCGTTATCGAGACATTCTCATCGCTCTTCAAGTAACCGTTTTTATTCGCCACCTTGCGCATTCTCTGCACGGCATCCATCACGTCGGCCTTCTGCATTTCGACAGCTTCGCCAAGCTGGTTCGCCCATGTAGCATACTTTGTCAGCTTTTTTAGCACATCCGGGAACGGAATCAACGCTACGACAGATTCGTCATAGTCGAGTTCAGCGTTTTCAATGGATTTCGCAAGGTCGTCGCCCTTCAAGTTGCGATGCGCATTGGCAAACGCATACGCATTCGGGAGGTCATCGCCGTGCGTCGTCGCATTCAAGACATGCACCAGAAGCGGATCCGGGTAAAGCGCAATCGTCGAAACAAGCGTATCTAGTTCCGCTGGCGTGTATCGAGTTTGTGCATTTGCCATCAGAGGGAACGCGATTACGGCAATGAGCATTGGAATTAAACGTTTCATAAAACCTCCTCTATCCAGAAGCCTTTTTCAATCTACAAAAATTCATCATTTTTGCCTTTTAATACATCTTTTTGGATGCTTCTAACAATCATTTGGTTTCGTGGAACTTTTCTTCCCGAAAAAAAAACGTAGAACAAATAACAACACTTTACAACGTATATAGCAAAATTAACAAAACATTTTCCGCAAATACATATAGATTTAACGTGATTGTTGGAGGATTCATTTATGAACAGGATGGTTAAGGCAGCAACCTTAGCGGGTTGCATCATAGGTTCGGCATACGCACAGACATATGATTTGCCGATTGTTTTCGTTGACACTAAAGGCAAATGCTTAGACAGCAAAGTCACAGAAAAAATTCCGGCCACCATGAAAGTACTGGACGGAAAGACAAACAATGTGGCTGATAGTGCCAAAGGAACCCGTTACGATATTGGTATCAAAGTCCGTGGACAATCCTCGGCTTTGTTCCCCAAGCCAGGTTACGGCGTGGAAGTCCGTGACGAAAAGGGTGAAGGCACGGATGTAAGCCTGTTCGGGCTGCCTCCTTCCGACGACTGGGTTTTCCACGGTCCGTATGTTGACAAGAGCTTGATGCGTAACGCACTTGCTCACTGGCTCTTTAGGCAGGCTGGCCATTACAGCCCGCGTAGCAAGCATTTCGACCTGTACATCAACGGGGTCTATCGCGGCGTCTATGTGCTTCTCGAAAAAATCAAGCGTGACAAATACCGCGTCGATGTCAGCAAACTCAAAGAAACAGACATTAGCGGCGAAGACGTGACTGGTGGCTATATTTGGGCATTCGACAAGACGGGCACCAACACGGGTGGCGCAGGCAGTGGCCCCATCGAAAAGGAAGGTTTCAGCACCTCCGACGGTTTGAATGTCATTTTACACTATCCCAAGAAAGAAAACATCAAGAAAGAGCAGGAAAACTACCTGAAAAAGTACTTGAACGATCTTGAAGGTCTGTTCAAGAACGGCAAGAACGGTCAGGGGTATGAAAAGTACGTCGATATGACTTCTGCGCTGGACTATGTGCTGCACGAAGAAGTGACCAACAACGCGGACTCCTATTGGTGCAGTTTCTTCTTGCACAAACCCAAGGACAAGACTGACTCGAACGGCGTCAAGACCGAAGGCAAAGTAACGCTCGGCCCCGCTTGGGACTTCAACCTCGCTATGAGCAACGGCTCCCAGCCTGAAAACGGCGGCGGCCAGGGCCAAGGCGGTTGGAACCAAGGCGGCGGCATGGGCGGCATGTGGGGCGGCGGCTTCGGCGGCGGATTTGGCGGCGGCATGGGCGGCATGGGCGGCTTCACCAGTTCAGGCAACGGATGGCAAATCGAGAACAGCATGAAAAGTGGCCAAGGCATGATGGGCATGGGCAGTTCCTTGAAGGCTCCGAACTGGCTCCTTGGCATGTGGAAGGACAGCCATTACCAAAGCGAATTGAAAAAACGTTGGGCGGAACTCCGCAGTGGCGTGTGGCACACCAAGACCATGGACAAGTATCTGGATTCCATGAAGACTTACTTGAAGAATGCTGCCGACAGAAACTTCAAACGCTGGCCGAACTTGGGTAAATCTAGCGGTCAGGGCGACAACGATCCACAACCAATGAAATTCTGCAACCAAGGCGGTGGCGGCGGTGGCGGCATGTGGGGCATGGGCGGAATGCCCATGGGCGGCTACAACGCAACCACATGGGACGGCGAATTCGAACATCTCCGCAAGAAGATGAAAGAAAGAATGGCCTGGATGGACCAGCAGCTCGGATTTACCGAACCGGCCCAAGCCATCGTGTCTGAACCGATAATTCACCTTCCTGACTGGCAAAAAGAAGAAGCCGAAAAAGAAGAAAAGAAGAAAGCAAAGGAAAAAACTCGAATAAATCAGCTGGGCAGGCTATCGCCGACTAACTACTTTGAAGTCAATGGCAACATGCTCGAAGTTCAAACGGATATCGGTGGAACATTCGCCCTTATCGACTTGAACGGTGCCGTTCTGTACAAGACTCAAATCAAAACCGGAACGACAACATTGCAAGTTCCAAGAAATGCAAGAGACAAGCATTGGATAGCAACGCTCAACGGCAAGATGATGAACCGCTAGAATAAGCAAAGGTTGCCAGAATGTTAAAAAAGCTGGTTTGTACTATAGCGCTCAGCCTCTCGGCGAGCGCTTTTGCGCAAATATATGATTTGCCCATTTTATTCATAGACTCCAAACAAAAATGCCTTGACTTCTACACCTTCGAAAAAATACCCGCCACCATAAAAGTCTTGGACGGTAAATCCAACAACGTCGCAGACAGTTCTAAAGGCATCCAATACGACATAGGCATCAAAGTTCGTGGATTTAATTCAGCAGCTTTCCCCAAACCAAACTACACCATCGAATTCCACGATTCAACGGGCAAAGACATCAACGTGAGCCTGCTCGGCCTCCCGCCTTCTGACGACTGGGTTTTGCACGGGCCTTATCTCGATAAAAGCATGATAAGGAACTCCTTTGCCCACTGGCTCTTCCGGCAAACAGGACGTTATAGCCCGCGCACCAAATTTTTTGATCTGTACATCAACGGGGTCTATCGCGGCGTTTATGAACTTACCGAAAGAATCAAGCGAGGTAAATACCGCGTCAACGTGAGCAAGCTCAAAAAAACCGACATCGAAGGCGAGGAACTCACCGGAGGCTACATTTGGGAATTCGACTATATCATAGACAGGCACGGTGCAGGGCTTCCATCATACAATCCAGCAGACTTTCAAACTTCTGATGGAGTAAACGTCGTTTTGCGCTACCCCAAAAAAGAGAAAATTACGAAAGAACAGGAAGAATACCTAAAAAATTATTTGAACAATCTCGAAGCTTTAGTCAAGGACGGTAAAAACGGGAACGGATACGAAAACTACGTGGATGTAGCATCGACAGTGGACTATATATTGCATCAAGAACTCACAAACCATGCAGATGCCTATGTCTATAATTTTTTCATGTACAAGCCCAAGGATAGAACGGACGAGCATGGCAACAAGACCGTAGGCAAAACAACACTAGGCCCACCGTGGGATTTCGAACTAGCTTTCAAGAACAGTTTTAAGCCAGATAGTGGCAATAATGATAAAAAGGATACGAATTCCACCATAGGCTTCCAAAACACTAGTAGCTGGATAATAGAAAATAACTACAACAACATCAATGTTTCAACGGGTTTAGGTTCGTACACACTAGCAGGATGGCTAATTGAAATGTGGAGGGATAGCGTTTTCCAAATCCAGGTGTCAAAACGTTGGGCGGAACTTCGCAGTGGCGTTTGGCACACCAAAACCATAGATGCCTATCTGGACTCCATGAAAACGTACCTGACGAGCGCCGCCGAAAGGAATTTCAAGCGATGGCCAAATTTAGGGAAAGCAAGCGGAACCAATGACGAAGATCTGGAGCCTATGAAATACTGCGACACAAACAGGCCTCAAAAAGCGAGAATGATTATGGGCGGATACAACGCAGAAACTTGGGATGGAGAATTCGAACACGTCCGCAACAAAACAAAAGAAAGAATGAAATTGATAGACGAACTACTCGGATTTAAGGAACCGGAAAAACCTGTAGTCTTCGAGCCTATAATTCATGAACCCGACTGGCAAGCGGAAATGGGCGATACAAGTAAAGCCCACATCCATTCCGATAATTTTAGCAGGATCTCCCCAACGAACTACTTTGCCATAAACGGCAACCGCATTGAAGTTCATACCGATATCGGCGGGACATTCGCCATCGTCGATTTGAACGGAGCCGTTCTTTATAAGACTCGCATCAAGACTGGGGTAACGACGTTAGCAGTTCCGACCAATGCCCGGAACAAGCTCTGGATTGTAACGCTCAACGGCAAGATGATGAACCGCTAGCAAATAAAGAGAAAGTTTAAATGTTTAATAAGTTAACCTATATCATAGTGCTCAGTCTGTTAGCGTGTGCTTTTGCGCAGACCTACGATTTGCCCATTATGTTTATTGACACTAAGGGTTATTGCCTTAACCACAATGTCACTCAAAAAATAGCCGCCACAATAAAAATCTTGGATGGGAAAACAAACAACGTTGCCGATAGCTCCAAAGCCACGCAATACAACATTGGCATTAAAGTTCGCGGGATATCCTCGGCAAAACAGCCCAAGCCAGACTATACCGTCGAATTCTACGATTCAACGGGCAAAGACATGAACGTAGGCCTGCTCGGCCTCCCCCCTTCCGATGACTGGGTTTTGCATGGGCCCTATGTCGATAAAAGCATGATAAGGAATTCGTTTGGTCACTGGCTCTTTCGGCAAACAGGCCGTTACAGCCCGCGAACCAAATTTTTCGATTTGTACATCAACGGAGTCTATCGCGGAGTTTATGAGCTAACCGAAAGAATCAAACGTGGCAAATACCGTGTCAACATAAGCGAACTCAAAGAAACAGAGATCGAAGGAGAAAACCGGACCGGTGGCTACATTTGGGAATTAGACCATAAATGGGAACGGAACAGAGGAACTAACATAATGGATTTCAAGACGTCCGATGGCCATAATGTCGTTTTGCATTACCCTAGAAAGAAAAAAATCACAAACGGGCAGAAAGAATACATACAAAATTATTTAGGCGAACTCGATTCATTATATAAAGGCGGTAAAAGCGGGAGTGGATACGAAAAATACGTGGATATTGTTTCCGCAGCAGATTACCTATTGCATCTAGAACTCACCACCAATGCAGACCCCTATTTTGCGTACAACTTCTTCATGTACAAACCTAAAGACGAAACAGACGAGCATGGCAACAAGACCGCAGGCAAAATAACATTAGGTCCACCGTGGGGTTTCGAAATAACTCTATGTAACAACACCCACCCAGAAAATTACGAAATTAACAAAAAAGATTCGACTTCTTTACCAACGTTAGAAAATTGTTTTGTTGAAGGTTGGCAAATTGATCGCGCTTATAAAAACATTGGTTTAGGAGGCATCCAACCCATAAGATGGCTTTTGGGAATGTGGAAGGATAGCGTTTTCCAAACAGAAATAAAAAAACGATGGGCGGAACTCCGCAGCGGCGTTTGGCACACCAAGACCATAGACGCCTATTTGGACTCCATGAAGACGTACCTGACAAGTGCTGCTGAAAGAAATTTCAAACGTTGGCCGAACTTAGGAAAAGGAAGCAGTTTCAATGACAACGAAGACCCAGAACCTATGAAATACTGCCGTGATGATACCCAATTGCGAGGTAATAATGCTCCTATAGGCGGATTCAATGCCGATACTTGGGACGGCGAATTCGAACATGTCCGCAAAAAAGTGAAAGAAAGAATAGCATGGATGGACGAACAACTCGGTTTTACGGAACCGGCAAACCCTGTAGTATTTGAGCCTATAATTCATGAACCCGACTGGCGAGCGGAAATGGGCGATACAAGTAAAGCTCATATTGAAGCCAGTAACTTAAGCAGACTTTCTCCGACGAACTACTTCGTTGTCATTGACAAGCGCCTTGAAATCCACACGAGCGTCGGAGGCACATTTGCACTTGTTGACCTGAACGGAGCAGTTCTGTACATGACGCAAATCAAGACCGGAACGACAACATTGCAAGTTCCAAGAAATGCACGGAACAAGCACTGGATTGCAACGCTGAACGGCAAAATGTTGAACAAATAGCCGAGCTTAGATTCGAGCAGACCAGAAGGACCTCCCCAGACGGGATGTCCTTTTTTTAAGGAAAAAACGCAGATTTTGCATTTTTTTTTTGCAACGGTCACCAGATGTCAGACTGTCAACACTTATAAGACTAAAATCGCGACAAGCACCATCTCCATCCGGTAAATCATATAGATTACTATGTGGAGTTTGGTCAAGGAGTATAATATGTTCAACAAATCAAAAATTTTCTTTTTTAGCATCGTTCTAGCGATGGCATTACCGATATTTGCGCAGTCTTACGACCTTCCGCTCATTATCGTGAACACACAAAACAGGCAAGCGCTCCAGAAGGGCGCCGACAAGATTCCCGCCACCATGAGCATCCTGGACAAAGGCACGAACAACGTTGCCGACAGTTCCAAGGGCGAAAAATACAACATCGGCATCAAGATTCGCGGGCAAACCTCCGCCGACTTCCCTAAAAAGGGTTACGGCATCGAACTCAAGGCACGCTCCTGCACGAACGTCGCCGATACGGCCTGCCACGACACAAGCCTCAAGGTTTTAGGCATGCCCAAGAACGCCGACTGGGTGTTCCACGGGCCGTATGTCGATAAGACGCTCATCCGCAACGCGCTCGCCTACTGGCTCTACCAGCGCACGGGCCGCTACAGTTCCCGATTCAAGTTCTTCGAGCTCTACCTAAACGGGCAATACAAGGGCGTTTATCTGTTGCTCGAAAAAATCAAGCGTGCCAAAGCCCGTGTGCATATCGCGAAACTCAAGGACGAAGATATCAGCGGCGACGACGTAACCGGCGGCTACGTGCTAAGCATCGACAAGGTGGACAACAACTCTACGCAGGGGCTTGACAAGGAAGGATTCAAGAGCAAGGACGGCTCCCCTGTCGTGATGCGTTCCCCGAAAAAGGAAAATACGAACAAGGCACAGCAAGATTACATCAAGAACTTCTTCAACTCCATCGAACAAAAGTGCGACCAAGGCGACATCATGAGCAACGGATGCTCCGACATCCTGGATATCGAAGCTGCCGTAGATTACGTCATCCACGAAGATGTCACCAACAACACCGACGCCTACATCTGCAGCTTCTACATGTTCAAGGACAAGGACAGCAAGGGAGGCAAGCTCCAGCTCGGTGCACCATGGGACTTTAACCTGGCATTCGGCGCCTACCAGCGTGTCGGGGGCGAAAAGGCGGACGGTTGGCGTATTCCGCAGAGTGCAAAAAGCGGTGCCGGAGAATGGTTCGTGGCAAAGTGGATACAGAACTTGTGGAGCAACAACACCTTCCAGCAAAAGTACAAGGAACGCTGGGCAAAGCTCCGCAGCGGTGTATGGCATACCAAGAACATCGACAAATTCATCGACTCACTCAAGACAGTACTCAAGAACGCAGCCAATCGCAATTTCGAACGCTGGCCGAACCTGGGCCAGTCTAGTGGCACCTGCGACGCCGACCCGATGGAATCCGGCAACAATAATGGCGGGAACAACGGTGGCATGTGGGGCGGCTGGGGCGGCGGCATGGGCGGTTTCTGCATGGGCATGAAGATGAACTACTACAACGAACCCACGTGGGATGCCGAAATCGAACACCTGCGCAAGTACGTCAAGCAGCGCTTCGCATGGATTGACCAGCAGATGAGCTTTAATGAACCCTCCACCCCTGTGGCAACCGAAGCCCTCATCATTGACGACTGGAATTACTACGACAAGGATGACGATGATACCCCGACCAATCCGACAAATTCGAGTTCATCCAGCAGCAATACGAGTTCGTCAAGCCATTCAAGGTTTTCAAAATCTTCAAGCAGCTCAAATCCTGGGAGAGACGCAATCAGAGTCCATCAGGAAATAACAGGACTGAACTTCTACACTCTCAACGAAAACAGGATTACCGTCCAGAGCGAGAGAGGCGGCATGTTCAGGCTCATGGACTTCAACGGCAACGTTCTCTTCGAAAAGCAAATCCCAGCAGGCACGCAGTCGTTCCAAATTCCTCGGACGGCACGCAACCAGCACTGGATCGCAACGCTCAACGGCAAGATGATGAACAGATAAACGAGACTCCTTACCAAACCAAAAGGGGCGTCCGTTAGGACGTCCTTTTTTTAGTCAGTAATTTTTAGTCAATGCGTCTTCGTCATCCTGGAGGGAGCATCGCGACCGATAGGATCCATGCAGAAGCTATACCCCTAAAACCTAATCCCTATTACCTACCATAATTCGGATTAGAACCAAGCGAGACAAGGCGCGAGACCCCGTAGCGTACTAAGCGTACGTGAGAGGGGCGAACTATACGACACTTGGGGTTTACCCCTTAGTGGAGTTATCCTCTTTGGGGAAACGCCGTATCGCGAAGGTTATAATTCGAATTTTACTTTGTCGGGTTGAAGCTGTCTTTGAGTCCCACCGTTCTGTTGAACACGAGGTGGCCCGGCTTAGAGTCTTCGCTATCGAGGCAGAAGTAGCCCTGACGCATGAACTGGAAGCGGTCTTCGAGTTTCGCGTCGGCGAGAGCGGGTTCCACCTTCGCTTGCTTGATGACCATGGAGTTCGGGTTCAGGTAATCGTGCCAATCTTCGCCTTCCGGGACCTGGGCAGGATCTTCGAGCGTGAACAAGTTATCGATGAGGCGCACTTCGGCATCCACAGCGTGTGCTGCAGAGACCCAGTGGATGGTGCCCTTGACCTTGCGGCCATCTGGAGATTCACCGCCTTTGCTCAGCGGGTCATAGACGCAGTGGATTACCTTGACCTTGCCGTCTGCATCCTTTTCGACGCTCTTGCAAGTGACAAAGTAAGCGCCCTTGAGGCGGACTTCGCCTTCCGGCTTCAGGCGGAAGTACTTCTTCGGCGGTTCTTCCATAAAGTCGTCAGCTTCGATGTAAAGTTCACCGCTGAACGGCACCTTGCGGGTTCCTGCGTTCGGGTCGTTCGGGTTGTTCTCGACTTCGATCATTTCGACCTTGCCCGCTTCCCAGTTGTCAATCACGAGCTTGACCGGATCAATCACGGCCATCACGCGGTTAGCGGTCTGGTTCAATTCTTCGCGGATGCAGAAGTAAAGAAGATTCACATCAACCATGGAGTCGGCCTTCGACACGCCGATACGGCTGCAGAATTCGCGGATGGAGCTCGGCGTAAAGCCACGGCGGCGGAAACCGCAAACGGTCGGCATACGCGGGTCGTTCCAACCCATCACGGCCTTCGTCTGCACGAGTTCAAGGAGCTTACGCTTGCTCATCATCGTGTAAGTGAGGTTCAAGCGAGCAAATTCAATCTGCTGCGGACGGTTCTGCAAACCAAGTTCAATGAGGAACCAATCGTAAAGCGGACGGTGGGCTTCGAACTCGAGCGTGCAGATGGAGTGCGTAATGCCTTCGATCCAGTCGCTGAGCGGGTGTGCAAAGTCGTACATCGGGTAGATGCACCACTTGTCGCCCGTGCGGTGGTGCGTGCAATGCTTGATGCGGTAGATGACCGGGTCGCGCATATTCATGTTCGGGCTAGCAAGATCGACCTTGGCACGGAGGCACTTTTCGCCATCGGCGTACTTACCGTCGCGCATTTCGTGGAAGAGCTTCATGTTCTCTTCGATGCTGCGGTCGCGGTACGGACTCGGGCGGCTTGGCTTGCCGGCATCGTTGCCGCGGTATTCCTGCATTTCGTCGCGAGTCAAATCTTCGACGTAAGCCTTGCCCATTTCAATCATCTTTTCGGCAAAGGCATAAATCTGGTCGTAATAGTCACTTGCGAAAAATTCTTCTTTCCATTCGAAACCAAGCCACTTCACGTCTTCGCGGATGGAATCCACGTATTCCACATCTTCCTTGGTGGGGTTCGTGTCGTCAAAGCGGAGGTTCGTAAAGCCGCTGAACTTTTTGGCAGTGCCGAAGTTCAAGCAGATGGACTTGGCATGTCCGATGTGAATGTAGCCGTTCGGTTCGGGCGGGAAACGCGTAAGCACATGGTCGCGCTTGCCCGTCTGGAGATCGTTAACGATAATGTCCTGAATAAAATTCGAAGATTCGGGGATTTCCATATTTCAATCCTTTGATTTTAACAGCGGATAATTTAGAAAAGTAGGAGGTAAGAAGGAGGAAGGAAGAAGAAAATTGTGGCTATATAAAATGCCAATATATGGTTATAGAACATAGACAGGACTCTCTCCAGCAAACTTTTTTCGCATCATCCAATTCATAAAGGCGGCCATACCTAAGGCTCATTGTTGAATCACCGTCATAGCAATAGTTTTTCCGTTTTGTAGTTCAGATTTTGAGCCATCCAAGTCTGCATACCTATTTTTACAGTTTTGTAACTTTGCGCATCGCGGTAACCTTCCTCGACTTTGTTCCGTTCCTGAGAAACAACATCTTTGCCGGGTTTATGAATTAAAAAAATACGAAGGAAACAATTCGCTGCAAACGGATTTTCAATTTTTTTAAAGCTCTAGAATTTATCTGGAGTTTTTTTAATTTGCAAAAAAATGAAGCTACTTGACATCGCTCCACTTGGCATCATTGCCGATGTCGCGAATTAGGCGGAAGCCGGAAAATATTCCTGGAGCGCCAAATTGAAAATAACCATAGTCAATCCATTTCCAATAAGGATAGCTTGTCTCGAAGAATCCTTCTTTTGTTGTGGATACTCGATAACCGCCTTTTAAACAAGATGGATTACCCAAATTACCATACAAAGGGCGTTTTAGAAGGACTTTT
>JAEEGK010007363.1_pt1 | contig 26253 bp, 20 predicted proteins | sample 8958771 | NCBI WGS metagenome assembly JAEEGK01 (sample SAMN16246547, study PRJNA631951) | gut metagenome | biome: gut microbiome; feature: rumen; material: SC-attached | host: Bos | place: Iran: Karaj | collected 2018-10 | reverse complement strand
GAGAAGTACAAGCAAGACCAACTCCAGTATGTCCTAAACAAGAAGAACGGCGAAGCAAAAGAGCCAGAGGAACCACCATTCCTTACTCTGATAATCCCCGCCAACAGTACCGCCACTGTCGTTTACCAAACGTTATCCCAAAACAACGGTGTCGGCCTTTTGTTTGAGACAGAAGGCGATACACTGGCCAACGCCTTCAACTCCGACCTTGGTAATTACTCCGATGGCTTCCGAAAAGCTTTCCACCATGAAACGATTTCCTACCTCAGAAAAAAAGACCGTGAATATGTGGAAATCACTAAGCCGAAATTCTCAGCCATACTCTCAGGCACGCCACAACAGGTTTTCAACCTCATCCCATCAGCTGAAAACGGCCTTTTCAGCCGCTTCATCTTTTACATCATGCCAACAGAGGTGGTGTGGCACGACATGTTCGACGAGACTGACAACCTCACCGCTGATGAGCTTTTCAAACAAATTGGCTACGACTTCTACCAATTCCACAAGATGCTGGGCAATCATCCCATTCGATTTACACTCCAACGCGACCAGCAACGCCAGTTCAACGAATATTTCTCCACCACCCAAGCCGAATATGCAGCCATCTTTGGCGACGACATCATTGCCTCGGTGCGCCGCCTCGGCCTCATCCTATTTCGCTTCGCGATGATCTTGACCGTCTTGCGCCAAATGGATGATAACACGTTCCTGTTACCCGATGGTAACACCGAAAACCAGGCATCCGAAACCATCCTTTATTGCTCCGACACCGACTTTGCCACCGCGCTTGCGATGGTCAAAGTTCTACTGGAGCACTCCACTGCCGTCTTTCAGGCCCTGCCCCGCAGAGCCGAAAGAGGTTTCCGACAATCCCGCAAGCAACGCACCGAAAACACCCGTCAAGCCTTCTTCGCCGCCTTGCCCGATAACTTCAACCGTTCCGACTACCTCCATACCGCTGCCGTAGTCGGCATCAGCGACAAAACCGCCGAGCGTTACCTCGCCGACTTCTGTAAAGCCGGCCAACTCTCCCACCCATCCAACGGCCAATACATCAAAACCCCGTTGGGGTGAAACGACATTAACCAGGGGTTTCAACCCATGGCCTTCGCAATCACGATAGCACAATAGCACGAATAACGAAACATCTATCATCATGAAAATCACCATCCACATAGAAACCTACACCGCGGCCGCATACCGCGCCATCCGTCCTGCCGTAGTTGCCTCAAACATCGGCATCTTCGGCGTTTGTGGCCTCACAATCTCGGCCACCATCAAACAATCAGACTATAATCGCCTCATTGAGGTCGCTGACCACGCTGCGCAAAGCGCAAACATCCCTCACTCCGAATATGCCATCATAACCATGCAAAACATCCCACAAACCCCGTAGGGGTGAAACGACATTAACCAGGGGTTTCACCCCCTGGCATTTACAAGCACGATAATACGATAGTACGAATAACGAAACATCCATCCCATAACTCCAAACTCCTAACTTATATGATTTACACCATCCAAATCGAAACCCGCTCCATGTACGCCTACGTCGCCATCCATCAAATCATGGTCAAATCACATGTAATCAAACGGCGCTGGAACGGCATCTGTTATTATGCCACCATAACAACACGAAAAGGCCCGCAACTATACAACAACCTGACAACCGCCTTACAAGAAGCCGGAATCCATCATGTCCACTACAAAATACAGATTGACCCACCGCCCATCCCATAGGGATGTTGTGTGTGTCTTTCCTCACTTTCCTCATTTTCCTCACGAAATTTCATGAGGAAAACCATGAACCCTACTTTTTCGCCACCCTTCTTATCCGTCTTATTTGTCTCATCCGTCCTCTATTGGCCATGGTTTACTTGCCCCGTGCCTTCGGCGGCACAAAGCCGTCACCATATTTCCTATTCAACAAGCCATAATAACCCTCGCCATATAGGACAAACCTGTCCTTGTCGCTATTTATACTCGAAGTAACGCTATTCTTGTTGGTAAAAGGATAAACCTTCAGCACCCTCTTCATGATATGGTCAATATGTAAAGGTGTCCTGGCCCTCTTTAATATGTCGGCCACCAAATCCCTGATGCTTCCTTTGTACACACCACACCATTCAGCCAATGCGTATCTCCCACTCTTTCCGATAGACTTTAAATCTTTGGATTTGAGCACTATCGGCTTGATTTGTTCAGGCTTCTTATACCTGACATCTGGACACCTTTGTCTCAGTGATGTAAACAACTCCTTTAGGCTCATCGGTCTGCCTTTTTCACGCAGGATTTCACTCAGTTCGTAAACCACATCAACCCCATTGGGAGGCAAAACGATATCCCCGTCCACGTTAACCAATAACCCGTATGCCTTTCTGATGATTATTGACAAAGCACACTTATAATCGTCTTTCTTGTCATCAGGAATGTCCGTCAATAAATCGTCTATCTGTAAAGTTTCGATTCCCGATTTTATTCGCTTGTTTTGCATCTTGACTTCTTGGCAGACCTTATTAATAGTTTGGCTGCTAAAGCGATTATTGACAAGAAAACGCATATTGTTCTCTTTAATCGTTTTCAATGGAAATCCCATGACGCAAACCTGGGCAAACAAGTCGAAAGGAATATCAACTTTCTCATGTTCAACAACATTCTTATACAATTCATCGTCTTCTGCGATAACAAAGGTGCTGCCAAATTGGTAATACATCCATTCCTTGTCTTTGAACAAGTCTTTCGGCGCGATGGCCATCAGTTGTTTGACTTGCTCTTTGCTAAGGTTTAGTTCCTTCCCGATTTCAGCCAAATCCCTACGACATCCGCCACAGATACCCGTTGCCATGGCAAACAACACATCCTGCTTTTTCTCCGACTTCTCCAAATACGCCTTTAGAAGGAAGAACATGGGAAAGTATCTGTATTGACTGTAAAATTCCGCAACAAAACCGACTTGCTCTTCCGTCAGATACGGATATTTAGTTACCACAACGTTTTTGCTGATCTCCATCATGTCTAGGCTCTCGTACCGAAACAGCACACCACTCCTCTCAGCCAAAAAATGAAACACCTCGCCGTAACCAGTTCTCATATCCCATGCTATATGCACAAGGTCATCCACTTCTTCTTCCGAAAGGTGAAACATTGTGATAGTCTTCAAATAAGTAGGAATCACTTTTTGTTGAAGGAGTTTCGCCCGCTTTGTTAGTTTCTCGATACTTTCACCAAAATCCGCCAAAAGAATTCCTCTCTTAACCTTCAAATTCACATCTGATGCTTCAAGTTCTTCGGCAAACTGATCATCGCAGAACCATAGAACAGCCCGCGCTACGACCAACAATTCATAAATATAAGTGTCATCCAGTTGCTCCTTCATGAACGATGAATGAATTTCCGAAAGCAGCTGATAGCAATAGTGTTTCAGTTCCCAACCATCTAAACCATTGAATCTTTCGGCCAAGTTCTTTTGGTCGAGGAAGAAGAAGGAATAAAACGCGCAAGCATGGTCGAAGGTGGCATAAAACTGCTTTATGCAACCCATCGTAAAGTCAAGCAATGGCCTACGGAAATTATCCACAATGACAGTTCTGATTTCCTCTGGCAAATCGCTGTATCGGTCAAGCTTGTTGAGAAACCGAATCGCTTTTTCAGTATCAACTTGACTCATGATTCCCTCCAGCTCAAAAACGCTCATCGGACCACATTTTGGCAAGCTCAACAATCCCCTATCGTGATGAAACCGAATAAGCTCTCCTAAAGTGAAAATCCTAGCAGCTTCGCAAATAGTGAAAGCCCGAGTGGAAATCAAACCATCCTTATGATACATCACAATCGGTGTCCTAAGAATTGCCCTTATGTCTTTATCATCATTCATTTATTCCATTCTTTTGTTCTGTTCTTTCTTCCCCTTTCCAAAGGAAACCACCTCCGTCAGTACGAAAGCACGAAAGTACGAAAGCACGAAAGCACTTCATCAAATTCAATCTTAATTCTTAGTCGAAAAGTCCATAGTGTCTTTACAAATCAGCTCAATAAGCTTGCCTTGCGTTATTCCCATTTCATGTGCCTTTGCCTTGATGAACTCGGCAACTTCAACTTTAAGCGTATAATAACAAGGTACGGCTCCCCTTGCATTGGGTTTCTTATCTGAAACCACACCCTCGTTGCTCAAATAACGTCTTCTCTTGGGCGGCTCGTTTACCATTTCAGGGAAATTCACAGTCACCCAGTCCACTATTTCCTTCACTGTCGCTTCAACCTCTCTCGGGTCGACTTCCTCATTGCTCGGCAACCTCCATACACGCTGCATGTCATTGAGATGACCCTTCTTGAACTCAAACCGTATGCCAGCCGCCTCATAATCCACATAGTACCATTTGCGCCTACTCGGTGAATTGGTCATAGACATTGGGCTGTCAGTAGGTGCCCAAAACACAGGCTTGATTTCAATCCCTATGATGGTCTCATCGATATGCTCAGCCTCAAAAGCCTGGTATTCCTCAGACCTTTTCGCCCACTTCAGCGCAACTTCCGGACGGTTTGCATCAATGATGATTTTAAACTCATCGCCCCCGCTGAATTTTATGGTGACACTATTCTTTTTCATACTCGTTCATTCTTTTTATTATTAGCACAACCCTGAAAGGGTGTCCCTATCACAACCAGGGGTTTCAACTCCTGGCCACCGACATCCCCACCATCCCTTGATACATCCTAAATAGTTCCGCCACAATCTCACTCTCATCCAAGTCGGGTTTGAATCCGTATGCCGCCATCACCGCTTTGTCATTCTCTCTATGGGCTTTGCGTAGTTCAAGCGGCATGGTAGCTTCGTCATATAGGTCAGCAAGGCTGGCTTCAGGAAACAATGTTCGGGCATCAAGTATTGCTTGGGCTGTCTGCTTTATTTTTGTCTTCTGTTCGTCTGAAGAATTGGGCCATGGATAATTGTTATAGACAGCTGGCGTATATCTATAATCGCTCTTTAATCTTCCACCGACAATTCGCATCCAATCCATGTGAACGCCTGAAATCATTACGCCAAAGGTATAGAGACTTGCATTAGGCACCGCATAAATCATGTTACTAACGATGATGTCTTTTGGCATGAAGCCGATAGGAATATATCTTCTGCGTTCTGATGACACTTCCGGGACAACGAGATAATCCGTTTCAGGTTGTCTAATTTGCGTGAAAAGCATAGGTGTTTCTGCATCGCGTTTGACGGAAGCGGTGGGACTTTTCTTTCGCATTTCTGCCACTTTTTCAAGTCGTTCTATAACTGGCGGTATTTTACGATATTCATTTGGTGAAACACCTTTGAGCCATAAACAGAAACGCTTTTTATTGTTGATGTAATCATCCGCACTTATATACCGCTTTATAAAGCAATCGGATTGTGGATATTTCTTTATCAATTCATCACGTTCTTCCTCTGAAAGAATCAAATTTCCGCCATCGGTTGGCTGGCTTCCTTTGCTCATTTTTACGAGGTTTTCATTGATAGGTTTGCCCCTGTTTTCGATAAAAACACTTGGTGCATCCAGAAGATAGCCGTTGATGTTATGGGCAACAGTACAGGTGCCATCTTCATTGTAGATATGTTTTGTTGAATCAGAACTATAGCAGTTGAATCCAATAATCACACAATGTACATGTGCTTTATCCGTGCTGTCGCTATTCCAAACAAACGTGCGCCATGCAAAACTAATTTCAAGCTGTTTTTTCTCAAAAAGAGGTTTCCACATTGTTGCCACACTTTCACCTTGCACGATTGAGTTTTTGGAAACAAAAGCACATTGGGTTTTGGTGCCTTGCATGAGGTCACAAGCTTTTTTATACCAACAACATACATAATCTAACTTCCCATAGTTTGCCCCCAAATCAGTAAAGACCAAATCCATGTCTTTTTGCTGTGTCTCACTACGCCACTGGTGTCCGATAAATGGCGGGTTGCCCATGATGTAATTATAATGGTGTACCCTGCCGTCGGTTTCAGTGGTGAAGCCCGTAAACAAGCCTTCCTTCGGCTGTTCGTCTTGTTCTGTTGGTTTGAGTGTGCTCCAATCCATCCGGAGAGCGTTGCCCTCCACAATGAAGGCATTGGTCGTAAGCGGTAGGAAATCTATCGTTTGGCTCAATATGCTTTCCGTCTCGGCCACCATTTGGCTCTCGGCAATCCAAAGCGCAGTCTTGGCCACCGTCACAGCAAAGTCATTGATTTCGATGCCGTAGAACTGATTGATTTTAACGCAGATGAACTCGTCAAAGCCAAACACTCTCTCGCCTCGGTTCAATAGCGTAATGACCTTGTTTTCCAACCGTCGTAAGCTCAAATAAGTTTCGGTCAGGAAGTTACCGCTACCACAGGCAGGATCCAGGAAAGTAAGGCTTCCAAGTTTATGCTGGAATGCCAATAGTTTTTCATCACGCTGTTTGGCTATCTTTGTTGTACAAATCGCTTCAAACTCGGCATTGAGGTCATCCATGAAAAGCGGATCTATCACCTTATGGATGTTGGCAATGCTCGTATAGTGCATCCCGCCTTTGCGTCGTGTTTCGGGGTTCAAGGTGCTTTCAAATACAGCTCCGAAAATCGTCGGGCTGATGTCTCTCCAGTCAAACGGAGCGCAGTGATTCACGATAACGTCTACAATCTCTTCCGTGAAGTTGGGTATTTCAATTTGTTCATCGCAGAACAAGCCTCCATTTACGTATGGGAAAGGCTTTAACTTGGTGTCGTATTTGTCGCGTTGCTCTAAACGAGTATCCAGGGCCTTGAACAATTTGATGATGCCATCGCGTAGGTTTTCCAACGAAAACGACTTGATGTAATCCTCAAAACTCGTTTTCGTCTCAAACAGTCCAGCGTCTTCAGCGTATAGGCAAAACACGATACGGACACAAAGGATGTTGAGAGAGCGGAAACTATTATCATCAGGGTCGATGTACTCCTTAATCAATGCGTCATAGAGTTTCCCGACCAATACTCCGGCTTTCAACGAAAGTTCTTCCTCACGCTTGACATTCTCATTCTTTAGGTCCACAAGAAACTGGAGCCGATAGTATTCCTTTTCAAGATTCTCCAACGATATTTTCTGCGGTTCATTGTTAGGATGCTCCATGTCATAGACCCAAAACTCCTTGAAGTTGCACGTGATAATCCAACGAGGTTTTTGTGACAAAGGCAAACCTTCAGCATAACGGCGAGCTTGCTTGTATGGTGTAAGATCTGAGTTGTCGCTTTGTTTGGCCTTTGCTGCAAGGTCTATATGTGAGCCTTTTTGCTCTATCAGGACCTTGGTTGGGGTGATGTAGCCGTCTATGAAGTCGGCACCTTTCTCTTTGGTGATAGTCTTTACGGGTATCTCAAATTGCATTGTTTTTGTGGGGTCATCCTCACCAAAAACATTGTGAAGCAAATCCAACCAAAAGCGTTGTGTTTCGCCTTTCTCATAGCCCTTGCCATGCCATCTCTCGGCAAACGCGGCAGCCGCCGCAGCGATTTGTTTTTCCGTTTTCATGGCTGCAAAGATAGGGTTTATTCGATGGCAAAATCAATAAATTGTCATTTCCTGAATCAATGGCATCAGCACTTCCTCAATAATTTGTTGGTTCAGCCTATGCTCCCCGTGAAAATGGATGACATTTTTGTAATGCTGCAAAAAGTATCAGGAGCTGATGACCGTTTCTTTCCGTTGCTTTGTAATCTTCCATATTCACAACTCTCCTTTCAGATATTTTACATCCACATAATCAGTCAGCCATACGCCATTCCGGCTAAGGAAGAATTTGTGTCCGTCCTCAGCCATTCGCTTGGCATCGATGACTAGCACGACAGGCATCCCATGTCGTTTTCCTACATTTACTGCTGTCTCGCTGGTTTCTGACAAATGCACATACAGACGATTCCCCTTGTTGATTCCCTGTTCCAGGATAGAAGCAAGAGATTGTTCTCCTGTCCCATGATACAGAACGTCTGGCGGCAGCTTTTCTTCCAGTTCCACATTCACATGAACACTGTGCCCCTGTCTTGCCCTGATACGGGTCATATCTTCAGAGAACTCATACCGTTGCTTATTGTTGGTCTCGACAATCTCCTTCAACTCGTCCATCGTATAGCCATGATTTGTTATCAGGTCGCTGATTTCTCGCCACCCATGTTCATCAAATGGGTAGTACATGTCATGGCGAAGCAAGAATGACAAACGCTTGCCTCGATGTATTTTGTTGCTATTCCTTTGGTCATTCATATTCAACTGAAATTTAACCTTATATGTTATATGAGAGGGGAAGGTAACCAAATGTCTATCGGCAATCCCATCATCAGAATACTTTCGTCCAATACTGACTGGCATTACCACCATATTCCTCAGTCAGCAAAGCCATAAACAATGCGGTATCATGTTCGTTGTCTGTACAGGTATATTGTTCTGGATCACGGTTTACCGTCAGTTCCGTTATTCTGCATGTTTCACCATCGTCCTCATACTTGCCAACATAGATACAGAATCCAGTCCAACTGCGATAATACCTGATAGTCTTTTCATCGCAGTACATAAACCAATGGTCCTCCATTGCATCGGGTATATGGCCATATTTCACGACACGCATAGCAGCACTCGGAATGCTCTCATCCATTGGAATAGTGGTATGCTTATCAGGCATAGGCTCAATGTTCCAACTTTCCTTCGTGGCAACTTTGGTCTTTTTAGGGATGGGATTCTCCCCATTGAACCGTCTGGCTGAATTACCTGCTCCCATCTTCCACATCAGCAGTGCTTGACGACCAAGTTCCTCCTGCTTCATTTCCGCTGTATATCTTTCAATGAAATCTCGTTGCTCTTTGGTTTCTGGCGTTTCCCTATATGCAGACTTCGGGCAATCGGAGAATGCTTTCTTCAATGCATTCATCGTCTCCTCAAAGTCATAGTTATGCTGATGAGAAAGCAGACATCCAACAATAGTTCCAGTTCTGCCTACGCCTCCCCAGCAATGGATATACACCTTATTCCTATCATTTTCATTCAGTATTCCATGTATCTGCTCAATCAATTCTTTTACAGATTCTAAGTTGGTAGGTATTGAAACATCTTGAATGGGAAATCTGATATGCTGCATCCTTGAATCAAGCATCTGAGCGTAAGGACGCAATTCACCTTCTTCCGTCAAATCTATAAAGTGGGTAATGCCAAAGCGACTGAAATGCTTGATCTTCTCAATGCTTTTCCTATCATCAATATCCCTGGGGTATTCTCCGGCATATACCCTGTCCATAACCATATAGCTATTCTGGATGGGCTTAGTAGGAAAAACATATTCTTTAAGTCGTGACTGATTATTTGCAAGGAAAGCAAAGTTCTTGCCATCAAATTGCAGGTCATAATAGTTCCAATCTATCTGGACAGGCCAGTTGCCTAATATAACTTCCCACATATCTCTTTCTTCAAAGGAAAGTTCATTTTTAATCAATCCCCTCCATACATCATAAAGAGGTTTGGGCATTTCTTCTCTAACATAATATCGAAGAATTTCAAATAATGCAATCGCCAGGATATATCTTCGCAAATAAGGATTTGTAACACCATCTAAATAGCCGAGTTCTCTTGAAAAGCCAAAATCGTAATATTCTCCAGAAACTGGAAAAGGGAAATAGCCTTCTCTTGCTAATGGGGCATACACATTTGCATTCCACAAAAATGCCGCATCAATCCAATTTGAAACTGCTTGTTTGGTATCATATTTGACCTTGATGTTGCAAGAATTTAAAACAGCAGACAACATTTTTTCCCATATGAAGGGAATATTATTCTCATCCAATGCCGTTATCTCAGCAACGCTCTTAACACATTTTTTATAGGCAGGATAATTCTCAATATCAACATTATTGATGAGTTTTGCTATTTTAGGGTATCTTTCCATTTTCTTTGTAATTTGATCTAAAAGTATTCAAATAATCTCTTAAGAGCCTCTTCTCGAAGCTGTTTGCGTTTCTCGCTATCCTCCATATCTTGGAACTTGACAACTACCCGACATTGAGTGTCTATATAGGCAGAGATATTCACCTCGTCATTATCCTCCATGCCAAAGCCATCTTCATCTGCAAAGTATCGCCCGTCGGGATATAACATCCAGCTGACATAGGCAATACCGTCTTGATAATCACCAATACTAAGTCCACCATAATCGGCAACAAGTCTTTTGGCATCATAGTTATGTTCCAATTGGTTGACACTGTCCCAATCTATGTCATCGAGGGTAAACCCGACTAACTTGCCATTCGGTTCTGAGATAGGATAGACCTTCTTTATGGCAGGGTTAACAATAAATATCTGCTTATTACCGTATGAACGATTACTGAAAAGCAGCATCCCATAGCCCATATCCCTGTGATAATAATCTGCCTGATTGTCACCTTTCTCCCAATCAGCCATCAAGTCATCAAAAGTCGTATTCAATCGCCAGCGCCGTGCATCTCTTTCCTCACGAGCATTGATGTCTTTCATACTTTTCAGTCCCCAATCTCGTGAACGTGTTAGATAGCGGCATAATTCTTCTCCGGTTATAATCCCAGGGACAGGTTCCTTTCCCTTGTCCTTCCAAACAAACTGACATCCTTCAGACGCAATCATTGCATCACGACGTTTCTTGTTTTGGCAGTCCAAACCATAAAAAGCACGTTGAAGGAATTCACTTTTTACAGCATCTTCATGCGTGATATCATCCCATCCCCAATGGAAAGTAGGCTGCCTCCATTTTCCATGAAGGAAACTGAGAAAGTTCTCACTATCATCTCCCAACGCAAAAGTACAATTCAAATCAGCCAATACACTGGCAGGGTATTGACTACTGTCCGACAAATCAATGACATTTACCTCTTTGTCACCTTGTCGTATTCCGATTTTTAGAATCTTACCAAGAATACTCATAACCTGCATGTTCTTTTATGTTACAAGAGAGTGGAAAGTAATCATGATCCTATCGAATTACATCATTCCTTCGCTATTCTTATCTCTAAACCTTCCTTTGCACAAGTTCATCTCCAACAATTACGAAGTCCTTATTGTAGTATAAAGGTAGCTCTGCTAAGTCAAAATAATCAATATTCATGTGATGTGGCAAATTAATTCTCTCAACATGAAAACAGTCAAAAAACGCCTCTTTCCCAATTTCTTGAAGGCTCTGAGGAAGTACGATTTCCTTCAGACATCCAAAACTTTCAAAAGCATTTTCCCCAATATAAGTAATTCCCTCGCAAATCCTCAGCACGTTTGGCATAACTCCATACCTATCACATCCGACCCAGGGTGCTTGACCCTCACCTGTATATGAAAGCCAGTGGTTAATATAGTCTGGCATACGTCCACAGCCTGAAATTTCTAATATGCCGTTAGAATATAACCTCCATACGAGACCTTTCCCAAATCTTTCCTGGTGCAATATATGACCATCTGAAAAATTATCATTTACACTTATTGAAGATTTTTGCCTGTTCTCCAAACAATTTAGACTCTTTTCTGATAGTACTTTTACTGTATCTACTGATAAGGATTCCTTGTTGCCCGTGTGGTCAAATTCTTCTGCAAAAGGTCTAAAGTTACCTACTGGATTGTGCTTATGGTTAGCATTATGGTCATCAAGAATGGCAAATATAATACGACGGTACTTATCCTTGAACTCTGGTTCATCCATCACTTCGTGGAACAGGCGGGCCACATGACGGGGTGGATTACGGAATGCTCCACACCCCAGAGCACCAAGGACCAAAGAGTCATGACCATGAACTAGTCCTATTCTGAAAATGGTACGTATCTTGTTCTTGATAGGTTCTACATGATGGTTGGCAATCATTCCACCTGTCGTTAAGTCAGGACGGTTCATACCAGCCACCGTGATAAACGAAAGGCAGACAGGCTTCTCCAACAAAGCATACCCTTTTTGCTCACTCTCCCTGAAGTAGATGGCATTAGGAGTATAGACACCACCAAAGTTCCTGTCAAGAGGATACTGGTGATGTGAGGGCTTAATGTCATATTGCTCTGCGTATGGAGCAAACTGGTAGAGGGAACAGAACAGATTCGTCCTTCGGAACAGTGTCTCTTCCTGTGCCCTGGCACCAGTTGTCACGCCACCACCAGGATTCCGCCTGCTGGCCATATTCAGCACAGCAGGATTATAGCCTTGTTCCTTCAACTGCACTCCAGCATACAGGCAATCGATGTTATGTACTTCAACGATTGTTGGTTCATCACATTGCGGAAAATTACTCATGTGAATTTCACACTCGTAGAACATTGTATTATACATCATGTTTGAGTCATCGGGAAAAACATACTCTTTTCCACTTTCTGACACATAATGCCCTTGATTCACAATCTCCACCGTGTTACGAAACTCCTTAGCTCGTAATTCCTTCACTTGATAGTATGCTGTTGAATCCCCGCCTTTCACTCGTTTCATCAAGGCTCGATATTTTTCAAGGAAGTCCTTTTCGGAGTCCCATTTGATTATCGAAGAACATTTGTTGTTCTCTGTTTTTGACAGAACTTCCACGAAATCCTCGGGTAGGATGACATTCTCCACTTCAATGGCATCCTTAAACAGCGGAGCAATCTCGTCCGGCGTGAATGCAGCAATACCACAGCCAATACGAGTGACAAGGAACTTGTACTCTATATGCTGCTTGGCAAATTCTACAAACTCATCCACATAGGGTTTGATGGCATCGACTCCTCCATGCATTGTTGGGATGCCGTAGCTCTGACCTTGCAGGCCAACCCCCTGACCCCATATTGCGCCAAAGTGATTATAGGCAAGTCTTGCAGCGCCACCGCCATGTGATCCTGCCAAGTTACTGCCAAATACGAATATCTCATTCGGTTTCAGCTCCTTTATTCTTTCGGGTGTATATTCTCTGCTATACATAGAATCTGTCATTTAGTATAATTTTGTAACAATTCAAGAGCAAGTCTTACAATGTGAGTCTCATCGTCTTCCTTGAAGTGTTCCATAACACTCTTTTTATTTTGTCATTTGCAGGTAGTGTTATCGCATGACGAAGAATCTTCTCAAATTCATCAACATCTGTAACTCTTGATTTTGGTGCAAAGGTAACAATACTTCTAATGTTTTACCTTATTTTATTCCAATACATCGTTTTGCCTTATCGGTTAGAAGATGTTTCAGCCTTTCATAAGGTATGACAAAATGATATGTACCCGCAGCAAAACAGTCAATCTGGTAGGGTTGGAAAGAGAACACAACCCCCTCATCCGACAAGCCAAACTCTGGAAGCACATAGCCTTTCTTTATCATCCCTGTATGAATATCAGGCTTGTTTTCCTTATATTTTGGCGACTTTTGGGCTTCTTCAACAAGCAAGCCCAAAAGTTCCTCTTCGCAACCTGGAATAAACAAATAGGAATTGTCAATCTCTTGGTTATTAACATGGTCGAAAGACACCAATCTTTCAGTGAAACCACCATGCGTACCTCCACTATAGCTAGATTCACATTGTTGATATGTCACGAACCTATTATTACATATCATGGCCCGCATATTTAGTTTTTGATAAAGACCCGTTGGAACAAAATCTTCTTCCATATCTCCATAGTCCGCTTCTATGATGGCAAAATAGACATCGGCAGCAAATTGGGCAATTTGACGATTATTCACAAGGTCACCCGTATATTCCAAGACTCCTTTCGAACCTAATTTTACAATTATGTATGTTGGTCGCAATTGTTCCATCCACTTCGTCATTATTTGACTCCGCAATTTTCCCAACCAACCATTTCCTTATCACTTTGGCATTAGCAACAGAGGAAGTTGGGAAATCCACCTCAAAATCATACCAAGCAATGCTATCCTCCGTGACAAAGCTTTGGGTATTTCGTTCAAAAGAGGGAAGTACCTTCTTTAGCGATGAAAGCTGGGCCAAACTATTCTCGTCTGAAAAGTCAATAAGCAGGCGTTTGAAAGGAGTGCATACATAAAAACTATACGATGAAGTATCCGAATATGGGAATACCGTCAAAGCGGGAGCATCAAGCCACACTTTCTCCTTATCAAATATCATATTCGTTCCGACTACTGTTTCACCAACTCCATAATAATAGACTTTCCCATCAATAATACAGATAGTATCAGCAATAGGGGAAATGCTCATTTGCTCTGATAGATCCTCTTCATCCATTACGGAATCAAAGTTCTCACATTCTGTTACTTCCTCTTGATTCGTTGTCGCCCCTTCGTCCTTTACAGCATTATTGGCGCACGATTCGAGAATGCCACCCAGCAACAGAACCGCACTAATAAAGGTCATTAGATGTATTTTTTTCATATCGTTTATTGTTTAATTGTCATTGTCTTAGATTCACTATGCAAAAATATGTGTTTTCCAAATTTTCCAAATTTCTTATTCAATATTAGTATTTGTCATTTTGACTATAACGGCACCAAGTCGGCAGGAATCCAAACACGCAACTCGCCACGGCTGTTCAACCCTGCATATTGAACATATGATTTGTTTTCTGCAAAACAGATCTCTAATCTGTTATCCCCCGAACTCTTTCCAACTGTACCGCTGAGAATATGGGCATTTTTGACAGGTGAATCTTCGCTCGACCCTCCTTTTACGATGCAATTCTCGGAATTATCGGCGACTATCTGATGACTACATTTACCCATCTCAAAATCATAGCAAGACACCAGCGTGTTGTTCCAACAATTTTGCCCGAATCGCACGTTCATACAAGACAGCAACGTGTTTCCAGAACATCCACTCTCAAAAGAAGAATCCCAACAACCAGGTCCCAAATTGTTATAGGAACAGCCCCCCGCAAGTGCAATATTCACACCTCGACGGCCAATTGTGCTTCCATAACAATGGTTACCAAATTTGATGTTTTTGCATTCAAAACCGAAATGACAATCATCGCAACCAATGCCAAGAGTAATCTCGCAGCAACCGATGCCAAAATCCAGACCAGGATTATCCTCCATTCCAATTGTAATATCGCAGCAGTCGGCCTGGAACACACTACCTGACACATCGAAAATTTTGGATGCGAAGTACATTTGCGCAAAGACGATGTTATTCAAATATCTTAAATCGTTCCTTTCTTCATCATTTGCGACACTTCCAAATGCTGCTTCAATTCTACATCTTGACGGGTGATGAGCTTCAACAAACAACTCTTCATACTCGTCTGTTTTAATTGTTTTTCTCACTGACTTGTCACAAACGCTCCTTACATCATTAGGGTCGCCTATTCCATTGAATGTATATACCATAAGTGTGTCGTTTTCGTCATCCACCTCAAATTCTTCTGGAATAGCATCTGGAATGCCGATATAAAGAAAGTCAGCGTTCTCGTAGGCGTTTTTCACCCACTCTCCTGAAACTCTGACTCGCTTGAACAACATGTTCTTGAAATCATAGGGAAGGTCGTTGTCCCATTCATCAATCATTCGATAAACAACGCCCTTTCCATCAGGATTGGCCCACACAAAACGACTCGTGTCATTGTCAAGGCAGTATTTCAGTTGCCAAGCTTCCAATGAACTGTATTGGAAATAGGTGTCACCTTCATGATGAGCCGCGAAGGCATTTTCATTGAGATGGCTTGCGTCATCAGCCCTGACAATGATATCAAACACATGGTCGGCACTTTCGGTATCTTCTTGCAGAGTCGAACACTGATAGTCGGTAATGCGATACCAACGGCCAGGAACAAGTTGGCCAGCATCCCGGAGCGTTTTCAGCGAGGCGTACGAAATGCCTAAAGATTGCTGATTAGCCGACAAGGATTCGGCCATCACGATGGCTTTATCGCTGCTTTTTGTATTGGATTCTGACGGGTCAAACTCGCGCTTTTCAGCATGAAGTCTAAGCGCATCAACGATACCTATTAATTTGTCATACCTTGTATTTCTTTTCTTGCAAATGATTTCAGGAGGACAACCCAAATTTTCAAAATTGTTCCAAGAAGCAGGCACATAGACCGACTGAAGATTGTCGCAAAACTTAAAAACAGAATTTCCCATCCAAATCACCGAGTCGGGGATGACAATACTTGTCAACCCCGTGCAGTCATAGAAAGCCGAGTTTTCTATCTTCGTCACGGAGTTAGGAATGGCAATAGACTTGAGGCCACAGCAACCATTGAAAGCACCGTATCCTATCTTCGTCACCGAGTCGGGAATGATGATGCTGGTCAAGCCCGTGCAGCTATGAAAAGCGGCCCTTTCGATTTCCGTCATCGAGTTGGGAATGACGATGCCAGTCAAGCTTATGCATCCCTTGAAAGCCCATTCTCCTATTTTCATCACCGAGTTGGGAATGACGATGCTGGTTAAGCCCGTGCAGCCATAGAAAGCACTTTTTCCTATTTCCGTTACCGAGTCAGAAATGATGATGCTAGTCAAGCCCGTGCAGCCATAGAAAGCCGAGTCTTCTATCTTCGTCACCGAGTCAGGGATGACGATGCTGGTCAAGCCCGTACAGCCATAGAAAGCATTTTTTCCTATTTCCGTCACCGAGTTGGGGATGACGATGCTAGTCAAGCCTATGCATCCTTCGAAAGCACGCTGCCCTATTTCCGTCACCGAGTCAGGGATGAGAATGTTGGTTAAACCTGTGCAGCCACGGAAAGCACCATATTCTATTATCGTCACTGAGTCGGGAATGTCGATACTAGTTATGCCCGTACAGCCCAGAAAAGCATGCTCTCCTATTTTCGTCACTGAGTCGGGGATGATGATGCTGGTCAAGCCCGTGCAGCCGTTGAAAGCATCTTTTCCTATTTCCGTTACCGAGTCTGGGATGACAGTGTTTTTACATCCATCAATCAATGCATTGGCTTTAGAATCAATGATGGCATTACAATTGTTTCGTGAATCATATGCATTATTCTTTTCAGACACGACAATGCTAGTTAAGCCCGTGCAGCCAGGGAAAGCGCCATATCCTATCATCGTCACAGTGTCGGGGATGATGATGCTGGTCAAGCCCGTGCAGCCATAGAAAGCACTGAAACATATTCCCGTCACTGAATCTGGGATGACGATGTTGGTCAAGCCTGTGCAGCCTTCAAAAGCGTATACTCCGATTTCCTTCACTGAGTCAGGGATGACGATATTGGTCAAGCCTGTGCAGCCGCGGAAAGCACCAGATCCTATTTCCGTCACAGAGTTGGGGATGATGATGCTGGTCAAGCCTGTGCAACCTACGAAAGTAAATTTTCCGATTTTCGTCATCGAGTCCGGGATGACTATGTTGGTCAGACCAGTGCAACCATTGAAGGCTCCCCATCCGATTTCCGCCACAGAGTCTGGAATGACGACACTTATCAGGCCTGTGCAACCCTTGAAGGAAAACTCTCCGATTTCCGTCACCGAGTCGGGAATAATGATGTTAGTCAAACCCGTGCAGCCATAGAAAGCGCCATTTTCTATTTTCGTCACAGAGTCTGGAATGACGATGCTCGTCAGACATGTGCAACCATCGAAAGCATACATCCCGATTTCCGTCACTGAGTTGGGGATGACGATGTTGGTCAAGCCCGTGCAGCCATAGAAAGCGCCATTTTCTATTTTCGTTACTGAGTCGGGAATGACGATGCTAGTCAATCCTGTGCAGCCATAGAAAGCCGAGTCTTCTATTTTCGTCACCGAGTTGGAGATGACGATGCTGGTCAATCCCGTACAACCTTCAAAAGCACGCCACCCTATTTGCGTCACCGAGTTGGGGATGACTATGCTGATCAAGCCCGTGCAGCCAATGAAAGCATAATTCCCTATCTTTGTCACTGAGTTGGGAATGACGATGTTGGTCAGGCTCGTGCAACCTTCAAAAAATCCATTTTCGATGGTTTCTGTCCCGTCAGGGATGATGCCATCCCTTATTTCGTATTTAGCCATTGTCTTATGTTCTATTTGAATTGGATGCAAATGTCACTACATATGTTTTTTTCATATCGTTATTGTTCAAACGGTCATAGGCTTGGATTCGCCAAGCAAAGATACGTGTTTTTCAAATTTCTTATTTGATATTTTCCTCACTTCCATCAGATTTTAATTGGCACTATCTTCAAGCTCCTTCAAAATGGTATTACAAATTTCCAAGAACTTCTCGTTATAACCGTTTGATTTCAGATGGTCGAGTTTTTCTTTTCTCTCATCCGTCAATTCTTCAGGATGATCCTCAAAATACCATTTCACTTGCTGAAACCTATACCAGTCCAAGAAATGGAAACCGAAAAGGCTGTTCATCCATAATGGTGTATCTTCATCAATAGTTGCTTCCCCATTGATTCTGACAAGTTTATAAAACTTTTCCCTTACATCATCGAAGGCAACGGCAAAATCACGCGAACTGATAGACCCATCCACAAAAGACCTGAGCAAATCCTTTGCTCTTCTCTCCAGGTCGGTAAAACGGGTCTTTCTATTTCTGAATTTTCCAAAGATATCTGATAGATAATCGAATGACATATTTATTTCCCTGATTTCGTGTCGGGCGCAACCATTAGAATTTGACAACCATTTTTGTTTATCACAACTATTTATTACAACAACGAGCGGAAAGTAACCTAAAAAACATCTGTTGTTTGAAAAAAAACCAACATTTTGTTATTCAATCACGAATCTACCACTGGCTTCTCCTACCTTTTGAAGTTCTTAATTTTAGATTATCCCAGCCGGTCTCATATAGATTTCGAGCACAATTTTTAATAAGTGTATTTTGTCTGTTAATGGCAAGAACGATTACCAAGTAATCATATTATCAGAAAACGTATTTATCCTATTCATCAAGATGGATTTCAAAACCATAATCGCAATGCTTCGGTCGCACGACCGCCATCGGCTTGAAAATTTTGTTCATAGACGTTGGCTCTTTTCTGCCGTATGTCATGTGGCACAAGGCTTTGATAAGATAAAGTGAGTCCTTGCTGTCGTATTCAAACGCATCTTTAAGGTAGAATTTTCCTAAAGAGTATGTGTATATCCGAGGTCTGTAGTCTGTAGTATGGTTAATGCGTTTTGTTTGCTTGCAATAGTGGACTAATCTGTGTACAACACTCGAATACCTCTCCGTCAATAAAGTATGAGCTTGACGACTTCGTTCCTCTTGGGTGTCGGCCAAAGTGTCAGCTTTAGTGACGATGAAATGAATAGCATCCACACGTTTCATTAGTTCTTTGTTTTCGCCTGCTTCGAACAGATTAACAAACATGCTTAAAATTTTTTCTTGTCGTTGATAAGAACTATATTCAAGATTTCCCTCCGATATGAATGGTATAGTAGGATCAACTATTAGGAAAAATATTTTTCTATTTTGATTACAAAACCACTCAGAAAGCCTTGTAGTTCTCGCATCTACATTCTCTTTATTACAAAATGTTTCAAATTGAGAGCCATCAGGGAGTATGATATTGAAATTATGGTCAATAATTCGGTTTTGAGTTGTTTTTTCTTCCACCTTACCTCTGAACGTAAGAACACTTGGAACGTCATAAGGAGGAATTACTCCTTTTTCAACGTATTGTTTTAATAATTTAGCGTATAGTCCAGCTTGTTGATTGTAATCAAATGACAGTTCATGACAGCCATCAGCACCAACCAATCCAGCAAGCAAACAGGTTTTGCCAGTACCAGTATTGCCTAAAAAATAGACATCTGTACACTCTTCTGCAACTCTGTAATACCGTTCAGTGATGATAGAAAAAGGGTTAGGTAACTTGTTATATGCTTCAAGTGATTTCTGCAACGAACAGGTTAATAATCCCCGAGCCATTAACTCTTTTTCGGTGCAAACTCTGTTCGCAACGAGTTTTTCTATGTCTTCCAAAGAATAATTTAGAGGCTTTTCTAATATTTTGGCCATTTCTTGGAGGGCATAAATATTGATTTCCTTGTTATCTGACTTAAAGGTGTCAGGAAAACAAATATTTTCAGAAGTCCAACCCTCCTTCAAAAAAGAGTATGAAAAACTCGTAACACCTTCAGGTATCTTAAAATGTTTCAAATAAATTACAGGATATTTATTCCAATAATTTGTAGTTGTTCTGGTAATGAAATTGCCACTCAAATCAGGATAAAATCTCAATAGCGTTCCGTCTTCATCACATTCAAAATATCCAGAACAAGTCTTGTAAAACTTCCGCCTAAATGTATGCGTCAAGTCTTCATATACATTATTGTCAGTAAAACTATCATTATAATTGACATATATATAAAGACCGTGATCTTGCAAGAAATCAAGTAACTTTGCTACAAACGAAATAATTGACAAAGGAAATTTTGGAATGATAATCTGGGAGCCTATACCTTGCCTCAGCCCTTCCAAAGCACCCAATATTTCATAAGTATTTCTATACCCATGCCCTATATTGCTGTAAAAGACTATGCAATGCAGCAATCCTACCCAACTTATTGATTCTTGATTCCACCTTTCATTAGGGTCTTTCGCCTCAGGAACATGATAATGACCAAAATCATGTTCCTTGGCCTCAAGGCCAAATTTTTCACAAACCATTCTGTCAACTTCGTCAGGGTCTGAAACAACATGAGTTTTCACCCACCTTATATCGAAACTATCAAAACAATAACTCATGCTATTCCTCCCTATAAATAATTCTTGCATTGGGTCCCATAATTGTATTGAGAAAATTTAATTCCCGTTCTTTTTCATGCCAAGACTTCGGCAATTCAATATAATCAACAATTTGGATGGGCTTGCGTACACACGACAAGCCAGCGCATAGCGACAGAGAATTAACCTGATCGGGAATGACCAAATGCTCTAAATATATCCGTGTACTATCTTGTGAAGCCACAATATTAGTCGCATTAGGGAAAAAATCGCCAAACCCAACATCAAAAAGGCCAGACTTACTCATGTACAAAGAAGACCCTCTACCTACAAAATAATTTGTATCAGCAGGTATCTTGTTTTGTCTTAATGTCATAGAATTAATACCATCAAAACACACTACCAACCCTTTCGACTCAAAAAAATCCAATAGCCTAGAAATGAATGAGACAGAGGATGGAGGGAAGGGCATAGCAAATTCTCTCAATTCATGCAGTGCACCAAGGATTTCAAATTTATTTTTTCTTCCAAAGCGAATGCCACTGAAATGAGCAATGCACTTCAACAAAGCTACCCATGAAATGGACTTTTGGCCATCATGAATTCCTTTACCCTGTCGTTCAGGAAAAACAAACTCCCCAAATGGTTCAAACATTTGATTGGAATAATCAAGTTGAAACTCTTCGGACAGCATTTTGTCAACTTCCATTAAATCACAGTCTTTATGGCTATTTTTATCGTATATCCAGATTATACTTGACATAGCTTCATCTCATTAGCGAATAATACCATTTTAATCAGTCATTCGTTGAACATTCCTCATCGTTTACAGCAGATAATTACAATTTGCAAAGATAATCATTTTTCCGACACTTTTTTTTGTCATCCATTTTTTATCTCTTATTTTTGAAACTCTTGTAAAAACAAGTTGTAAACCAACGTGTCCCCTTCTCTTGTGATACAATATACATCCTTCCATCCCTTTGTTTTAGGCTTTATCTGGCTGTATTGGCACGGTAGAAGCTCGTGATAACGGTCGCGGATGCCAAACTGTCCTCGTGAATAAGTGTACATCAAGCCAAAATCCTCATCGTCGTCGTTAAATGCCCCCGTAGTGTATTTGCAGTTCCTAAGTCGTTCTGCATTCATACAGCAATAGATATTGTAACCGAGTGTCATTGAGGGAACCACAAAAGCTAAGGCAAGAAACACAGTCATGGCTAACATCATTCGTTTTGTCTTGGCAAACATCCATACGGTGACAGCCATGACCAATGCTGCACTGATGGTCAAATGAATGATACGCTCATTATTGCATTGGTACTGTGCTCTGTTGAAAGCATACATCGCTACAAACAACAACACATACTCTGCCCAATGTGCCTTTCGTCCAATGTATCGGTTCACCAGATAATAGGTTCCCAACACCAAACCAAACATAACATAACATAACATAACAAGACAAACCGAAATCCATCACCCTTCCGACAAGATAGGAACAGGATGCCATGCCCGACAACACCATGAACATTCGTCCGGCCTTGTCGTGAAACACGGCCAGACCCGCCAAACTAGTCCATTTTGTGTCTCTCTTTTCTATCTTTTTGGTGCAAAACAAAAATCCGTATGTCACCAAAGGCATAAGCCAAGTCCATACAAAGATAGCCTCAAACAACCATTCGATGTCAAGCGAGTGTCGTTGACTCACTGCAATGGCGGTCAACTTATCCATACCATACCACACATTCTCAAAACCGCCAAAAAAGAAATACAAACCAAACATCACCGTAAAAACCACTATTGGCCATATTGTATGTTTTTCTGTACGATAGAGCAAAAAGGTGATGTTGGTTCGAAGCAACAACAGGTAGTCAAGCAAGAGAAAGAGCCATAGATAGCGAAAGCCATTAGCCGTGACATGAATCAAAGAAATCGTGGTGATGCCCAGCATCAGCAAGTCAAAGACATAGAAGGCTTTTCTGAAATTAGTGTTTTTCATAATCTAAGTTTATTCTTCTTCTTTTTCCTTTTTATATCCAATGGATACGACACCTGCATCCGATTCCGACACACACATTTTCCCTATTGTTTCCTTATCTTCCCAACGGAAGAAATGAAAGATATTGTCATCATCATCCTTTTTGCCGGCGTAGGTCAGGTTCTCGTAGATGATTTCTGTCACTAATTTAGCATTTCGGAAATCATAAACGCCACCCTTGCCCTCTTGGAACACAATGCCGAAAGGATATTCTGAGAGATTTCCGTACATAATGCTATCATATTGATGCAATGCAACTTCGATTTTCACCCTGTCAAAGTCTAAATATTCAGGTGTAGGTTGCACGGTGATGGTGTCAATTGATTGGGCTGAGGCGGCAAGTGCCATCATCAGCAAAACTGTTACTAATGTTGTTTTCATACGATTCTGTTTTTATTCAATACTTTACACTTCTTAAAATCAGGCTGCAAAACCGCCCCCACGGCCTTGCAGCCCTTCAAAATATCATAATCTTTACAGTTTCTCCCCACATTCGTTCCCCTTACTATCCAAAATCACCGAACCGTCGGGACCGTTGCAATGGTAACGGTCGGGGCCAATAGCCGTGATGCTGGAATATGATGGTAGCGTAATCATGTTGCCATTCCTGTCCATCAAACCATAATTCCAGTCAATGGTGCGGTATCTTAAACAATTGGCCGTAGCAGATTTAAGATTACCTTCCTCGTCATACTCATCGGTGGAATACTCCATTTTCTCGACCTCATCGAAGTTGCATGGATTGATGATGTTGCATTCAAAGTCCAGCACCTGGTTGAGATGATCAAGACGGCGCACAAAGATACAGCTATCCCCATGGTGAACTGTGATGTCGTCATACTCAATCGGCAGAAGTATCTGGCCTTTTGCATCGAGCAGGCCATAGTTCCACTCGCGGTCTTGAACCAGCCAAAAGCCTTTCGTGTCGTATGCAATTTCATAGTATTCAGGATTGACCACCCAATTACCTTGTTTGTCGATGAGACCAATACGGTTGTCGTCTCCTAACATCTGACACAAACCGTTGTGGAAGCAGTAGTCGTCGATGCGTTCCGTGTAGGGGAACACCTTACCCATCAAGGTTTGTCCTTTGTGGTCGATGAAGTGAAGCATACCCTTGTCCAACACACAAGCCACCCCTTCAGAGAAGATCCAAGCTTTATCGTATTGTGCTGGGATGACTACCTCTCCTGTGAAGCGGTTGAAGTAGCCGCGCTTTTGGTCCTCAACGGTGGAGAAGCAGGCCAGGCTGTCGCCATCCGACGACTTGCAAATCCATCGGATGTCTGTCGCTGTGCGTCGACCCGTGGTTGCGTTGTAGATGTAAGTGGGGCAGCTGCTGTGATAGATGACATAGGGGCTGACGTACTCGTTGCTGAAGTCATGTAGATAGGTTGGATTGTGATCTCTGCGGTGGTACTTGAAGTTATAAATGGCATAGCCCGCTTCATCGATGATTCCGATGGTGAGTGCAATAGCTACATACACTGCCACGATGGCGGCACATGTGGCGAACACATACCACACGACTCTTGCGAATTTGTTCTCGGCCTTGTAGCCGAACATTTTGGCCACCCAACGGGCGGCTTGCTTGATGCCTCTGCCGAAAGCGGTAGAGGACTTGTTCGTTTTTTCTTTTCTACTCATAAGTTTAAACATTTTGATGGTTAGTGAGAGTTTTTCTTTTTGATTTCAATTTGTTTCATTGTAGTATCAATTATACGAACGATAGCCAATGACCTGGCGTTGGGTCTTATCCTTGTTCATGAATTCGTCCCAGATTCTCCGATATTTCCTCAACTCCTCGGTTGTGACAGAGGGGCGAGTGGCTAAGGCGACCTCCTTCAGCAGGGTTTCCTTTATGACAAGTTTGTCATTATGGGAACTCAAGCAAGTGCTGAAGGTAAGTCCAGCCGCCTCTTTTACCACATATGAGAGATCGCTTGCAGTGAAGCCATCGCACATCATAGCAAGGCTTTTATAGTCGATGTGTGTTTCATGTGGCACCTTGCCAACTTCCATCTTAAGGAGTTCCTCCCGGCCCGTGACATCGGGCAGGTCGACATAGAACACCTTGTCAAACCGACCATGCCTGATGGCGGCTCTGTCCAAACAGTCGAGACGGTTGGTCATACCGATAACGAAGACATTCTTCTGAACACAGTTGTTAAGCTGGACAAGCCATTCCGCTACCTCGTCATCCAGGTACTTTCCTCTCATGTCGCGTTTTGAAAGGTGTGCATCAATCTCGTCCACCAGCAGCAGACAGCCTCTGTTGTTTTGTTCAGCCTGTTTCTCTGCTTTTTGGAACAATTCACTAATAAGGCCTTGTGTACCATGGATATAAACCGATCCAAGGTCTGACGGATTCACGGTGAACGTCGCCATGCCCGTTTCTTCAGCCAAGCGATTGGAAATGTAAGTCTTACCGCAGCCCTGAGGCCCGTAGAGGATGATGTTGTTCGGCTTGATGCCAAACCTATCGGCCAACTCACGGTTATTCATGATATCAATGAAGTCACGACGCAGGTTCTGCTTGAGCTCTTCCATGCCAGCAACGGCCTTCAGGCCCTTCCCTTCCTTTACCTTGGCCTCAATCTTCAGCAGAGGCGTTTTCGAGTCGGATTCCTCCTGTTCATCTTTCCGTTCCTCCCCAATCTTCTCATTCCCATTGGCACCGCTAATCATTGACTCCTGTGTCTTGGTAATGATTGGGGCTTTGCTATCAATGCTGTTATCATTCGCATATTTGTTGAGAGCGGAAAACATACCGTACAGGTCAGAGTAGCGCATCCTCAATTTTTTGCTTACCGCTTTGGTGACGATTTCCTTTAGCTCCTCTGGCAAGTCGTCAAAATCTGGGGCTAAACCTGAATTCGTGATGGTACGGATTTTGCTTTCTGTTTCTGACTCATTGATGTTGTAGGGGTAGTAGCCCAGCAGCATCCCCATGGAGAACACGTCGGAAGCGGAAGAGTAGCGTCCCAAATAGGTTTCAGGAGCACGACAACAGGGGTTTAAATCGGATGTGATAAAAGGAGGGTTTTCAAGACAAGACCCCGCCGTATGGTCGAATCCTCCGAGATGCACGGTCACTCCCTCTTCAACTCTCGACACAATGACCGTATCAGGGTTTAGGTTGTAGTGCCCACCGCCTTTGGTGTAGTCAATCAAGTCCTTCACTGCGGTCATCACCTGTAATGCGATGTTGACGGCAATTTCTACAGACATTGGCTTGCCTCCCATCATGACACGAAGTGTTACTCCTTCAAAATAGTTTGAAGTCATGTACGACATCGCCCTGCCATGATAGCTGAACGACCCAATGCTGATAGGTTTTGGGAACGCTGCATTTGTCATGTCCGACAGTATAGTGAATTCCTTCATTTTACCTTTTTTGTCCATTAGAATTCGGCTGTTGTGGTTGTCATAGACTGTCAGATACACCTTCTTGCCGCCAGGCGCCTGCGCTTCGTACACTTCCCGGTAGAAACTCTGCTTGCTAACCAGGCTTAGAATCCTCAAACCGGCAAACGATTCATTCAAGTTAAGCATCATTTTTTCAGTTGTATGTGGTTGATCATTAAACTTTGTTTTTCAACAGATATGGTTCAGTAAT
>JAEEGK010007360.1_pt1 | contig 26255 bp, 15 predicted proteins | sample 8958771 | NCBI WGS metagenome assembly JAEEGK01 (sample SAMN16246547, study PRJNA631951) | gut metagenome | biome: gut microbiome; feature: rumen; material: SC-attached | host: Bos | place: Iran: Karaj | collected 2018-10 | reverse complement strand
GGCTTGGGCCGCCGCTGGCGTCCCGGACGTCGCCAAGATGAAAAAAACGCTTACGTTCGAATACAGTATCAGCAAGCGCAATATCGAAGGCGGTACGGGCCCGAAGTCCGTGAAGCAGCAATTCACGAAAGCTGCAGCAATACTCAAGAAGCTCAAGAAGTAAGAGGAACAGTGTAAGGTGATCCCGGAATAAAAGCAACCAAGGCGAACGCTGCGAAAATACTTGCATTTTCATAGCTGAGCCGAAGGGCTTTGTACTTGTACAAATCCGGGATGACAGCAATACAAGAAGTAACTGGGCCCTTCGCTTTGCTCAGGGTGACGAGAGTATCGCTCTGGATAACGAGATTAAAATGCCGCGTAACTCAAGTGCGCGGCATTTTTCGAGGAAAACTAATTTTTCAGCTCAAACTTGCCTATATCGTCTTTCAAGATTACGCGGTCGTTCTTGATAGCGACTACAGTCACGCCCCAAATTTTCTGACCGACGCTCACCACGGAAGACTCACCATTGAATTTTAAGATGGCAACGGGCTTGTTTCCTGGCAAAATAGCATCAAGTGTAATCGGCGGATGCTCCTTCGGCGGAGCAACCTCTTTAGGCTTAACAACCTTAGGTTCAACTTTCGGCTTGGGCATCAGCTGTTTAGGCAAACTAAATGGATCACGTAAATTTTTAACCGATATTTCTTGCGGTTTTAGCAACGAAAGCATATCCTTCAAACTAAGAGTTGACTTTTTATTTTTTGAAGCAGTTTTCGTTGAATCCCTCTTATTTTGAGTCAACACAGAGAATTTTACCGAAGCGGAAATACCCTTTTCTTCTCGGCTCAAATTAGCAACATCGGCACGAACGCAGTACATGCCATTCTCCAGTTCTTTCAAAAAATTCAGCACATCGACAAACGGAGCATTTGTTTTAAAGAACACCGGAATTTCAATTTCGCTTTCGGTAGAACGCATTTCCCCCGTCGATAAATCGTTCAACACAACACCAGTCTTACCAGCGACATCATGGACGAACGAAAGAATTTTCGAGGAATTCACATGGACATCCGTGTATTTTTGAATTTTTGCAGAAACCTTGTTATACTCTGCAATCAGCGAATCCGGCGACGCGTCCGCATTTTGCACCGATTCTGACATTTTTATTTCAGACCGAGCCATAAAAAAAGTTTCAGTGGCGCTTTTTGCTGCAGGCACAATAAAATAGAAAAGCACACACAAAGTCGTAATCACGGCAACAGATGCGATTATTTCATATTTTTTTTGCGAAAGAAACATCTTCATCGAACATCCTCCGCACCTAAACTGAACTTCACGACATTGAGTTTATTCCAAGTCGTCTTTTCTGTTGTTTTAAGCCTGACATTGACAAGGTTACGTTCTTTTTCAAGAGACGTTAAAAAATCAGAAAGGTCTTCTGGAGTTATGGCATACCCTTGCACAGAATGGTTCCCGCGAGAAACGTTCCAGTTAGTAATCCAAACGTTATCCGTAACATTGACTGCAAAGTTTTTTAAAGATGAGGCCACATGGCTACGCTGCATCAAGAACGATTCCGAAGCGGCCCTTTCGTTTTCAAGTTTTTCAAGAACTGCGGCCAATTCCTTTTGCTTTTGTATTCTAGCCTTGAACCCCTGAATCTTACTTTCGGAACGGTCAATATACACGCTCGTCCCTACACGGAACACAAGCAAAACCAAGAGTGAAACCGTAAGCAAAACAAGGCAAGTTTTTAAAATCCGGCGAGAAAGAGCTGCATCACGAATCCGTCGAACAGCGCCCTTATCCGCAGGCGTATGGTACGAAGGAACCCCATCCGTGCGGAACACCCAGGCATCCTCGGCAACAGTTTTCGCAAGCGTTTCCGGATCCATAGCAAACGATTCTTCAGCCACATCTTTCAAGAAAAAATGCTCGCGAACATAACTGACAAGGCTAGAACAATCCTCCCCTGCAACCTTATAACCGGCAACAATCTTTCCGCTAGACGAAAGAAGAATACGGACAAAGCCTCCATCGCAGTTCGTATAAACGCAAGGCAATTCGACATCAGGAATTTTCATTCCATCTATGAGTTCCGCAGCTACGAGAACCGAGGGCACATGGCGCAAAATCTTAAAGCCAAACTTTTCTACATCCGCAGCAAAATTTTCTACAGAACTTTTCAAGGCAACCGCCGAAAAATCTCCGCTGATAGATTCTACGTTATCTAGGTTCTCGGCTTTATATCCAGGAAAATCCGCGACCGTCCCGACTTCTTCAGAAACTATTTTTACTGGCGTACAGCAATCGACAAGCAAGATTCCATCGGCACCGCCACCGTTTTTCACCTGGAATTCACGACATTCCGCAAGTGTTCCCGAAAAAGAGAAATCAACAAAACTACGGCCAGCACCACGCCCGCGCATCACACGCAAAATATGGGCAGAGCCCGCATTAGCAAAATCGCTTACGACAAGCACCCACCAGAATCGTCCGGTGACATCATCAAGCATTTTTCCAAGAGACGTAGCCACTACTTTTCGACCTGTTCAGTTTTGACTTCAGGAGTTTCTGTCGGTATTGTATCTGCAGCAGCAACCGTATCGACAGGAGCTTCTACAACAGGCTCTTTAGCCGGCTCTTCCTTTTTCACTTTTTCTTTCTTCGGAACGAGCGGTTTCTTAGCACGTTCAATTTCATCGGCGATATCGACACTGCCCTCTTGACCGTAGTAAATATGCGGCGTCACAAAAATCAAAAGTTGGCTCTTGCTATGCACGCGTTCCACGTTCTTGAACAACCAACCAATCACCGGAATCGAACCAAGGAACGGAACCTGGTTGTACACGTCGTTCACAGATTCTTTCACCATGCCGCCAAGCACAATCGTCTCACCATCGCGCAAACGGACAGAAGACTTCACATAGCGTTTGTTGAGCGTCGGCGGGACCGTGCTGTTAAAGCTGCCTTCCGGCTCAGAAAAATCCGGAACAATCTCGCAAGTGATTTCCCCCTCGCCCGTCACATAAGGCGTCACCGTAATGTTAGAGTTCGCCTCAATTTGTTCGAAACGCTGCGTCGTCTTAGACGTAACCGCATCACCCTGATTATAATCCACCTCGGACGACATCATGTAGTACTGGGTCTGGCCAATCGTGAGCACCGCCGTTTCGCCATTCAACGTCGCAATCTGCGAACGCGCCTTCACATCCAAAATCTTTTCCTGTTCCATGGCATTGATTTTAGTCACCATGTCCTTCGGAATACTTACAACCTCGCCAAGCCCAAGCCCGTTGAAAATACGCTGCGTCTGCTTCGCATTAAGCGTCTGGTCGATACTCGGGAAAAGCTTTTCGGAACCCATGTGCTGTGAAGCCTTGCCAAACAAGAGATTCAGCCCATGACTGTGCCCCTTCTCGATATCCATATCCACCACAAGCACTTCAATCAAAATCTGCGCCACAGGCAAATCCATCTTATCGACATACTGCGAAATCGCATCCAGCACATCGTAGTTGCCCACCGCCATCAAAGCATTCTGCGACTTGACCACCTGAATCTGCGTGCTCTTCGTGAGCGTTGTCGGCAAAAGCTTGATGACATCTTCGGCACGCAAATGCTTGAGCTTGATCAAAAGCGAATTGTCTGCAGTCTGCATCTCGTGAGGGCCAATAAAATAAACACCGTCGCGTTCCCAGAACGTGTAGGACGTGCCACGGAACAAGAACTTGAGAGCTTCGCGAATCGGAATCTCAGAAATATGAGCCGTCACCTGCCCCTCTATTTTTCCATAGACCATCGTATTCAACTTCGTCTGTGCCAAGACTTCGCTCAACAGAGAAGCCAGCGGAGCATCAATCGCCTCGATATTCAACAGAGAATCACTCACCAGACGTACCCTGAAACGACCACCACCCTCGTTACGGTTGCCTCCAAGATTCCACGTTGCCTTCTTGATGGAAATAACTCCACCCTCATCCTCGTAGTCCAGTTCTGCAACCTCAGCCACATGACGAACCGCACGTTCGAAAGGCATATTCTGCACAAAAAGGGAAACATTCTTGTTTTCACCGCGCTCTAGGAGAATGTTCTTTCCGGTCACCTCCACAATCTTGCGAATAACCTTGTCCAAAGGAGCGTCCTCGACATCAATAGTCAAAACGTTGTTCCTGTTTTCTACACGGAAACGCTTCTCGGGAGGCTTCGGCGGTTCTGGAGCCTTCTCGACATGCTTCATCACATGAATCGTACCGCCATCTATCGTGTAATCGTAACCGTTCCATTGCAACAGCAAGCGCAACGCGTCCTTCAGAGGCTGGTTGTTGAAATTGACCGTCACCGGCCCGCGGACATCGGGCGCCAAGAACAGGTTCAAGCCATACTGGACTGCCATACCTTGTAGCAAATCGCGAATTTCAGTATTCTTGACATTCAAATTTTTGACAATGATGGAATCCGCTATCGGGAGCGGCTGAAAAGACTGGGCGAGCGCTGTTGAACACAGAACGAACAACAGAGCAAAGATAAACTTGCAGTTGCGTATAAAATTCATGAAAACAAAGTTAGAAAAATAAAGTAAAAAAACAAAAGCATCTTACGGAGAAGATGCCGTTATTAGTATTTTTAAAATTTGTAAAAAATAAGTAAACTAGTCCATTAGACAACGGACTGGATGGGCGCTCAAAACATACTTGGCATCAACCTCGACATCTTTGGCATCACCATTTATAAAGCTCAGAGTTTCAGCACGTTTATTATAATCAGAATTCATGTCATTTGAGGACCAAAAAGAGGTTTTTGTACCATTTCCCTCAAAAGAATCATACTCATTTTTTTCACCTACAGGCAAGACACGATATAAAATTATGGAACTTCGGTGAAAAAGTCCACATCAATGATATCTATATAAGAGTCTCGTTTATACTTTTTATAGTAGTAAAAAATAGTATCCTGGATATCTTCAGAATAAACAGCAGTCGCAACATCCCAATTAAACTCATTTTTGGGACGCTTTTTGTACAAGCCACGATCAGATCCAATAAAAACTTGGGCAAGCAAAAGAGTATGTTTATATTCATTCATTTTTACATGCTGAATTCCTAAAGGAATCTTGGTTCCTGTTTCTACATTTTCAAGAACAATCGACATATCAAATTCTCCAGTTCTAACATTACCACATCCAAATTTGGAATCTGAAAAAAAAGTATTACAGAAACCAAATGGATAATCCTTTATGTGCACATTTTCAGAACGAGGGGTAGCCCATCGTTTGAAGTTTTCATCTAGATAAGTTCCCCAAACGTTATCATATTTTTCACCATTTATCATAAATAACAACTGGTATTTATTTAACAAACTAGGTGAACTTTCCAACATACCTCGAATAGAAACAATTTCCGTATTTTTTTGCGTTCCTCCCCAAAAACAGGAGGAAGCAAAAAAACAAATAAACACAACGCTCCAAAAGACTATAAAAGATTTCATATTAATAATATACATATTTCCGCATTTATTTTGTAAGCTTCCCCATACTTATGCTAATCGGCCGCGGACATCGGGCGCCAAGAACAGGTTCAAGCCATACTGGACAGCCATTCCCTGCAGAAGGTCGCGAATTTCGGTGTTCTTGACATTCAAATTTTTGACGATAATGGAATCCGCTATCGGGAGCGGCTGAAAAGACTGGGAGAGCGTTGTTGTACACAAAGCGAACAACAGTACAAAGATATGTCAGCTACCAATTTTGTATACTCAAGTACAAAGATATTTATCTGAAAGTCTATATGGGACATATGGAGGCGAGCTTCAAGGGAATCAAGGCGTTCATCGACCGATTAATAACCGCCACAGGCACCCATCCCTTGACAATCACACTCGTTCAAAGGTATATTTCAACCATGTGGTCCTGAAGGTAGCGGCATGACGGGAACTATTCAACTAAAAATCGGTTTTTCCTGTCGGAAAAACCGACTAATTCACAATATCCAAGTTTACAAAAAAATTATTAAATGATCGACTTCACCGTCCAAATTTTTTAGTTATAAATTTCATAATCATCTAAACTTTGATACACATTTCTCCACAACGTCTGGGTCTAAAAACTTATCCCATCGGCATTCTTGGAAATCGCCTTCCATAATGCCATCTATTTTCTCATAAAAAAGTTTATACTCAAGTGATTTAGGGTCTTTCCTCAAGGCGTTATCAAAACACTTAGGACTTATCATGTCGAAATATTGATATTCATTTCCGTCATAGTAAATGATATTCAATGTTTCACCAACACATTCACGTGGAGGAATTCCTCTTTTTTTTATGGACATCTTTTTTTCAGAAAAATAAGACATAACGAGTCTGTAATCCATAGAGTTAATTGTATATTCTTTACGACATTTGTCCATGAAAAAATTTTCATATTCCTGGGAAGTGTAACTTTCTCCTACACATAATCCAATATCCGGATATCCAACATCCCAAGATGGGAAGTAAAGGAACTTATAAATACGAATTTTATTTGAGTCTAATGGGATAAAACCAATTTTCTTTTGATCATCTTTATCAAAAAGAATATAGAGCCCCTTATCTTTCCACGATATTTCTTCGTCACTAATACGACCGTAAAAATCAACATAATAGCCCACACCAGTCGGTGAAACAAACTCAGTTCTATATTCACTTTGCGGGGGAACTTTTGTCAATTCTTTAGACGGCTCTATGTTACTTGATGCACAGGCAACAAGTAACATAAGAATCAGTGTATACTTTATAAACCACAGCATGGTTTACCATAATACATCAATAAAAAAGTGCGATATCATGTTATTCCCATAATTGTAACTCGCGTAAGCACCACTCCATTCAGGATGTTCATTTGAGATACATGTTGGCATAATAATTTCAAGATTTCCATATTCACTTGACCCCTTATGCCTCCAAGTTAGCTTTTGCGTATTTTTCCCATGCAACATATTAAGACGGTCAACACGTTCAAATCCATTATTAACCAACCACTTATTCAAGCGGACCACACTCGTATGAGATAGTTTACCACCAAGAGCTTCGCTATCCCATTCTGCATTTAGTCTTGCTAGCAGTTCATCATCAACTCCTGACAACAAGTTGGTAATTTCTTTTCGTTGTTCTTTTTGGATTCCAGCATTACTTACATCATATGTTTTACCGAGTCCAAAATGTCCATATGCACCTAATGTAGGAATCCATATTTCAAGTCCAACATTACGACTTTTACCATCTTCAGAAATTTCACCTATTTTTCCAGCATGAAGATAGAAGCTTTCTTTGACACCCCAATTCCATCCATCACGCTGTGAAACTTCCCCGTGCAACCCAGCAATAGTTCCGCCAGCATAGAACCCGCGGCCTTCCATACCGAACAGGCCCAACTCGTATCCACCAGAAACACGGGCAAGGCCACCAGCAACTTCGGCATAGATTCCTGTATAAGCAGTAGCTCCCATAAAGCTCCCGCTTTTATCCCAATACAAACTACCACCAGATTCAAGTCCAGCACAAGCAGCGCCCTTCTTTCCAAAACAAACACCACCACTTGTCGAAAGAACACTTCCTGAGTAAGTATTATAGTTATAGGAGAGCCCAAAGTTGATATCTACAAAATAGATCCAAAAACTTGCATTGCTGCCAATGTTGAAAGAACTAGAGCCATCATCATGCCACGTGTACGACAGATTGAGACTAAAGCCATCACCCTTGCCATTGGTAAAATCAGCAGCAACGCCAAATCCCATGTGCCAACCACGATTTGAATCCCACCCGATTACAAAACCAATCCCTAATGACCATAGACCTGTCGGATCAATGTAATTCAAAGGATCACCACCATAACTGTACGGATTCATGAACTGCCCAGCAGGATCGGGAGACATCCAAAGACCAAGGAACGGATCGTAATAACGAGCTCCAAAGTAATACTTGCCGTGATAATCATCGAATTCCTTGCTCTGCCAACGGCGTTCATCTTCACCCGATTGATTCAAAAAATCAACTGTCAAGCCAAATGGATAATAGGCATGCAAACCTTTCCAACCTGAACGACTTACATAACCACGAATATTACCCTGAGCATCCGTCAATGGGAATAAAGCATCTCCATTCAAGCCCAAGCGGAATCCACCACCAACAAGGTCAAGTCGATTCAGCTCATATACAGAATTACTTTTTCTCTCAAACATACCTACTTCAGGCACCGTTAAGTATCCATACTCAGTAGCACCACGAGTCACACTCTTTTCAAATATACGATTTCCATCATCATCGTACTTAAAGCCAACCGTTGCATATTCACCACCAGGACCTCCATTACCACCTTCACCTTCGTAATCTTTGCCATTCATAAAATCAACATACGAAAGGTTTGCCGGCAAATAACTATTAAATCGAGCAACGCGATCTGGTAAACCAAGAGCGTTTATTTTATACGCTACTTTTTTAATTCCATCAAGCCACAAGTTTCCAGAGGCGTCATATTCCAATGCTCGACTGACAGACACATCATTCACACTCAAAGAGACCGGGCGATAACTCCCGTCCACGTATCCATAAGTAATGGCCGAACCAGCCTCCGACTTTGCCGTCAAACGTCCTAGAATGTCGTAAGTGTATTGACCATTGGTCATTCCACCCATATCCGTAGTAAATGTAGTCAAACGCCCTAAATCGTCATAGTCGAACGACTCATTTGCAGCCTTTTTTTGAGCAGTATTATCAGCCCAAGAATGCTGAATTGAAGAAAGCTGTTTGATAAGCGGAGCCTTATACTCTAATATTTCGCTATAAAGATTATCTCCCTTATCATTCTTATAAACTATATTGGTTGTTCTGCCATAAATATCGCCATCAACAACTTTCGTCAAAATTTCCTGACCCTTATCATAGTAAGTAGTCTTTTCAAGTGTTCCCACATCATTATACTTATAAAAAGCCAAAAGCTTTTTCTCATTATTATTCAAATTCTTTTCGTAAATTTTTTCAAGATGGTTAAAGCGGTCTGAAGTAGTATATTCCATTTCACGTTTTGAAATGGGTTTCCAATCATTAAGCGATTCATTCCATTCACTAATGTCAGTACCTATAATTAGTCCAGATTTAGAGTAAGTATATGAAATTTCTATAGTTGGAGTTCCGTTATCTACAAGATTGATAATCCATTTTTTTGTTATACGCCCTAGACGGTCATAGCTAGCCATCTTTATCGTATTCACATTCCCTTTACCATCATAAGCTATAGTCGCACCAACGTCATTCAATTCCACACCCTCAATAGAACTAACAATATTTGAAGCAAGAGAAATACTCAAGAGTGAACTCCTGTTAGTCAACACACTAACAGACGGTTTTCCATAAATCTTTTCGGAAAGAAGATGTACACAACTTTCAGGCACATCTTTATCGGGGTTATCAAATGAGTAGCCGTTACACTGACCACGAACCTCTCCCATTTTGACCAAGCGATCCTGTTCATCATAGATTAATATGTTGAAATAGTCACCGTTCGACTTCGAATTGGCAATTTGCCGAGCATCACGAGTAAAATGAATCCTATTCTTTGAATCATATTTTGTTTCCGAACGACCACGATCTGGTGAAACAGTCGCAATCAAACGACCTGCATAGTCATATTCATAAGTGGTCTTAAAACCGGAACGACCTTCAACAAAAGATTCCATCAACAGAGATGTTTCTTCATCATACTTGTTTCTAGTAATGAGGATTTCGCCATTATGGGTTATCCACGTAGCTACAAGATTTCCGGCCACATCAGATATGCTCTGAGTAAAAATGCCATCCATAGATAAATTTATAGTCAACACAAACGGATACGAGGCCTCTCCATCTACAGATAGTTCACTATCCGTAATGGCATCAAGACGATTATGATAATAATCATTAAAAACCTTACCAACCTCATCTATGTTATTTGCAAAATCATCTTTTATCTGAGCCACATCAAAAAATTCTGTAGACGCATCAGTCCTTAAAGGCAACTTCCATGTTTTAACAGGATTGTTGCCAAGTTCAAAACTAGCTTCACCCATTCCAGCAGATTCCTCAACAAGAGCCAGGTTTTCACCATAATGATAATTACGTTCTGTATAAGGAAATCCATAAGAATTAACCCTTTCTTTGGAGACATGCGTTTGACCATCATAATAAGCACTGGACTTGAGCACGCATTTATAACAGAACATATTTTCAAAACTATAATTAGACTTTTTGACAACATACGGCTTTGGTGCATACAGTGTATTGTCCGCATCATCTAGATACTCTGCGGAAACAGAAAAAAGACCTTTGTTCAAAGCAGTCTGGGTCTGCACAATTTGTCCAAAGCCATTTTTAACAGAATAAGTTTCCAATGTTTTCATATTATTTGACGGATCAAGATAAACTTCATTTTTCACATAAGAGGGAACAACCGTAGGAAGTTTCTTCTCAGAGCATTCTCGATATGTCACAGAAATAGTTACATCACTCATCAATGGGAAACGGACCTGCATTTCATTCTGAGTAGCAAGTTTTTCAATATAAAAGCCTCGCAACGGTACATAAGGATGATTGCCCATTGTAAGAGGATCTACATCTAGAGACATGCCAACACCAGCAACAAATGGATTTTTGTAGGAATCATCATAGCCGCGATAGCCATTTATTTCAATTTGGGCAACTTCATAACCTGGAGGAAGTTTGATTCGTGCTTCGATATTTGTTCCGTCAGCCATCTTAAGCGGAGCCTTTGATCCTGCAATTTCCAAATATCCAACACTTTCATTATCAGCATTAGAATCTTTACTTTTACTTTCGAATTTTATTTCATGTACACCTGCTGGACGGAACTGATATGATTGAGGTTGCATTGGTTGAAATCTAATATCGTGTATTCTAACTTTTCTTCCTTTATAGTTTTCATCATCCGGATCATGTACAACTTGCATTTTTACAGCTGGAGCAATAACAGTGTCGATAATATCGGAAGCATTTTTTAAAGGGGTCCACGAATAAAGATAAGCACAAGGAGCCATGCCACTGGTCATACAATTTTCCGATGCACCCAACGAACGAGCCTTATCAGAAAGGATTCTGCTATTATTTACTAAATACGGATAACCGGCTAAATTTGTTTGTTTCGAATACTTTGTGGCATCCTCGTTAAAATACCATAAATATACCGGTTCATCTTCAGGACCACCTGAGGACGATACGATAAAATCGAATCTTTGAAAACTTCCAACAACAGGATTTTCTCGAGCATGATCATAAGCGATAACCCCACCCGAATATGGATCTAAACCAAAATCTACATCTATATATCTTCTTCTATAATCACCTTCATCAGTAAGTTTGAACATAGGATCATTACTATTAAAAGGCTTTGCAATCCAGCCTTCACGGAACTTACCATATTCAAAAACTTTAATCAAGCGTGTACTATAAACTTTAGAAAAATCGTCCCCACTCAAAAATATCCTCTTTCCACCACTATATACATAAGGTGATTGCATATAAGAACCTTCAACAAGAGAACCATAAGTACCAAAATTTATAACATGATAAATGCTTCTGTCCAGATTCCAGTGTTGCACCTGAATTTCTCCATCATCATAAAAAGATACCTGACAAAGCAAATTGTCACTATGTCCAACAACATTAAAGGGGCCAAATTCTACAACCGTAAAAACATCACCATGATCTGAGAACATTCGCCACCTGACGGGAATATTCGAAAAGTTCACAGCAGGAATAAACTCATTATTAACAGCTTTCACATAGGGATACGAGCCGTCAAAGCCATCTTCAGGAAGAACATATTTTCCATAGTCTCCCAGAAAAATTCTACCCCCCGAAGCGACAGTCAGATGGCGATAGTCTTTACCTCCATACGAGACAACATGCTTAAGCGGAATAACAAGTTTGTTGTCTCCAAAAGGTAGGATACCCTCAAAATGCTCGAATTCAGGCTTGTTTGGATGTTTCTGAATATTTGCTAATCCAGGCATACCAAGACGTACACCGCCATTAAGCCACGTACGTTCGGGCCCCTTGATTTGCTCAAGAATTTCCTCTGCACCTGCAGTATTCGTATAAAAGGCAATAAGTAAAAGAATAGGGAAAAGAAACTTACGAAACATATTTACTACACTCCTATTCAATGGTTACATTAGGTTGAACGTTAAGAGATTTTCCAATGACATATCCATAAATCTTTGTTCCTGTAGAAATGGACACTGCAGCATTTGGCGCAACAAGAACCGCACGGGCTTCGACATTCGTTTCAATGGTCACATTTCCACCTGCATACACAAACAGGTCGCCAGTCTGTCCCGAATGTTGCAATTTACAATCATTCCCTATACGCAAGTCTCCACTGACCCATATCCTCGTTCCCGGAGCAAAAGTCAAGTTCACTCGCGAATCCGTGTAGAAATTACGGAAATAGTAATCTCCAGCGGCAAAACTTATGTTCGTCCCCGATCTTGCCGTAAAGTCTTTATAACTCCCTGCAACAAGCGATGAAGATTGAGGGCTTTCCACAAGTATTCCGCTTTCGCCATAACCAAAATTGTATGTCGGAATAACAGGAACATTGACAGAAGTCAACTTTGTTGAGGACTCGTAAGTTGCTCCATCTTGAACATTAAAATTCATGCCATAGTAAACATTTTTGACATGAGCCCTATTCCTAAGCGTCACACTCTTACTAGAATACACGTCGCCATCAACTGAAGCATCAACCCCAATCGCAAAGTCATTTCCAGAGAACACGTCTCCCTTGACATGCACCCTATCAGCAACATTCATCTCATATGACGCAAACAAATGTGCTGTCGTGAGGTTCCTAATTTCATCAGGTACAATAACAGACATATCTTGATTCAATACAGACGATGAACTACTACTTTGAGTTTGATTCACTTCAGAAGAAGAACTACTACCAATATTGCCTCCATTAGAGGACGAAGATAAATACCATGGGTAGATTTCAGGAGTATCAATAGGGATTGTTGTATTGTGTATTTCCAACGGAATAATTGTACCATCCTTATTGTAGATGTAGCCTCCAGTCAAAGGTAACGCATCCACGGGGATTTCTACAGTACTAGCAACATCGTATTCACGTTTCTCGCCATTAACGACAAGAACAAGAGTCCATCCGGCTTCAAAATGAACATCAAGCTTGACGGTTCCGTTCTTTTGCGTTACCTTGGGTTCTACACCGATTACCATCGTTCCATTGACATTTATCCCAGTCTGGACATTCGCCATGAGTCCAACTGTATAGAAATTCAGGTTTTCAGGATAATACCTATACAAATCAAATTTATACGAAAGAGTTGATCCATCATTACCCACAACCCTAACTTCAAGTTTATTTTCACCTTTCTCCAAAGGCACCGATATCGGCTGATTGAAATCTGTTACCGTAATTTTAACATTTTCTTTCGTCGCAACAAGAATTTCCTTTACATGACTTGGTTCACTAAGCTTAACATTAAAGACAAAATTTTCCACATTGTCCAGATTTGCTATATAATGCAAGATATACGGTCTAAAAGCACAAGTCTTATTAAAGTTCACATCAGCTGACGTAACCTCGGATAAAGTCAGGTCTTTCGCATTCTTTGGATTATAATGCATGCCAACAATCTTGTTCGCTCTACCTATATTTTCCTTGGAATTCTTGGCATTAAAGACAACAAACGGATTACCATTATTATTCACTCCCAAGTCGACACTACTCTTCGACGTACTTGGATAAGCAAAACCAGGATTACCAATGGAAAGCCACTGGTTATTTTTGAAAGAAATCACACTGACAGCATCATCATTGTCCTTATTTCTAAACATCAAATAAGGAACAGAATTTCTAACCGCAAAATCAAAATCATCATTTTCGTCCATATAAGCAATTCGAATTTGTTCTTCTTGAACATCCTTTGCCATGAATGTAGCCTTGATTGACAAATCCCTAAGAGGTTCCCACTTCAAATATGTAGAATATGTTTTTCCATTCACTGCATAATTTTTCAAAAGGGAGCCTTTGAATACCGATAGTGCATGAGTCGGTTTCAACAAAGACCCAGTAAATGAGCTACTTGATGTTGCCCATTGGGAACTTGAAGAGGTATTTTCATTTATATTTTCGTCTTCATCCGGTAGTTCGTACGAAATTGCAAGATAAAGATTTTGACCATCTGATGCCAACTTTAACTTATTGACACCGCCAATGGCATCATAAATATTTTCAGACCATGATAATATATCACCTTGATAAAGAGGTGCTCCATCAGTCATACTGACACCGGCCCAAATATCACGAGAAATTCCTTGCACTTCGGAAGCTTCATAAAGCCGCTTAACATAAACAAAAGGAGCATCACAAGGTTCATTACTGTTTTCACCACAATTGTTGAAATAACTTGAAGTACCCACATAGGCTACATAAATTTTTCCTTCTGGACCAGCTGTAGCATCTAGAGAAAGAGCTTCATTTTCGCTGACACGGCCCGCCTCATAAGAAGATATCGTACCACTCTGGAAATTTACAGTCCTTGACGAATTATTAAGCGAAAATGTATTGTTTACGAGAACCGGTAACGAACCATAATCTTCATACTTGTCATTCACCTCATTCCACTTTTTAGCCGACAAAACATTTACATTGACAAATCCAAGATGAGTTTCTGAAGGATTATTTGGATTTGTAATAATTCCTTCGGCAGCAACTTTATTATAGAATAAAACGGGAGTTCCCGACGATGTTTCGGCAAGTTTCACATTGTCTGCTCTAAAATCTTTTTCCCCCAAATTTTTTGCATCCCACGCTGTTGCAGATTTTTTAAATACTTTTGGATATTCATTTTGCAGTTTTTCTTCAACAGAAACGTATGTAAGAAGGCTACCGTAAGCACCACTAAACACATCAAATTCTGCAATTTTATCAGTAAATATTTCTTTGTTCTGTTTCCAAGTATTTCCGTCAAAATTATTTTCATTAAGAATTCCCGAAGGTACTTTAAAAACGACCTTAGACGAATCAAAATCATTAACATATCTAGGAGAATTCCCTTTGGCAAAACCATCAAAGGCTCCATATTCAACCCAATCATTCTCTCTTTTTTTAAGTGTAAATTCATACACGCCCTTATTGTAGGGTTGCACGTCTATTTTTAGAGTCCAGCTCATTTTATCAGGAGTAAACGTAAATGAAGGATAGCACAAAGGGCCGCAATCACGAGAATCCCATTGATCAGGTTCTTTTCCTGCAAAAAGTTTGAATTTAACTCCATCAGTAGAGAATAACGTTGTAAAATCAATATAAATTTTTGATCCTGTCAACACGTAGGAAGCCTTGCGATCCGCATTTAAAACGGGTTCAGGTAGTTTTTGAGGCTGTTCATTAAAACGTAAAGACGTCAACACATCAGACCCTTCTGGAATAGTAGTACAATTTCCATCTACATAGGTCGTTTTTGAAGACAAATATACTTCACCTTCAGATGTTTCAGAATAGTGTTCCGATTCTCGTCCCAATTGATCAAAATTAACATAAGAGGCAACACCTCTAGAATCAACAGACGTTTCAATTTTTTCCCATTTAGGATTCCAATAAGTCGTTGTTGATGTCGCTGTAGAGGGAATAATTCTAATATCTTGCAAACGAACGAAGGTTGATATGTTACGAACAGACAATGCAAATGTTGTCTTACCACCAGTTAACATACCTTTCCATTTAATCATTTTCCATTTACCGACACTATCTTGAGGCAAGGAACTAGGCCTTATTTCCCATGATCCTTCAGATACAGGAGAACCATTCACACTCAAAGATAGAGTCCCATTTTCAGCACCATACTGAAGCCAAGCTGTAAATGTATATTCCTCATTCTTCGCACTCTGGAGTGTACCTATAAGAGATTTCGCACTAGTCAACTTAATAACACTAGACGAAAAACGCCCATAATCTAGGAAATTAACGCTGGAAATACCAACAGCATCTTTTGCAGCGCCATTCAAAGGATAAATATCGCAATTTTCCCAATTTTCAACGTTGCACGTTTCGCCAGAAAGCATAAGACATTCTTCTATGCCACAATTTGCAGCACTTCCAAGCTTTTTTCCCAATTCTGAATTTTCATAGAACGAAGCTGTTTTTATGTTTCTTGGCCCTTCAATTGTTTCTACAACATGTTTATTCGAGTACTTTGAACTTAGAGATTGGCGTTCCCAATTAGAATCACCCGTTGAATTCAAGGCGATACTCTTAATATTGGCCTTCAAATTAGATTCCAATACTTTGCCCTTTGGTAAAAATTTCCACGATGAGGTTACCGTACTCACCTTGCCACCATTCAAATCTGCGGGTTTTGACAAACCATTTGCACTTGCAGCAACAATGAAGCCCTTCTCCGAGCAATTTGGAATGCAAGAATAGGAACCAGCAAGAACGTTCAGCCTGTTTTGATTTTTCAATTCAATGACAACGTCATTTTCACTGGAATTATCCAAATCAGCTACAAAAACATAATTTTCTACAGTCTCTCGATTCCCCTGTTTCTTAGTTTTCTTCTTAAGTAATCCATTGTTTTCAGAATACTCATTTTTGACAACAGTTTTAAGTCCTCTTGCAATTTCGACCTTCGAAACCTCTTGATCCAAATAAACCGGATACGGCCAATCAGAACGATTTCGCTCAAAATACGTTTTAGTCTGTGAAATTTTACTAGATTCGTTCATTGACCACTGAATTTCTTCACAAACTGAACCGACTGCAGCATTTTCTTTACCTTTGCCATCTATCAAATCGCAAAGCCTACGCTCAACCAGTCCTTTGGCGGCAGGCAAGTCTTTATCAACCTTCATAATTTCAACTTTCATAACATCCATAAGGGGCGTATTCGACGCTTCATCAAAAGCAAAGGCTCCCTTCGCGTTTTCATTTGGCATGAACGAATAGCCATAAATAACCGACCGATCAGCAACAGGCTCAAAAATTTCCTTGGAACGAACCAAATACGTGCCATAGGCATTAAGGAAAGAATCCTTCACCTTGTATATAAACCTCGTTTTTCCTGGAGTCACTAAACCACCTTCTTTTGAAGCAACAATCAGGTTTCCTCCAAGAGAACGGATTTCATCGGAATTAGGAAATTCAGATTTACTTAAGTAACCATCAACAGACAACTCCTCTGTTTCCCACTGGTTATTTCTCCAAATCCATGCGCGTCTCGATGCGTTTTTTTCAACAAACCAATCTGTACCAACAATGGGTTGTTTTGCATCACCTTCAAATCCATCAAGACGACCATAATCTTCTTTATTCCATCCAGCATCATTTTTACTGTAAAAAACCTTTAACCTTTTATTTTTTTGGACGCTGTTATACCAATGTTTTCGATATGAACTTGTCGTTACTACAAAATCCGTTGATCCATAACCAGTCCATTCAAAACCGCTGGACATTTGCCAATTAAAGAATTTTTCATGATAAGCCTCCCCGTTCCAAATATTATTTTCAAAAGCAAATATACGAAGATGCCTTCTGTCATTATAACGGACTGCAAAATAATCTTTTCCAAAAGCTTCAATATTTGCCTTATCTCCATTACTAAACTCATAAGAGGGAGACATATGCTTCCAATCATGACCGTTCCAAGCATAAATCATAACACGGGAATTGTCATACCAATGATCAGCTTCGCCAACATCATAAAGGAACGAACCGTTCAAATAAATATTATTATCGGAATCTCTAGCAGATTTATGGTACGTTTGCTCAAAATTCCCATCCTTAAACGTGTAAACATAATAACCTAAACAATTAACAGCACACCCTGTACCTGGATATTGAACCAAAAAATGATTCTTTAAAGGAACAATTTTATATCCGGCGCCATCCATACTATCGTTGGTATCGTCCAACTTAATTTCATTAGGAAGCTTATTCCATTTCGTCCAGAAAAACGTTATTTTAAGATATTCATCGTCATGAATTTGGTACACCAATGCATAATCAGGTCCAGCAACAGCAAATTCAACTTTATTTGTTGTGAAGATACCAGTTTTATTCGTCAAATCCTGTGATATCATTTTCTGCCATTCTTTTCCATTCCACTGAAAAATAGTGGCATTTTTTTTCTGTTTCACAGCCATAAACCAACCAGCATCCCCAAACTGAACTTCATCTATATCTATATCAGAAATAGGTTTTCCATTTTCATCTAACATTTCCACTTCACTTCCAACCCACCGTCCAAGAATTCGTGTATATATCATTAAACGACTTTCTTTTTGCGGAATCGAATATTGCCCCACTTGAGTATTCTTATATTCATCCTTTCGCCCGACAATATATTTAGTTCCATCCTCTAGATGACCTTGACCATAGACATGATCAAGTGGCAATTCTTCTACATGACCATTTCCCATGGATTCATATCTATACGAGTATTGCACCCAACCACATTCTTTTCCCTTTATTGCGTAAAGAGCACCCAGAGGATACGAATATTCTTTAGAGTACGAAGGTTTAGCCATCTCAGGGTTCATATAGTACGAGTATTCCTCGTAATCAACTTCCTCGCCAGCCTGATTAAAAAAATGAATCGTGGACAGAAGTCTTTTGATATAAGGAGTTCCTTGCTGCAAAGGAGTATAACAGAACGTAACCTTGCCCAAGAAACGAGCCTTCTTTTCGTCTTCGGTCTCCATTTTAGGGTCTTTTTTTCCAGGTTTATATGTTTCTACCCGTGAAAGGAATTTTCGACTAAATTTTTCCCTATACATATCCAAACCATCATCCGAAAGAGTTTCATTTTCACCCTCTTCATCATCAATTTCTCCAAAGAAATTGTCTTCACCCTTGTTTTCGTAAACAAATTCTATCTGAGCATTATTAGACGCAGTAACACCAGTTAAGTATGTTTCTCTTGTATAGCCAATAATAGAATTCCAAGTCTGATTACCATTCCATTTAAAATAACCAAATAATTTTTCAGATATTTGTTCGTAATCATATTTTAGAAAACTTCCATCTAAAGCTTCTTCTTTAGATAAATTCCAAGCAACAGGATAATACGAAGGAGTGCCACCGTATGTTGTTTCCATTAATCCATATGCTGGTTTCCACCCACTATCGTCATAATATTGCAACCAAATCAAGTCATATTCCGTAGCATGCGCATCTGGCCCAGTCAAAGAGTTCGTTTCATCCACATCACCGTATGTATGAACGATTCCCTCCGCATCCGTAATTTTCCATCCTTTTATAAAATCCCATTCTGAACCACTTAGATCAAGACGAAATTTTTTTTCAATAATAGGCTCGACATTCCAATAAGGATTTCCTTCAACCCACCATTTTTGGGGAGCGTTTGCGACATAGTTGACGTTAAAATGCTTTCGCCAAGCAGTTTCCTCAAAAATCTTATAGCGATTACCATCAGCCGTAACTAAATAATAATCATCATCATCTAAAAATGCGTTATTTTTGCAATCGCATACGATTTTAGCTCGTCCAAAAGACCATCCTAGACCAACGAGACCACTTTTGACCTCATCGTTACTTTTTTTAGCTTCTTCAAAGACATTTCCAGAATACTTTATGGAAAAATCAGCCTTTACTTGACCAACGGAAATAGAACCTATATCCTTCTGAAGAGCAACCGTACCCGACATAGGGTTTATGCCTCCTTCAGGAGACATATACTTGTTGAATGCGTTGGTATTATTGCCGTTTTCAGCCGCGAAAGAAACTGAGAACGTAGCCAAGATAACACAGACAAGAGATAATTTTCTGAACAAAATCGTACCCTTTTTAAATTTCATTGGCAATAATTTAGGAAAAACAGACAAATTATCGTTATAAATTTTTGTTTACTTCATATTTAATTTGTAGAATTTATACACAACAGGAACAGCATTCAAGAATACACATATCGAAAACAAGCATACTCACAATAAAAACACAATGCAGAAGAAACGTTTTATACAAATTTCTAAAAGTTTGTATTTACAAGTGTATCAACAACTTATGATATACATTCACAAATTATCAAAACTACAATTTATATCCAAAACTATTTTTTATCCAAAAGAATCACTTCAGAAAAGCATTCTAAATGAATTAATATTATTTTCTTACCTACAAATTTATAAAAAATGATTTTACAGAAAAAAAATTACCTGTACATCTGCATATAACAGAAATCCGATAATACGTTCATCGGTCTTTTTATTTTACATATTCAAACAAAATTCACTTTTTTACTAGATTTTGTCTCAATTATGAAGGATGTCATTTTGAAATCATCATTCCTACTTCTTTTTGCTATCAGCCTATTCTTCCTCACCTCATGCCTGCAGGACGAGGACACGGAGACTCGCGTTCCCGTGCGTTACACGGTCATAGTCACAGATTACATGTCAGGCAAGGCGGTCAACAAAGCCAAGGTCGAACTGACAAACGAAGTCCAGTCCGCACAAACGCTCATGACAAACTCCAGCGGCACGGTGATTTTCCCGTCCGAAGAGAGTTATGTCAACCAGATTATCGTCACAAAAGATGGCTACTTCCCGAAGGACACGGTAGATGTCATCAGCGGTGCTGACACGACTTTGAACCTGATTCTGCGTTCCATCAGTATTTTCCTGGTCCCAACAGACACGGCCTCGATCGATTCGACAAAGAAATAAGATGTCTTTCGAGCTCAAGAATCCGCCACCACAAACGGCCCTGCGTTTTTTACCGCAGGAGTTGATGGTCCGTTATTCTGTCATTCCTGTCGATTACAGTGAAGAGACCAAGCGACTGACTGTTGCCATGGCTGATGTCGATGATTACGACTTGATTAACGACATTCAGGTGGCGGCGGGCGTCTATGTGAATCCGGTCAAGGCGGACGAAGACAAGGTCATTCAGTGGATTAACGCATTTGCGGAACGTGCAGTTCCGGCGTTCGGCATGGGTGTCGCAGGGAACAAGGCAAACTCCCCCGCAATCCGCATGGTCAACGAAATCATTTCTGAGGCTATGCACACGGGGGTTTCCGATATTCATTTCGAGCCAGGCGAAAAATCGTTTCTCGTGCGTTTCCGCAAAGATGGCGTACTAAAGATCGCAAGAAAGCTCCCTTTGCGTTCCATCTCGGAGATTACGTCTCGTATCAAGATTATGGCGAGCATCGACATTGCCGAAAAGCGGCGTCCGCAAGACGGCCGTATCCACTTCGACGATGGCACCAAGGCGGTTGATATTCGCGTTTCGGCGCTACCTACGGATTATGGACAAAAGATGGTTTTACGTCTTTTGGACAAGGGCAAGATTATTCTCAAGTTAGATTCTCTCGGTATGACTCCGGCTCAGATTGGGTTATGCGAGAACGAGATTCACAAGCCTTACGGCATGTTCCTGATTACTGGCCCGACGGGTAGCGGTAAGACGACTACGCTCTACACGCTTTTACAGATGATCCGTAGCCCAGAGCTAAACATTTCGACAATTGAAGAACCGATTGAATACAAGCTAGACGGAATCACGCAGACGGCAGTCAATCCAAAGATTGACTTGACCTTTGCGGCTACTCTGCGTACGCTTCTCCGTCAAGACCCGGATGTTATCATGGTGGGCGAAATCCGAGACAGCGAAACGGCGGAGCTTGCCATACGCGCAGCTCTCACCGGCCACTTGGTTTTCAGCACGCTCCATACGAACGATGCACCATCTGCCATCGTGCGACTGATTGACATGGGAGTGGAACCATTCCTTGTAGCCTCGGCGGTCAACTTCATCATGGCTCAAAGGTTGGTCCGTAAAATTTGCCCAAAATGCGGTGGCAATGATCCGAATTGTTTAGCATGCGGTGGCAGCGGCTATAAGGGTCGTGTTGGCATTTTCGAGATGATGCCTGTCACCGAAAACCTCCGCGAAATGGTTCACAAGGGGGCTTCAAACATTGAATTGCGCCAAGCCGCCATAGCAGAAGGCATGAAAACACTCGCCATGGATGGTGCGGATAAAGTTGCTTTAGGTCTCACTACAGAATCCGAGATTGCCGCCGAGGCAATGATTTAAAAAGATGCGTGCATCAAGCAACAAGCGCGGATTCACCCTCCCCCTCACTATAGCCATTCTTGTCATCATCGGTTTTCTCGTTTCTACGTTCTACACTATGGTCAAAAATGAGCGCATGGAATCTTTTAGAAGGTTTTCCGATGCGCAGGCAACGCTTGAATTGGAAAGCGGTGTCAACTACGCTTTTTACCGTATGCAAAACGAGCACAAGCCCTGGCGCACCGATAGTTTATTACATACAAGCAACGATAATAGCGTCCATTTTGCGCTTTCGCAAATGCAAGATGGAGCATTCGCTTCGCTCAAGGTTTTCAACCACGATTCTTCGCAACATTTTACAACTCATACAGGATTTATTCCGCCCAACCGCCCTGCCCTTACGTTACTCGCTGCACAGGCAAACGTAAGCCTTGTCGGGAAATCACGCATTGAAGGCGGAACTGCCCTCATGAACGGGACTGTTTCATACAGCAGCCATTACAAGATGCGAGCCGAGAAAGAGGCTTTTTTCGATACGGTTTATGTCGGAGACTCCCTCCCCTATTTCGATACGCTAAGATTTTACCCCGAAATCAGCCGCATGCAGTTTATCGAAAAATTCGAAAAAGAGCGTTGCGTTTTTGATGGAAGAGATGTAGTTCCAGATTCTATTAGTTGCAAAGTTGTCACGATGCAGGGAGATAGTCGCTGCAACCGCTGCAAGATAATAGCAGATAAAGTTTTTTTACGAGCGCGAGCGAATACGCTAAAAGCAAACGTCCTTGCACGGACAATTACATTAAAAGACAGTGTCTTGCTTTCTGGTACATTTTTCGCACAGGATTCACTTGAAGTTTCTTTAAAGCGCAAGCAAGAAAGTACTATTAACTTGGTTGTACAGGGGCGCAAAACCGGTGATGTCGAATACAGCGGTTCTTTGATGATAGACAAGCTAACAGCAGAAAAGGCACTAATCTTGTTCTTGGGTGACAACTGGGACGAAACCATGAAGGGTATTTCCGTGATTGCCGGCGAAGAAGTGGATGTCAAGGGTACGATTATTTCTAATGGCTTGATAGATTTCCGTGGTAAACTGACAGGGCAAATGATAGCCTACTACCTTGGTTTTTACGAAGGCGAAACTCTTTGGCGCGGCTTTTTCAGGGGTGGGCAAATAAAAGGCGACACAACGGTTCACACGTTTCTTCCCGACATCGTTTATCTAGGCGGCGAGGCAAGCTATGAGAACTAAGCGTTCCAAAATCGGAAGCACCCTCGTCGAAGTGCTTGTGAGTTTTGCAATACTCTCATCAACAGGGGTTCTTGTTGTCGGCTTTTTGTTCCGCAATCCGATGTCAAACAAAGTATGGATAGATAACTACGGACAGGAATTGAGCAAAATAATTCTATTGACAACTCCGATTGCAAACGACACCATTGTAACGCATACTGACGAAAGCGGAAACTCATGGGAAACGGTCGTAAAAGTCGCCAGGGATCAAGAAGAATCTTGCTTAAAAGCAATTTCCGTTAGGCGCAAAACAGACACGACGCGTACGCTCCACTATTGCAAATATGGAGTTGCCAAATGAAGCGAAGCTGCAAAAATGGATTTACGCTAATCGAGCTTGTCGTGACTATTGCCATATCAGGAGTTTTCTTTACTATGGCGATGAATCTCTACAGCACGGCGAACAAGGCTTTTGTCACTGATAAAAAATACGACGAACTCTATTTTGAATACAACGTTTTAAAAGCAAAAAGCGAGCATTTTTTACGCGAGCACCCCGACTTTTGCGAACGCCCGGAAAAGTACGAAATCGAATACAAGCTTCCGCTCAGTCCACTACACTGCAAGCCCTTGGACAAAAAACGTTATCTAGTGTATTTCCAGGGATACATGGATTCGACCAAGCATGCGCTTGTAGGGTTCAGCACGATTATCGGAGAATAAAAACTACTTTTTCTCTTGCGGCACTAGCCGATCCACAATTCTGAACAAATCGTTGTAAATTTCGAGGAAGTCTTCAATCCAAATCGGGTCGTGTTCACCGACGATGTGGAACGTTTCTTCGAGCGTGTGGAGCGAGTTGTAAAGCCCAACCACGGAACCTGCCGGCTGCACATAACTTCCGCCATAAGCGGACGAAGCGACAACGCGGGCGCGGTAACTGCGGCGGAGTCGCGCAATCAAGCCGCTGCGGAGCGCCAAAAGTTCATCGTGAGCAAGGAGGAATTCACCTTTTTTAATCCAGTCTTCCACATGGTTCAAGCGACGGTTGATAGAATCACGTTCTGTCGAAGGCACGAGCATTTTCTTTGCATCAAGCGTCGAACGGATTCGCCCCACAATGTTGTTCAGCAAATCTTCATTCCAGAAAATCATCGGCGGGCGCGCATCGACTGCATTCGTCACGGTTGCGGGTTTGTGTGCGACAACCCAGCGGTCCAACTTCTGTGCGACTAGATTTGCCTCAGGAAACCTGTCAACGGCGACATATTCCTGGGCACGTGTGTAAAGGGTATCCGCATAAACCATCCGCCAATGCGAAATCTTGCCAGTCTTGCGAATGGCATCAATGCTAGCCTTGATTTCGGACAGTTTTTCGGAGAGCTCTTCCATTAGCGAGTTCCCTCGACTTTTGCCGATTCTTTTTTTACCGGCCCGTTTTCGATATTGTTCGACTGGAGCGGCGTTACGCCGATTTCCACGCGACGGTTCAAGCGACGATGTTCTTCGCTATCGTTCGGGTACTTCGGACGGTGTTCGCCAAAGCCTGCAGCAAAGAGCCTGTCAGGCGGGAAACCCATTTTCACAAGCATCTTGACGACGTTCACGGCACGTTCGGCAGACAAATTCCAGTTCGTATATGAGGTAGAGCCACTAAACGGGATGTCGTCCGTAAATCCGCTCACCATGATGACGTCTGAAGTATCGAGCGATTCCAAAAGACCCTTGCTGATACCGCGAATAACGCCTTCGCCTTCCTTGGTGAGGTTGGCGCCGTTAATCGGGAACAAGAAACTCGCCTGAATCTGGATTTTACCGTCTTCAAGCGCGATAAGCCCCGCCTCGATAGAAGTCTGCAAGCTTTTGGATAAAAGCGCATTTCGTTCTGCCGCGATTTTACGCATTTCTTCCTGGCAAGTGAGCACTTCTTCTTCGGTACGCGTCAGGTCTTCGGCCTTTTGCTCCTTGAGGGTCGCCATCGCCACAAACGCAAGGATAAAGAGCGAAACGAGGGCAACGCCCAAGTCCGTGTAGGCCATCCAAGGATTGCTATTTTCCTCTCTATTGCGACTCATGATTAACCTTCGGCTTTAGGCTGTTGAGCGGCAATTGCAGAACGCTGAGTCTGTTCGAGAACTTCGAGCAAGATTTCCTGGGTCTTGACCGCATTTTCCATGAGCACTTCGCTTGCACGTTCGTGGAATGCTTCGAGAGACTGGTTGAGATGTTCGACAAAGTTGTCTTCTTCTTCGTGTTCTGCGGTATCGCCCGAGAGCTTTTCGAGAATCGTTTCGAGGCCGCTGCGCAGCATTTCGAGGTTCGCGCTGAGTTCGGACTGGTTCACGCGCATAAGCTCTGCGGTTTCCACGATGTTTCCGCCAAGAGCGTCGGTCGCTTCTTTCTCTTTGACAACACGGTTGTCGATGCTTTCGGTAAGAGCCTTTTGTGCATCGAGGAGAACGCTCGACGTTTCGGAGAGTTTCTGGAATGCGCCGAGGATATCGGAAGAAAGAGCACCAAGCTTTTCGGAAACGTTCTGCGAAAGTTCCGCAGAACCCGCTTGCGCCTTTTCGGCCACCTGCAAGGCGACGTTCTTGAGCGTTTCGAGACCCACGCGCTGAGAATCGACGTTGGCGGTCGTTTCGGATTCGAGACGCTGCATAAAGTTTGTCCATTGTTCGCCGGACTGCTTGACCTGTTCGGCAACGGAATCGGCAATGTTCTGCGTTGCTGTAGCCATGGAAGCCTGCGTCGCCGTAGCCACGCCATCGAGGCCCGACTTTACGCCAGAAGAAATACCTTCGAGGCCTGTATTCAAGGAGACTGAAATACCGTCCAACTTTTCGTCGAGCTTTGCGGGAATCGCTTCGACCGACTTCGAAAGCGCACCGATATTTTCGTTAATCGGATTGAATGCGCTCGAAACAGAAGCTCCTACAAGTTCACCCAATT
>JAEEGK010007359.1_pt1 | contig 26257 bp, 18 predicted proteins | sample 8958771 | NCBI WGS metagenome assembly JAEEGK01 (sample SAMN16246547, study PRJNA631951) | gut metagenome | biome: gut microbiome; feature: rumen; material: SC-attached | host: Bos | place: Iran: Karaj | collected 2018-10 | reverse complement strand
GAGACACCTTTTTCTACAGCCTGACAGGAGGCAGCTCGTCGCTGCCTCCTGTTTTCATGTGGGATTTGCGCAGAATTCTGCGAGGGTGATGCGTCCCTCGCCGACTGCAGCCAGCGGTCCGCCGATATCCTCCAGCACGGTCGCTGTTTTTGCGAGCAGCATGCGGTAGTGCTCGACATCCGGCTCGCAGCCGTAGTAATTCGAGGACAGCCGCCAGCTGATATCGCCGGTGCGGAGATTGTAGTCGAAATTGCCCTCGTAGCGGTTATAGTTTGCCTGCGCGACTGCCGCCGCCGTCTCGAACCGGCGGTTCTCCGGCACAGTGCAGGGCACCTTCGCCAGAAAGCTGACCAGCCAGAGCTGCGGGCGCACCACCGCGATGACCGTCGTCGCGAATGCCTTGCAGCGGCAGCCGCCGAATGCGACAAGACTGCCGTCGCTGCCGCGGTCGGTCTGATAGCGGAATTCGTAGCTGTCAAAGGCGGCGCAGAGCATCCGGAAGACCTTCTCCGCCTGCTCGCGCTGTTCGGGGGTCGGTGTGATGTCAACGTGCTGCGGCGTCATCAGTTGTCCATGACCTCGAGGAAGCGCTCCAGCGTGATGGTGCCGTTTGCGAGCACGAGCAGCTTGTCGTTGTAGTGGTCAACAATGCGCAGCGACCGGTAGATCATGTGCTCGGGCAGCGTGTCATTGAAGGCGCCGCCCTTGAAGCAGTTGCTCAGGCGGAAGACGATGTTGCCCGACTTGATATCGTAGTCGAACGAGCCCTCATACAGCCCGTAGTTCACGGCGGAGATCGCAACTGCCATTTCAAGGCGCTTGTCCTCCGGCACATCGAAGGGCATCGGGGAATAGACCGCGGCGACCTGCTGATCTGCGCGGACCACGATGTTGAGCTGCATCGTCAGATCCTCGCCGGTGATCCGGCACTTCATGAGGTGCATGTCGTCCTTGAATTCGTCAGAAAAGACCTGCACCTGCTTGGAGGTCAGAAATGCGACGATCTGATCGTGCACCTTCTGCGCCATTGCGATTTGCTCCTGTGTCGTTGCCATAATATGAATCCTCCTTATGATGATATGTTATGAAACCGAATGCGCGTGACGTTCGGTTCATTCCGGGATAAGCGCAAAGGACGTCTGCACGGTGTGTCTGAGCCCGCGCATGAAGCGGCGGTTTGCGGTGAAGAGCCTGCTGCCGCTGCATGCGACCGGGCGGCTCTGGTCGCCCTCGGGGAAGAGCGTGAGGAGCGGCTCGCAGCCGAAGCGGAATGCGGTCGTCAGACCGGGCTGCGGGTCGGTGAGCTGCACTTTGCCGAAGCGCCCGACGCTCAGTGCCGCGCCCTCGAGTGTGTGCAGCGTGACCGCACCGTCCTCGTCGAAATCGAGATAGAGCGGGTCGTCGAAGAGGTTCTTCTGCGCGCCGAAGGAATAGAGCCAATAGGGCGTTCGCTCGAGCCAGACCGGGAGCTCCGGGTCGGCTGCATCGCGGTGAAATGCCGCAAAGAGCGCAGCCGTGTTCGCGACCGCTGCCGCGAGCTGCCTGCGGATCGACGATTCGCGCACGGCGTCGTCGCCGCCCAGCACGGAGGGGAGATCTGCCGCAGAGGAAGCCGCGAGCTGATTGCAGATCGTGACAAAGCCGCCGCGGTGCAGAAAGCCCTTTGCCTCGGAGAGATCGGGCACGAGATCGGTGTAGAGCGCATAGGGCACGAGCCCCTTTGCGGGTGCTGCCCACTGCTCCGCCGCGGTGATGAAATCCGCATCGCTGTATTCGCCGCCCCAGAAGAGCGCCGCAGCCTGCGCCTCATAGCGGCGGTGCTGCTTGCCGTAGCGCGAGAAATAGGTGAGCCCGGTGCTGTGCGGCGGGCAGCAGATATCCTCGATCATGTGCGCCGCTCTTGCCAGCGACAGCATTGCCGGGGCGAATCTTCCGGCGCGCTCCAGCGCCAGTGCCATGCGGTATTCCGCCTCGAGCATGGTCAGCGGAGAGGGCGCGGGGCGTCCGATGCCGTTGGAGAAGACGCCGGGGAAATCAGCCGGCTCGACCGGAACGCCGTCGGGCGTGACCGCGCAGTAATAATGTCTGCCCATGCCCTGCTGCCGGTCGCCGGTGCGGTCGGGCGCGGCTGCCTCCGAGACGAGCAGTTCGATCTCGCCCGCCTGAAAGCGCTCGGCGGCGGGTTGGTTTTCGTCCTCCAGCAGACGCACTGCCGCACGCACGAGCCCGCAGTGCACGGAGGGGTATTTGTGCTTGTCTGTTGCCATGCTCTCACCTGTCCTTAAATATTTCCTGCATGCCATTGCCTCAGGAGAATGTTGCGATCATGGAAATGCCGTAATTGCGAAGCTTTCGCGAAGCGGACCGAACCCGCCCGGGCTCTGCGTCAGAACAGCCTGCGCAGCATGTCGGGGTCGAGGGCGGTCTGGGGCGCAAAATCGGACGACCGTACATAATCGCAGACCGCGTGATGCAGCCGGTTTCTGGCGGGGTCAAGGTCATCGCCGTCAAAGCGCACCGTGCAGACCAGCAGTCTGCCGCCCGACACCTGCCCCTCAAAGAGCAGCCCGAGCCGGTGATTGCGCTCCACATTGTCAATCATCTGCACGGCGGGAACATAGCCCGCGGGTGCGGCATCGAGCACGGCGCAGTCGGCGTTGGTCACGGCAGTGTACCACTGCGGCTCGGAGAAGTCCGCGCTGAACATCGCCTGTGCGACCGGATGTGCGGTGTCGATGCAGAGCCCCATCGTCCCGACCGGCACCTTTCTGCCGATCTGCTCGGAGATGATCTTGAACATGTGATAATTCCAGAAGTCGGTGCACCAGAAGCCGGGCACCTTCTCGCTGATGTGTTCCGGCAGCAGCAGCACGGCTTCGCCCCTTTGCAGATGCGGCTCTGCCTGCGAAAAGCTGTGTGCAATGCAGATGCCGGATTCATCGACCGGGGTGCACGGCGGAAAGACCGTCAGTGCCCATGTGTTTTTCACCTTTTCGTCCGGGAGCGCAAAGACCAGCTCCGCGCGCCCGGTGCAGTTTGCGGGGATCTCCGCGGAGAAGCTTCCGAGTGCGAAATAACCCGGCGTGCAGGCGGGAATACCGACCGTCTGTGAACGGATGATCCTGTCGCCGACGCGCAGCGTGATCTGTGCGGACTGCGCCTCGACAGCGGGGCGGCTGACGCGCAGTGCAATGTCTGCGTTGAAGGTCTCCCCAGCCGTGCGCACGAAGGAATCAAAGCGCATCAGCGGCACCAGATCGCCGCAGAAGCCGCGCCACTGCGCCGGCTCGATGAAGCCCTTGTTCTCCATCGCGGCATTGAGCATCCCGACGAGCGCGGTGCCCTGCCCGGGGAAATCCTGCAGATCGAGCAGCTGAAAGCCCGCGATATGCGGCGAGCGCATGGCGGCTTCGAGCTCCTGCTTATAGCACGCGCACGAAAATGCGCCTGCACTGCGGAAAAACGCCTCCGCACGTTCGCCCATGCCCGCCTGCTCGAGCCGCTCGCGGAAAATCTCAAAATTGCGCGCCTCGAGCACGCCGCCGCGATAGCGCTCGATCTCGCGGTAATCGGGATAGCAGTTATACTGCCCGATCTCATGCGTCACAACCGGGACAGCCGGGAAGAACAGCTTGGTCTGCTGTTCGGCTTTGACCTTTTTGACGCCGGTCCCGTATTGAATTTCAATTTCGGTTACGCCTGCCGCACCCTCAGACCCGGTGTCCTCCGGCTGCGGCACAAGATATTGCTCATAGTCCCAGTCCGTTCCCGGCGCATGCGTCTGGATCATTCCGAGCGGCGCGTCGCAGTCCGCATAGGAGCCGCGGATGAGCCGCCCCTTGCCTGTGCGCACGCCCGTCCAGAAATCCTCCTGCGGAATCTGAATCGGCATGTGCTGGAAATTGTTGCTGCCCTGCGTATAGAGCGGGCGCGGGTCGGCTTGGCGGAGCGTGTCAATGATCTGCCCGAGGAGCTTGGGGCTCCCCCAGAGCTCATTGCCGAGCGACAGCATACAAAAGCTCGGGTGATTGCCGAATGCTTTGCAGATGCGCAGCCCCTCGCGGATCAGATATGCCTGCTCGCCGGGGTTGTATTTTTCGCCGGTCTCGTCGTCGAGCGTGCCCCAGAAGGGGAGCTCGGGCTCGAGAAGGATGCCGCACAGGTCCGCCGCCGCAAATGCCGCTTCGGGCGGGCAGCAGGTGTGAAAGCGTACATGGTTGATGCCCCATGCCCGCAGCGTATTGCAATACCGGAGCCAAGCGCCGATATCGGTCGGGGCGGCGCCGGAATGCGGGAATACCATGCCGTCGTGCTTGCCGCGCAGCAGCACCGGAACGCCGTTCAGCGCAAAGTGATCGCCGCACGCTTTGAAATCGCGGAGACCGAACGGAACAATTCCATATTCATCATTCGGCAAAATGAAATAGAGCGCGATTTTTGCAGGGGATTTTTCACTCCAAAGCGGCACGTTTTCGGGCAGCGAGATCGTAACGGAAAATGCGCCCGCGTCGTCTGCGCACAGTTTAACGGATTCCGGCACATGATACTTCGTTTTATCGTTCGGACAGTGCGGATAGTTGCATGCACTAAGCTTTGCACCGATCTGTGTCGCGCCGTGCAGCATGCCCCTGACGGTCACCTGCCGGTTTGCCGCATCCGGGAAGAGCCGCAGATCGGACAGATAGGTTTCCGCATGGAACGAAAGATGGAGCTCGCCGGTCACGCCGATCCAGTTGGTCTGCGTATCGCAGGAGGTCATGTGTCCGCCGGGAACGGGATAATCAAAATTCTGCAAGCAGAGCACGAGCTCGGTCTCCGCGGTCAGAAGCCCGGAGAGGTCGTAGACATGCGGCGTGCAGAGGCTGTTTTCCGAGCCGATCTCCTGCCCGTTGACCCAGAGCCTTGTGATGCGCGTGCGCTCCAGATACAGAAAACAGTGCGGCATCCGGAGCTGCCCGGGCGAAATCTGCACGGTTTTCCGCAGCCAGATGCGCCCCGCAAACGGGTAGGTCTCTGTGAAGCAGCCGTCCTCGCGCTTTGTGTTATAGGTTCCGATCTTCTGCTGTGCGGTCGTGCCGGGCAGCGTCATTGTCAGCGGGTATTCCGCAGGCGGTGCCGAAAGGCGGCAGGGCTTCGGGTCAAGCGCGAGTGCCCATTCGCCGTGCAGCCCGAGAAACGGGGAAATCATTCCACAGCCTCCGATTTGGGCATCCACGGCAGCCGCACGACGACCGGTACGCGGAAGAGCAGCTCCGCAGGCACATTCGCCGGGGTATCGGCAAAATCGGGCACGGTGATGCATGCGGCAGGCAGATTCATTTCACGGCAGAGTGCCTCAAATTCGGGCATGCTCTGCGCGATCATCTCCGCCTTGGTCTCCATGCCGAGGTTGGTGTTGTTGACCAGATGGGTCAGCTTCATGCGGCTGGCACGCTCGATGCCGCGCAGATATTCAGCGGCATCGGCAGCGGAGCGCGTGAGATAGCGCCGGAAGGAGACCACGCCGAGCATATCGAGCTCACCGGTTTCCGCATAGCTGTTGAGCACATGGGCATAGCGCCCGAGCGCAACTGCGCCGTCCTCGTCGCCGCCGACGTCGATGATGAGGTGCCCCTCCCCCGCGGCAAGTCCGCCGAGGTCAAACTGCACGCTCGGGATATCGACATTGGTATTGGCGTAATCGGGGGCGCGGAGCGTGATGCCGCGCTTTGCGAATGCCTCCCTGAAATCGGCAGTGCGGAAATAGGGGTTGACAAGGTCGAAATCGACAACGGTGACCGCCTTGCCCTGTGCTGCGAGGTGCAGTGCGAGCGCGGCGGAAAAATTGGTCTTGCCCGAGCCGAAATGCCCGGTGACCACGATAATTTTCTTTGGCTGATACATGGAATTGCTCCTTCAAAGGAAATGAGAAGTGAGAAATGAGATGCGGAGTCCCCGATCTCAATCCGTCGGAGATGCCGCTACTCCCCGGGCGTCGGACGGTTGTCCTCCTGCCGCCGTTCGGGGGTCTGTGCGATCTCCTCGAGCATGATCAGATTCTGCACATAGGGGCTGTCGGGCAGGTCGTCGTCGTCGTCATCGCCGGAATCAAAATCCGGCATTTCCTCGACGCCGAGTGTGCCGCGCACAAATTCCTCCTCCAGCTCGCCCGCGCGGACGCGCCGCCCGAGCTTTACGCCGACAACCTCGCGCACGAGCTCATAGAGCACCGCGAACGCCGGCACGCCGATGATCAGACCGGCGATGCCGAACAGCCCGCCGCCGAGCATACATGCGAACAGCTCCCAGAAGGCAGGCAGCCCGATCGAGCTGCCCACGATGCGCGGATCGAGAATATTTGCGTCAAACTGCTGCAGCACGACCACAAAGATCAGGAAATACAGCGCCTTGAGCGGGCTCTCCATAAAGACCAGCAGCACGCAGGGAATCGCACCGATGATCGGACCGAAGAACGGGATCATATTCGTCGTGCCGATGACCGCCGCGATCAGCGTGGTATAGGGCATCCGCAGAATCGTCATGCCGATGAAGCAGAGCATGCCGATGATGACCGAATCGACGAATTTGCCGAGGACCGCCGTGCCGAAGGTGTTGCTCGCGGAGTGCATCTTTTCGCTGATCTGGTCGGCGATCTTCTTGCGCGAGACTGCGTAGAGAATCTGCCGGAACTGCTTGATGAAGCGCTCGCGGCTGATCAGCAGATAGACCGCGATGATGAAGCCGACCACGACGTCGTAGAGGAAGCCGAGCGTGCCTGCCGCGCCGCTTGCGAGCGTCGAGAGGATGCGCTGGCTCAGCTCGACCGTATCGACCTTTCCCATGCCGAGCTCGGTGTTGAGGAAGCGGTCGCTCAGGTCCTTCAGCAGCTTCGAGATGCGGCTGTCGCGGTGCAGCAGCTCCTCCGCGGAATCCGTCAGCGACTGGATATAGTCCGGCAGACGGTCGAGCAGCGTGCTGACGCCGTCGATCACCTGCGAGGAGACCGCGATCACCAGCAGTGTCAGCGAGCCGACAAACAGCGACACTGCCACAAACGAACTCAGTCCGCGGGTGAATCTGGAGAGCTTCGGGTGCTTTTCGATCTGCTTTTTCAGCAGCCGGTTGCAGCGGCGCTCGAGCCAGCTTGCCGCCGGTGCGAGAATATAGGCAAAGATGGCGCCTGCGAGAACCGGTCCGAGCGCGGAGAGAATCTTGCCGAAAAATGCCTTGACGCTCGCCAGATTGATCAGTGCAAAGGTGAACAGGATGCATCCGCAGAGCACCAGCAGCAAAGTGGTCGGGCGCATCTGCGAGAGCACGATCGGTTCGCGGCGCCTGCGTTTATTCTCGGACATGCTGTTCACCTTCCTTCATCTTTGGATTATTCGTCCGCTTCGGGCTCGTCCGCGGCTTCGTCAGAGCCGCCGTCATCGTCGGTGACGGTGAAGCCGTAGCTGCGGTCGTAGGGGTCGCCCTCGTCCTCACCGAGGATGCTCGTGTAGTTTTCGTCGTATTCCTCCTCGGGGCTGGGCACGCCGTCGGCAGCGGACGGCGCGGCGGGCTTTCTGCGCCCGAGCGCGATCATGCGCACGATGACGATCAGCATGAGCACTGTCTCGACGATCAGGATCACGATGCCGACCGTGCGTGTGTCCACACCGATCTGCGAGAATTTGATTCCGTTTTTGTTCGCGTAGCTCTTGGCTGCGGAGCGCGGCGTGCCGCGGAGCGTGAAGCCCTCCTGCAGCACGGGGGGATTGTCCTCGCTGCTGCTGTCGTCCTGCTCCGACGGGCGGAAGCCGAAGGCATAGTCTCCGATCGACGTCACCGAGTCGGGCACCGTGACCGTACTGAGCGCGGTGCAGCCGCAGAAGCATGCCTCCCCGACCGTTGTCAGCGATCCGGGCAAAGTGATATCGGTCAGTGCCGTGCAGCTGCTGAAGGTCTCCGCGCCGAGTGTCTGCACCGAATCGGGCAGTGTGATGCCGGTCAGCGCCGTGCACGCGAAAAAGGCGTAGTCGCCGACCGACGTGACGCCCTCGGGCACGGTGAACTGTCTGAGCGAGTGGCAGTCCGCAAAGATGCTGCTGCCGATCTCCGTCAGATGTGCCGGATAATCAAAGGCGGACAGCGCGGTGCAGTCGGCAAAGCAGCCGTCGCCGATCTCTGTGATGCTGCCGGGCAGCGTGACCGTTTCGAGATGCTCCGCGCCGGAGAACGCATAGGGCATGAGCGACGCCGTGCCATCGGGGACCGCATAGGAGCTGCGGTCGCTGCCGGCGGGATAGAGCAGCAGCTGACTGCCGTCGGCGGAGAACAGCACGCCGTCCTCGAGCCTGAATGCGGAATTGCCCGCGTTGAGCCTGATCTCCTTCAGCGCAGACGCGGAGAGCACTGCCATTGCGCCGTATTCGGTCAGCGAGGCGGGCAGCGAGAGCGACGCGATCTGCTGGCAGGCGACGATCGACAGGCTCTCCAGCGCCGTGACGCCCTCGGGAATCTCCAGCGATTTCAGTCCGCCGTCGTAATCGAGCAGATGGGTCGGGACCCGCGTGATGCTCGCGGGGAGCTTCACGGAATTGAGCGAGAAGCAGTCTGCGAGCGCATAGGCGCCGAGCGAGGTGACCGAATCGGGAAATTCGATCTGCTCAAGGCTGATGCAGTAGGCAAAGGCGCCCGCCCCGACGGATTCGAGCGTGTCGGGGAGCGTGATCTCGGTCAGCGCGTAGCAGTTTGCAAAGGCGCTCTGCCCGATCGTTTTCACGCCGGAGGAAAAGTGGATGGATTTGATCGTATCGCACTGCGCAAAGGCGCCGTCGGCGACCTCGAGGATCGGGATGCCCTCGATGTCCGCGCCGATATTGAGCGCGGTGGTGCCCCGCTCGACCGCCGTGATCTTCACGCCGCCGCTGATGCGCTCGTAGGTCAGTGTGTGGTCGGTGAAGGTTTTGTCGTCGTCCTCCGCAAATGCCGGGAGCACAGCAGCGGTGCCCAGCAGCAGAACCCCGGCGGCTGCCGAAGCGAGTGCGCGCAGAAATTTACTCCTCATCGCCGGTCTCCTCCTCCTTTTCCGGAGCGGCTGTGTCGGCGCCGGGCTTTTTTCTGCGCCCGCTCACGAGAGCGAACACAATGATTCCGACCAGTGCCGCACTGCAGACGACGATGCCGACGATCCTGCCGATGCCGAATTTCTCAGGCTCCGGGTCGGGCACCGGTGCGGCAGTGCCGGTCTGCTCGGTCAGGTCGACAAAGACAAAGTTATTCTCGTTTTCGGCATCGGTGGCATAGGTCTCCGCCGTGCTGCCCGCATAGCCGCGGATGACGAAGGTGTCGTCCATGATCAGCTCGTCGTAGGCGTTGAGCTTCCAGCCAAAGGCGGAATAGCCGATCGTCGTCACCGTTGCGGGAATCGTGATCTGCTTCAATTTGGTGTTGGCGAATGCCTGCTGCCCGATGCTCGTGCAGGAGGCAGGGACTGTGAACTCCGACAGCGCCGTGCCGGTGAAGGACGCCGCGCCGATCGAGGTGACCGTATCCGGCAGCGTGATGTCGTCGAGCAGCGAGCAGAGATTGAAGCAGTACGCCGGGATCTCGGTCACGCCGGACGGAATGACGACCTTATTGAGCGAGGTGCAGTCGGAAAATGCCGAGACGCCGATATATTCGAGCGTGTCGGGCAGCGTGACGCGCGTCAGCGTGCGGCTGCCCGAGAAGGCGACGTTGCCGATGCCGACAATGCCGTCGGGCACGGTGATCTCCTGCGGCGAGGTGCCGATCGGATAGCGCAGCAGCGCCGCGCCGTCAACGGTATAGAGCACGCCGTCGCGGCTCTCGCAGAATTCGCTGCCCGCCTCGACGATATATTCGCGGAGGTTGGTGCACTGCGCAAAGGTGAAATTGCCGAATGCAAGCACCGATTTCGGGATCGTCACGGTCTCGAGCGTCGGCATGTTGACAAAGGCGTATTCGCCGAGCCGGATGACCGGCATGCCGTCGAGCTCGCCGGGAATGACCGGGTTGTGGTCGTCGCCGGAATAGCTCTCGATGCAGACTGACTTCTGTGCGGAATCCTCCGCGTTGATGAGCAGCGAATAGGTGTAGTCGCCGCTGGTGTAGGTTTCCTGCTCGGGCTGCGAATCGCCCGGAAAGACCGTGTCGTTCTGATCTGCGGCTGCGGTGCAGACGGCGGAAATGCCGAGCAGCACAGCGGCAGAGACTGCCGAAAGACAGCGGAAAAGCGTTTTGGATTTCATATGCCGTGTTCTCCTTTTTTTTCGCTGAATCAATAACAAACGGACGGAAACGCCGGAGTGCTCTGATGCCCCCAAGGATTTCCGTCCGGTTTAGGCGTTGCTGCACAGGCAAGCATTTTGCAGCCCGGAAGCGTGCAGATTCGGTTCCCCCCAATATTGGCTTCCCTGCGCAGCGTAGTGCAGATGCCCTCCGAATCCTCCCCTGCGTTCACCCCCGCCGGGGACCGGACATCCGCCTGACTCCGAGAAATCGGGCTCTCATCGGTCAGAAAGCCGAATGTTGTCATACTTAGCTGATTATACTATTATAGCATATACATGCGAAAAAAGCAAGCCTTTTTTCACAAAATGACGGATTTTGCTGCACAAACCGGCACATCTGTCCGCAATGGCTTGACTTTCTGAAACGGGTATGCTATAATTGTAAAAATATTTCCGCACTTTCAAGAGGAGGAAATCGGGATGACAGGAAAAGCGCACATCCTTGAGATGCTGACCATGCTCGACCAGCAGCATCTGATCCGGCATATCCGTTCGCTGCCGGAGGATGCACAGAACCGGATCATCAGGCAGATCGCAGAGCTGGACCTCTCCGTCTTTGATGTGATCGACAAGGACGAGCCGCGGGGCGTCTTCACGCCGCCGACTGCCGTGCCGCTTGCCGAGATCGCCGCACATGCCGATGAATACCGCAGGATCGGGCTCAAAGCGATCCGCGAGGGCAAGGTCGGCGCCGTGCTGCTCGCCGGCGGACAGGGCACCAGACTGGATTTTGACAAGCCCAAGGGCATGTTCAATGTCGGTGTGACGAGAGAGCTCAGCATCTTTGAATGCCTGATGAACAATCTCAAGGAGGTCGTTCGGGAGGCGGATGCATGGATCCCGCTGTTTGTGATGACGAGCGTCGACAACATGCACGAGACGCAGCAGTTTTTCGCCGATCACGGTCATTTCGGCTACAGCGAGGACAATATCTGGTTCTTCGCGCAGGAGCAGCTCCCGACGCTTGACCTGAACGGCAAGCTGATGCTCTCCGCACCCGACCGCATCTGCACGGCGCCCAACGGCAACGGCGGCTGGTTCGCCTCGATGGAGCGCACCGGCATGCTGAAGGTGCTGCGCGATATCAGCGTCGAATGGCTGAATGTGTTTGCGGTCGACAATGTGCTACAGCGCATGGCGGACCCGTGCTTCATCGGTGCGGTGATCGCCGCGGGCAAGAGCGCGGGCGCGAAGGTCGTCGCGAAGGCGGCACCGGAGGAGCGCGTCGGCGTGCTCTGTCAGGAGGACGGCAAGCCCTCGATCATTGAATATTACGAGATGCCCGACGAGATGCGCAATCAGCGCGAGCCAGACGGCACGCTGACCTATCGCTTCGGCGTTATTCTCAATTATCTGTTTCAGGTGCAGTCGCTGAACCGCACGCTGAATGTCAGCATGCCGCTGCACCGGGCGAAGAAGAAGGTCAAGCACATGGTGCCGGGCGCCGGAGCGGTCAGCCCCGATGCACCCAACGCCTACAAATTTGAGACGCTGGCGCTCGACATGGTGCGGCTCCAGCCGGACTGCCTCGCATTTGAGGTCGACCGCAGCCGCGAGTTTGCGCCGATCAAGAATAAGGAGGGCGTCGATTCCGTCGACACCGCCCGCGCACTGCTTCGCCTGAACGGCGTCGAGCTTTAATGCGGAATGCGGAATGAATGGCTGCCGCTGTAAAGGCAGGAGGCAGCAGGTCGAGTTATCAGTGAGCAGTTCGGAGTGAGGAACTGTTCTGCTGCCGGAATCTTTTCAAAATGGGATTCCAAAGGGCTGGATGCGCATTGCTTTTCCGGGGCAGAGGCGCAAGCACTTCTTGATGAGTTTATAGAAGAAAGGCAAAACCATGATGAATAAATCTTGCCCCGTTCCGGATTGTCCAAGCTGCAAGCATTGCACTGGTCACGGTCTCAACGATCCACCGATTCGGTGCGGAGCGTTTCCTCAAGGAATTCCGTATGAGTATCTTTTTGGATCGGTAAATGTGCGTGATTTGACTGAATGCGCGAACGGATATAAATATGAAGAAATCGAAGATGAACCCGCCCAGAAATGAGCGGGTTTCCGCTCATTGATCATGTGTCTCCGACGGCAAAGCCCCCGCAAAATGTGCCGCAGGCACATCAAAAGCAAAAAATCCCGGAGCATTTCAGCCTTGCTCCGGGATTCTTTTTGTGCCTGATGCGGAATGCTCACAGCGCCGGGCGGATGCCTGCGAGATATTCCAGAATGACGGTCAGGTCGTCGTTGTTGACGGCGTCGTCACCGTTGACATCGGCGTTTGCCTTGCCCTGCGCCGAGACCGTGATCTCCTTGTCCTCCGCGCAGAAGCGTGCGAGCAGGACCGCGTCCGCGACATTCACATCGCCGCTGCAGTCGACGTCGCCTGCCTTCTTGTTCACCGTGATCTCCTCTGAGCTGACGGAGGTCGAAACGGTGGTCGTTGTCTCCGTGACGGTCGTGGTCGTTGTGACCGTTGTGGTCGTCGTGCTGACGGGCGGCTGCTCGCTGCCCTCCATTGCAACCGCGGTGTAGACGAGCTTCGAGGAGCCGCTGCGCTTCGCGACCGTGTGTGCGCCTGCCGCGAGCTGCACGGTACAGACGCCGTCTGCCGGGATATCGACCGCATTGCCGTCGATCTTGAAGGTCGTGCCGTCCTTGATAACGGCGGTGAGCGTCGCTGCCTGCGGCGTCGTGAAGCTGATGCTCGTTGCGCTCTCCATCTTCAGGCACTGGGTCAGCGTCAGACCGTTGTAGGTCATCGTGCCCTTGCCGGTCGAGAGATTGCCGGAAATGCTGTAGAAGCTGCTGCTCAGACCGTTCTCGGTGAAGTTGTGGATATACTGCGAAGCCGGGGTGCTGATATCGGTCTGCGTCGGCTGCGTATCGCTCTGCCCGCCGCCGGTCGAAACGGTCGTGGACGCGGTGGTCTGTGAATCGCCCTCGCCGCCTGTCGCGGTGGTGCGGGAAGCCGTCGTCTGCTGCTCGCCGCCCTCGACGTATCCGCCGCCGCCGATCGCGACGATTTTGCCCTTGTAGCTGACCAGTGCGGATTTCAGCGCCGTGTTGACCGTGTAGCTCGCATCGTCGGCGGAATTGTCGAACTGCCACTGGAAGTCGCCGCCCTGCACTCTGCCGGCGTTTGCGGTGACGACCGCGGGGACGTTCTTTGCGTCGTCCGCCTTGTAGCTGTACATCACCGCGGAGGTGTCGAAGTTGTTGTAGGCCGTGCCGCCCGAGAGGGTCTTGACCGACGACGGAACGGTGTCCTTCGCGGCGCTGACCTCGTAGGCATCAAAGCTCGAATTGTTCTGCTGATAGGTGATATAGCTGACGGTGCCGATCATCGTGTTGTTGTAAGCCTTGATGATGCCGCCCGCCTCGCCGGAGAAGGTGCCGTCGCCCTGCGCGTCGGTGCCCTGCATGGAGCTCATCATGGGCTTGGGGCAGTTGCGGAAATAGTTGTTCTCGACGAATGCCGAAGCGCCCATCGTCACGCCGACGCCGTATTTTGCGTTGCCGTCGTAGTAGTTGTTATAGATGTGCACGGAGCAGGTGCGGATGCGCGGATGGCGCGAATCGGAGTGGTCGTACCAGTTGTGGTGATATGTGATGTAATTCTCGGTCGATTCCGATTTCATGCCCTGCAGATTGCACTTGCCGCAGTCCCAGAAGTGGTTGTAGCTGTGGGTGATATAGCTCGAGGTCTTGGTGTCGAGCGCGCCGTCGCCCTTGACCTGATCGGCGTCGGAGCCTGCGTCGCCGTAGAACATATCGCAGTTGTGCACCCAGATGTGGTCGTTGTTCTGCTGCAGCCCGACGTCGTCGCCCTCGCTGCTGTTGCAGTTCATGAAGCCGATGTTGCGGACCTCGATGTTCGAGGCATTTGCGATGCGCAGCCCGAAGCCGTTGAATACGGTGTCCGTGCCGATGCCCTCGACCGTGATGCCGCATGAGAGCCGCTTGGAGGCGCCGTTGCCCTTGACGAGCAGGTCGCCGCCCTCGAGCGTTGACGGGTCGGTGATATTGCCGATGCAGCGGATATCGAGCGGGCGGGTCTCATAGCCCTTCTGGTAGGCTGAGAGAATGCTCTGGATGCCGGTCGCCGCTGTTGTGCCGCCCTTGGAGTCGGTCGTGACATTCATCGAGACCTTGTCCTTGGTGTCGTTGGTGACATAGAGCACGACGGCGTTGCTCCTGAGGGTGCCGTCGTCGTTGTAGGCGCCCGATGCAGAGCCGCCGACGAACGCGAAGCCGGAGCGGTCGTTCGCGGGGACGCTGACGGTCTTTTCGGCAGCCTTCGCGCTGTCCTCCCTGCCGGAGACGACCGGCACGATCTTCAAGGTGTGGCTGCCCGCCTTGAGACCGGGCACATCTGCGCGGTAGCTGCCCGCGTACTGCCGGATGAGCATATTGTCGATCTGCCTGCCGTCCGCGTAGACATTGTAGCCGGACGCGCCGGAAACGGGTGTCCACTCGGCATAGGCGGTCTCAAACCAGCCGTCGGCGAGTGTGATCTGCACGGTGTCTGCCGCGAAGGACAGCGCAGGCAGTGCGGAGACGGTCATTGCCGCACCGCAGAAGAATGCGATGAGCTTTCTTTTCAGATTTGCCATAATCAGTTCCCCCTCAGTGGTGTTCGGTATGATTTGTTCGGCACCGGGTCGGAATGCCCGTGCCTCTGTGATACAATTATAGCAGCTTTCTTCTTCGGTTTCCATGATTTATATTCCGAAATATCTGCACAATCATCCAAACAGCGCGGTCAGATATGAGCAGGACGGCGCAGCGTGCAGAAAAAAATCACCGCCGAAGCAGTGATTTCAGAAAGGAGAGTATTTCAGACAGATGTGTACCGGCATCTGTCGGGAGCACAGACGACTGCGGGAAATGAGAGGGAGACCGGCAAGAGGGGGCGCCGGAGAAACCCGCATCGGCTGCATGATCCTTGTCAGCGGACGATGTCCGTCTGTCTGCAACTGTATTATAGCACAGCACCCGCCGTTTTACAATGCGGAATTGTCGCGATTCACTGTCATTTTGTCCTCGCTTTCCGCGCACCGGTTTCTCCGCACCCCGCGGCGTGCCTCTGCCGCATTTTGGCATATTGCACAATCTGTCAACCCCGATTCTGTAAGAATGACGAAAACCGCGGTCACCTGCGCAAAATAACTTGACAAAACATACACGCTGTGGTAAAATAGAAAAGTATAGGTATGCCGTCCTGCGGTATGCCGTCTGCGCTGTGCCCGTTTGGCGCGTTTTGGCGCAATCCGTGCATAAGGAGGAACCGATATGCCCGGCAAGCTCCGCAGCATTGCGGTTGTGGTATCCGACATCAACCAGGAATATCAGAGCAGTGTGCTCAGCGGTGCCAAGCACTATGCCGCCGAGCACGGGATCCGTCTGTGCCATTTTTCCGATATGGCTGCGGTGGCAAACAGCCCTGCACACGATATCGGTGAGTATAATATTTATCGGCTCATCCGCTTTGAGCTCTTTGACGGTCTGCTCTTTCTGAGCAATACCGTTCCCTCTCCCGAGGTGCGGCAGAACCTGATGAACGCTGCCCGCGAAGCGGGAATCCCGGTCGTCGTGCTCGACGACAAACAGCTCGGCGCATCCTCCGTCTGCATCGACAATTACGGTGCGATGCGGCAGATCGCGGAGCACATCACCGACGTACACGGCTGCAGACGCATCTTCTATCTCAGCGGTCCGGCAGCCAACCCCGAAAGCGCCGAACGGCTCCGCGCCGTACAGGACGTGCTCGCAGAGCGCGGTCTTTCGCTCCCGCCCGAAATGATCTGGATGGGGCACTTTCACAGAGAGGACGGCGCCGAGGTCGCACATGCGCTGCTCAAGGCTTCACGGGAGCAGAATCAGCCGCTTCCCGATGCGCTCATCTGTGCAAACGATATCATGGCGATCACTGCCATGAATACCCTCACTGAAAACGGCGTCCGCATCCCGGAGGATATCCGCGTCACCGGCTTTGACCACAGCGCAGAGGGACGCAACTTCGACCCGGAGCTGACCTCGGTCGAGCGTCCGCTCTTTGCAGCCGGCGAGCGCGCAATGGAGATCCTCTGCTCGGAAGGGGCTTCCGACGGCGTTTCCGTCATGATGCAGACCTCGCCGTTCTTTGCGGCAAGCTGCGGATGCACCGGCACCTCCGCCGACCCGCTTACACAGTTCAAGCGTGAGCGCTTCCGCCAGCTGGAGCAGATCACCGCCGACACCCACCTCTGCAGCCGCCTGAGCTGCTCCTTCGCCGAGTGCGAGACTCCCGAGCAGATGATGGATGTGCTGGAGCAGGCACTCCCGGAGATCAGCTGCGACGGCTTCTACTTCTGCCTCAATTCCGACTGGGCAGGCGACCCGGATACGCTGGTCACGATCGAAGAAGCCGCCCCGCATGAGGAATTCCGCACGGAGGGCTTCCCCGAGACGATTCACCTGCTGCTCTGCCGCGAGAACGGCGAGCGCCGCCCGTCCTGCGATTTTCCGTCGGCAGAGCTGCTGCCGGCACTGAGCGCCCCTGACGCACAGGGCGATTCGTTCTATTTCTTCCCGCTGCACTTCCGCAGCCGGAGCTTCGGCTACTGCGTGCTCCGCAACGGCACCGCCGCGCTGCAGTCGACCTCGCTCTTCTCCTTCATGATGACGCTGAGCAACGCGCTGGAGCATGTGCGCAAGGTGCGCTGCACCAATGCCGTCGTCGAACGGCTGGAGGAGCTCTATATCCTCGATGCGCTGACCGGCATCTTCAACCGCAACGGCTTTGCCCGCGAGACCCGTGTGCCCTATCAGCTCGCGATCGAGCAGAAGCGCCCGGTCATGGTGATGTTTGCCGATCTCGACGGACTCAAATATATCAACGACCACTTCGGGCATTCCGGCGGCGATTCCGCACTGCGGGCGATCGGTCAGGTGCTCAGGGATGTCTGCACGCACGGCGAGATCTTCGCACGCTTCGGCGGCGACGAATTTCTGATTTTCAGCGCCGGGGCGACCGAAGCAGAGGGCGATGCGCTCTCTGCGGCGATCCTGCAGGCGCTCCATGAATACAATGAGCGGGTGCAGCAGCCGTTTCTGGTCTCTGCGAGCATCGGCTATCATATCGAGGTCCCGCTGCCGCACACGTCGGTCTTCCAGATGGTCGCGGCGGCAGATGCGCAGATGTATGAGGAAAAGAAAAAGCGCACGACCTCCAAATATTTGCGAAAATACTAATTCCGCCCGGCTCCCGGACGGAAATCCGAGGTGAGACCATGCCGAATCCCAATTTTACGGTTGCCGTGATCGCATCCGGCATTGACGAGGAATACCAGCAGTCGATTCTGTCGGGTATCCACCGCTATGCTGCGCAGCATCGCGTCAATATTGCGCATTTTGTTGCCTTTGGCGGCATTCTCGCAAACCCGAAATACGATCAGGGTGAGTATAATATCTTTGAACTGCCGAACTTTTCGCTGTTCGACGGTGTCATTCTGCTGTCCAACACCTTCTCGCCCGATCTCGCCGAGGCGCTCTATCAGCGCATCCGTGCGGCGGGCATTCCCGCTGTCAGCATTGACCGCGAGCTCGGTGACTGCTATTATGTCGGCATCCACAATGCGCCAGCGATGGAGCAGATCACGCTGCATTTCATCGAGGAGCACGGCGTCCGCCGCATCAATTACGTCTCCGGTCCGGCGGAGAACACCGAGAGCATGGAGCGCCTCAACACCTTCATGCGGGTCGCCGCGGAGCACGGCATCACCGTCGAGCCCGAGCGCATCTACGAGGGCACCTTCCGCGCAAAGGACGGCAGACGCGCCGTTGAGAGCTTTCTGCAGTCCGGGCTGGAATTCCCCGAGGCGATCATCTGCGCAAACGATGCCATGGCGATCTCCGTTGTGCTGGCACTTGAGGAAAACGGCATCCGCGTCCCCGAGGACGTGATTGTCTCCGGCTTCGACAACATCTATAATGCGCGGCACTTCTCCCCCGCCCTGACATCCGTCGAGCGCCCGCTGATGCAGTCCGGCGCGCTGGCATGTGAGCTGATCTGCCGGCATTCCGCCGGTGAGGAGCTGGCGAGGGTGCAGGAGCTCACCGCCATGCCGATCTTCTCGGAGAGCTGCGGCTGCCACACCGCACAGCCCGAGGACGTCGCCGTCTTCAAAAAGCACAATTATCAGATGCTTGAGCACACCAAGCGCGATATTTCGCGCATCAACCAGATGTCCTGCTCGCTGATCGAGTGCGACACCTTCTCTGAGTATATCGATGCGCTCAAGGCGTTCATACTGCAGACCAAATGCGAGGAATTCTACCTCTGCCTGAACGACAACTGGCATATGCGCCAGATCCAGCACGAGACCGGCTATACCGGCGAGCTCCCGGTCGATTCCTACACGGTGCACGGCTATTCCAAGCGCATGCTGATGCCGCTCGCCTATTTCGACGGACAGTTCATCGGCGGCGAGAGCTTCACCTCGAGCGAAATCCTCCCGCGGCTGCGCACGGATTCGGAGAACACGCGCAATTTCTTCTTCGTGCCGCTGCATTTCCGCGAGCGCTGCCTCGGCTATTTCGCGATCGTCAATTCCGAATTTCCGATGACGAGCACGATGTTCCATTCGTGGAGCATCAATATCAGCAATACGCTCGAAAACTTCCGTAAGCTGCTCTGTCTCGACGAGATCGTGCAGGAGCTCGACAAGCTCTATGCGATCGACTCGCTGACCGGCATCTACAACCGCAACGGATTCAAGCGCAGCGCCAATTCCATCTTTGAGCGCTGCATTGAGGAGGAGCGCTCGGTCATGATCATGTTTGCCGACATGGACGGGCTGAAATCCATCAATGACAACTTCGGGCACAAGGAGGGCGACCACGCCATCCGCAGCATCGCGGCGATCCTGCAGGAATGCTGCCTGCGCGGAGAGATCGCCTGCCGCTTCGGCGGAGACGAGTTCTTCATCTTCGCGGCGGATTACGGCGAAAAGGAGGCCGAGCTGCTCCGCTCGCGCATCCAGACGAGCCTCGATATCTGCAACCGCAACTCGGGACGCCCCTACAAGCTGGGCGTGAGCCTCGGTGCGTGCATCACCGTGCCGAAGCGCGGCAGCACGATCTTCCAGCTCATCACCGTCGCGGATAACCGCATGTATGAGGAGAAAAAGAAGAAGAACCCCTCGAAATATCTCAAAACACCGCCGAGTCAGGATTAAATACCGTCAAAACAGCCGCATCTCGTCTGACGACAGGTGCGGCTGAAAAAAACATTAAGGAAAGAATACAGAACAGCGGCATCCGCTTCGCGGGTATTTTCAGACGGGGCTTCGCCGCAGGCACCGCCGTCCGATCTCTTTGCCGCCGCTGCACTTCCGGGCAGAATATGCCCGAATAACCGAAAGGAATCAAACAATATGCAGGATGAATTTTCCGGGCAGCTCAAGGCGCTGGAGCAATATGTCAGCTTCAGAACCCTGCGCCGTGCGCTGAGCCGCTCTGACCTCGCCGCAGTGAACGCCGAGCTGCACCGCGCCGCAGAAAAGATCATTGCGGCAGAAAAAGCCGGTGCGCTGACAGAGGACGAGTCCGCTGCGATTGTCAATCTGCTCTTTGTGGTGCTGCATTACGACCTCTTCTACGGGCTGATGCAGCGCCTTGACTGTGACCTCATCGACAGCTATGCCGCGCGCGAGGCGATGTGCGCCGATTTCGATATCTGGAAATCGACCGGAACCCCCGGCGAGGGGCTCTGGCTGACGACCTTCCGCAAAAATGCCGATATCCCCGCGCTGAAATCGCAGCTCCTCGCCGCGCTCGAGGCGCTCTGCCTGCCGGTGCGCGAATTCTGCGAATACCCGCCCGAGGGCACCGCAGAGCCCAAGTGGGTCCGCAAGGAGATCGGCGAATTTGAGCTGGTCACGATCACCGACGCGGTCATCACTGCCGATGACGGGCTCTTTGACGACCCGCGCCCCAACGGAAAAGCCTATACGCTGACCGATTCGGACGGCTGTGTCTACCACCTCGGCGGCGTGCGCGAAACGACTGCTGATCACGCCGAGATGCAGCGCGTCGTGCTGCCGAAGGAGGGCGGGCGCTGCTTCACCGCAATGGGCTGGATCGAGGGCTACACCGGACGTCAGCGCAGAGAGATCGAATTCACGCTGCTGCCCGACCGCACTGCCGTGTTCAGCTTCAGCACGCAGGAGGTCGACGACTCCGCCGCGGAGGAGGACGCGCGCTGGCGCGATTACAACGCATGGGCAGATGCGCGGATGGCATTCCGCAGAGCCTATCTGGCAGCCTTCCTCGATGCGCACCGCACGGAGGGCTGACCCATGCAGACCGCGATCCTGATCCTGCTGATCCTTGTGCTGATCGTGCAGGGCGTGCAGTTCCGGCTCCTTGTGCGCGGAAGCGGCGACTCGGCAGAAAAGCTCTCCGAGGCGATCAAAGCCATGCGCGAGGAGGAACAGCAGCTCCGGGCAGAGCAGTCGGCACACACAAACGAGACCATCCGGCTCTCGATGCAGATGGTCAGCGACAATCTCTCGCAGGGGCAGACGCAGACGCGCGAGACCACCGCGGTGCAGCTCAGACAGTTTGAGGAGCGCATCCGCGGGCTGGAGGCGGCAAACGCGCGGGCGATCTCCGCACTGCGCGAGACCGTCGAGGCACAGCTCGAGCTGCTGCGCGCCCACAACGACAGGCGTCTGCGCGAGATGCAGAAAACCGTTGACGAGACGCTGCAGACCCAGCTCGAGCAGCGCATGAACGAGAGCTTCAAGCGCGTGACCGACAGCTTAGAGCAGGTCTACCGCGGGCTCGGCGAGATGAAAACGCTCGCACAGGATGTCGGCGGGCTCAAGCGCGTGCTGGCAAACGTCAAAACGCGCGGCAATTTCGGCGAAATACGGCTCGGCAGCATTCTCGCGGAGATTCTCGCACCCGGGCAGTATGCGGAAAATGTCGAGACCGTGCCCGGCTCGAACAGGCGCGTGGAATTTGCGCTGAAAATCCCGACGGAGGGCGGTCGGCGCATCTGGCTGCCGATCGACTCGAAATTCCCCGCAGACGCCTATCAGCAGCTGCTCGACGCGCAGGAATCCGGCGAGAAGCAGGCGGTGAAGAAGGCGTCCGAGGCGCTGTGCACAAGGCTGCTCTCCTTCGCGAAGGACGTGCACGAGAAATATGTCCGCGAGCCGGAGACGACGCCCTTTGCGATCATGTTTCTGCCGTTTGAGGGGCTCTATGCCGAGGCGGTGCGCTCCGGCGCGATGGAGCAGATGCAGCAGAAATACAATGTGATGCTCGCCGGACCCTCGACGGCTGCGGCGCTGCTCAGCGCCCTCTCGATGGGGCTGCGGACACTCGCCATTCAGGAGCAGTCCGCGCAGGTGCGGCAGGTGCTCGAGGGCGTCCGCGCCGAGTTTGAGACCTTTGAGGAGGTACTCACCGCGACAAAGAAAAAGCTCGACGACGCCGGAAAGGGTCTCGACACGCTGATCGGCACGCGCACAAAAGCGATCAACCGCCAGCTCCGGGAGATCGGGACCGGGGAGAAATGAAAAGTGAGGAATGAGAAGTTAGAAGTGAGGAGTTGTTCCGTCACCTTCATTTCTTTTCAGAAGCCCCTTTTAGGAATTGTGCTGCTAAGATAAATCGGAATTTGTCGTTGTAAGTCGTTGTGAAATAAAAAATAGTTAGAAGGTTCGCTATGGACAGAGCAGAATTGATAAAACTGCTTGAGAAGTATTCAAGAATCGAAAAAGCAGAAGATATGTTTGAGCTTGATATTACAGGCGAAACCATCAACGGTATGGATTTTTCGTCCTATTATCTCGGTTCAACATGGTTTATGGACAATCAATTTGATTCCTGCACATTCCACACTACCAGACTGACGGATACCAATTTTAACTATAGTGTCTTTCATAATTGCAAATTCAGCGAGAATTATATTCTGAAAGCCGATTGGAATAATGTGAAGTTTATTTACTGTTCTATTGTTTCCATTGAGGCAGTGAGAGTATCGTTCTTAAGTATCATTATGGAAAACTGTGAGGTTAAAAACTCAGAATTCTTTCGTTGTTACTTTAATCCTGTGCATAAAGAAGGACAGGCAGAGGGACATCTTTCAAAAACGGTTTTCAGGAACTGCACATTTAATAATTGCAGCTTTGCAGACTGCGTTTTTGATTCTGTCGAGTTTATCGGTTGTACGTTTACGAATACTGATATTGATACAACGAATCCCGGCGTACATTTTTCGGACTGCGAGTTCAAAACAGTTCCATATAAATAAGAAAGGAGCGTCATTTATGGATCGGTCAGAATTCATTCGTTTGCTTGAGAAATATACTCGCAGTGCTAATATTGAAAGTCATGAAGAAATGTTTCAACTTTCGGTACAAGACGAAAGCATCATTGATATGGACTTCTCTTCATATTACCTCAGCTTCAGCTGGTTTGCGGACAATCAATTTGATTCCTGCACATTCCATACTACTAAGCTGACAGATACCAATTTTTGCGGCAACGTCTTTCGCAATTGCAAATTCAGCGAGAATTATATTCGGAAAGCCGATTGGGATGAGGAGAAGTTTATTTGCTGTTCTATCGTTTCCCTTGAGGCAGTGAGAGTCAGTTTCCTTAGTATCATAATGGAAGACTGCGAGGTAAAAAGCTCAGGATTCACCAGATGCTACTTTAATCCTTTGCCTCAAGAAGGGCAAGAAGACGGTCACTTTTCCAGAACGGTTTTCAGGAACTGCGCATTTGAAGATTGCAGCTTTGAAGACTGCGTTTTTGATTCTGTCGAGTTTATTGCGTGTACGTTTATGAACACTGATATTGATACAACGAATCCCGGCGTCCATTTTACGGACTGCGAGTTCAAAACAGTTCCATATTAAAGATTTCATGCATTTTAAGCAAATAAAGCGATCTATAACTATGGAACCACATAATTGAGGGAATATAATTCATTCTGATTTATTTTAGCAACACTTTTCTTAAATGGGAGTTTCAGAATGCCGCGCCGCATCAATCGCAAGGAACGGTCAAGCTGCGAAAGGAAGCTTAAAAGATGAGTATACAAGCAGATCAATACCTCGGATGCCTGCTCGGCGGCGCTGCCGGCGACGCACTGGGCTATCCGGTCGAATTTGATACAGAAAACGAAATTTTCAGCACCTACGGCAAATCGGGCATCACAGCCCTCGAGATGCGCGACGGTGCAGCAGCCGTTTCCGACGACACGCAGATGACCGCTTTCACCGCGAACAGCGTGCTGATCAGTGCGGTGTGCGGGGGCACTCCGCCGAGGGCAGGCGCACGCTTCCGCTCCGATCTCGCCGCGCTCTATCAGGAGTGGTATCTCACGCAGACCGGCGGGCACCCGGGCGACGGGTTCCGCGCATGGATCATGCGGGAGCCGGTGCTGTTTGCGCGCAGAGCTCCGGGCAACACCTGCATGTCTGCGATCGCGGCGGGCGCAAAGGGCACGATCGGCGCGCCGGTCAACCATTCCAAGGGCTGCGGCGGCGTCATGCGCGCGGCACCGGTCGGGCTGCTCTTCGATACGCATCTGATTGCCCCGGAGACGCTTGCCGTGCTCGGCGCGGAGTCCGGCGCGATCACCCACGGACACCCGCTCGGCTGGCTTCCCGCGGCGGCGCTCGCCTGCATGATCGACCGTCTGACGCATTTCGGCGACAGCATGGCTTCAGCGCTGCATGCGGCGACGGCGGCGGTAGAGGGGGCATTCTCCGCAAAGGAATTCCCGGAGGTGAAGGCGCTCACGGCGCTGCTGAACAGGGCAGAGCAGCTCGCGCAGGGCGACACCGCACCGCTCGACGCCGTGCACCGTCTCGGCGAGGGCTGGGTCGGCGATGAGGCGCTCGCGATCGCGGTTTTCTGCGCGCTGCGCTTTGAGGAAGATTTTGCGGGCGGTCTGACCGCGGCGGTCAATCACCGCGGCGACAGCGATTCGACAGGCGCACTCACGGGCAATCTGCTCGGGGCAAGGCTCGGGCTCGGCGGCATCCCGGCGGAATTCCGCGCGGGCACCGATGTGCATGAGATCCTCGCCACGCTGGCAGAGGATCTGGCGCAGGCGGCGCAGGGCAGCCTTGATGTCCCGCAGCTCGAAAAATACCGCGTGTTCCCGCTGAAAAAGGAGTAAAACGGAATACTGCACAAATCGGCACCGTGTATTTTGTGCACAGTGCCGATTTTTTGCGTCTGCGAATTCTTTTGCGGCGGTTTCCGGCTGCAAAGGTGAGGGGTGGGGACGGTGCTGTTTCCGCTTGCGTTGAGAAAGGGTGATCTATGAGAAGCTGTATTCCGTGCTGCTTGCCGCTGCGATGCGCGGAGCCCGCGCTGGTGTTTTGGCTCCGCGAGCTTTTTTGCATCTTCTCCCAATTTGCGTGACTGCACGGCGCTAAAGCGCCTTCTTGTGGGTCAATGCTCCCAGCGGGGAGCCCCCGCGGGGCGCGGAGCCCCATGTTTGCAAGCAAACGGGGCATTTTGGCTCCGCGAGCCGTTTTGCATCCTCACCCAATTATTGTGACCGCACGGCGCGAAAGCGGCTTCGTATGGGTTAATTCTCCCAGTGCTCTCTCAATCAGCAGCAGAAGTGAAAATCAACGGAACAACTCCTCACTACTCACTACTCACTCCTCACTCCTAACTTCAATCAGCTCATTTCTCACTTCTCACTTTACATTATCTCACTTCTGATTTTTAGCACTTGCATTTTTTGGAAAGGCATGGTATAATAAGAGAGTATGGATTCCTATCGGCATATCAACCGGAAAAATACGAAAGGATGCGTAACGAAATATATGGGAACGAACAGTTCGATCGCAAGGGAACGCCTTGCACTGCTCTTTGACAACGGCACGTTCACGGAGCTCGATGCTCTGCGCACCGAGCGCGGCGAGCAGGCTGCTGTCATCTGCGCGCACGGCTTTGTCGAAGGACAGCCGGTCTGCGCCTTCGCACAGGCGTCTGATATCTCAGGCGGCGTGATGGGCAATGCCACCGCCGGAAAGATCAAGCGGCTCTACGGGCTCGCTGCCAAGACCGGCACGCCCGTTGTCGGCATCTATGACTCCAACGGCGTCTATGTCGACGGCACTGCCGACTCGCTCTCCGCCTACGGCAAGCTGATTGCCGCATCGGCAAAGCTCTCGGGCATTGTCCCGCAGATCTCGCTGGTCGCGGGCGTCTGCGCAGGCAGCGCGGCTCTGCTCGCGGCAGAGGCGGATTTCCTGCTGATGACCGAACAGGCGGAGCTCTATCTGACGCCGCCCTTCGGCACCGACGCCGCAAAGGCTTCGACCGCTGCAAAGGCGGGGCTTGCCGCCAAGGTCTATGCGGACGATCAGACTGCGGCAGAGGGCGTCAAGGCGCTGCTGCGGATGCTCCCCGCAAACAATCTCTCAGGCGCACCGATCGCGGAATTTGACGTGCCCGAGGCTGCGTTCTCAAAGGACGATATCCTCGGCGGCATCGCGGATGAGGGCTCGCTGCTCCCGCTCTATGCCGACTTCGGCACTGCTGCAGAAACGGCGCTCGCAACCGTGCGCGGACAGTCCGTCGGTCTGCTGCTGACAAAAAGCGGCGCGGCGATCACCGCGGACGACGCGGCAAAGCTCGCTAGATTCGTCCGCACCTGCGATGCCTTCTCGATCCCGGTCGTCACCGTGCTCGATACTCCGGGCTTTGCGGCTGACACCGAGGCTGCGATTCACGGCTCGCTCCGCGCAATGGCTCAGCTCTGCGGCGCCTATGCGGAGGCAACGACGATCAAGATCGCGCTGATCACCGGCGAGGCATGCGGCGCAGCGTTCTCGGCGATCGCCGGGCGCGGTGCGGGCTCCGACCTCGTGCTCGCGTGGGAGGATGCCGCAGTCGCGCCGCTCAGACCCGAAGCGGCGGTCGAATTCCTGTGGCACGATAAGCTCAAGGGGGCTGCG
>JAEEGK010007358.1_pt1 | contig 26257 bp, 22 predicted proteins | sample 8958771 | NCBI WGS metagenome assembly JAEEGK01 (sample SAMN16246547, study PRJNA631951) | gut metagenome | biome: gut microbiome; feature: rumen; material: SC-attached | host: Bos | place: Iran: Karaj | collected 2018-10 | reverse complement strand
CGAGAATCTCCTGAACCTCCATCTCAACGAGCTCCAGCATCTCCTCATCCTCAACCATATCACACTTGTTCAGGAATACAACCAGACGGGGAACGTTTACCTGACGAGCGAGCAGAACGTGCTCACGGGTCTGAGGCATAGGACCGTCAGTAGCAGCAACAACAAGGATAGCACCGTCCATCTGAGCAGCACCAGTTACCATGTTCTTCACATAGTCGGCGTGTCCCGGGCAGTCAACGTGAGCGTAGTGACGCAGCTTGGTCTCGTACTCAACGTGAGCGGTGTTAATAGTGATACCACGCTCCTTCTCCTCGGGAGCGTTGTCAATCTGGTCGAAAGACTTAATCTCAGAAAGACCCTGCTTAGCCAGTACGGTAGTGATAGCAGCAGTCAGAGTAGTCTTACCATGGTCAACGTGACCAATTGTACCAATGTTTACGTGCGGTTTGGTGCGCACAAAATTCTCTTTAGCCATAGCTTTTTATTAATTTATTGTTTTATAAGTGAATGAATCGATTTAAATCGTCGTTTTCTCAAGAGCTGTTACCGAGACTTGAACTCGGGACCTCTTCCTTACCAAGGAAGTGCTCTACCACTGAGCTATAACAGCGAGCTATGAGCGGAAAACGGGGCTCAAACCCGCGACCCCCAGCTTGGAAGGCTAGTGCTCTATCAACTGAGCTATTTCCGCATTACTTCCTTTTCCGGAAGTGGGTGGTGATGGATTCGAACCACCGAAGTCGAAAGACAACAGATTTACAGTCTGCCCCATTTGGCCGCTCTGGAAACCACCCTTAATGTTTTGCCTCTCCTCTGCTAGAGCCTCTTGTCGGATTCGAACCAACGACCCCGAGATTACAAATCACGTGCTCTGGCCAACTGAGCTAAAGAGGCTTGCTCTAAGCATCCGCTAACCGATTGGAGTCTGTTTATATCGGAAAGCGGATGCAAAGGTACTACTTATTTTTGAATTACCAAAACTTTTCGAGCTTTTTTTTATCTATTTCTCAATTTTTCCTTAAATTTCTGCAGTTGAACCTTCATTGAGTCCACACAAAGGTCGGTACTTTCCTCAAAAGTATCACTGGTTTTCTCTACGAAAAGTGTCGAACCCGGCACATTGACAGTCATACTTACTTCCTTGTTTTGTGCACTGGCAGGTTTTACTACTTTGCATTGCACCTCTACTTTCTGAATATCTTCAAATGATTTTTCCAACTTGGCGACCTTCTTTTCGATGAACGCCTCTAACTTCTCAGTAGCGTCGAAATGAATCGACTGAATCTTAATTTCCATAGTTACCTCCGTTTTTTAAGGGTAAATAAATCAGGTTACGCCCTTGGATGGGCATCTTTATACACTCTTTTCAATTGCTCAAATGTCGTATGCGTATAGATCTCCGTGGTGGCTACACTCTCGTGTCCCAAGAGTTTCCTAACGCTCTCCAACCCTGCCCCATTGTTCAGCATGGCTGTGGCGAAGGTGTGACGGAGCACGTGCGGCGAGCGTTTCTTCATCGTGGTAACCCGCGAGAGGCCCGCTTTGACAACCAGTCCAACTTGGGATCGCGTCATCCGACATCCTTTGTCGCTGAGGAACAGTGCGGCATCCCGTTTCACGGGCTGCTCGTCACGCTGGCTCATATATGCCCTGAGGGCCTGCTCCAGTTCCTCGCCGAACGGTACGATGCGCTGCTTGTTTCTCTTGCCAGTGACTTTCAGCTGGCGATTGACGAAATCGACGTCCTGATCGTCCAGCCCAATGAGTTCTGCCAGTCGGATACCTGTCGTATAAAATAATAATATAATAGTACGCGCGCGCATATCTTTATAACTATCACTCCACATCTCAGGCATATCTATCAACCGGTCCATGTCGCCCTCGCGAACAAACTGCGGCAGCGGCTTCTTTTTCTTCGGCCCCCTGACGTTATGCGCAGGATCATTGGTAACCAATCCCCTAGACAAAGCAAAACGAAAAAAGGAACGCACGGCACTCAAACGGTTATCTACCGTGGATGCCATGTCGCCTTTATCCATCATACTCTCCATCCAGTCACGGATCAAGTCCGAGTCTACCGACTCCCAAGAGAGATGACTTTCTCGATTTTTGAAGTACGATTCGAAGTCACATAAACTCCGTTCGTAGTTGCTTACGGTGAGATCTGAACGATTCCGCTCGTAACGCAAGTAGTTCAAAAAATCTTCTATCATCAGCATCGTTGCATCGTTTTTCGGCAACGAAGTTACGAAATTATTTTGAAACTACCAAAGAAAACTCGTACTTTTTTTACTCTTCTGTTGCACGAAGCTTCTGTACGTAAATAGCGTGTTCCATCTTCAGGCGCTTCAGTACAGATGGCTTGTCGAACTGCTGACGTGTGCGGAGTTCCTTCACTACACCTGTCTTTTCGAACTTTCTCTTGAACTTCTTGAGGGCCTTTTCGATGTTCTCGCCTTCCTTTACTGGTACAATAATCATTTTGTTTTTTTGCTTTAAATTTTAAATTAGACATATGCCTTCGGGCACAGGTGCCACGAAAAGCGGGTGCAAAGTTACTACTATTTTCCCAAACCACCAAACGTTTTCCCGTTTTTTTGCATTTACATGGTAAAAGACGCTTAAAAAACACGTTATTTTCGAAATTGTTTGTACCTTTGTAACGCAATTAATCAAACGACACCGACAAGATGAGCATTAAAACAATCCTTCTGCTATTCGCCAGCATGGCTTTTAGCACTGCCGTGCAGGCTCAGGACAATAACGAGTTTCAGCGCATTGCCAAGCGCATCATGGACGCTTACGATGTGGGCGACGAGATAGAGCATGCCCCCGATTCGGCCCACTTCTATGGTGGTGCCTACTTAGGCGCTGGCAGCAACGGTCGCGCCATGCCCTCGGGCTATATTACTTATTTAAATGACAACTTGCTGATCACGAGCCAGCTGGCAGTCGACTTCAGTGAACTGAACACCGAAAAGGATGTCACCACCAACTTCCTGAAAGGCGCCCAGCGGCTGACCAACTCGGATATTCTGACGAAATACGAGAAGCAGGACTTCTCGGCACGCCTCGACTATGCGCCCTCCAAAGGACATATCCTGACCTTCGGCATCATCGAGAGCTTCGACCACAAGCGCATCAGCGAGAACACCATCAAGAACGGACAAGAGGCCGACGGCACCCGACAGGAGTCGCAGTACGAGGAGCAACGCCGCACCAACAAGGACCTGAAACTGGGTGCCCTGCTGCAGTATATCCGCGACTTCGAGAAAGCCGGACGACTGACGGCACGTCTGAACCTGAAATACAACTACAAGCCCACCGATGTGGCATCCGACACGTGGGCAGCGCATTCCGAAGCATCGCTGCGCGAACAGCACCAGACACTCTACAATTTCGACCCCTATGCCATAATTAAGTTTCAGTCGAAGTCGTTCGGCGGCTTCAAGTTCGGCATAGAGGAGAAATACACCATCGAGGACATGCGCATCAACGATACCGAGACGCAGTTCAACTTCAACACCTACTCGTCGCTGACCTCACTGTCCGCCAACTATTCCCACTCCTGGCTGGCACTTGCCGCCACATTCCGCTACGAGCACTTCATCAACGACATCGACGACCATCTGTCGGCAGAGTCGCACGACCGCACCTACAACGACTGGATGCTGGCCACACGGGCCACGATGAAGCTGAACAAGAGCAACAAGCTGGTGCTGAGCTACGACCGCGGCATTTCGCGTCCCACCTATACGCAGCTGTACCCCTTCATCCATATCGGCAGCAGCATCGGCGTCATGGTGGTTGGTAACTCGTCGCTGGCACCATCGAAGAGCAGCCAGCTGAAGCTTAGCTACACACACAGCGCCAAGCACTTCACACACACCCATAGCCTGGCCTACAAGCGCATTAGCGACGACATCTCGCAGATATCCACCTTCGACGAGACCTCGCAGCGGTCGGTGAAGACATGGATCAACGATGCCCGCTACGGCTATCTGCGCTATGCCGCAGAAGGCGAGCTGAACTACGGCGCGTTCTCTATGACCATGGGCTTCCATGCACAGTATCTGGACTACGACAGCGAGAACGTGTCGTCCGATAATGCCTGGTCATACAGCTTCAAGGCACGTCCACAGCTCCAACTGCCTAAGGGATGGACGCTGGCTTCCGTACTGCTTTATACCGGTCGCGAGACGCATCGCTACTACTACAACCGCTCCACCCTCTATTGGTCGCTGCGTGCCGTAAAACAAATGGGCGACTGGGCTGTCTACGCCTTCGTACAGGACATCCTGCAGCCCGATAAGGAGCAGATCCTGACGAATACGGACTACAGCACGACCACCCTGACCAAGCCCAATTCCCGTTGTCTCATCGTCGGCTGCTCGTACACCTTCTGATTAGCAAGTATTAATAGTAGCAATTGTAAGTATTAAGGGTAGCAATTGTAAGCATTAATAGTAGCAATTGTAAGTATTAAGGGTAGCAAAAAAGGAGATGCACGACCTTGCTTTGGCGAATACAACCTCTCGCTTTGTGGTCTCTCAATAGAGGATATGCAGACTGCCCTCTGTATACTCACGTCTGTCAAACACCCTGTGCATAAGGGGTTGAGGCCTGCGATGTGAAAAAGTGAGGATAATTTTGAAATGCCGTCAAAAAAAAAGGATGCACGACCTTGCGGCCATGCATCCAATTACTGCTTGAACGTTATCAACAGCTTCATGACTTTGTCATAGCTGTGCTCATTGGTTTGTCGTAACGGATTAGTCCTTGACGATGTCGTCTCACTCCTCGATTTCTAAGAGTTCAGGGGCATAACCGGAGTTAGTACTAATTTCGTCTTGCAAACTGGGGCCGCTGCCTGCAAGGAGTTGCAGACCACGTTCGATTACAACAACCTCCATCTGAGGCTTCATATATCCTTTTTTCATAATCTCTATTTATTTTACTACTACTTTACGTCCATTCATGATATACAGGCCCTTCTGAATGGGTTTCTTTTCCAGCTTACGACCTTGCAGGTCACACCATTCATCTTCCATCTGACCCCTTACTTCTTCCATCAAGGTGAGGCTTGTGGTCTCGCTGTCAGGAAGTCCGATGAAGGTAGGTGCACTTGTCGCAGGCAGGGCGAGCCATGCCTTGTGAGCTCCGGAGGTGAATGCAACTCCGTTGGCAGCTCCCCAGTACCAGCCAAACAGACTCTGATGACCAATGGCCGTTCCGTAGGTCAGCTTATAGTAACTTGCACCACCTGTAGTTGTTGCTTCGACATCGCTGCCATGCAACAGGCTTGCGTCGAATGAACGACTATCAATATCTGTACCATCCTGCGTCAGGTTAGCGGAATTAGCAGAACATTGGAGCATCACAGCAGTTCCGGCAGGCACAGTCGTCATGGCTGCGTCGCCATCGGCAATAGTCTCGTATGTCAGTTGTCCACCAGCCTCTGCGGTCACAATCTTAGCTGTAACGCCAGCTGGTAGCACGGCATCGAACTTGCTGTCATAGTAGGTGGCATATCCAGCGTCAGCAAAACTGATGGGAAGGGTCCATTTAGTATTGATTGTAGCGTTTCCGTCAGCCACGGTCAATGTGTAAGGATTCTCCGTACCGCTAAGAGTGCCTGTATTTGAACTATATCCGACGAACGTACAACCTTCACGATCGCCGTGATTTAAGGTAAGGTCGACTTTTTGATCCGTTCCGCTATAGAGTTTGTTGTCGTAGCTGATGGCAGTTGTACCGTATGCCGTAATGCCGCTGACATTGTATTCGGTTGCAGTGGCTGCTGGAGTAACGGTAACACCAGTACCTGCACTGATGCGGCGCGCGAAACGAGAACCGGGCCAGTCACCGTAGGTCAGATCGCCTCTGGTCTTGAAATTGGCTGTCGTAGAATAATTGTTAGTTACATATTCGGGGTTTTTGGCATTACCGACAATGGCACCATAATTGGGGTTTTCATTGAGATTGTTACCTACTGTAAATGAAGCACCAGCAAAGAGACAATTCTTAACAACGCCATAATCAAGTCCTACGATACCACCGAAATCCCTACCATTTGTCACGGAAGAGATTTTGGCAGCACTATAACACCCTTCAACATTTCCATATTCACTATATCCAACGATACCGCCCACATAGCGGAAGTAATTATCATTATATTTCTTGCAAGAAACAGAAACCGTGCTTTCTACACGACAATTACGAATTGTACCTTTTCGCGCGTCGCTCTTGCCTGCAATGCTACCGACAGCAAATCTTCCTTCAAATGAACTGCTGGCAAGGTGAACATTCTCCACAATGGCTTTTTCATCGAGGTATCCGAAGAGACCGATATAGTCATTATCCTTGCTGACAGAGATACCACTCAAAAGATAGCCACCGCCATCATAGGTGCCATTGAACCTTTTTTGGTCGTTACTGTTGGTACTATTTCCAATAGGCGTAAAAGATCCAATATCAGTAATATCAGCTGTCTGACGGAAGGTAAGACCCTCACAACTTTCGCCTCCGTTCACATAACTTGAGAGGCGCTTAAGGTCAGTCTTATTTTCGATGGCGTATGTATTTTCACCAATGTTGGTGAACATATCGATAGTATAGCCCTGAGCACTATAGCCTGTAAGAATATAATCTTTTAGGTTTTGAATGCCACTAAAGCTGTTACCCTTAAGATCTGTTATGGTACCGCTAAAGCTTTCGAGACCAAGAACTGTTTTGCTACCAGTGCTTATGGAACCAGCGAAGGAGAGAACATTAGTTCCGTCACCTGTTACATACTGGAAATTGCCCCAGTTAGTTTTGAGTGTTGGAGTGCCTGTAACCTTAACTATCTCATTGAAGGGAATGCTAATAGTAACGTAGCTTCCATAATAATAGGGACCCTCAGACACAGACATATCGCCTCTAGGTTTCGTGGATGGCCCCCATTCATCGACAGGTTCAATTTCAGCATAGACATCATTGACGTACCAGTCGTCTTGATTATTTCCACTCGCATCAAATCGGATACCAAGAGTGTTAATATCCTTGAGAAGTCTAAGACGTCCGTCGGAGGCACGGCGAGAACCGTAAATATCGGATTTAAATCGCTGTTTCTTTAGTTCTGCCTCATACTCAGTGTCGTTGCTAGTTAACTTCATCAGAACTTTGCCTTGGTTGTCACCCACCGACACTTCGGGAAAAGTGTATGTATGTTTAGCAGTCATCTTGACACCATTCCAATGTGTAAAACAGGCCAAATATTCCGAGTAGTTTGGAGTACCGGGATCGCCATTATCATTCTCGTTATCATACTCTACATGGTTGTTAGCCACTATCTGGATGTACTGATAACCGTCATCCTCCTCCCAGACTTTCATGCTTACAGTCATGCGAAGCTCCACATTAGTTTCCTTGAAATAAGCCTGCGGTGCAGTTGCGTTGAAGAAGTTTGCAAGTGGCACAGCATGATATCCTTGTTTAAAACCTTTGTCAGTCACTTTGGTGTCAGTCGTAATGACAGCAAGCTTCTGCTTATTAAACGGTGACTGTGAGATTTTGTAGCTATCGCTATAAGTAAGGGTACGGTCACAGTAACAGAATCGTTTACCCCCATCATTGTAAACCTCAAAACGATAGGTACGTGTGTTCCCGTCCTGATAACAATAAGGTGAAGGGATGTTCTTAACGTCTGTTTCTGCAACAGTAATGATCTTTGAACTTTCGCCAACAGCGAAATCCAATACACCGACATTAGCGGTGAAATGCTTGCCAGCAAGGGCTGAAAGACTGACGGTACGATACCTTACGCTCTCTGACGTCGTCGTTTCCGAACGAGTTACAGTAAACTTGTTGGCGATGTTTGACACTGTAAATGTACTCACAGCAGCAGCTGTAATGTGCCCCGCCACCAGTGCTACTATCGTCAGCACGAGGGTAAGGACTTGGCTTTTGAATTTGGTTAATGTTTTTGTTCTCATATCGTTTATTGCGTTTAAAATTGATTAGCTTTTATACATCTTATATAATACGTGCAAGAAAAAAAAACAGAGCACTGCATAAGCCAGAGTCAGGATGGAGGCGAGCACGGGGGCGTCGTGGAAGAAATCTGTAATGGTCATAAGTATGCTATTAATATTTTCGATGCGAAGTTAAGAGAAAAGAACGGAATAAAGTGTATCAAAACCAACAAAGGTGTATCTATTCAACGAATTAGGTGTATCTATTCGTCGAATTGATACACTTTTTGGCATTTTTCTTGTGTATTTGAACACTTTTTTGTATCTTCGCAACCGAAATGAAAGAAATGCAGTTTTCTATCACCGTACTGACGACATTGATGTGCGCAGTACTGGTATTCCAGATGCCCAAACGCGTGAAGTGCGATGTGGTGTCAAATCGTTCGCGCTGGCTAATGGTCGGTTCTCTGGCTCTGATAGCTGTGCAGTTCCTGATTCAATACATTACGGAGTTGCGTGCGTTAGGCGTCACGCAAGCCGTATTGGTAAATCTGACATTCTTGATGCCTGCCTCGGCACTGATGAGTCTATCTGTGCTGAACCTGCAGCGGCAGGGCCATCTGTATGCCTTTGAGCGCTGGGGGTGGATAGTTGCCTGGCTCGTGGTCATGACAGGCCTGATAGTATCCGTGGCTATGGACGGAAATCCGATAGAGAGTCTGTCAGAGCGCGTACGATGGACGGAGGTAACGATGAGCATTATATATGCTGCCATGCAGGTGTACTATTCCATCATGCAGATGCATGAACTGCAACGCATGCAGGCGGCCATTGAGAACTACTACGACAACGAGCGCAAGGGGTTGACCATTTGGATGAAGCACGCCATGGCCGTCACTGGTCTGATGGCTATCTTCGTCCCTATGCTTATCTTCGGTCCGAATTCCATACTCATTGTCTATGCTCTTTCGCTCTTCTGGGGTATCTTCGTCATGTGGTTCAGCTTTATCCGCTACTTTACAAGCAACGACATCAAGCAGGTACACGAGGCTGAAGCCAGTACGGACAATACGGACAGTACGGACGACAAACTGTCGCCCGACGCGATGCTGCACGTCAGCCATGCCGTGGAGCGCTGGCTGGCAACGCGCGACTACCTGAAGGCAGGCATTACCAGTCCTATTGCTGCCGACACAATGGGCATTCCCCGTTACCAGTTGACGGCATGGGTCAAAAATTCTGGGTACAACTCGTTTACTCGCTGGATGACCATGCTACGCATAGAAGAAGCCAAGCGCGTACTACAAGAACACCCCGACTGGAACAATGAGACGGTGGCTGACCACTGTGGTTTCAGCCGTACTCACTTCCAGAGAATATTCAAGCAGGAAACGGGCATGGCGCCAGCGGAATACATTAGGAGAAAGTGAGAGCGGACATACAACAATAAAAGGGAACCGATGCCGGTTCCCTTTTATTATTGTTGGTGGTGCCAAACAATTAGTCAGCAACAAGTGTGAAGCGCTTGAAAGCGGTAATCTTCAGCTCCTTGTCCTGCTTGGCCAGCCACTGAGCAACAGTAGCCTTGTCGCCGTCACCGAACTGGAACTCCTGGTCAACCAGGCAGCTTTCCTTCAGGAACTTCTGAACACGACCCTTGGCGATGTTCTCGATCATAGGCATCTTCAGGTTAGCCTCGCCCTCAACCTTTGCATCAGCAATGATCTTACGAGCCTCGTCAGCCTGAGCCTGTGTGAGCCAACCCTTAGCCATGTTGCTCTCGATGTGATCCTCAGAGTCAACGAGGTTGGGGTTCAAGCCAGCCTTCTTAAGCTTCATCTCAACGAACTTCTCGACCTGCTCCAGCTTGGTCTTCTCGAAAGAAGTCTTGTACTCCTCGTCGAGGATCTTCTGGTCAACACTCTCTGCATCGAGAGCGACGGGCTTCATGGCAGCCACCTGCATAGCTACGAGGTGACCCTGCTCGGCAGCGGGCTTGTTGGTCTGAACCATGGTGCACAGGGTATGCTTACCCATGTGGTCGTAAACCTCGATATTGTCACCTTCGAGAGTCAGGTAGCCGTCGAGCTCCATCTTCTCACCAGTAATACCAGAACGCTGGGTAACAGCTTCCTGAGCGGTCTGACCGTTGATATTGAGAGCCTTGACAGCCTCCAGGTCAGCAGCCTTTGCAGCGATAGCGGCGTCAAGGATGCTCTGGGTCAGAGCGATGAAGTCAGCACCGTTAGCCACGAAGTCGGTCTCACACTTCAAGGCGAGCATGGCGGCAAAGCCGTCAACAGCCTTTACGAGTACACAACCATTAGATGTCTCACGGTCGCTACGCTTAGCAGCGATAGCCAGGCCACGCTCACGGAGCAGTTCCTTAGCCTTGTCGAAGTCGCCTTCAGCCTCGGTCAGAGCTTTCTTTACGTCAGCCAGACCAGCACCGGTCATTGCGCGAAGCTTCTTGATATCGTCAATTGAAATTGCCATTGTTATTTTACCTTTTTACTTTTTTACCTTTTTACTTTTTAATTACTCAGCAGCAGCCTCTTCGGCAACGGGAGCAGCCTCTTCGGCAGCGGGAGCCTCGGCAGCCTTGCGGGGCTTGCGGGCCTGGCGGCGGGGCTTGTCGTCAGCTTCAGCATCAGCATCAGCCTGAGCGTCAGCAGCCTTCTCGTCAGCCTTCTCGACCTTGCGCTCCTCAAGGCCCTCGTTGATGGCTGCGCAGCAAGCACCGAGGATAGCCTCAACGCTGTCCTTAGCATCGTCGTTGGCAGGAATGACGAAGTCGATATTCTTAGGATCGCTGTTGGTATCAACAACACCGAATACGGGGATACCCAAACGGTTAGCCTCGCGAACGGCAATCTGCTCCTTCAGCACGTCAACCACGAAGAGGGCGCTGGGCAGACGAGTCAGGTCGGCGATAGAACCGAGGTTCTTCTCCAGCTTGGCACGCTGACGGGTAATCTGCAGCAGCTCGCGCTTCGACAGGTTAGCGTATGTACCGTCCTGCATCAGCTTATCGATGTTCGCCATTTTCTTAACGGCCTTGCGGATAGTCGGGAAGTTGGTCAACATACCACCCGGCCAACGCTCAATGACGTAAGGCATACCAACGCTCTGAGCCTTCTCAGCGATGATTTCCTTAGTCTGTTTTTTAGTAGCGACGAACAGGATTTTTTTGCCGCTCTTGGCAATCTGCTTCAATGCATCGGCAGCCTCGTCAATCTTAACGACTGTCTTGTGGAGGTCGATGATGTGGATACCGTTACGCTCGGTGTAGATGTAAGGAGCCATTGCGGGGTTCCACTTGCGCTTCAGGTGGCCAAAGTGACAGCCAGCCTGCAATAATTGGTCAAAATTTGTTCTTGCCATTGTTTCTTTTGTCTTTTTAAATTGTTTACTTTCTTTTTAATTCTTCTGTCCAGAATCAACCGAGGGGTAATTGAGAATTGAGAATTCAGAATTGAGAATTATGATTACCCAATAACATTGAACTCCACCCACTCAAGTCGCCTCAGTTTAGATGCTAAACTGTTCAGTCAACCAATATTGAATATCGAACGGAACAGAGAAATCATAATTCTCAATCCTCCATTCTCAATTCTCCATTGATTTTAACGCTTACTGAACTGGAAGCGACGACGAGCCTTGGGCTGACCTGGCTTCTTACGCTCAACCTCACGAGCATCGCGGGTCAGGAAACCATGGTCCTTCAGGGTCTTCTTGTCTTCAGCATTAACCTTAACCAGTGCGCGAGCGATGGCGAGGCGCAGAGCCTGACTCTGACCAGTGAAGCCGCCACCGTCGAGGTTAACCTTGATATCATATTTCTCAGCAACCTCCAGCAGGTTCAGCGGCTGCTTAACCACATACTGCAGGATAGCAGAGGGGAAGTAAACTTCCAAATCTTTCTTGTTGATCGTGATCTTGCCAGTACCCTCTGACAGATAAACGCGAGCTACTGAGCTCTTGCGACGACCTATTGCGTTGATGTATTCCATTGTGTCTATACCTTATTTATTTATACTGGTTAATATCGATTGCTTTGGGCTTCTGTGCCTCGTGCGGATGCTCTGTTCCCTCGTAAACGTAGAGGTTATTCAGCAGTGCGCGGCCAAGAGGGCCTTTGGGCAGCATACCCTTGACAGCGTGCTTCAGAATGCGCTCTGTACCGAAAGGCTTCTTGCGAAGTTCGGCAGGCGTGTTGAAACGCTGTCCACCGGGATAGCCAGTGTAACGAGTGTAGACTTTGTCAGTCTCCTTCTTACCAGTGAAGACAATCTTCTGGGCGTTGATGATGATAACGTTGTCGCCACAGTCCTGGTTAGGAGTGAAAGTGGGCTTGTACTTTCCGCGGATGATCTTGGCGACCTTAGAAGCCAGACGACCTACTACCTGATCGGTAGCGTCGATGACCACCCATTCCTTCTGCTCACGAGCAGCTTCCTTAGATACGGAAACGGTCTTGTAACTTAAAGTGTTCATTTCTTCTTTTTAAATTTTACTACTAAAAAACAATTATTCTTTTCTCTATTATGCGCACAAACACCACTGGCAGAGGTCTAACTCTCCGCAAGTAGTCTAACGTACGCTGAACCAGCACTCTCACGAACCACCTTGCCCGGCCAAAGACACGGCTATTCCGCACTAATCCACGGGGATTCTAAGTCTCTCCCCAATAATCGGACTGCAAAGGTACGACTAAAAAATGAGAAATGAGAAATGAGGAATGAGAAATGGCCGCAAAAAGCAAGGATTTATGATTATTTAACTAAATCAGCCCTAAAATTTCGCTAAAGTGCTCGATTTTGCGAAGGCGTTCGTGAGGGAATTCTTCAGACTTCTCCATAGCCCAAACCACATGGTATGGGATATGGACTGCCCAGGCACCGGCAGCCAAGGCGGGGGCAATATCGGAACGGAAGGAGTTGCCAACCATCACCGTCTGCTCAGGAGCTACATTGAGGTTCTCACAGAGTTGGCGGTATTCGCGTTCGGTTTTGTTCGAGACGGTCTCCATGTGAGTGAAGTATTGCTCCAAGCCAGAACGCTTCAGTTTGGCTTCCTGATCCATAAGTTCGCCCTTGGTAAAGACTACCAGACGATAACGACGCATATCAGCCAACTGCCTGAGGGTTTCTTCCACCTCAGGCAGTGGCGTGGTAGGAAACTCCAACAGTTCCTTACCCATATCCAGCAGTTGCTGAACGATGTCGCCTGTCAGCTGTTCACGGGTAACCCGTACGGCATTCTCTATCAAGGACAACGTGAAGGCCTTGGTACCATAACCCGTCAACGACAGGTTCTTACGCTCCGTGTTCACCAAACCCTCGCTTACCTCACGGGCCGTAGCCCACGGACTGAGCAGTAGGCAACAGCGGCGCTCGACATCGTCAAACCACGACTGACAGTCCCATAATGTATCGTCGGCATCGAAAGCCAACACCTTTATTTCGTCATTTATCTGATTCATGGCTGCAAAAATACACAATTTTTGTCACACAGAGTTTGCAAAGGGCAGTGTTTTCAGATTAAATAACATTTTAATTCATAATTCGTAATTCATAATTCACAATTATTTCGTACCTTTGCACCAATCGAATAAAAACGTAATAATAATACAGGTAAATTATGGCATTTTTAACAAACGACAAACTGACCATCGTCGGCGCAGCCGGTATGATTGGTTCAAACATGGCTCAGACCGCCTTGATGATGGGTCTGACAAGTGAAATCTGTCTGTACGACGTATTCTCTCCCGAGGGTGTAGCTGAAGAGATGCGCCAGAGTGGTTTCGACAACGTAAACATCGTTGCTACCACCGACGCCGAGGAGGCTTTCAAGAACGCTAAGTACATCATCTCTTCTGGTGGTGCTCCCCGTAAGGCCGGTATGACCCGTGAGGACCTGTTGGCTGGTAACTGCAAGATTGCTGAAGAACTGGGTCAGAACATCAAGAAGTACTGCCCGGACGTCAAGCACGTCGTCATCATCTTCAACCCCGCCGACCTGACAGGTCTTGTAACACTGCTGTACTCTGGTTTGAAGCCAGGACAGGTAACAACCCTCGCCGGTCTTGACACCACCCGTCTGCAGAGCGCCCTGGCCAAGAAGTTCGGTGTGATGCAGAGCGAGATTACCGGTTGTGCTACATACGGTGGCCACGGTGAGCAGATGGCCGTATTCGGCAGCCATGTTGAGATTAAGGGTCGCAAGCTGACCGACATTATCGGAACCGCAGAGTTCCCCGCTGAAGAGTGGGAGCAGATGAAGATTGACGTCACCAAGGGTGGTGCCAAGATTATCGAGCTTCGCGGACGCTCAAGCTTCCAGAGCCCCAGCTATCTCTCTGTCGAGATGATTCGTGCCGCTATGGGTGGCGAGGCATTCCGCTTCCCTGTAGGTACATACGTAAAGACCGACAAGTACGACCACATCATGATGGCCATGAAGACCACCATGACTGCCGAAGGTGCCAAGTTTGAAGTTCCTCAGGGTACTCCCGAGGAGAACGCCAAGCTGGATCAGAGCTACGAGCACTTGTGCAAGATGCGCGATGAGCTGGTTACGCTGAACATCGTTCCCCCCATCTCAGAGTGGAGCAAGATTAATCCAAACCTCTAAATAATTTAGGTTTATTATAAAGCCCGTCCTTTTTAGACGGGCTTTATTTATGGTAGTACGACATCTTGTTGGCGTTCCATAGGCGTAACTCTGACATTGATGACTTGCCCGTCCTTCATCTCTGCCTCAACAGTCGTACCGCGAGACGCACAAAGTTTAAAGCGAACATTCCACTGCTTGGGCCATGCCGGGAAGAGGTAGAGTTTCGAGCCTACTTCCTGCAACAACATTTCCTGCATGCCTATCATGCCAGAGCCGCCCCAGTTATGGTCGGGCGACCAGTCAAAACCCGGTCCCCAGAAGGCAGGGAAGCGGTAGGGACCGTCGGCCATTTTCTTTGTAATCAGCGCCTCGGCCTCGTCAGTCAGACCCAGACAAGCAGCCCAGATGACATCCTGTTTCCAACCGACATGCGAACGGAACTTGACAGCAAGCGAATCGTTAAGGTAAGTATTGCGAGCCACGTCGATATCGGGACGGCCCACGCCATACATACGCCAAGGGAAGACCGGATAGAGCTGAGTGGGTTCCGTATTCTGTACCCGTTCCCAGTGTATAGCAGGCTGTATCATACCATGGCGGATGGTGATATCGGGCAGGCGTGTCAACAGTCCCCTCAGATAGTCCACGTCTGCCTGGTTGTTACGTCCTGTTCCGTTCTCGTAATCGATGAGTGCCTGCGTCACCGACCGCAAAGCAGCAATGGTTGAAGTAGAATTATAGGCACCCTTGAAAGTCTCACCGCCTGAACCAGGATACAGCACAAGCTTACCCGCTTCGTTCAGGCGTTTGGCACCGCGTCGGTTGGCCAGATACTGATAGTGCTCGTCGAAGAAGCGCAGGCAGGAATAGACCATCGGAATATAGGCACTGATATCCACGGGGAAATAGCGGCGCGACGTCAGTGCCATCATACAGAACTCCAGACACGTGTCCCACTCGTACTCCAGCCAGGCATTACGCTCCATGCCCGGGTCGAAGCCGTCAGGACGTTTCGTGCCGTATTCAGGATAGCAGGGCAGTCCATAGTTCTCTATCTGTTCCGTCAGACAGGCACCCTCATGCCCCCAATACAGACGGGAGCGCTCTTCGGCATTCTTATATATATTAAGGTAGAAGTCGAGCTGGGGACGCAACAGGTCGTAGTCACCACTCTTCAGCATGGGCCAATAGACCAAGCGCTGGTTCTGAGCCGTATGCACGCCCCCACCCCAGTTGCGGAAGTCCGGACTCAGCTTGTATTCATCGGCCGTGTTGACATATTCCGGGTCGAAGGTAAAGAGGCCGCCATTGAACTTCGTAGGCCACTGGCCTCGGGCGTTACATCCCAGCATATAGCGGAACAGCGTGTAGTTACGTGTCAGCAGCTCGGCATCGCCAGCCGCTGACACGTAGCTGCGCTGCCAGAACTGTTGCCACCAGCGACGCGAGTTGCGGCGATCCCAATCGTGGCGCACCCTCCCTTCCAGCGTGGTGAGTTCTGCCAACCACTCATCGACAGAGCCCTGCCGGTTGTTGAGTGCTATCTGGACATGCGCCTTCTTGCGGGGCTTCTCAGCCACGTATATCCATCCCTGATAGTCGCTGCTGGCATAGCGGCCGTTAAGATTGTCTATCAGCACAAAGCCTTCGCCCTGCATACGTCCGCCAAAGACCAGATTCTTCAGCGGATTATAGAGCTTGTCCTTGACAGCATCCATCTTCTGCTGAGCGACGGTAGCATCGAAGATGGTCTGTTTGCCATTACAATGCATGAAGGTCAGTGCCCGGTCGGCGGCAACAATGCTGTCGTGACGGGTCTTCAAGTCCTTGGGGGCCCCAAACTTATAGCTGCTCTGAAAGGCTTCGCGCTTGGTCATCATGATATCCTGCGTGCGCCAGTTTTCGTAGGTGACAGCCACATTCAGCTTCTCTCCCCTGCTCTCCATATCGACATGGACGACGGGCTTTTCGACGTCAGCCCACAGTTGGATGCTGACGACGCCATCCGTCACCTCGACATAGCCTTCGTTAAGGTGCAGAATCTGACGGAAACGGCTCATATCGATGTTAGGCGACAGACTGACACGGAAGCGACCGGCCTTGAGCAAGGTATTATTCTCGTCGAACGAGCCACTACGCGACAGATAGAACAGCACGTCGCCATTTTCCGTCCAGACGTTCATACCTATGTCGCCACCGCCGCAAGGCATAGACTCCGACGAGTTCTTGCTCAGCGTGTTCCACTCGTAGTCCTGGGGCTGGCTCCATACAGACAGGCACGTTGCCCACAAAGCGATAAACAGCAGATAGTTCTTCATATAACAGAAAGACGAACAAGGCATCGCTTTGCACCCAAAGGACTACTGAGCCAAAGCGTCAAAGAGACGGTCGAGGGCTGTGTCAGCATGACCGTCGGCCTCGTTCAGCAGGGTGACGAACTTGGAGCCAATAATGGCGCCGGCAGCATTGTCCTGAGCGGCCTTGAGAGTCTGCTTGTTGCTGATGCCAAAGCCAATCATGCGCGGATTGCGCAGGTTCATGGCGTTGATGCGCCGGAAATACTCCTGCTTGGCATCGTCGAAGCTCTTTTGGGCACCAGTGATGGCAGCAGACGATACCATATAGATGAAGCCATCAGTGTTATCGTCGATAAAGCGGATGCGCTCTTCGCTGGTCTCAGGTGTAATGAGCATGATGATACGGAGGTCGTACTTATCAGCAATGGGCTTGACCGTTTCCTGATAATCCTTGAAAGGCAGGTCAGGGATAATCATGCCGCTGACGCCACTCTCGACACAACTTTGGCAGAAGGCCTCGATGCCGTAGTGCAGAATGGGGTTCAGGTAGCCCATCAGGATGAGGGGAATCTGTACTTCGTCCTTGATCTTCTTCAACTGGTCAAAAAGCAGTTGCACACTCATGCCGTTCTTGAGGGCTTGCGTGGCAGCACTCTGGATAACCGGACCGTCAGCAAGCGGGTCGCTAAAAGGAATGCCCACCTCGATGAAGTCAATACCTCGGCGTTGCATCGTCAAGATGACATCGCCTGTACTTTCAAGTGTCGGACAGCCAGCACAGAAATAGAGACTGAGGAACTTTTTGTCGCCACGATTGGCGAAAACTTGGTTTATCTTATTCATAATTATAATAGGGTTAATGGGGAATTATTGGGATAATTGGGAAAGGAAACGGCTAAGGGCGGCTGTATCCTTGACGGCTGGTGCCGTCTCAAAGCACGAGTTCAGGTCGATGCCTATGCAGCGCAGGTGGTGAAACGCCTTGATGCGGGTCGCATCGTCTGGGCCTATGCCCCCGCTGAGGAGGAAGGGTGTCGCACCGACGTAATCGGCAAGCACGGTCCAGTCGAACTTCGCACCATTGCCGCCAACCGAGGGGCCTTTTGTATCGAAGAGAAAGTAATCGACGATGCCTTCATACGGCTTGACAGCTTCTAAATCCACTTTTGTGGCGATGTTGAAGGCCTTGATGATGACAGGGGAACTGACATCGGCACGCAGGGCGCGGACGAAATCGGGGCCCTCGTGACCATGCAACTGGACCATGTCGAGGCCGTAGTCGGCAACGTGCTGACGGATGTCGTCAATGGAGGCATCGACAAACACACCGACACGCTTGCATTTGGCGGGCATATAGTCCGGACGTTCACCGACGTAGCGGCTGGACTTTGGCCAGAAGATGAAGCCCATCAGATTGACACCAAGAGCTTCGACCTCGCGGATGTTCTCAGCATCACGCATGCCGCAGACTTTGATGAGTGGGGGCGCGGGGGGGATGGGGCTAATGGGACTCATGGGGGGCATGGATTTGGGAGATGAAGTCGCGAAGGGCCAGCCCTGGGTCGTCAGTCTTCATGAAGTTCTCGCCAATGAGGAAACCACGGAAACCTGCGTCACGGAGTGCACGTACCGTCGCAGGGTTCGAGATGCCACTCTCGCTGACGAGCACGGGTCCTCCAGTGGCTGAACCGTTGGACACTGTGACGGCACAAAGTTTCTCGGCCAGACGGAAACTGTTGTCCACGTCCGTGACAAATGAGCCAAGGTTGCGGTTGTTGATGCCGCACATATCGGGACCAAGTTGTGCATATTCCAGTTCTGCCTCACTGTGCATCTCCAGCAGAACCTCCAAACCCAGCGTGTGGGCTTTCCCCAAGAGTACCGCACACTGCTCTTTCGTGAGGCAAGCGGCGATAAGGAGCACAGCGGAGGCTCCGCAGAGGGCAGCCTCGTAAAGTTGCATCTCATCGATGACGAAGTTCTTATAGAGGATGGGGATGGTAACGTCAGACTGTCGGGCGGTACGGATGAAGTCGTCGTGACCACCGAAGTAGTCCTTGTCGGTAAGGATGCTGATGGCTGCCGCTCCATTCTGCTGATAGCTCAGCGGGATGATGTCAGCACGTCCGTCCTCCTTAATCCATCCTTTGGAGGGCGAGCGGCGCTTGAACTCGGCGATGATGCCCGTATCGGATGCCAGCAGAGCCTCCTTCATAGATGGTTTCTTGGCGTACATCCGTTCCAGCTCCTGGCGCTTGTGGGCAATGATGTCTTGTAGGATGTCTTTCATATCAACTGTTCAGTTCAACGAATTTCTTGAATGTCTTCAGCGCACTACCGCTGTCAATAGACTCGCGAGCGATAGCGATACACTCCTCGATGCTCTTCTCGCCCTTTTCAAGCACCTGAATACCAAAGGCAGCGTTAGCCAGCACGATGTTTTTCTGGGCTGGCAGGGCTCGGTTCTCGAGTACGCTGTCGAAGATGGCTGCAGCCTCTTCTTCGGTAGCACCACCAACCAGTTCATTGGGCTTGGCAATCTCGAAGCCAAGGTCTTGAGGTTTGAAGATACGCTCGTAGTTCTTAGTAGTCACCTTGAAATCGCCGGTCAGTGAAATCTCATCGTAGCCGTCAATCGAATTCACGATACCATAGTCAATACCGATTTTCTGGTACACCTGATTGTAGAGTCGCATCTGGTCGAGGTTGGCAACACCAAGCAACTGACACTGAGGCTGACTGGGATTAACCAGCGGACCCAACAGATTGAAGATGGTAGGGAACTGTAGTGCCTTACGGATGGGGCCGACAAACTTCATGGCCTTGGCAAAGAGCTGGGCGTGCAGGTAGACGATGCCAGCCTCGTTGAGCGAGCGGTTCAGGCGGTCGATGTCGTCGGTGAACTTGATGCCATGGTGCTGGATGACGTTTGAGGCGCCCGACACACTGGTGGCTGCATAGTTGCCGTGCTTGGCCACCTTGTAGCCCGCACCAGCAATCACAAAACAACTGGTGGTCGAGATATTAAAGGTGTTCTTGCGATCGCCGCCCGTGCCTACGACGTCGATGTAACGGTCGGCATTGAGAATGGCGGGTACGCCCGTCTCCAGTATGCCGTCGCGGAACCCCAGCAGTTCGTCCACCGTGACGCCGCGCATCTGCAGGGCGGTGAGCAGTGCAGTAATCTGCTCCGTTGGATACTCACTCTGAGTGATGCCAATCAGAATGTTCTTCATTTCTTCACGAGACAGTTCCTCGTGGTTCAGCATCCTGTTCAGGATGTCTTTCATTGTCTGTGCCATTTTATTTTACTATTTGACAATTTACTACTATTTACTATTTAAAGGAACATCCAGTTTTGCAGCATTTTCTTGCCGTCAGGGGTAAGCACACTCTCTGGGTGGAACTGGATACCACGTACGTTCAGCGTCTTGTGCTTTAGGGCCATAATCTGACCTTCGTCACTCTCAGCGGTAATTTCAAGACAGTCAGGGAAGCCGTCTTTCGACACTACCCACGAGTGGTAACGGCCTACGGTAAAATCTTTCGAGATACCTGAGAACAGGGCATCGTCACTTGTAAGATGACAGGGCGTTGCAACCCCGTGGAACACGTCGCTCAAGTTCTCAAGTTTGCCACCAAAGGCCTCGCCGATGGCCTGATGACCAAGACAGACGCCCAAGATAGGTTTCTTGCCTGCATAGGTTTTGATGACATCAAGCAGCAGCCCTGCCTCAGAGGGAATACCAGGACCCGGCGAAAGGATAATCTTACTGAACTGCTCCAATTGCGACAGTTCGAACTGGTCGTTACGATATACAGTAACCTCGGCTCCCAGTTCCTTGACCAAATGACTCAGGTTGTATGTAAACGAGTCGTAATTATCTATAATGACTATTTTCATAATTCAGCTGCTTTAATAATAGCCTTGCGCAAGGCACCCAATTTATTGTTCACTTCCTGAAGTTCGTATTCTACATCGCTCTTAGCCACGATACCGCCACCAGCCTGGAACCAGAGTTCGCCGTTACGCGATACGAAGGTACGGATGGTAATAGCTTGATTGAGCGAACCATCCAGACCGATGTAGCCGATGCAACCACCATAGGCACCGCGATTATGGGGCTCGTAGTCAGAGATGAGTTGCATGGCACGAACTTTCGGTGCTCCACTCAGTGTACCGGCAGGGAAGGTATCGATAAAGGCCTTGATGGGGTCGGCGCCGTTGTCAAGTTCGCCACTGACACGACTGACCAGATGAATAACGTGTGAGTAGTACTGCAGGTCCTTATAGAAGTCAACCTTCACACCGTGACAGTTTCGACTCAAGTCGTTACGCGCCAGGTCTACCAGCATCACGTGCTCGGCATTCTCCTTGGGGTCGTTACGCAAATATTCAGCCCCTTTGCGGTCGGCCTCGGCATCGCCTGTTCGCCTGGTGGTGCCAGCAATGGGGTCGATGTAAGCCTTGCGGCCTTCAATACGGCAATGCGTCTCAGGACTTGAACCGAAGATGCGGAAACCGCCAAAGTCGAAATAGAACAGGTAAGGCGAGGGATTGATGCTGCGGAGGGCACGGTAGAGTTTGAAGTCATCGCCCTCGTAGCTTTGGATAAAACGACGCGACAGCACAATCTGGAACACGTCGCCACGCAGACAGTGCTTGATGCCGCGACGAATATTCTCACGATGCTCATCGTCAGTCAGCGTAGAACGTACATCGCCAACAGGATGGAAGTCGTAGGCCTTCACGTTAGCTTTGTTCATGGCACGCATTACCTCGTCGAGCTTGGCTTCGCCATCGAGCGACACAATTTTCAGCGTGTTGTTAAAGTGGTCGAACACAATCACTACCTTATATAATATATACAACAGGTCGGGGGCATCGTTCTTCGCCTGTGTCTCGTCCTTGACATTGATATCCTCGAAATAGCGCACAGCATTGAACGACGTATATCCAAACAGTCCACACGTCTTGGCATCATCACCCGATACCGCGATACAGTCTATCAACTGGTGGATAGCCTTGTCAGAGCGGTACTCCTTGTTTACCTCATGCTGAAAAGTCGAACCGTCGGGATAGGTAACGGTAGCCATACCGTGACCTATGGCCACACTGGCCATAGGATCGATACCAATAAACGAACGCGAGTTGTCCTTCTCATGATAGTCGGAACTCTCCATCAGCGCACTCTGCGGATAGAGGTCGCGCAGACGCATATACACGCCTACAGGAGTATAAAGGTCGGCGAGAATGGTCTTTGAAGTAGTTGTATAATTAAAAGTATTCATAATTATCAATTGTCAATTATCAATTAGAAATTGCCGTATTCTTTTGCCATTTCTTTGTTCTTCAAATACGTCTCAACGTCCTTGTCGCCACGACCGCTGACGGTGAGTACCACCACATCGTTGGGCTTAAAGGTCAGTTTCTTCAGGGCTGCAATAGCGTGGGCACTCTCGATGGCAGGGATGATGCCCTCCATACGGGTCAGCTCGTAGCCGCCATAGATAGCCTCGTCGTCGTTGATAGAGAGCACCTGCGTACGACCTTTCTTCGCCATATTGCAATGCATAGGACCAACACCAGGATAGTCGAGACCGGCAGAGATGGTAAAGGCCTCTTGAATCTGACCGTCTTCATTCTGCATGACCAGCATCTTGGCACCATGCAGAATACCCGTCGTACCACGATGAATGGTTGCTGCCGTATAGTCGGTATCCCAGCCGTGTCCACCAGCCTCAGCTAATACTATTTTGACACGCTCATCGTCCATATAATGATAGATGGTACCGGCAGCGTTACTGCCACCTCCGATACAAGCTATCAAGTAATCGGGATAGTCGCGCCCTATCTTTTCCTCCAACTGCCACTTGATTTCCTCTGAAATAACACTCTGCATACGAGCCACCAAGTCAGGATAAGGATGCGGCCCCATCGTAGAACCAACGATGTAGAAGGTATCAGCAGGATGACAGCACCAGTCACGAATGGCCTCCGAGCAGGCATCACTTAGCGTCATATTGCCTGTGCGGACGGGATGCACCTCAGCACCTAACATTTTCATACGTTCTACGTTGGTGTGCTGACGCTCTACATCAGTAGCACCCATAAACACCTCGCACTTCATGTTCATCAGTGCACAGACCGTAGCGGTAGCCACACCATGCTGTCCGGCACCCGTCTCAGCAATGATGCGCGTCTTACCCATCTTCTTGGCCAGCAGAATCTGCCCAATGGTGTTGTTAATCTTGTGGGCACCCGTATGGTTCAGGTCCTCACGCTTCAGATACAGCTGACAACCATACTGCTCACTCATGCGCTTGGCATAGTACAGCGGACTTGGTCGTCCCACATAATCCTTCAACAGTGCATGATACTCCTGCTTGAATGCCTCGCTCTCGATAATGGGCAGATAAGCATCCTGCAAGTCCTTTACACATTTGTAGAGTATCTCTGGCACATAAGCGCCTCCAAACTCTCCATAGAAACCGTTCTTGTCAACTTGATAATTACTCATATATATTTTGTTTTTGTGTATAAACTATTCACTTCTCACTTCTTCACTAAAACTTTAAGAGGCCCGTCGCAAGAACGACAGGCCTCTCAAGTATCTCTCCTATGACAAACTTATAGGTACGCGGCTATCTTCTCACGATTGTCCGAATCTTGAGTTGCGCCACCACCAAAAGTTTGCAGTTTTTGTCATATTGAATTCACTTTTTATTACTTTCTGTCGGCAAAATTACACTTTTTCTTTCTTTCTGCCAAATTTTTCTCTCTTTTTTTTCAAAAAATGCGTATCTTTGTAGCGACATTTTGTAATTCTGTAGAATCACTTTCAATAAATGAAACCCATGTGGATGATGATATTCCTGCTGTTGCCCCTATTGGGCATTGCCTATATTGCCTGGCATGTCTGGTGCCTGTTGCCGTGTGCGTGGTGGTGGAAACTATTAGCCATCGCATTGCTGACAGGCTCGTTCCTAACCATGATGTTTGGTATGCGAGGCCTTTACGACAGCATGCCGCTCTCGGTTGGCACTGCACTTTATGAGATCGGTACGTCAAGTATCTTTGTCATGATGTATCTGGTGATACTCTTTCTGATACTCGACCTGGGACGATTAATTCGACTCATTCCGCGTACCTTATTATATAATAATTGGTGGACGGTCTTGGGTATTACCATTGTAATGATAGCTATCTTCGTCTACGGCAACCTGCACTATCAACATAAGTACCGTCAGGAGTTAACACTGACCACCAGCAAACACCTGACACGTCCCATGAAGCTGGTGATGATCAGTGACCTGCACATCGGCTATCATAATCCGCGCAAGGAACTACACCGCTGGATAGACATGATTAATGCCGAGAAGCCTGACCTCGTACTCATTGCCGGCGACATCATCGATATGAGCATGCGTCCACTGAAAGAGGAACGTATGGCTGAGGAGTTCCGCCGCCTGACGGCACCCGTCTATGCCTGTCTGGGCAACCACGAATACTACAGTGGCGAGCCCGATGCCCAGCAGTTCTATCACGATGCTGGCATTCATCTGCTGCGCGACAGTGCCGCCGCCGTTGGCGACCTGTGTATCATCGGTCGCGACGACCGTACCAATATGCACCGTAAGTCATTGGGAAGGATAGTGAAAGAGAATGAACTACTCATTTCTCATTCCTCATTTCTCATTTTATTAGACCACCAGCCCTATCATCTGGAACAGGCCGAACGTCATCATGTCGACTTCCAATTCAGCGGTCATACCCACCACGGACAGGTATGGCCCATATCATGGATTACGGAAAGCATCTATGAATGTGCCTTCGGCAGTTATCAGCGAGGCAACACCCGTTATTACATCAGCAGCGGACTGGGCATCTGGGGCGGTAAGTTCCGCATAGGCACCCGCTCTGAGTACATTGTGGCAGAGGTGAGGTGAAACCCACCCCCGGCCCCTCCCAAACGGGAGGGGAGACTATTAAACTCATAAACTATGGAAAAAAGATTGGAACTATTGCGCGAAGAACTCCGTCGCGAACATCTGGGCGCTTATATCTTTAATAGTAGTGACCCGCATAACAGCGAATATACGGCTGACCGTTGGAAAGGCCGTGAGTGGATCAGTGGTTTCAACGGCTCCGCAGGAACGGCTGTCGTCACCCTTAACAGTGCAGCCCTATGGACGGACTCGCGCTACTTCATTGCTGCTGAGCAACAGTTGGCAGGTACAGAATACCAGTTAATGAAACTGAAGATAGATGGTACACCGACCATTGCCGAGTGGTTAGGGCAGGAGTTAGCCAATGCCGACTGCAAGGAGGTTGGTATTGACGGGAATACACATACGGTAGCAGCTGTCAGTCAGCTGAAAGACGAGCTGCGGCAACAAGGAGGCCTGACTCTTCGCACCAACTTCGATGTATTGCAACGTATCTGGAAAGACCGCCCGCCAATTCCTTTGGATGCCATCATGCTACAGCCCACCAAACTGGCTGGTGAGACGACACAAGAGAAACTGGCCCGCATCCGTAAGGCTTTACGTGAGGTACATGCCGACGGTATGCTGATGAGTCAACTCGACGATATTGCCTGGACACTGAACCTGCGAGGCAGCGATGTGCACTGCTGTCCTGTCTTCATCAGCCATCTGCTGATTGGCAGTCAACAAGCAACACTGTTTGTCGACGAGCGCAAACTGACTATTGAAGTCAAAAACTATCTGGCAGAACAGAACATTGCGATAAAGCCTTACGAAGCTGCTGGAGACGCTCTACAAAAGTGGGGCGAGTGGAACATCCTCATTGATCCTGATGAGGTCAGCGAGACACTGGCACGTCAGGTCAAAGCCAACGAAATCATCCGCAAATCATCGCCCGTTGCCGCCATGAAAGCCGTGAAGAACGAGGCCGAACAACAGGGCATGCGCAATGCCATGCTAAAGGATGGTATTGCACTGGTAAAATGGCTCCACTGGTTGAAACTTGCTGTTGAAGCTGGTGGACAGACGGAAATCAGCGTCAGCGACAAGTTGGAACAACTGCGAAGCGAACAGCCCTTGTATCGCGGACTCTCGTTCGACACTATTGCTGGCTATGAGGAACACGGTGCCATCGTACACTATGAGGCAACACCTGAAACCGACAAGCCCTTAGAGCCTCGCGGTTTGCTGCTGGTTGACAGTGGTGCACAATACCAGGACGGCACAACAGACATCACGCGAACCATTGCCTTAGGTCCACTGACCGACGAACAGCGCGAGGTATATCCGTTGGTGCTGAAAGGACATATCGACCTGCAACTGCTACACTTCCCTGATGGTGCCAGTGGCACACAACTCGACGCCATTGCCCGCGCACCATTATGGCAAGCCGGTATC
>JAEEGK010007357.1_pt1 | contig 26259 bp, 24 predicted proteins | sample 8958771 | NCBI WGS metagenome assembly JAEEGK01 (sample SAMN16246547, study PRJNA631951) | gut metagenome | biome: gut microbiome; feature: rumen; material: SC-attached | host: Bos | place: Iran: Karaj | collected 2018-10 | reverse complement strand
GCAACCGTAACACCCGCTCGGGCGACTACAAGCTCTTCGGCGATATGCCCCGCCCCGGCCACGCAGACTACACCGCCAGCATCAAATGGCTCGACTTCAACGACCCGCGCGGCGGCGGCCACTTCTCCGGAAGGCTCACCCTGCCGATAGTGGCAGCCGGCGTTGTAGCCAAGAAAATGATTGGCTACAAGGTCAGTGCTGAGCTGGTCGAAGTGGGCGGAGTGTCCCGCGAAGACGCCCTCGCATCATACCGCGAAGAGGCCCTGCCTGACGGAGGCATAGAGGAAAAGGACACACCCGGAGCCTCTGAGATATGGAAGGACGTCCTGGACGAGGCCATCCGTGAGAAAGACTACGTGGGCGGAATCGTCGAATGCCGCGTCACCAATGTGCCGGCCGGCCTTGGCGAGCCGTTCTTCGACTCGGTGGAGTCCCTCATATCCCACGCCATATTCGCCATCCCTGGCGTCCGCGGCATCGAATTCGGCGACGGCTTCAGGGCAGCGGCGATGAAGGGCTCCGAGCACAACGACCCTTTCGACACGGCCGACAGCAGCGGGCTCAAGCTCCACATCAACGTCCACCCCTCCAAGAACGGAGCCGGCGGAGTGAACGGCGGCATAACCAACGGAAATCCCATTGTGTTCCGCACCGCCTTCAAGCCCACTTCGAGCATAGGCAAGGCCCAGGAGACATTCAATTTCGCGACCGGTGAGATATGCACCCTGCAGATCCCGGGGCGCCACGACGCGTGCATAGCCCTGCGCACCCCCGTCATCGTGGAAGCGATGACTGCGATAGTGCTTGCCGACCTGACAAGAATGCTTTAGTATGGACAAATCGATAGAGCAGTTCACTTCGGGAGAATACAAGGAAGGATTCGTGACGAAGGTCGAGCAGGAATTCGTCCCGAAGGGGCTCAGCGAGGACATAATCCGCACCATTTCGGCCCTCAAGGGAGAGCCGCAGTGGCTCCTTGACTTCCGCCTCGACGCCTTCAGGCGCTGGCTGGCCATGACCCCTCCCACCTGGGGCCATCTGGATATGCCGTCGATTGATTTTCAGGACATTATCTACTACGCCGCCCCCAAAAAGAACGCCGACAGGCCAAAGGAGATAGACCCCGAACTGGAGAAGACATTCGAGAAGCTGGGCATTCCCCTTCGCGAGCGCAAGGCTCTCGCCGTAGTGGTGGCGGTGGACGCCGTTTTCGACTCAGTCTCGGTGGCGACGACCTTCCGCAAGACCCTCGCAGAGAAAGGCATCATATTCTGCTCCTTCTCCGAAGCCGTCAAGGAGCATCCGGACCTGGTCAGGAAATACCTCGCCAGCGTGGTACCCGTCTCGGACAATTTCTTCGCCGCCCTCAACTCAGCGGTATTCAGCGACGGAAGCTTCTGCTATATCCCGAAAGGTGTGAAGTGCCCGATGGACCTTTCCAGCTACTTCAGGATCAACGCTGCCGGCACCGGACAGTTCGAAAGGACCTTGATCGTGGCCGATGAGGGTTCCTCGCTGAGCTATATGGAAGGCTGCACGGCGCCGATGCGTGACGAGAACCAGCTGCACGCGGCTGTAGTCGAGATAGTGGTGGAAAAGGACGCCGACGTGAAGTATTCCACTGTCCAGAACTGGTACCCGGGTGATGCCCAGGGACGTGGCGGCATCCTCAACCTCGTGACCAAGAGAGGAATATGCAAGGGCAGCGGGGCGCACTTGAGCTGGACCCAGGTGGAGACCGGCTCCGCTATAACCTGGAAATATCCATCCACCATCCTCAAGGGAGATTATTCCTCTTCGGAGTTCTATTCGGTGGCAGTCACGAACAACCGCCAGCAGGCGGACACGGGCACCAAGATGATCCACATCGGACGAGGCACCAAGAGCCGCATCGTCAGCAAGGGTATCTCCGCCGGATACAGCCAGAACAGTTACCGCGGACTGGTACGTATGAACCAGGGAGCGGTTTCCGCACGTAATTATTCGCAGTGCGACAGCCTCCTGATCGGGTCCAACTGCGGAGCACACACTTTCCCGGACATCCGGAGCTACAACCCGACCGCCATCGTGGAACACGAAGCTACAACCTCCAAGATCAGCGAGGATCAGCTGTTCTACTGCAACCAGAGGGGCCTCAGCCCGGAAGATGCAGTCGGGCTGATTGTCAACGGCTACGCCCACGAAGTCCTGTCACGGCTGCCGATGGAGTTTGCGGTCGAGGCCACGAAGCTTCTGCAGGTAAGTCTCGAAGGATCGGTCGGTTAATATTGAATTGAAATGAGCTTTTTCGATATAGGAAACATAGCTTTCACGATAGGAGGAACCGGAGTCAGCTGGCTGGAACTGGTAAGCGTCGTCGCTGGCCTCACCTGCGTGGTGATGGCCGGACGGAACAACAAATACAACTTCTGGGTCGGCTACATCTACAACATCCTGCTGTTCATCCTGTTCTGGAACAAGCACCTTTATTCCGCCTGCCTGCTGCAGCCGATCGCCTTTGCCATAAACGCTTTCGGGCACTGGCGCTGGACGCATCCGAAGGCCGGGGAAGAAAGCGCGAAGGATGCTTCCGCCCTGAAGGTCTCGAAACTTTCCATGAGAGGATGGTGCCTTGCCCTGACGATTGTGACGGTGGCCGGAGCAATTTGGGGATATGTTCTCAGCCAGCTCGGAACCACTTGGTGGACAAGCACTTTCAGTCCGGACCCAACCCCTTGGCTCGACTCGTTCGTTCTGATGCTTACCCTCCTGGCCCAGTTCCTGTCTGCCCAGAAGAAGTGGGATTGCTGGATCGTATGGTTGATAGTGAATGCTGCCAACATCACCCTCTACCTCAGCGCAGGACTCGTATTCATGCCGATTGTCAGCGCCCTGTACCTGGCAAACGGCATCTGGTCCCTTTGGACTTGGTTCAAGCTATACAGAGAAGGAAAATAACAATACCATGTCAGATATAATCTTAAAGATAAGCGGACTTCACGCCAAAGTGGCGGACAAGGAGATACTCAAGGGTATCGACCTGGAAATCAGGCGCGGAGAGATCCACGCGGTGATGGGGCCGAACGGTGCCGGCAAAAGCACCCTGTCGTCCGTCCTCACCGGAAAGCCGGACTACGAAGTCACCGAGGGATCGATAGAGTTCCTGGGTCAGGACCTGCTGGCCATGAAGCCGGAGGAAAGGGCCTGGGCCGGGATGTTCATGTCATTCCAGTACCCTATCGAGATTCCTGGAGTCTCGATTACCAACTTCATGAAGACAGCCATCAACTCCCGTCTCAAGGCCGAAGGCAAGGAGCCGATGAAGGCAGGTGACTTCCTGAAGCTCATGAAGGAAAAGATGGCCCTGGTACAGATGAAGCCGGAATTCGCGAAGCGTGAAGTCAACGTGGGATTCTCCGGAGGCGAGAAGAAGCGCAACGAGATATTCCAGATGGCCATGCTGAATCCGACGCTTGCCATCCTGGACGAGACCGACAGCGGCCTGGACGTAGATGCCCTCAAGATAGTGGCCGACGGAGTCAACGCCCTGCACACTCCGGACAAGGCCGCTATCGTGATCACCCACTACCAGAAGCTTCTGGAATATGTCCGCCCGGATTCCGTCCACGTACTCAAGGCGGGAAAGATTGTCGCCACCGGAGGCAACGAGTTAATCGACAGGATAGAGCGTTATGGCTTCGAACAGTTCTGAGATCGACCACGGCAATTATGTGCCGGTTCCTGTCACCGAAGGAATACACGTTCCTGACGGAGGCAGCTACAGGAAGGTATTCCTGAACGAACTGCCTGAGAAGGGGTTCGTGGTCGGGAAAGATGCCTCCCTGGACATCACCGTGGTCATGCTCCCCGGCCATTCGGCAGAGTTGCCGCTCACGGTTGACCTGATGGGAGAAGGCGCCGAAGTGCGCCTCGCCGGCATCTGCCTCTGCAAGGACGACGACCAGGTGACCATAGACATCACTATGAACCACCGGTCCGGTCACTGCAAATCCCAACAGATATTCAATACCCTCGCAGCAGGGGCATCCAGGAGCGCTTTCTTCGGCAAGATCGTAGTAGCGCCGGATGCCCAGAAGACAGAAGCCTACCAGGAGAACCACAACATAGTCCTCTCGGACGAAGCTTCGGTGAATACCAAGCCACGGCTGGAAATATATGCCGACGACGTGAAATGCTCCCACGGTGCAACGGTCGGCAAACTCAATGAAGACGAGCAGTTCTACATGAGGTCCCGCGGCATCCCCGAAGAGGAAGCCAAGGTACTCCAGATGATATCCTTCGTGGCTCCTATTCTGACCCACGTCGGCGACGAAGACCTGGATGCCGCAGTCGAAGCAGCGATCCGGGAACTGGCCTGAAGCAAGCTTTACTTTATCTCATAGACAGCGATCCTGCACTTGTAGGATGCGCCTTCGGCCGGCTTGATCTCTACTTCCGGCGCCCTGCGGCAGAAACGTACGCTCAGCATCTCCTTTCCGGCCTTCTTGTGTGAGATCGGATATTTGCGGAAACCGTCAATGGTCACCTCGCAATCTCCCACACCTTCCACTACGACCGTCATTGCTCCGAGTTCAAGCTTCGGGCCCTTAAAGCCGCCGCTCTTGCGGATGGTCTCGGTAACGACCGGACTCATTCCCTTCGATGGCTTCCAGCAGAAATCGCTCAGGAGTACAGTCGCCCCGTTGCGGACAGCTTCCATCTCGTGAGGGGTCGGGAATATCGAAGACTGGTTCTCATGCCCGGTGGCCTTGAGGACTTCGCAGACATTCTTCGTGGTCATCCCGTACCACATGCTGGAAACTCCAGTATAACCCCCTATACCCTCCAGCCTGTCAAGTATTTCCTTAGGTTCGATAGTATCTCTTCCCTTCGGTTTGTCCATGCTGAAGAATATCAGGCAGTCGGATATCTTCCTCAGCTTCCTGGCTACCTCATAGTCGGAAGTGAAGCCGTAAAACTCGTCTCCGAGTATTCGCTTGGCCACCTCGTATCCTTCGTAGATGTCGCAGTGGAGGATCGGCTTGATTCCGCACTTCTTGCACTCCAGGAGCATTTCCTCGAACGTTGGAATCTGTTCGCGGTATTCCTCCTCTGAGCTTTGAAGCCTGTACTTGTCCCTCAGGGTCTTGAAATCCGTATCGCTGACCCGGACCTTCCCTTCGATCGGCTTCTGTCCGTCTTTCAGGCGCATCGTGCGGTTGATGGTGCCGTCGTGCATACACACCAGGACGCTGTCCTTGGTCCACCTGACGTCACATTCTATGGATGGATAGCCGAACCTGACCGCCATACGGACCCCGGAAAGGCTGTTCTCGGGAACCAGGAACGATTCCCTGCTGATGGTCTGGCTGTCTTCGGAAAGCCAGCAGCCCCTGTGGGCGAATACTGTAGGATAGTCGGAAAAACGTGTGGTGGCGCAGGAGCAGGCTGCAAGGGCCGCCACGATGAATACTGTCAATCTCTTGATCATAACTGGGATGTTTGTAATACAAATATAACATTTATTCTCGTCTGTTCGGGCGGCCTGGTACGGAAATAATTGAATACTAACTGGTTGATATATCAGATGGTGCCGACTTCAGTACCATCTGATATCTTATCTTATTGACCATAAATACTTTCCATACCAGGCAAAATACCTATATTTGCAAAGAAACTGATTTCCGGATGATTCTGAACACAAACGTCAAGTTGAACCTTGGGCTGAACGTCCTGCGGAAGCGTCCTGATGGCTACCACGACATCGAGACGCTGTTCGTGCCCTATCTGGAAATGGGCGACATCCTGGAAGTAATCACCGGGGATGATTACAGTCGTACCTCCGCCGCTTTGTTCGGAAAGTACGGAGACTCCGTGGTGCAAGGAATATCCGGGGACGGGAAGCTGATGGTCACCATAGCTTCCGAAGAGGCAATCGGCTGGGATCCTATGGAAGATCTTTGCGCCAAGGCATATCAGGCCTTGGCTAAAGACTTCGACCTGCCTCCGGTCAAGATATTCCTGGAAAAGAAAGTTCCGGTCGGGGCCGGGCTGGGAGGCGGTTCGGCCGATGCCGCATTCACATTGAGGGCTTTGAACGAAGTCTGCGGACTGGGGCTTTCAAAGGAAATGCTCGCCGCCTATGCATCATCCCTCGGGAGCGACTGTGCTTTCTTCATCTGGAACCGTCCGATGTTCGGCTCCGGACGCGGAGAAGTGCTGGAGCCTTTCGACATCGACCTTTCCGGACATGACATCCAGGTGCTGGTCCCGGGCGGGATATCGGTGTCCACGAAGGAAGCTTACGGGGGCATAATTCCGAAGGAACCGTCAGCGGGAATGGATTTGAAAGATCTCCTCCAGCGACCGGTCGAAGAATGGAAAGACTTGGTTGTAAACGACTTCGAAGAAACCGTATTCAAGAAGCATCCGGAATTGGCGGCCATCAAGCAGTCGCTGTATGACTCCGGAGCCGTCTATGCTTCGATGTCCGGATCTGGTTCCGCGATGTTCGCTTTGTACAGGAAATGATCAGCCGTGGCGCTCGGAGAATTCGCAGCCGCAATAGGTCTGGTTGTATATCCCGCAAGACTGTATAAGTTGGTTCCGGCGTTCCTGGAGGCCTCCTTTCCGCCAGTTCTGGTTCCACCATTTCACCTTCCCTTTTCCGCCTCCTACGGATGAGCAGGCATACTTGCCGGCTATGTCCACCTGGGCAAGGTCTTTCCATCGGGAAGAAGCCAACGTCGTGGTCAGGATGGTATATCCGTTTTCTTCGGCATATGCTGCCGCCCGAACCAGCCGGAAGCGGAAGCATTCCAGGCAGCGCGGTCCCCTTTCCGGGATTCCTGCCAGTCCGGCAGGGTCGGTGCCAAGGTTGCCGCAGAGGGTCTCCAGCCAGGCAGAATGATTGTATTCATCATCAATGACTTCCAGTCCGAAGGACTTGCAATAGCGCTCCAGCTCACTCCGGCGGAGCTCATATTCCTCGATAGGAACGATGTTGGAATTGCTGAAGAATACGGCCGGCCTGAGACCCTGGCTGACCATCCATTCGATAATGGCCGTGGAGCATGGGGCGCAGCAGCAATGCAGCAGGATGCGCTCCCCCCTCAGGTCGCAACCCTCCGGCAGCTGCGGAGTGAAAGTACAGTTTTCAAACGGAATCACACGGCAAGTTAAGGACATTGTAGGAGAAAAGCAAGCTTGCCTGCCGTCGGTAGTAGGTTGCCAAAAAGGATAAAAAAGGCAGCGGGATTCCCGCTGCCGATCTCTTCTTAGAATTGTAACTAAAGTTGCTCATTAATCCTGTTTGGTGCATCTTAGTTTATGATTCTTGATTATCATTAATCGTCGATATAGGTTTTCTTTCTGGGAATAATTCATAATCACCCTCCAACCATATACAAGGTGCCCCATTATAATGATCACGTATTCTATCAATTATGTGATTAAGATCCCATACTGCAGCCCTTTCCAGGTTTTTACATTCTTCCCTTGTTGATGGAGTAATTGAGCCTGTATTAGGATTATAGATTTCGAATTCTACCTTACCATAACTATGATGAATAAACTTATTAGGCATAACATGAAACTCTTCTCTAATAGGTAATCTCCCTACTTTGAGCCAGTAACCGCGTGTAATAATATAACTAAAAACGGATGCGACAAAGAGTACGGGTTTATCCTTTAAAACAGTTAAATCGGTTATATGATTGATACTTTTGAAATCGAAGAAAACGCATTCTAATGTGTACATAATCTGAGCATATACATAATACTGTCCTTCTATATCAATTTCAAGAATCGATCCTGGTGTTTCTTTTTGTCTCTTTATAATAGGTGTATCCATGAGTATGATTTTTGGCTTTTAAATCTATTCTCCAAATTCCGAAACCCTAGCTTTCTCATAAATGGATGCTTTTGGGTTATTCCTAGCGGACTCCTCAAATAATCTACTGTTTTGTAAGAAGACAATAGAATAAAAGTAATTATGAGTGATTGACCTGAATGATTAGACATAACCTTCCCTTCCATATCACACAGATATACATAATCACAATCATAAGGGAGTTCAGAAGATAATACTCTTAAGCCTTTTCCAACACATTCTTTGCTGTTGATTCGGTATACAAAAGTCGGGCATTCAGAATTCTGAATGCGTCGGATAATTCTCTTCTTTTTAATGCCTATCCGAACAGAATCCTGCGAATAATCAATTATGAAATAATCCTTCTTATTCAAATAAATAATATTATCTGACTGATTCAGAAGAATACTCTGTTTACTATCTAGATTTGACAGTATAATAGCCAGAGTTACTGCGAATACCTTGTACATTACCATATGAGGGTATTTTATTCTGTAAACTTGATAAGCTCATTACTTCCGGTTTTGCATGCCATCCATTCTTTGTGTATACATATACATTTCCAGAATGGTCTGCCCCATAATAGACCGCACCATGTTGAGAAACATTATTTTTATCTGCGAATCTAAGAACTGTTTTTCCGAATTGTGCTTCTGAGGGTTGAACATTTTCATAGTGAACGGTTAACTTGGCATCAAATTCTGTTGGAGAATCGATACCAACACCAGTATTTATTCCTAACCCTGAAGTGCCAGCAATGGCCGCTCCCCAACAATTATAATCTTTCTCAAATGGTTCAACCAAACCTGTTAAATGGCATCTGTAGTAGGCATACTGGAAGATTGTATGGATTGAGTATAAACATTATTAAGTTTTAAAAATGATCGTTCCAAAAGTGGGCCATTAGTCACATCATAACCATGAGATTGTAACATTTCAATGGAGACTGATTCGCTAACGCTTAAAAACATGGCCAGCGACTTATAGTCGTCTCCTGTTTCTGCAGTGAGATTCCCTTCCTTATCAGGAATCCATCGCCCATCAATATCCATACAGTTTGTTGGATTATTGACACAAAAAACGAATGGACTATATCGAGCATATTCTGAAGCCATCGGGTCGATGGTAGTCCAGCCTGCGATGAACGGGTCGTACTGCCGTGCGCCGAAGTCCACTTTGCCGAGGTCGAGGCTTCCAAAGGACTGCTCCTCCTTGCCGCCGAGACGGTAACGGTTGCTTTCCAGGACAGCGTTGCCCACGCCCAGCCTCGTGCCGTAAGGAAGGTAATCGTTCCTCTCGACAACCAGAGGCGAAGCCAGGGACGAACTGATGTCAACCACCGACCTGACGTTTCCCAGGTGATCCTTCACGAACCAGAGGTCCGTCAGAGTGTAGGTCGAGCCAGACTTCGTGAAGCCGATCCTTCCCTCGTCCCATGCCGCGCTCTCCAGGCTCTCTCTGCCGTTACCACTTGCAGGAACCGAGTACACCATCGAACCGACGTACCTCTTCCCGGATCCGTCCGATTTTAGAGCCGATACCTTCGTCCCGTCGGACTTAGGGCCATTCTTGATAGCAAAGTTAAGCATTTCAATGAATAATGATTATTTTTGTTTCCATGAGACTTTCAAGATATATCACCTTCGCTGCGGCGTTGATGCTGCTGGCCGGAACCACGGCATATTCACAAACGAAAAAAGGCCATCAAGACTATTCCTTCGACAGGGAGACGGGGCTGGTCAGGACCGAGACAGGTCAGATGCAGTGCCCGGAATTCGCAAGGCTCCTAAGGGAAGACATCTCGCGCGCCGGCTGCAACACCAACAGCTTCGAGTTCAAGGATATCCACGACACCCCTGCCCCGAAAGGGTTCAAGCCTTTCTACATCAGCCACTACGGGAGACACGGATCGAGGTCGAACTGGGGCGCAAACAACTACAAGCGCCTTGCAGACTCCCTCCAGAGAGCGAAGGATGCAGGGCTCCTGACAGCCAGCGGGGATTCCCTCCTGTCAGAAGCGCTTCAGGTCTATACTCTCCATGATGGCATGGACGGACGCCTTACCCCGAGAGGGTGTTATGAGCATAAGATGCTGGCCAGAAGGCTCTATAACCGTTATCCGAAAGTCTTCAAGCAGAAGGGATATGAAGTAAGGGCGCGCTCGAGCACCGTACAGCGCTGCATCGTCAGTATGACCGCGTTCACCAACGAGCTCACAGCCATAGATCCGAAGATGAACATAACCTGGGACACCGGAGAGACTTTCATGAAATATATCAGCAACGGTGCCAGCGACCGAGGCTGGAAAAAAGTCCGCCATCTGGCAGATTCAGTCCTGAACAGCTACCACGTAGATTCCAGTTACGTGATGCGCACATTGTTCACTGATTCCACCGCCGCCCGCAAGTTCGTTCCGAACATCGAGAGATTCGAACACGACATTTTCAGGGTCGGTGCAGTCGCGGATGCGTTCGAACTGGAGCACACCGCTTTCCGTTTCCTGCCGTTCGACGCCTTGTATAAATGGTTCGAGCATGAGAACATTATCCTCTTCCTTGCCAACTGTAACTATGCGGAACTTGTGGAAGATCGGATGAGACTTACAGAACCTCTTGTGAATGATTTGGTTACAAAAGCAGACGAGGCTATCGCCGGGAATGGCGTCGCCGCAGACCTCAGGTTCGGTCACGACTATCCTTTCGAGGCGATGGTGACCTATCTTGGATACGAGGGGATAGGTGACCGCTTGACTCTGGACGAGGCCAGGAGCAAATGGTTCGGCGCCTGGATGATACCGTTCGCCGGGAATATGGAAATGGTATTCTACCGCAACAAGGCCGGCAAGGTACTCGTCAAATTCCTCCTCAACGAGCAGGAGACCCTCCTCCGCGGACTTCCGAGCGTCGAAGGACCGTATTACGACTGGGAAACCGTGAAGGCCAACCTTAAAGGGTATCTCAGATAACTTCCACGAAGTCAAAGGATAAGAAACCAGCTTTGTCAATAAAAACATCCGGTGTCGCAGACCGGATGTTTCATTTTAAATAATTCTTCGTCTATTAATATGGATTGGGACGGTATTTGCTGAATGACTGATATTTTTTACTGAAAATTGTTGGAAATCCAAAAAACTACCCTATATTTGCAGTGTATTATTAAACTAATACACAAAAACAAACTGATTGAAACGTATGCTGATTGAACTGAAAGATGTCAACAAGACATACCAGGGCGCACAGCCGCTGCACGTTCTCAAGGGGATCAACCTCGGCATCGAAAGAGGAGAGTTCGTGTCTATAATGGGTGCTTCCGGCTCCGGTAAGTCCACCCTGCTCAACATACTGGGAATCCTGGACAACTATGATTCAGGAGAATACCGGATCGACGGGAAGCTGATCTGGGACCTCAGCGAGACGAAGGCTGCAGAGTACCGTAACAAGATGATAGGCTTCATCTTCCAGTCATATAACCTGATCGGATTCAAGACCGCGGTCGAGAACGTGGAGCTGCCGTTATTCTATCAGGGAGTATCCCGCCACCAGCGCCATGAAATGGCGATGGAATATCTCGACAAACTGGGACTCGCACAATGGGCTGGACACTACCCGAACGAGATGTCCGGAGGCCAGAAGCAGAGGGTAGCCATCGCAAGGGCATTGATTACCAAGCCCGACATCATCCTGGCCGACGAGCCGACCGGAGCCCTCGACTCCAAGACTTCCGTGGAAATCATGGAGCTTCTCAAGGAACTCAACGAGAATGACAAGATGACGATAATCGTCGTGACGCATGAAAGCGGGGTCGCCAACTATACCAACAGGATCATCCACATCAAGGACGGCGTGATCGGGCAGATAGAAGAGAACAGCCGGCACGACTCCACAACCTTCGGGTCGGAAAGCGGAATGCTCAAATAAGACATCATGCACAATCTGTTTTCAGAAATCTGGAGTTCACTCAAGCAGAACAAGCTGAGGACCGCCCTCACCGGTTTCGCGGTGAGCTGGGGAATATTCATCATTGTGGTCCTGCTGGGTTCCGGAAACGGCTTGATGAACGCACTTATGAGCAACGCCGGCGACGAGATCCGCCAGATAATGAGGGTATATCCCGGCAGTACCAGCAAGCCTTACAAGGGGATGAAGGAAAACACAAGGATCAGGTTCTCAGACAGGGACATGAGCTTTACGGAACAGTTCAGCGACCTGATCGACGGTGTGTACGGAACCGTGTCCTTCAGCGACACACTGTCCCTCGGCAGGGAAACGATTTCCTCGTACATAATGGGTGTGTCTCCCGAATACATAAAGTCCTCGAACTGGGTCAAACTCATAGCCGGCAGGTTCATCAACAAGCTGGACATGGATGAGTGCCGCAGGTCTATCGTGATCGACAATAACGCCGCCACGCAGCTCCTCGGGGACGACGAAAGCTACACAAAGATCATCGGAAGGGATATTATCGTAGGACTCAACCAATTCAAGGTCGTGGGAATATACGAGGCCGACGAAGGCAGCTGGGGACACGATTCCTTCGCCCCATATTCGACAGTCAGGAAGATGAGGGTGGAAGGGACCTGGATGAACAACATAGACTTCAAGTTCCACGGACTGGAGACGAAGCAGCAGAACGAGGACTTCGAAAAGGCTTACAAGCGTGCGATGAGCACCTTCCACAATGCAGATCCGGAAGACACCAGGACTACCTATATCTGGAACATGTACATGGACAACAAGGAGATGAACAAGGCCATGAGTATCATCCGTACGGCCTTGTGGATCCTTGGAATCCTGACCCTCCTGAGCGGAATCGTGGGCGTGTCCAACATCATGCTCATCACCGTCAAGGAAAGGACACATGAATTCGGCATCCGCAAGGCCCTGGGCGCCAAACCGTCGTCTATCCTCAAGCTCATCGTGGTCGAGAGCATCGTCATCACGGCCTTCTTCGGCTACCTCGGGATGATATTCGGCATGGCGGCAGACAAGTTCCTGGACAGCACGATCGGTGCCCATCCGATGGACATCGGTGTCACGCAGCTTTATATATTCAAGAATATCGGAGTCGGACTGGACGTAGCGATGGAAGCGACCCTGCTTCTGATAGTCGCTGGTACGATCGCCGGAATCATTCCGGCCTGGAAGGGCGCCAGAGTCCGCCCTATAGAAGCATTGAGGGAGGGTAAGTAGCCATGAGATTCGACATCGACAGACTGAAGGAAATCATCGACACCCTCGCCCGCAACCGCAGCAGGACCCTGCTCACCGGTTTCGGAATATTCTGGGGCATATTCATGCTCCTCCTGATGCTTGGTGCAGGAAACGGGCTCAAGACCATCCTCAACAAGAATTTCGAAGGGTTCACCTCCAACGCGGTGATAGTGGGAGCCATGCCTACCTCGAAGCCTTACGGCGGATTCAAGAGGGACCGGCAGTGGGAAATGAACGTCAGCGACATTGCGGCAATCAAATCCCTCGTGCAGGAAGCCGCCATCGTAACTCCGATGTACAGTGACTGGGGAAGCGAAGTATCTCATGGCGGCCGATCCTACGCCGCAAATCTCAAAGGCCTGGATTATGAATATTCCGGCGTTGAAGCTCCTGAGATGCTTTATGGAAGATGGCTTAATGAAGTAGACTGCCAGCAGGAGAGGAAAGTTTGCGTACTCGGCAAGAGGGTGTGGGAGAATATATTCCCAGAAGGAGATGACCCTTGCGGGAAATACTTGAAGGTCAGGGATATGCAGTATCAGATCATTGGCGTTGATGCCCGGAGTTCAAACATCAGCATCAATGGACGTTCAACTGAATCCGTGGTGATTCCTGCTCCTCTGATGGACAAACTGCTCCAGAAAGGAGGAAAGTTCGATATCATGTGTTTCACCGTAAAGGAGGGAGCCGACTCCAAGGTTATGCAGGACAAGGTCAAGAGCCTCCTTGCCAGGAGACATACCATAGACCCGACCGACAAGCACGCCATCATGGTACTTGACACCAAGAAGATATTCTCAATCGTGGACAATCTCTTCAAGGGTGTGAATATCCTCGTGCTGCTCGTCGGACTCGGAACGTTGCTGGCCGGTGCCATCGGTGTCTCGAACATCATGATGGTCACCGTAAAGGAAAGAACCACGGAGATCGGTATCCGGAGGGCCATCGGAGCAACTCCGAACATGATACTGTCGCAGATCATCACCGAGAGCGTCGGACTGACAGTGATTGCCGGAATGCTGGGGATAATGGTGTCCGTTGGATTGCTGGCCCTGGTCGGAAAGATCATTTCGGCCAATCCTGAGATCGGGCCGGTATCCTTCCAGATAGGGTTCTGGACCGCCCTGGGCGTGCTTTCCCTGCTCGCCGTGCTGGGAATCCTGGCAGGTCTTGCGCCGGCGCTCAGAGCCATGAACATAAAGCCGGTAGATGCAATGAGAGAAGAATAAATGATAATGTAGAACGATATGAAAAAGAATTTGAAGTACATCCTCCTGGCGCTGGTCGCCCTGGTCTTCATCGGGACATTCGTCGCCCTGTGGAAGAATTCCAGACCGAAGGAAATCAAGTACGAACAGTTGGAAGCTAAAGTGATGGACATCCGCAAGACTTCCGTGATGACAGGCAAGATCATCCCTCGCAACGAGGTCAATATCAAGCCTCAGATCAGCGGCATCATCTCCGAACTCTACAAGGAGGCAGGACAGATGGTCACCGAGGGCGAGGTCATCGCAAAGGTCAAGGTGATTCCGGAAATGAGTTCACTGAGCTCCGCCCAGAGCCGGGTCCGCCTCGCTGACATCAACCTGAAGCAGGCACAGACCAATTACGACCGCGAGAAGGCTCTCTATGACAAGCAGGTCGTGAGCGCCGAAGAGTTCGAGCAGGTCCGCCAGGCCCTCCAGCAGGCCAAGGAAGAGAAGAACGCCGCCGTGGAGACCCTGGAGGTCGTGAGGGATGGAGTTTCGCGCAGCAACGCCAAGTCCAGCTCGACCCTGGTCCGCTCCACGATAACCGGCCTCATCCTCGATATTCCGGTCAAGGTCGGTAACTCGGTCATCCTGAGCAATACGTTCAATGACGGTACCACCATTGCCACGGTAGCCAACATGAACGACTTGATCTTCGACGGATTCATCGACGAGACCGAGGTAGGAAGGGTCAAGGAAGGTTTCCCTATGACCATAACCGTAGGTGCGATCGACGATCTCAAGTTCGACGCAGTGATGGAGTTCATTTCTCCGAAGGCCCAGGAAAAGAACGGGACCAACGAGTTCGAGATCAAGGCGGCAGTCATAGTCCCGGATTCGGTAACCGTCCGTTCCGGCTACAGCGCCAACGCGGAAATCCAGCTGGAAGGGGTTGAGAACGTCATCTCCATCCCTGAGAGCGCCCTTGAGTTCCAGGGAGATTCGACCTATGTCTATCTCGCAAAGGGAGACAAGAAATATGAGAAGACCCTCGTCACCACCGGACTCTCCGACGGAATCAACATCGAAATCAAGTCCGGCCTGAAGGAAGGTGACAAGGTTCGCGGCAACCAGATAATCGAGAAGAAATAGCCATGAAAAAGATACTCTTATCCATAGCCTTGCTGCTTCCGCTATCAGCCTGGGCTCAGGACCATGGCCCATGGACCTTGCGGGAGTGCATCGACTACGCCCTGGTGCACAACATATCCCTGCAGCAGCAGGACCTCCAGGTCAGGCAGCAGGAAATCCAACTGGACATGGCCAAGGGCAGCAAGCTGCCTGACGTGAGCGCCAGCGCCAGCGAGAACTTCTCGTTCGGGCGTGGACTTACCGCCGACAATACATATTCCAATGCGAACACCACTTCGACAGGCCTGAGCCTCGGCACTTCGGTACCGATCTACCAGGGACTCCGGCTCACCAACAACATCAAGGAGAACGAGCTGAATCTCAAGGCCGTGACTGCCGACCTGGAGAAAGCCAGGGAAGACATGAGCGTGGCAGTGGCACAGGCGTATGTCCAGATCCTCTACAACATGGAACTGAGGGATGTGGCCTTGAACCAGGTTGTCATCGATTCCCTCCAGGTGGAAAGGCTCAAGATACTGCTCGATAACGGAAAGGCTTCCCCTGCCGAGCTTGCCCAGCAGAAAGCCACCCTCGGCCAGAGCCGCCTTTCGGCCACCGAAGCGTCAAACAACCTGAACCTTTCGCTGCTGGAGCTCAGCCAGCTGCTGGAACTCCCGAACCCGGAAGGGTTCTCTATAGTGGTCCCGGAGGTGCCGCTTGACGGCCTGCTTCTGGGCAATCCTGAAGACATCTACGCTGACGCCATCGCAAGCAAACCTTCCATCAAGGCCGAGCAGTTCCGTCTCGACGCTACCGAATATTCCATAAAGAGCGCGAAGGGAGCCTTCCTTCCATCGATTTCAGCAAGCGGCGGCTTAGGCACCAACTTCTATACCCAGAGCAGCCTTCCTTCCGCTTCGTTCTATGACCAGGTCAAGCATAATTTCAGCCAGTATCTCGGATTGTCACTCAGCGTTCCGATATTCACCGGCTATCAGACACGGAACCAGGTCAGGGCTGCGGAACTCAGCCGGACCAACCAGATGCTGCAGCTTGAGAATACCAAGAAATCCCTCTACAAGGAGATCCAGCAGGCATATTACAATGCAGTTGCGGCCAGGGAGAGGTATCATTCCAGCATCGGAGCGGAAGACAGCGCCAAGGAATCATTCGAACTTGTAAAGGCCAAATACGAGAACCAGAAGGCGAACATCACCGAATTCAACGAGGCCCGGAACAACTGGTTCACCGCTGAATCAAACCTCGCCAGAGCCCGTTACGAATATCTCTATTCCGTAAAGCTCCTTGACTTCTACCGTGGCAGGAGTCTTGAATTCTGACGGAAGAATCATTATATTTGTCTTCTGACAAAAGAAGACGGATATGAAAAAATGCTTTGCACTGCTGACGGTCCTGCTCTGCTGCGTTCCGGTTTGGAGCCAGGACGATGAATATGCGCTCGATGAATGTACCAGCATAGTCGTGGGAAGGCTGGCTTCGACCGACGGATCTGTCATCACATCACACACCTGCGACGGAGTATCGCGTACCTGGATCGACGTGGTCCCGGCTGCAAAGCATTCCAGGAGCGAGAAGTTCCAGGTCCTGAAGAACACCCGCAAAACCTCGTTCAGGGGTGATACAACCGGTGTACGCTTCGCCGGCGAGATCCCTATGCCGAGGAAGACCCTGCAGTACCTCAATACCGCATATCCTTGCCTCAACGAGAAGCAAGTCGCGATGGGAGAGACTACCTTCACCGGTCCTGACACCCTCCGTAACAGGAACAGTATGTTCTATATCGAGGAACTCGCCAGACTTGCGCTGATGCAGTGCGACAACGCCCGTGACGCCATCAAGGTTATGGGTGCCCTTGCAGAGAAGTACGGCTATGCCGACGGTGGCGAATGTCTCACTGTCATTGACAAGAAAGAGGCCTGGTTCTTCGAAATCCTCGGCAACGGAAAGGACAAGGTCGGGGCAGTCTGGGCCGCCCAGAGGGTTCCTGACGACGAAGTCGCAGTTTCGGCCAACATCGCCAGGATCGGAAAGCTGGATCTCAAGAACAAGGATTACTTCATGGCCTCATCCAACGTGGAGGAGGTTGCAAAGGAATATGGGCTTTGGGACGGCGAAGGTGATTTCATATTCTATAAAGCCTACCACGGATCCTACGGCAGCGGCAAGAATTTCAAGGAGAGGGAATATTTCGTACTCAATGCCCTCGCCCCGTCCCTCGGACTGACTTTGGATATGGACGAGTTGCCGTTCTCGGTCAAGCCGGAAGGGAAGGTGGATGTCAGGAAGGTCATGGAACTCCTGCGCGGCACCTATGAAGGCACCGAACTGGATATGTGCAAGAACGTCCTGATGACCACTCCCGGGAAGAACGGCAAGCCGGATGTGACCAAGGTAAGCCCTATCGCCAATCCGTGGCTCACCACAGACACACGCAACACTCTCAACACCATAGCTCCTGGAACAGTCGAATTCACCCGTACGCTGGCCGTTGCCTGGTGCTCCCATTCGACGGTGATCCAGTGCAGGGACTGGCTCCCTGATGCAGTGGGAGGAGTCTGCTGGTATGCACTCGACAACCCTGGCGAGAGCCCTCGCTTCCCTATATTCTCAGGGAATACCGAGGTTCCGGCCGCCTTCGACACCTGCGGTCACCGCTACTACAAGAGGGATTGCGCCCTGTGGACTTTCCGCAGGCCGAACCGTCTGGCCACAGTTGCCTGGCAGAAGAACAAGAAGAGGGTGAACGATGACATCCTGGCCATCGAAAAGCTTGGATTCGAAGGACTTCCGGAAGTGGAAGCAAACCCGACCACGGAAAACCTCAACGCCTACACCGAGAAGATCTACAACGCTGCGGCCAAGAAGTGGGAAGAACTTGAAGACTATCTCTGGCAGAAGCACGGAAGAGGCTTCTAGCCAAGGGAGTCCAGTGCAGGCTGCAGAATCTCCCCTATCTTTTCAGTTTCGATAAGGAACCCATCGTGCCCGTACGGGGTATCGATGAGATGGTACTTGGCACCAGGGACCATCTCCGACCACGGTTTCATATCCTCCGGAGGGAAAAGCTCGTCGGAGGACATGCAGATGAAGGTGCAATCCGCCTTGATCTCTCCGAGGACCTTCTCCACGCCTCCCCTGCCCCTGCCGACATTGTTGCTGTCCACTTCGTTGCAGACATAGAGATATGAATATGCATCCCATTCCTTTACGAACTTGGAACTCTGGTGCCGGTAGTATGACCCGGCCTTGTCGGCGAACATTACGTCATCGGATTCCTCGGTCTGCTTGAACAGGCCTTCCTCGCAGCGATAAGTCAGCAGGGCTATCGTCCGGGCAGCCTTCAGGCCGTCCATGCCGCCCTTCAGGGTCTTGCGTTCCATGAAAGTAGGGTCGGCCATAAGGGCCATCTTCATTGCGGAATTGAATCCGGTCAGCCACGGAGTCACCCTGGCTCCCGTTGCGATGAAGAATATCTTCCTGAACAGTTCCGGCTTCCATGCCACCCAGTCGAATGCCATGAATCCGCCCATCGAAGTACTGATTACCATATCGATGACCGGTATGCCGAGATGCTCCCGGAGCAGGTCGAATGCCGCCACCGTATCATGCACCGTAACCTTCGGAAAATCAAGGTAATAAGGCTTTCCTGTCTTGGGATTGACCTGGGCCGGGCCGGATGATCCGCAGGCGGATCCCAGCACGTTTGCGCATATTACGAAATACTTGTCGGTGTCGATGGTCTTGCCGGGGCCGACCAACGCCGGCCACCATTCACCCTCGGCGTCAGAAGATGCCGTGAGCGCATGCAGCAGCCAGATTACTTTCTTGTCCGGGGAATATCCCGATGGTGATGTATGGTAAGCGACTTCAAGATTGTCTATGCTTCCTCCCGCCTCGAAGTCGAATCTCCCTTCGTGTTTGTAAATGTGCTTGATCATTGTCAAACTGGTTTCTCTTCTTCCTTCCTCTTGCACAGCTTGTCCACCCAGGCTGCCGCCACGATATTGTCGGACGTATTCAAAAGCGTGGCAGGGATATCCACAAGTGTGCTTATGACCAGCAGGGTCGCCGCGAAACCTGGTTCGATTCCGAGGAAGGAACAGGCCAGGACCTCCGCTGTCATACCTCCGACAGGAATCGCTCCGACCACAAGGCTTGTGAGTATCGCGATGCCCACTATCTCGAAGCATCCGTATCCGCTCAGTCCGAAGAAGGCTACGGTGAACACAATCCTGAGCACACCGGCAACTACCGAGCCGTCCTTGTGGATATTGATTCCGATCGGAATGACCGATTCCGCCACGGTTTCTGCCATTCCCATCTTCTTGGATGCCTGTATACTGACCGGTATCGTTGCGGCACTGGAGCATGTCGAAACCGCCAGCAGGGACGGCCCCGGGATGCTTTTCCAATATTTCTTCACAGCCTCCGGTCCTCCCTGTAGCGCCATGTAGGCAGTGTTGACGGCAAAGAACAGCACGACCGTCACGGCCAGGAATATCAGCAGGGTGTTGAGGTAGCCTCCTACGATCTGGCCTCCTATCTTCCCGGTAAGGTCGGCGAAGTAGCAGCCAAGGCAGATCGGTGCCGCATACATAAGTATCCTCATCACTTCCATCACCACGGACATTCCACTATGCAGCAGGCGTGCGACAGGTTCTCCTTTCTCTCCGGCAAGGGCGGTTGCTATTCCGAAAAAGCCGGAGAAAACGATCAGGGGCAGAAGGTTGGTATGGCTGAGAATCTTGGTGAAATCATCGACCGTGAACATGTTCGCGACAGTCTTCGCTACGGAATTGCCTCCGATGACCAGGCCCGCGACTCCTGTCCGTTCAGGAGGGATCCTGGTCGCGAACTGCCCCAGAGGGTTCCAGAACTCGCACACTAGCCAGGTCAGGACCCCGGCAACCACCGATGTCACCAGGAATACGGCAATCGACCATCCCAGCACACTGCCCACTTTCCTTTCCCTTGTCATCCTGTACATCGAAGAAGCGATGCTGAAAAACACCACAGGTACCACGAGTACGAACATCAGGTTCAGGAATATTTCCCCGACAGGTTTGACGACAGATGCCGACGGCCCCAGCAAAGCACCGCACAGCGCACCCACACCGACTCCCAGCAGGAGCAGCAGAGTCTGACCGTAATTTTTCAGAAATAAGCTTTTCATTGGTGCTTCTAGATTCCAGAATACAAATTTAGCAAATTCCGGAGTAATCGCCCCATTATATATTCCCGAAACGAAAAATGCTATATCTTTGCATTGAAGAACAGTCTTAATCGAAAATGCGATGAAGGGGGAAACAGGATTCAGGATCGGAAACGGATATGACGTCCATGCAATCAAGGAAGGGCTGCCGATGTGGCTCTGTGGAGTGCAGGTAGAAAGCAAAAACGGCTTCGTGGCCCACTCCGACGGCGATGTAGCCATCCACGCCCTCTGCGACGCACTGCTCGGAGCCGCCGCCCTGGGCGACATCGGACTGCATTTCCCGGACAGCGACCCGAAGTACAAGGGCATCGACAGCAAGGAACTGCTCAGGACTGTCGTCGCCATGACCGGCAAGGAATATGACATCGAGAACGTGGATATCACCATCGCCCTGCAGGAACCGAAACTGAGACCGTATATCGACAAGATGCGCGAGACCCTCGCCGCTACGATGGGAACGGATATCTCGCAGGTTTCCGTCAAGGCGACCACTACCGAAAGGCTCGGTTTCGTCGGACGGGGAGAAGGCTGCGAAGTATGGGCCACGGTCCTGCTGACCAGAAAAAGGACTGATAACCAGTAAGGCTGACCAGAAATCAAGAACCTGAATGTCGCCTGTTGCAATCATAATCACCATTCTGGCATATTTCGCCGTGATGCTTGCCGTATCGGCAGTTTCGGCACGGAACACCGGCAATGAAAGTTTCTTCAACGGAGGCAGGAAGGCGCCGTGGTGGATCGTCGCGATTGCGATGATAGGAGCCCCGATGTCAGGAGTGACCTACGTCTCGGTCCCCGGGATGGTCGGCCTGGGTGGAACGGCAATGGGATACATGCAGATGGTCCTGGGCTTCTTCGTAGGTTATCTCGTGATCGCTTTCGTGCTGACCCCGGTCCTGTTCAGGATGAACATGGTATCCATCTACCAGTATCTGGACGAAAGGTTCGGGACGGCATCCCACAAGACCGGAGCATGGTTCTTCTTCATTTCCAAGATCCTGGGAGCTGCGGTCAGGCTCTTCCTGGTGTGCGTGACTCTTCAGTTGATGGTATTCGAACCCCTGCATCTCCCGCTCCTGCTGAATGTAGTCATCAGCGTCGGTATAGTCCTACTGTATACATTCAAGGGTGGTGTCAAGTCCGTTATCTGGACAGACACCCTGAAGACCGTCTGCATGGTAGCATCCATAATCCTGGCGATCGTCTTCATCGCAAAGGACCTTGGTCTCGACTTCCGAGGAATGTGCCGGACGATAAAGGAAAGCGAGTATTCCAGGTTATTCTTCTTCGATGACATCAACCACAAGGAATATTTCTGGAAGCAGTTCCTTGCTGGGATATTCACCGTTATCGCGATGACCGGCCTGGACCAGGACCTGATGCAACGCACGATGGCCAGCCGCAACGCCAAGGATTCCCAGAAAAACTTGATTACAAGCGGGTTGCTTCAGATTCCAGTGATATTCATGTTCCTCTGTCTCGGCGTCCTGATGTATATTTTCGCACAGTCCAAGGGTATCCAGCAGACCGGAGACACCCTGTTCCCTGCCGTAGCCACCGGAGGATGGCTCCCACCGGTCGCAGGAGTATTCTTCGTGGTGGGGTTGGTGTCGTGCGCCTTCGCGGCAGGAGGTTCAGCGCTGACAGCCCTGACGACCTCGTTTACGGTGGACATCCTCGGAACCAAGGGCAAGACCGAAGAACAGGTGACCTCCATACGGAAGAGAGTCCACCTGGTGATGGCTGCGCTGATGGGCGCGGTGATCATGGTGTTCCATTTCCTGAATACGAACTCCGCGATAGACGCCGTGTACAAACTGGCCAGCTATACCTATGGTCCGATCCTGGGAATGTTCGCCTTCGGCATACTGACAAAGCGGAGAGTACGGGACAAGTGGGTGCCGCTCGTCGCACTTGCGGCACCTGTCCTTTGCCTTATCCTTCAGTCCAATTCCGAAAGATGGTTCGGAGGATATACCTTCTCTTACGAGATCCTCCTGATCAACGCCCTGCTTACCTTCCTGGGACTCCTCATCATATCCCGTCCACCTCTTCGCGCGTAGGCACGGCAGACTGGGCACCAGGGCGGGTAACCGCGATCGAAGAAGCGATAGTGGCGAAACGAGCCGCCTCCACCAGGTCCTTTCCCTCGGAAAGGGCGGTCACCAGCGCACCGTTGTAAACATCACCAGCGCCGACGGTGTCCACGGCGGTCACTTTACGAGCAGGGACCACCTCCCTCAGCGACGGACTGCAGATCACAGACCCGGTACTACCCATAGTGATAATCACGTTCTTCACGCCCTTGGCAAGAAGCGATTCAGCTGCCCGGAAGGCATCATCCGCGGACTTGATGGTGATTCCTGTCAGCTTCTCAGCCTCCGTCTCGTTAGGGGTGATGAGCCAGAGTTTCTCCAGCAGTCCTGCCGGAATCTCTACGGACATCGGTGCCGGATTCAGGACCACCTTGACACCCTTTGCAAACGCAAGGTCGGCGGCATGGCAAACCGTCTCGAAAGGAATCTCCAACTGCATAAGCAGATAGGAAGCGCCTTCAAGCGCAGGTTCAGCCGCGTCAATGTCTGAAGGCAGGAGTTCCCGGTTGGCGCCGGGAGCCACTCCGATGCAGTTCTCACCATCATCGGCTACGAATATCAAAGCCGTTCCGGTCGGTGAAGCCGGACTGAATTTCATCCGTGACGTATCGATGCCGTCGGAGGCGAACACTTCTTTCAGCATGCGTCCCTGCATGTCGTCTCCGACACATGTCAGGAACAGGACATCACCTCCAAGCCTGCCTGCGGCGACCGCCTGGTTGGCACCCTTGCCGCCGTTGGCCTGCATGAAACGACCTTCTCCAATGGTCTCCCCCGGACGGGGAAGCTTTTTGACATAGATATTCATATCTATGTTGGAACTGCCTGCAACAATGATTTTGCTCATATGATTAGAATTATTAAAAATTGCCACTACCAATGATTGATTTCAGAATCCATCCAGCGAAGGCGGTTCTGATAGAATTCTTGCAAATACTTCACTTCGGCCATATAGTCTCCAAGGACCATTACGTTCGGCCATACATAAGTCCCGAGTATGTCCCAGCGGTCGAAATTGCGGTGGGCGGCACCGCTGAGCCTGGAAGCCATGGCTGGGATATCCTCCCCGAGCGCCTCCAAAGCAGGATACAGCTCCTTCCAGCGTGCCTTGACGGCGGCCACGAAAGCAGGATCCTTGAAAAGGTACCAGTACCAGCCGGTATTCCGTCCTTCCTGGGAATAGTTGCGGATATACCATCCCCTGTATGAATTGTCCATACCGGGATGGCCTGAAAAATAGTCACAGTTGCCGATGGCCAGGTCGAAGTCCCAGACGTGCGGGAACGTCAGGAGGCCGCCCGGTTCCAATGTCAGGAACTGGCTCTTGAACAGGTCTGCGTCGATGTTCTTCGTCAATTCCTGTATGATGTACTGGTTGATGAAGGAAGGAATGTCGATACGGGAAGGATACCCCGTCACCGGATCTCCGCGGCCTTCCGTCAGAAGGCACTCCTCGAATGCATCCAGGAAACCCTTGACACTGGCGATCCTTCCTTCATCAGGATTCTCGGGTTCCTTGAACTGGATCAGGATATTCATACCGGTCCGGAACCAAGCCGGCTCGTCGATGCCGGCCTCGATCTCGAGATAGTTGCCCTCGGAAGTAAGCTGTACCCGGGATGCAGAAACTTTCTTGTGCTCCGAGAAGGCATAGCATCCCTGATATTCATCATTCAGATACACCTCGACTTGATAGATCGCCGGAGTCCAGGACATGCCGCAAATATCGGATATCCGCATCGCCACTGCATTGCGGAGCAGGGTCTTGTCGGCGTAGTTCGCCAGCAACACCCAATCCTTGTCCTCAGGGATTCCGAATATGGATACCTTCTTGTCAAGCTTGATCCGGTAAGGCTTCTTCGGCATGTTCCAGGTGGAATTGCCGCGTCCCCGTATCTTCATCGTCCCTTCGTAGTGCTCCATCTCGGAATATCTCCTCTCGGGATCGTCGATTACTATCCTTCCGGTGACATAATCAGTCTTGGAAACGATAGCGGCTCCCCCGTCGGTGTATATCCTCACCGTCGGGAAGTCTTCCGTAAGGATGATGGTATATGACACCGAGCCTCCGCCGGAAAGGTCTATCCTGCAACTTGTCCTCTTGCCGAAATCAAGGGCTTCATCCTTCAGCGGGACTCCGTCAAGAGTCAGGGACTTACCCCTGTACAGGAAACGCGGCTTGAGCAGGAACCCGTCGGAACCGGCGGGCAGCTTGCCCGTCAGGATATTCCCGGAAGGATGGAGGATGAGGTCTTCCGACAAGGAAGGATTGTCCTCCCTTAGGAAGCTGACGCTGTGAAGCGAAAGCTCAGGGGAATCCGGAATCAGCAGCATATGGCCGTTAGACAAACCCAGATAAAGGTAATGGTAGTCATATGCCACCCAGGACAGGGAGGCATTCCCGTCAGGGACGTTTCCGTCCTGGGACGGAATGGCTTCCGGAACCGGGGATATCCTGCAATCCAGCACCTCTACCATTGTTTTGTCAAGTATCACCGGATCTCCGCTGCTGAAAGTTATCTCAACCTTGTCTCCTGTCACCTCAACATTACGGAAATACTTGGCTGAGTAATAGTTGGACATCAAGGCCGCACGCGCCTCCTCCATCTGTGCTTCCGGATCGGTCCGTTCGCAGGAGACCGGGAACACAAGGAGGAAGGCCAGGAGGATCACTCCCGGAAGGTATGTACAAAGCCTTCTCAAGTCTTCGGACGGGTCACGGTACGGACCCGCTTGCTTAGTTTTGTCTTGTAAATATGATAGGTCCACTCAGCGTGGTTGCCAGTGGAGGCGTTCACGTCAGGGGTCTGCTTGCTTACGGTGAAATAGACCGTCGGGGTCTCCCAATCCTTGACATGGCCGAAACTGTCGCGTGACAGGCCTGCGTTGTGATTGCGAGGGAAGCTGCTGAGAGTCTCGTCGATACGTGCCAGGGCCGTCCATTTGCCTATTCCTGAAAGGAAGGAATCCAGGTCCATGTAGTCCACCTCCTGGGCTACGGGGATGTAGGTAGGATAAGTGGAAGGATGCGGCTGGACCGGGCGTACCATTACAATCTTGTTGTCGTCGGGAGAGATGGCGAAATCCGAATTGCAGGTGTAGTCCGTCGATCCGTTCAGGTTCTCGAGACCGGACGCATTCATGTCACGTGCGATGCCCAATTCCGGATTGGACATGTCGGAAAGGTCCATCTGCCGGTAAGCGAGCCTTGTTCCGGAAGCATCTCCGATGGTATATACCAGCAGGACCTTCCCTCCCTTGTCCAGGGAAACGGCGGAAGGCTGGCCTACGCCCCAGGATTTGGCATTCCCTCCGAGCGACTGATCTCCTTCATCCGGCCAGGTCTTCTTGACGAGCTGCTGCGGATACTTCACCCAGGAAGAGGCTTCCAGGTCATTGCTGAAAGCCACCCCGATCTCGTTGTAGTAGTATTCCTTCGGATTGCTCAGGAAGAACAACGCATACTTGTACGTGGTTCCGTCCATCTTGAACGACCCTTCTATCACCGAAGGGTCGCAGGTATGGTGGCTGTCCCAGGAAAGGCTTG
>JAEEGK010007355.1_pt1 | contig 26264 bp, 25 predicted proteins | sample 8958771 | NCBI WGS metagenome assembly JAEEGK01 (sample SAMN16246547, study PRJNA631951) | gut metagenome | biome: gut microbiome; feature: rumen; material: SC-attached | host: Bos | place: Iran: Karaj | collected 2018-10 | reverse complement strand
GCTCCTCAACACCCAAGTGTAATAATACGAGACTATGCATTTATCATCAATGAAGACAGTACTTATCTTTTTAGAATACTCCGACCTATTAGAAGCATTAAAAATGCATATTATATCAGTGCACATACTACAGTAATGGATTCTACAATAAAGGTAAAGATTATTGTGCCGAAAACAAATACAACACGAGGAGAAAAAATTTGTAGCGGGAAAACCTACACCATGCAATTAATGCGGTATTATCCGCATTACTTACGACATGGATTACATCATCATTACAATTATAACTTTTTATTTGGTAAAAAACCAGTAACATTTCAGGCTGTTGCATGTTCTTATGTCTTTACAACCGACAATTTGGAAGGATTACGATATGTTTCTGATACAAATAAAAACCAAAATGAATATATTCCAAACATTACTCCGGAATCATTTATTTATATGATATTGCAAAAAGACACTATGAAAATCCGTCAAGATATTGATGTATCATCGGTACTTTCAATATATAAAAAATTTGGGAAACTTTTTTCGGATATTAAAGAGAAACGTCTTCCTAGAAAATATTGTCGAATGCTTAAGTGGCCCACGGGTACAAAGGTTTTAAAGGATCATCCTTTTCGGGTAAAACGAAGTTGGGTCTATAAGGAAATCGTTAAATCAGAAGAAAAAGATGAAGATAAATTATTCTTGTTTTTGACAAATAACTATTTAGAATATAGCAGAGATGAACTTCAGATTTTTAATATTGATTCTATCAATATCATAGAATCAAAATTAATGTATAACAAATCTCCTTATTATACATATAGAGTTATTTGGGATTCTTCTTTAAGACCAAAGTTAAAATTTGTTACTTATTTGACAATAAAGAATAGAAATCATCATTTTAAATTGGTCGCAATGTCTTCGTTTTCTGATTATATTCCTTAATAAGTTCAATAAAAAAACACTATCTTTGCAAAAAAAAATCAGCGTATTACAGTATGAGTGATAAAGAATTTTACTACTACCACCGCAACCATTTGGCTTTAACCTCTTTTGTAAGAAATCTTAGTGTATTTTGAGCTTTTTGTGGTCCCTGATGTTGTCAAGGGAAACTGCCATGGCTACCATTAGCGGAGTTTCATCTTCTTTGTCAATATCTATAATATAGGTATCTACAAAAGAAATAATTTTTCTTCTTATATGAGCAATTTTCTCTCCGTTTTTGTAGATGTCAAAATCCCAACCTAAATAATCTCCATCTATGCGGTAGTCACCGAGGGGACTTTCCACCTTAAAGGAATGCCTGAGCATGAATTTGCCCCTTATCTTCATTAATAAGGTATTGTCATTGTCAAAAATGAGCGCTGTGTGGAAAAACAAATGCCAATACTTGTTTCTGATAGTGAAAACAGGCAGACCTTCGGGTGTTTGCAAATATTTTTTCCGGGTAAAAGTAAAGAATTTTCCTTTTATATAAAACTGTAATTGTTTGTTTTCGTCAGTAACTTTAGAAGAACCTTTGAAAGTGAAGAACTTATTGGCGAAGAATAATCTCATGATGGTTAATTTTTAAAATCCGTTGAAAGAAAAATAAATAGTCGGTAACAAAAGTAAAAATCCGAGAATGAACAAAAATATAATAAACTTATAAATCCATTTCACCCAAATGGAATAAGGAATTTTTGCTACACCGAGACAACCCAAAAGCACCCCCGATGCCGGAGTAATCATATTGGTGATGCCGTCTCCGAATTGGAATGCCAGCACCATGGTTTGTCGGGAAATGGACAACATGTCTGAAAATTCCGACATAATAGGGATGGTTAAAGCAGCTTTGGCAGAACCCGATGGAATAATCAAATTGAGTAAATTCTGGAAAGTGTACATCACCCCTAAAGAGGTTTCTTTGCCTGCTCCGGAAAGTGTATTGGCCATGGAGTAGAGCATGGTGTCAATAATGCGTCCTTCTTGCAAAACTACAATAATACCGCCTGCCAGACCGACAATCAATGCTGCACTCATAATATCTTTGCATCCTTCTAAAAAAAGTTTGAAAATATTGTCCAAGGGGTAGTTGTAGGCAATGCCGGCACAAATACCCATGATGAAAAACAAAGTGGCGATTTCCATCACATACCATTGATAACCCAAAACACCTACAATCAATGCAATAATTGTGTAAAATAAGAGGTTAAGGATAAAAGCATGTATGTTTTTCCTTAAGGACCAGCACCCTGTTAGAATGAACAATACAGTAAAAACGGGTATCAGCGGGCAGACAAACGATTTGGTGCTGACGGCAATAGTGGTTTGTGGTTGATAGACCGACAAAATGATAAATATTACCGATAAAATTCCCCATAATATCCACGCCGAAGCAGTGGTATTTCGTGTCTCAAAAGAGGTGTCAATTGCGGTTTTGTTTCTCCAAATTTCATCCAATTGGTACATAGGAGAAATTTGTGGATTTTTTTTCACTTTAGAAGCATAAAAAAGCACAAAAGCAATTCCTAAAATGGTGAATATCAGCCAACAAAGCATTCTGTATTCAAAGCCGGAAAATGCAGGCAGGTCTGCCAAACCTTGTGCAATACCGATGGTGAAAGGGTTGAAAATAGCACCGGCAAAACCCACATGTGCAGCCAAATAGCACATGGCCATGCCGACAATGGAATCATACCCCATGGAAATCGACAATGGAATAAAAATAATGACAAAGGCAATCGTTTCTTCACTCATCCCGAATACAGCACCAAACAAACTAAACATAATCATTATACAGGATATGACTATCAGATTGATATTAAGGTGTTTCAGTTTGCTTTTTTGTTGCAGGTTTTCCATTTTTGTCAAAAATGATTTAACACCCACGTCGATAGAATGTGTGCTATTGAAAATCCAAAATGCCCCGCCTATCATAAATATGAAGACAATAATGTGGGAAGTTTTGACAAAGCCGTTGAAGAAAGCAGAAAACACCTGCCATGTTTGTGGCTGTGCATCAACATGATGATAGGAATTGGGGACTAAAACTTCTTTTGCACTGCCGTCCGCTATTTGTGTTTCGCGGATGAATTCTCCACTGGGAACAAACCAAGTGGCAATGGCTGCAAGGACAATGATTAAAAAAACGATTGTAAAAGTGCCGGGTATTTTGAGCTTGGATTTCATCTTTTAGAAAAATATGCTGCAAATGTACCATATTTTTATGTATTTTTAGGCAATTATTTTTTCTCTCTACAACAATTGTAGGAATCAATTTTGTTGAAAAGTGGGAAGGTAAAATCATAGAATAGTAGGGAAATTGTGGGTTTATTTTAAATTTCACAAAATCAAAATCTTGTTAATAAAAGATGTTTTTTTCTCTATGATTTTGGATATTGTAATAATATTTTTTTGTACTTTTGCACTTTAATTTTTTAAATTAGTAGTCTTATGAGCGAAATTGAAGAAAAAGTAATAAGCATTGTTGCCGATAAGTTAGGCAGAAGCAAAGATGAAGTTTCTCTTGACAAAAGTTTTGTAAACGATTTAGGTGCAGATTCACTGGATACAGTAGAATTGCTTATGGCATTTGAAAATGAATTTAAAATTAAAATACCAGAAGACGTTCAAGAATCAATAACAACAGTAGGCGACGCAGTAAAATTGATAGAAGAGACAACTACAAAATAGTCCAAATTCAATGAATTTGAATAGAGTTGTAGTAACGGGATTGGGAGCACTTACTCCTATAGGAGATTCTTGCCCGAAATTTTGGAATAATCTTATAAAAGGAGTAAGTGGTGCTAGTCCGATAACTCGGATAGACGCTTCTAAATTCAAAACTCAATTCGCTTGCGAAATCAAGGATTTTAATTTCCTTAACTATTTTGACATTAATATTAAAGAGGTGCGAAAACTGGATTTGTTTTCGCAATTTGCTTTAGTGGTGGCAAAAGAGGCTTTTGAAGATGCAAAAGTCGATTTTTCTGCTATTAATAGAAATAAAGTAGGTGTTGTTTGGGGCACCGGTGTTGGAGGTTTTTGTTCATACGAAGAAGACATTAATCCTTTTTTAACAGGAGACGGCACGCCAAGATTTAGTCCTTTTTTTATTACTAAAATCATTGGGAATATTGCTGCAGGACAAATATCTATCATGTTCGGATTAGAAGGTCCGAATTGTGGTGTTACGTCAGCATGTGCTTCTTCTGCCAATGCAATTAGCGTTGCCTACAATCTTATTCGTCTGGGCAAGGTGGATATGATGATTGCAGGCGGTAGCGAAGCCCCTGTCAATTATTCCGGTTTAGGAGGCTTTGGTGCTATGCGTGCCTTATCCACTCGTAATGATGATCCACAAACCGCATCTCGCCCGTTTGACAAAACAAGAGACGGATTTGTTCTGGCAGAAGGAGCTGCCGCTCTTATTTTGGAAAGTCTCGACCATGCTAAGGCAAGAGGTGCCAAAATTTATGCTGAATTAGGAGCTTGCGGTCTTTCGTCAGATGCCTATCATATTACAGCTTCTCATCCGGATGGCAAAGGTGCCAGAATGGCTATGCAAAATGCTTTGGATGAAGCCGAATTGCCTGCTTCTTCCGTAGATTATATCAATGCCCATGGTACTGCCACTCCAATGGGGGACGTGGCAGAAGTGAAAGCGATTGTAGATTTGTTAGGTGACCATGCCTATGATATCAATATCAGTTCCAACAAATCCATGTTGGGACACATGATGGGTGCTGCAGGGGCCATAGAGAGTGTGGCAACGGTGCTAACCATCCAAAATGGCATTATCCCTCCGACTATCAACCATTTTGAAGACGATGAAACTTTGCCGAAGTTGAATTATACTTTCAACAAGGCACAAGAGAGAAATGTCGAAGTGGCTCTTTCCAATGCTTTTGGTTTTGGAGGTCACAATGTATCATTATTGTTTAAAAAATATAAAGTCTAATTGTGTTTGCTAAAAGAAATACCGCTTTGGCTCAATACATTAAAAACGTATTCGGGTTCAGAGTCAATAATATTGCTTTATACGAACAAGCATTTATTCATCGCACTGCCGTCAAGTCGGAAGAGCAGGAGCGGGAAAGCAACGAACGGTTAGAATATTTAGGAGATGCTGTCTTAAGTGCTATTATTGCAGAATTTTTGTACAAAAAATATCCTGTTGCCAACGAAGGTTTTCTCACTGATATGCGTTCGCGTTTGGTGAGTCGGGAACAACTGAATAAATTGGGAAGAAAAATAGGCTTGGATAAATTTATAGTAAAAAACGAAAGCATACACAATCTTTCCGCCTCTTTATATGGCAATACCTTCGAAGCATTGGTTGGAGCCATATTTATTGACAAAGGTTATGAGAAAACACGCAAAGCTCTGTTAAATAGAATCTTAGGAAATTGTATAGATTTAAATGTCATAGAAAAAGAAGATAACAATTATAAAGGAAAAATTCTACATTATATTCAAAAATACAAACTATCGGTAGAATATAGAACCGTCAAGGAAACAAAAGAAGAAACAGGCAGAAAAGAATATTTGGTTTATCTTTTTATAGACGGAAAATTTGTCGCAGAAGGTTGCGATTATACCATCAAATCGGCACAGCAACATGCTGCCATGGCAGCTTGTGAAGTATTGGAATTGTAATTTATACCGATTTTTTACTCAGTTTCCAGACACTCAATCCCAATAAGACGATTGTCATACCTAAAAGAATGGTAACGGGCAACCAAACCAATTCAAATCCAGCACCTTTTACCATAATATCTCGCATGGCCAAAATAAACCATTTGGCAGGAAATATATGTGATAGAATTTGTAAAGGCACAGGCATATTTTCAATAGGAAACAAAAAGTCGGATAATAGCAAAGTGGGCAGGAAAAATCCCAACATACATGTCAGCATCGCCACTTGTTGCGTGTTGGTAAGCACCGAAATCAATACTCCGAGAGCACAGGCTGTCAGCATGAAAAGAAAGCATAGCAATATCAATAAAGCCACATTTCCTCGCATGGGCATGTCAAAAATAACAATTCCTAATACAATGACAAGCACCGTGCAAATGAGAGATATGCACATATATGGAATAATTTTCCCTAATACAATCATCAATTGGTTAGAAGGCGTAATGGCCAGCAAACGCCATGTGCCTCTTTCTCGTTCTTTTGAAATGGCAATAGAAGTCATCAGCGTGGTAACTAATACCATTATCAAGGCGATGTTGCCGGGGATAAACATATAGGCACTCTCTAATTGAGGATTGTATTGCATTTTCACTCTTACATCTATCGGCTGCATTTGTACCGCAACATGTCTGTCTTGTATGGATTTGTCTAATATTTGTTGAGCATAGCTTACAAGTGTTGTGGCAACATTCAAATCTGATGCATCAACAATCATTTGAATGTCGGCTTTTTGGTTGCGTTTCAAATTTTCTTCAAAATTTTCCGGAAAGACAAAAACAATGCGAACGTTGTCGCTTTGGAAAGCTTTTTCTATTTGGCTGTTGTCGTTGATAATCGTCTTCAAGGAAAAGTAATTGGAAGAAGATATATCGTTGATAATTTGTCTGGAAAAAACCGATTTGGAATTGTCTAAAACCGCAAAACGGGCATTGTTGATTTCGTTTTTGATAGTATAGCCGAATAGCAAAACCAACACAACCGGCATCAACAATACTGCCACCAAGACTTTAGGGTCTCTAATGATATGACGACATTCTTTGACTAGTATTGCTTTAAATCCTTTCATGATTATTTTCTATTGACAATTTTATGAAAAACGTCGTTGATAGTGTCCGCTTGATGTTCTTCTTTGAGTTCTATAGGGTTGCCGATGGTGCGAATTTGTCCGTTGACCATAATACACAAACGATTGCAGTATTCCGCCTCATCCATATAATGTGTAGTAACAAGTATGGTGGTGCCGGTTTCTGCAGTTTCGTATATCATGTTCCAAAATTCACGTCTTGCCAATGGATCTACACCGCTGGTGGGTTCGTCTAAAAACACTACGCTCGGATTGTGCAATATGGCGGTGGCAAAGGCTAATTTTTGTCTTCTGCCGAGTGGCAAATGACAAACGCGTGTGTTTCTATATTCATACATATTCAATTTTTCAATGATATTTGCCATGCGATGTTTCAACAGTGAGCGGTTTAATCCGTAGATGGTGCCAAATAATTCCATATTTTCTTTAATCGTCAAATCTTCGTAAAGAGAAAATTTTTGACTCATATAGCCGATATGTGTTTTGATCATATTTGGCTCATTGACAATGTCGTATCCGTCAATAGCGGCGGTGCCGGAGGTGGGCATCAGCAATCCGCAAAGCATTTTGATAGTAGTAGTCTTTCCGGCACCGTTGGCACCTAAAAAACCAAAGATTTCTCCTCTTTTCACTTGAAAAGAGATGTTGTCAACGGCTGTAAAATCTCCGAATTTTCTTGTAAGATTTTGAACTACAATACTATGTTCCACTTTGCTTAGAATTTCTACAAGTTGCAAAGATACAAAAAAGTTGTGACTTGGAAAGACGGAAATACTAATTTTAATAAAAAACACATCTTCTTACCTCGTTTTCCAATTAAAAATGTTATCTTTGCAAATTCATATAAAAACGAAAATGAAAATAAGTAAGATATTCTGGTTGTTAGCAATAGCCGTTTTAATGACTACTTTGAATTCGTGTAGTAGCAATGCTTCCAAGGAAGTAGATGCCACCATTGTCAATATTCCGGTGGAGGCAGATGGTACTACCGACAATGCCAAAATGCCTGTGATAACATTTGAAACTACCAATCACGATTTTGGTAATTTGATGCAAGGCGAAAAGGTAAGCTATACTTATAAATTTACCAATACAGGAAAGGCACCTTTGGTGATATCTTCAGTAGTTCCTTCTTGTGGATGCACGGTGGCACAATTTACCAAAACGCCTATCATGCCTAACGGACATGGCACAGTGAGTATCAATTTCAATACCGAGACCAAGCGTGGTATGGTACAAAGTGGAGTCATAGTACAGGCAAATACCTATCCGTCAGAAACAAAACTTACTTTTACAGCAACAGTGAATAGTAAAAATTAAAATATAATAACGATGAATTTATTAAACATTCTACTTTATGCAAGCGGCAATGCTCAAGGACAATCTACCAATGGAGGTTTGGGATCAACACTCGTGTTTTTTGGATTGATGATTCTTGTTTTATGGTTGTTTTTAATCCGTCCTCAACAAAAACGTAACAAAGAAGAGCAAAAACTAAGAGAAAATCTTAAAAAAGGTGATAGAATTGTCACTATCGGTGGTATTCACGGAAAAATTGTTGAAATACAAGATACTACAGTGGTTATAGAAACCGAAGGCAGCAGAATGAAAATAGAAAAAACTGCCGTTGCACAAAATGTTACTTCCACTGTCAATAATGACAATAAAAAAGTGAAAATAGAAGAGCCTGCAGACGAAAAATAATATGGCAAAAGGTAAAAAAGGATTAAAAAATTATAGTTTGTTGTTGATATGTTTTTGCATATCTGTTATATCGTGGCTGGCGTTAAAGATGTCGAAAACTTATCAGCAGACTTATCAAGTTGCAGTCGTTTTTACCAATATTCCTGCAGAAAAACAAATTTTCTATCAATCGGATAGTCTTTTAACAGTTGATGTAAAGGCCAAAGGTATCCAGTTGTTGCCAATAGAGGTGCGAAGAAAACAATTGTTGATAGACTATGAGATGTTGATGGCTGACAATCAAAAAGATCGCAACTATATTGTCATCAACAAGGACCAACTGACAGAATATGTGAAAGAACAGGAAAAATTGCCCGGAGAGGTAGAATTTAAAGATTTGAAAAATATTACTTTGCAACTGGAGGCAAAGCAAGACAAAAACGAGTAAAAAATATGATAGACTTCAAATTCAATACCATAGAAGAAGCCGTTGAAGATTTTAAAGCGGGAGAATTTGTCATTGTAGTTGACGATGAAGACAGGGAGAATGAAGGCGACTTTATTATGGCTGCTGAAAAAATCACCCCGGAAAAAGTCAATTTTATGCTTACTTATGGTCGTGGAGTGTTGTGTGCTCCATTGAGCCAAGAACGTTGCCAACAATTGCAGTTGGAAATGCAAGTAGATAAAAATACTTCTTTGTTGGGTACGCCTTTTACCGTCAGTGTAGATTTGCTGGGGAATGGCTGTACAACCGGAGTTTCTATGTCAGATAGAGCCAAAACCATCAAAGCTTTGGCAGATCCTAATACAAAATCAGACCAATTAGGCCGTCCCGGACATATCAATCCTTTGCGGGCAAGAGATGGCGGAGTGTTGGTAAGAGCAGGTCATACCGAGGCAGCTGTCGATTTGGCACGATTGGCAGGTTTGCAGCCCGCAGGTGCCTTGATAGAAATTATCAATCCTGATGGCACCATGGCACGTTTGCCACAATTGATAGAAGTGGCAAAAAAATTCAACATAAAAATTATCTCCATTCAAGATTTGATTGCCTATCGTGTTCGTACTGAAACCTTGGTACGCAGAGAAGAGGAAGTAACTTTGCCGACAAAATACGGCACTTTCCAATTGATAGCATATACCCAACTCAACAACGGAAGTACGCATCTGGCATTAAAAAAAGGCAATTGGGAAGAAGATGAAGAAGTTTTAGTGAGAGTGCATTCTTCTTGTGCTACCGGAGATATTTTCGGTTCTTGCAAATGCGATTGTGGCGATCAACTCCACACTGCTATGCAAATGGTGGAAGAAAAAGGAAAAGGACTTATCCTTTATATGAGCCAGGAAGGAAGAGGTATAGGATTGATTAACAAATTGAAAGCCTATCATTTGCAAGAATTGGGCAGAGATACTGTAGAAGCAAATCTTGAATTGGGTTTTCGTGCCGATGAACGTGATTATGGCATCGGTGCTCAAATATTGAAAGATTTACATGCTACTAAAATTCAACTTATCACCAACAATCCGACCAAAAGAGCAGGATTGCTGGGACATGGTATAAAAATTGTGGATACCATTCCGATTATCATCAAACCGAATAATATCAATCTTAAATATTTAAAGACAAAACAAACCAAAATGGGGCACAATTTGCACCTTGATTAGTTTTGCGAAAAGATGTTTAAATAGTTGTCAATCATAAAGAAAGTATCTACAATATGGACGAAACTTTCAATTTGATAGATAAAGATATACAAGCCTATTGCGAGCAACATACTTCCGATGAAAGCGAGGTGTTGTATCAATTGTATCGGGAAACGAATTTAAAGACCGTTCATCCTCGTATGCTGTCTTGCAAAAATCAAGGAACATTCTTACAAATGGTCAGTCGTATGGTGCAGCCCAAACGCATTTTGGAGTTAGGCACTTTCACCGGCTACTCTACCATTTGTCTGGCAGAAGGTTTGTCAAAGGACGGACTCATCTATACGATAGAAAAAGACGAAGAAAGAGAACCCTTGATAAGAAAATATCTGCATTTGGCAGGTATTGAAAGCAAAACGCATCTTCTTTTCGGGCGGGCTTTGGATATTATTCCCCATTTGCAGGAAACTTGGGATTTGATTTTCATCGATGCCGACAAAGTCAACTATCTTAATTATTACAAATTATTGATAAATCACTTGTCGGAAGATGGCATATTGTTGGCAGACAATGTTTTATGGAGCGGAAAGGTGGTCAAAGAAGTAAAACACAACGATAAAGACACGCTTGCCTTGTTGGAATTCAACCAATATGTACAAGCCGATGCCACTGTCAAAAACATGATTCTTCCCTTCCGTGACGGCATGATGTTGGTGGAGAAAAAGAAATAATTTTGTTTTTTAAGATTTCTTTACCAAACAATAATAATATTTCTATTATAGCCCGATTTATTTCAGCAGTTGATATACCAATTCATCTTCCCATTTGTTGTTGCGGAAAAACCAGTCTTTGCGAGTGGAGGTGTGTACAAAGCCGGCTTTTTCAAACAGGCGTCGGCTGATGGTGTTTTCAGCGGTGAGCGTACAAGACAATTGATGTACGTGTAGGGTGTTGAAGGCATAATCCACCAATAGACTTAAAGCCTCGCTTGCAAAGCCTTTGTGGCGGCTGTTGCGTTCTATCAATACACCCACTTCGGCACGGAAATCCCGCGGACTGAAATTAAATAAGTCGATAAATCCCACTGCTTTTCCGTTGGCACAATCACAGATGACCAAACGCAGTTGTTTCGAGCCGTATATGTCGGTGCGGGTGGCTTCCATGACATATTGTTCCAAGGCAAAGGAAGAATATGGCATCACCGTATCGCTGACTGCCCATACTTCTACATCGTTTTCAAATACATATAATGTTTGAACATCATTGAGTTCCAATGGTCTGAGATATACTTTTTTTCCTATCATAATTGTTTTATGCTATGTAGTTGGTGTGAATATTCGTTTCTTTCTATACAAAAAATACCTTTTTCGTCTATCCTGTCTATTCTTACTTTTCCGCTTGCATGAATAATTTTTCCGTCTCCCAATAATAATCCCACATGGGTAATTTTTCCGTTGCTATTGGCAAAGAATGCCAAATCGCCGATTCTTGCTTGCGAAAGCGAAACGGCTGTTCCGCAACGATTTTGTTGGGAAGCGTCCCGGGGTAAGTCTTTGCCCGTAATTTTATATACCGCTTGTGTAAATCCGGAACAATCTATGCCGAAAATGGTCCTCCCGCCCCATAAATAGGGTGCATTGAGAAACGAAAGAGCTGTTTCTTTTATACTTTCTTCAGAATAACGGTCTATTTTAAAGTGTTGATTGTTGTGGGAATTGCTATAAGAACTTATGGTGGAAACAACCGGCACTTCAAATTGTTCCGTCCCTAAGCAAATGCTGTGTTCCGACGGTGATGTAAATGGCAAAGTGGAGCCTTGCGGAACCAAAAAAGAACATTTTCTCACCTTGTCGTAAACTTCGGTCGGTTCGTATGCAACGGCAGGCTTAAAATTGTCTTGATAATATTTTTTGTAACTGCTTTCGTGTATTAGAGCAATTTGACGGCGGTCGATATAACCTTCGTAGTTGTCGAACAATGATTTAATTTTTACCCATTCTTCTTGGTAGTCAACAATGTTGTAGGCTTCGCCAAACAATAGTTGCGATACCATTTCGGAGCGGTGCGATGCTTCCGCTCTTATAGGGATGACAGCGATATTGCAGAATGCAAAAATTTCCTTCATGAAAATAAAATGTAAATAATTTGGCAAAGATAACATTTTTTTTAATAATTTTGTATTTTAATTTTTATTATACAAAAATGAAGAGATTTATTATTCCAATGATCAGTACAGCTGTTTTATCAGTTGTTTTATGTGTGGGTTGCAAAAATACAACTCCACAAGAAGAGCCGGAGGTTTCCCCGTTGCAACAAAAAGTGGATGAATATGCTTTGGTAAAATTAACTACCGATTTAAGCGTATTGAGTGAAAAAGAGCAGCAATTGATTCCTATTTTTATAGAAATTGCTGACATTATGGACGAATTGTTCTGGGAGCAGTCTTTCGGCGACAAGTCTGTTTTAGATACCATCACCGATGGTGCCATGAAAGAGTTTGCCATGTTGCAATATGGTGCATGGGATCGTTTAGACGGTGAAAAACCGTTTGTTCCCGGCTATGGTGAAAAACCCAAAGGTGCCAATTTCTATCCACAGGATATGACAAAAGAAGAATTTGACGCCTTGGACAATCCGTTAAAAGACAGCCAATACAGCATTTTAAGAAGAGATGCCGACAAACAATTGATAGTTATTCCTTATCACGAAGCCTATGCTGAAAAATTGGCAAAAGTGGATTCTTTGTTAGGAGAAGCTATCGCATTGGCAGAAAATCCGGGTATGAAAAACTATTTGGAAAAAAGAAGGGAAGCCTTCCGTACAGACGAATATTTTGAAAGCGATATGGCTTGGATGGATATGAAAGACAGCAAGTTGGATTTTGTTGTCGGACCTATTGAAAATTACGAGGATGCCCTCAACGGCTATAAAACCGCTTACGAGGCTTTCATTTTGGTAAAAGACGAAAAATGGAGCAACGATTTGGCAACTATCACCAAAATGTTGCCGGACCTTCAAAAACAATTGCCTTGCGATCCGAAATACAAAAAAGAAGTGCCGGGCACAGAATCCGATTTGAATGTTTATGATGTTATTTACTATGCAGGCGATTGCAATGCCGCCAGCAAAACCATCGCTATCAATTTGCCGAACGATGAGCGTGTACATTTGCAGAAAGGAACCCGCAGATTGCAGTTAAAAAATGCCATGAAGGCAAAATATGAAACCATTCTTGTGCCTATTGCCAATTTGTTGATAGATGACAGCCAATTGGAAAATGTAAAATTTGATGCTTTCTTCGGCAATGTTTGCTATCATGAAGTGGCACATGGCTTGGGAGTAAAAAATACGCCTAAAGGCAATCTCCGTCAGGCATTAAAAGAACAATATAGTGCATGGGAAGAGGCAAAAGCCGATATTTGCGGTTTGTTCCTAACACAAACTTTGATACAACAAGGTGTTATCACCAATGCGACTGTTGAAGATGCTTATATTACTTTTATTGCCGGCATTTTCCGCAGTGTTAGATTTGGTGCTACCGAAGCTCATGGAATTGCCAATATGATGTGTTTCAATTATATGGATGAACATGGTGCTTTCACTCGCAGTGAAGACGGCAAATACACCATCAATGTAGAAAAAGCAAAAGAAGCCATGGAAGGTTGGGCTGCCTTGATATTGGAAGTAGAAGGCGAAGGCGACTATGACAGGGCAAAATCTTATGCTGCCGAACATGGTGTAATTCGTCCGCAATTGCAAGCTGACTTAAGTAGAATTTCAGAAGCAAATATTCCTATAGACATTCGTTACGACCAAGGTTTAAAAGCATTGGGTTTGGCCAAGTAGGCGAATAAAAGAAAATAAAAAAAGCGGTCTATGACCGCTTTTTTTGTCTTGTGCCAAGGCAAATTTTAATAATTTTGTGCTTTTACCATAAAATAAGCTTGCGGGTGGTTGCAAACAGGGCATACCTCCGGAGCTTTTTTACCGAAGACAATGTGTCCGCAATTGGAGCATTCCCAAATCATGTCTTCATCTTTGGAAAATACAAGTCCGCCTTCCACATTGGCCAGCAATTTGCGGAAACGTTCTTCATGTGTTTTTTCTATTTGACCGACTAATTCAAATAAGTTGGCAATGTCGTCAAAACCTTCTTCGCGTGCTTCTTTGGCAAAGGTGGCATACATATCGGTCCATTCATAGTGTTCACCGTCAGCTGCATCTTTCAGATTGTCGGTAGTACTTGGTATGCCGCCGTCATGGAGCAGTTTGAACCAAATTTTTGCATGTTCTTTTTCGTTATTGGCAGTTTCTTCAAACAAATTGCCGATTTGTACATAACCATCTTTTTTGGCCTTTGACGCATAGTAGGAATATTTGTTCCTTGCTTGTGATTCCCCGGCGAATGCTGTGGCTAAATTCTTTTCTGTTTTAGTTCCTTTTAACTTCATATCTTTTCTGATTAAAATGTAATAGACTATATTTTTATACGATTATTTTGCAAAATTACAAAAAAAATAGATTACTTTTTATAGACGAAAGAAAATTATGATTATCTTTGCAAAAAAATAGTTTAACAAAAGTTGCATTTGTGACTTGAATGTGGCAGTCAATAACGATGAAGAAAAAAATAATTATTTTACTAATTCTTTATTTACCAATATTATTCAATTATATAATACTTTTTCTTTTCTATTTTGCTTGTATGAATACAAGTAGTGATGTACAAGTAAAATATAATTTCCTTTATTATGATCATATTATTTCTTTAATAATTCTATTTACAATACTAATACATCTTCCTTTTATAGTTACAGGTTTGATTCTTAGCCTTATATCAAAAAAATATAGAAATATGATAATTTATTTAATTATTTCACTATTTTTATGGCTTGTATTTTTTTGCAATCCTATATTATCTTGGTTCGTAGATTAAAGTAAAATGTATATTGGCCCCAAATTAAACCGAGTAGAAAAACATGAAATCATGTTGTAACATATACACCCCAATGTGGCAAAACGGCACCCTGCCCAAATATGCCTTCAACGCCAAGGAATTAGATGAGGAGACCGGCATGTACTACTATGAAGCACGTTATTATGCTCCGCCTACGTTGACAAGCAGAGATCCTATGTTTGAAAAGTACTTTTGGATGTCTCTGTATGCTTATTGTGCGAACAATCCGGTGAAGTATGTGGATCCGGATGGAAGGGAACCGATAGATCCAAGAACTGGGAAACAGGGAAAAATCAAGTTTAATAATGCTGCTGTTTATGATTATAACAATAATAATCGACATGTTAGAGACGAAAACTTATACTCTCGTGCAACGCCATTGATACCACGACAACGTGGTAAGCCTGATGGAGTTTGGTCGGGAGCAGCTTATTTCCCTCATTCAAGTGTTTGGGAAAGTATTTCTGCAGGAGCTCAAAAAGCATTGGGTAAACTTTTCCCAAACAACGGAAATGTAAGTGCTGATTATGGTTCTCCTAATGATGGTGCGTGGAGAAGAGCGGCGCTTCTTGGCTCGTATTCTTATGTTGATGATAAGTACGCTGTTAGCGAAGTATTCCATATTGGAAAAAAAAGTTTCAATATAATGACAGTTGATGAAAATTATATTACACAAATAGTTAATTTAGACCGACCAAGCCGAGATGGTAAGTTTAATATCAATAGTGTTATCTCATTCGATATTGAAAAGGGAGATATTCAAATTCGAACAGTAAAAACGTGGTGGGGCGGTTCTCGGACAGAAAAATATAGAATATTAAATGTTATTGAAACAATCCAACAGTATAAAAATAATCAAGCAATTGGTGAAAAACAAGTTAGAAAATATATAACAGAAGAAGTAATTAAATAAATAATTAAGATGAAATCACAAGTTGTAATATTTAGTATAGCACTATTACTGCTAATGAGTAGTTGTTTCTTTATCAATGGTGTATATTATGATTATGATAAACAAGGTAATATAATTATGATGAAACACTATAAATATGGTAAAAAACATGGCATATTTATTGAATACAAGAATCAAGGAGATACAATGACCATTGATTATTATAAGAATGGGCGTCTAGATGGTGTTTCTATTTCATATTATGATAATAGAAATATTAAATTTTATACAGAATGGAAAAATGGTTATCAGGAAGGTATAAGCAAATTTTATTATGAAAGTGGACAACTATATCAAAAAATATCTTTTAAAGAAGGTCTTTTTGATGGAGAATCTATCTTTTTTTAGGAGAATGGTAATATACAACAAGTTGGTCAAAGGAAGCGAGGAGTGAAAGATGGAGTTTGGTTTTATATGAATGAACAGGGTGATACTATCAAAATAGAAGTATATAATATGGGAAAATTAGAAAAAACTACGCTTTAATTTCAAAAGAATATTACCTAAATTCAACAAATAAATAAAAATGAAGAAAATAAGTTTGATATTATTTTTTGTTTTTAGTTTTTGGGGTGGATATGCCCAATTTGTTCATTATGGTTATCCGGTAGAGAAACAACCTTTGAAAAAAGGAGTTGTGGTAATTCTTAATGTTCCTGTTTTTTCTATGAATCATCTTAATGAATTTGTCAATATGGAACAAATAGACAGTTTGGTAAAGTTTCTTGAGATCAACGATACCAATATGCTACGAATAGAAATCAACAATTTTTACGGAATCGATTCCGACATGTGTGCATTTGTTTCTACCCGGTTATGTAATAATCTGAAAAAAGTGTTGGAAGAAAAAACACCTTTGAAAAATTATTATATTGTCAGCAAGGGAGACACTAATCCTTTGTATTGTAGTGAAATAAAGAATTTTTATTATATCATGCGGAATACAAGAATGGAGATTGTTGTGGAATGAAATAAAATTCCCAAAGGGCAATTGATAAATTGAAAAATTATGATTACTTTTGCAAATCTATTCAATAGCATGTTTAAAAGTAAATTAAATAATCAATATCAACATGAAAATTTTTAATCGGACAACCTTAAAAGGCGATATATTCGGAGGAATTACAGCCGGAATAGTGGCATTACCATTGGCATTGGCATTTGGCATACAGGCGTTTGGCGGGATAGATGCCCCGAATGCCGCTTCTGTTGGAGCATTGGCGGGATTGGTGGGGGCTGCCATGTTGGGCTTTTTTGCCTCTATTTTTGGCGGCACGCATTCCCAAATAAGCGGTCCCACCGGACCGATGACCGTCATTATGGCCTCTTTGATAAGCGGAGCATGGGCTTCCTCGCAAGGAGATATGTCCATGGTGTTGATAGTGATGTCGCTGGCAGGTTTGTTCTGCGGCTTGTTTCAAATATTGTTCGGAATTATTAAAATAGGCAAATATGTGCGATATATTCCCTATCCGGTTTTGTCGGGATTTATGAGCGGTATTGGGGTGATTATTATCTTACAACAAATATATCCGCTTTTGGGTATGAAATCGCCTGTGTTGGTGGTGGATATGATTACCAAATTGCCGCAACACCTTGCCAATGGCTTTAATCTGTGGGCATTGGCAATCGGCTTGGGCACCATATTGATTATCTATCTTTTCCCATTGCTTACCAAGAAAATACCTGCCACATTGGTGGCTTTGATTATTATGACTTTGGTGTCGGTGCTGTGGATACCGCTTCCCAAAGAACTGACAATAGGAAGTATTCCTTCCGGTTTTCCCTTGCCGATATTTACCAAAGATTTCTTTTCTTTGCAAAATTTCGACTGGTGGTCGATGCTGAAAATGTCAATCTTGCCGGGTTTAACCTTGGCGGGCTTGGGTTCTATAGATACTTTGCTGACATCGGTGGTGGCGGATAATATTACCAAAACCAAACACAATAGCAATAAGGAATTGATGGGGCAGGGTATAGGCAATATCATTTCCGGATTGTTTTGCGGTATTGCCGGTGCCGGTGCCACCATGCGAACTGTTGTCAATGTAAAAAGCGGCGGACGCACACAATTGTCGGGAATGGTGCATTCCTTGTTTCTGTTGTCGGTGTTGCTCGGCTTGGGCAAATTGGTGCAATATGTTCCCTTGTCCGTGTTGGCAGGAATATTGATAACAGTTGGATGGGGAATTATTGATTTTAAAGGATTTAAAGATTTGCTTCGTATCCCCAAAGCCGATGCCTTTGTATTGATAGTGGTGTTTCTGATGACTGTTTTTGTCGATTTGCTCACCGCTGTGGGAATAGGAATGATCATCGCCTGCGTATTGTTTATGAAACGGGCGAGCGATTTGGTGGAAGGAGCCTATTCCGCCAGTGAAATCTCACAATTCGATAAAGAATCACCCTGGGCGGACGAAGGAGGACTTACCCCTACTATCAAATCGGAAATATATGTGCAACGCTTGAACGGACCTATCTTCTTCGGCTCCATTACCCGTTTTCAGGAAATGATGCACGATGTGCCCGATAATGTCAAGGTGGTGATTATTCGCATGCGTTTGGTGTCGTTTATGGATCAATCGGGTTTGTATGCCATGGAAACGGCTATTAAAGATTTGCAGGCAAAAGGAATAAGAGTCATGATGACCATTATTCAACCGCAACCCTTGTATATGCTGCAAACCATGAATGTAATACCATTGATAGTAAAAGAGGAAGACACCTTTAAAACTTTTGAAGACTGTACCCTTGCATTGAAACAAATGCAGGAACGCGGAGAATTGTAGGTTTATTAGTCAACAAGGATATTGCTATAAGAAATTTTCTCTTGATGATAGAGTAGTTTCTATTATTTTGTCAATATTCATTATCAACCACCATATCCGTTAACACTATAATCAAAACATTTTTTCTTTTTGAGGTTAACATTTATTTGCCAATAATAACTCCCGCCATCAAGCACCTTTACATATTTTCGTTTCCAACCTGGAAATTGATTTTCTTTGTCTTTCCAAAAACAATTCACATACAGTATTTTCCTCCCTCGTTTATCAATATATCCAAGATATTGTCTATAATATTTGTCAAAATTCTGATGTACAATGGGAGTACTAATTTGATTAAGCATGCGATGTTTTTTTTCAACACTTCTGACAATGTATTTTTTTATTAACTTTTCCGCCAGAGCTATATCTTCTTCCGTAGGACTCCATCTGTAAGCTTTGTCATCCTTTAGATTTTCAGGACAATTAGCACAGAAAATAACTCCTTCATATTCATCTGTTTTAACATATATTGATCCTTCGCAAAGACTGTCATCAGCCACTTGTGCATACAATAGGTTTGTTGGAGTAAGAAAAACAATGAATGCTAATATTTCTAAATATCTTTTCATAATAGTTTTATGTTGCTGTTTATTTTTTTTAGAACTCATTTTACTTTATAATGGTTGATATTCTTATCTGTTATATTTTTCCTCATAACTCTTTTTGCCTTCTTCTATTAATTCGTTTGGCATAATTGCGTCTTTTTCGAAGAACCAAAAAATAGAATAATAAAGGTCATAATTGGGTTTATACCAGTTTCCTTTATAATAGTAGCAGGCATTTTCCCTGAAATAAAGGGTGATGCTTTTTACTTTAAAGTATATTTTTACACATGCAACACAACCTCTTGGTTCTGAACGGAATGTATCTTGTGCCGTTAAATATTTGTCACAACTTTTATAATTATCAAACAAATCTTCCAAGCCAGGAAAACAATCATTGTTTAACGTCAAGTTGTAATGTGAAAAATGTTTTAAGTTTTTAATAGGTATCGGTCTTACAAAACGCATATTCCAACTTACCCCATAGATTTTCACTTTTTTTACAACATCAAAAGATTGTGCAAAAGTATCTATCATGGAAAACATTAATATTGCTATAAGAATTTTCTTCGTCATTTTTTGTAGTTTCTATTGTGTTATCTGTTTTTTTCTTTTCACTATATAATTTGCCAATTCGCTCTTTTCGGGTTTACCGACAGGATATTTGACAAAAACACTGTCTTCTTCTCTAAAACGTTTTCGAGCAGTAATCTCATAAAGTCCCGGGGTATTGCAATAATTAGTAAAAATACTATCATGATATTCAAAACTATAATAGATTTTCAGTTTGTAAAAGCCTCTTCCTATATGAACAAATTGTGTTTTGTAGATATATGCTGTATTATATTCATATTCTTTTTGGCAACTTGAACAAAATAGCTGTAAAAACAATATCAGAATAATATATCTTTTAATACTTTTATTCAAAAACCGCCTTGTTGTTATAAATTTTCCCATCTGCTTTCCGAGTTTTGGCTTTATTGGTTGCTTTTCATTCTGCAAAGATAGTTGTTTTATGAATAAAATTTGTGGCATCTGTTTATTGATTTTAGGCTATATGTCTTCTATTTTAATGGATTCTATAATTTTACGCTTTTCTTCGTATGAAAAATTATGATTAACCGGTTCAATCATGTTTAATTCACAACGAAAATATCTATCTTGAAAAATTGTAAAATATACAAATTTTGAAAAAATATATGGTTCTTCTGTAGGAATTTGTTCAATCATTGAAACCATGGTTATATAATAAACATGTTTATTCTCATCGTATTTTTTTTCAATAAAGGGAACTGCACCTTGAGCTTTCCAAAAGTTAAATTCATTTTTAATACTTGTATCTATTTCCGATTCTTTATAGTCACTCATTGCTGTTACAATCCCAAAATTATTTATTCTATCTTTAACTGAACAAAAACATGTTAATGTATCATAGTAACAACCGGAATTTGCTCTTTTTGTTTCCATGGTACATTCTTCACTGCTTACATAATCTTCGGGAAGCATAAAAGTGATACGTTTCCCTTTAAAAATAACCTCGTGTTGTTTGTATCCTTTTTCAGGAAGAGAATTTTTTGCCACTTTATGATTGCATGCCATAAAAAACATGCTCATTATACAAAATACAATAATTAATAATGTTCGATTTTTCATACTGCAAAGATAGTGTTTTCTTGTTAAATTCATAAATTATTATTTTACATAATATTCTATCGTAAACGGTAATTCCATAGGATGACCTTGCCAATCGAAAGAAATAGTTCCTGAATGCTGAACCATTCCAGCCTTTTTTGGAGTTTCGCTAAATATATAATTAGCTCTTTGTACGGGAATAGTATCTCCGTCAACAATCATTGTAGGAATGTAGTATAATACAGTGCCGACAAAATCAATTTCTGCCATATAGGTTTCACCCATATTTATCGTATCCTTTTGAGCATATACCTGAGCACTTATCCCACCATCAAATATACATAAATTCTCTGTTTTACCCATTACTAAATTATTCAAGTACACATAAGTTAAAAGTTCTTTGTACCATAAAAAATCTTTCGTATTATTAATTTTCTTATATAACTTTAAAAAGTATTTTGGTATATCGGTATCACCCATTGCTGAATTCTGTAAAAAAGAATTAAAATTATCAGAATTGAAATAAGGTTTTTCATTAGCATAACACATAAACGAATCAATTTCTTCCTTCATCCAAGAACCAACAAGATAATTTTTATATCTCTGTGATATTTCTTCTGTTAGAGATTGATTTAAATATTGGAATAATGATGTTGTTTCTTCCTGAATATTGCTTTGCTTTTTTTTAGAAAAAAACAAACATAATAAAATAATTATCAGGAAGGATTGAAGTATAATTATAAATTTATATTTCATTTTCTTATAATTTAGTTACTACATTCAATTTACAAATGCAAATTGATTAAACAATTATTTTTGCAAAGATACTAAAAAATAGAGCGAAAGAGGTTCTTTATTTGATATTTTTTTAATCATACAATATATTTTTGCTATTTGCCTGTATTTGAGAGTCTTATTTTTCAAGATAAATAAGGAATAAATTTCTAAAGTGGTAATGAACTATATTAATAATAATGTATATAAAAAAGCAGTGTTTTAACTGCCGTTTTTTGTTCGTTTTGCAAATTTTTCTTCCAAAACGCTTCCAAATCCATCTAAAAAGAGGGGTCAAAAAGTGGAATTTTTGCTAAAAAAGTGCGAAAAAACGGGCTAAAAAATGGAAAAAATAGTTTTTTACAAAAATTTTTCTCACTGAGAATCAATCAGAAGAATAAAAAGATAAAAAAAAGAGAAAAAAAAGTAGGGTAAAGGGAGAAGGTAAAGAAAAAAGTTGTACTTTTGCATTCCCGAACGACGGAAGAGAAGTGAGGGGGAAAAGTTCTTTGAAATAGATGGAGAGAGCAGCAAATATCCAAGTAGATTCTTTTGAAGAGATCGAAGCAGGGCTCAGGACAGACAAAAGACAGTCGGAAGACTGAAAGAAGAAACATATACAATGGAGAGTTTGATCCTGGCTCAGGATGAACGCTGGCGGCAGGCTTAATACATGCAAGTTGAACGGTAACATGAGAGTAGCAATACTTTTGATGACGAGTGGCGTACGGGTGCGTAACACGTGTGCAACCTACCTTATACCGGAACAAAACATCGAGAAATTGGTGCTAATATTCCATAACATTATAGATAGGCATCTATTTATAATTAAAGATACGTTGGTATGAGATGGGCACGCGGTCCATTAGCTAGTTGGTAAGGTAACGGCTTACCAAGGCGACGATGGATAGGGGTTCTGAGAGGATTACCCCCCACATTGGAACTGAGACACGGTCCAAACTCCTACGGGAGGCAGCAGTAAGGAATATTGGTCAATGGAGGCAACTCTGAACCAGCCATGCCGCGTGCAGGAAGACGGCCCTATGGGTTGTAAACTGCTTTTATTAGAGGATAAAGTGATGCACGTGTGCATTATTGCAGGTATCTAATGAATAAGCATCGGCTAACTCCGTGCCAGCAGCCGCGGTAATACGGAGGATGCAAGCGTTATCCGGATTTATTGGGTTTAAAGGGTGCGCAGGCGGATCAATAAGTCAGTGGTGAAAATTACGTGCTTAACATGTGACGTGCCATTGATACTGTTGGACTAGTATTCAAATGACGTAGCTGGAATGTGTTATGTAGCGGTGAAATGCGTAGATATAACACAGAACGCCGATCGTGAAGACAGGTTACGAATTTGACATAGACGCTCATGCACGAAAGCGTGGGGATCAAACAGGATTAGATACCCTGGTAGTCCACGCTGTAAACGATGATAACTCGTTGTTGGGCAGTAATGTTCAGTGGCTAAGCGAAAGCGATAAGTTATCCACCTGGGGAGTACGATCGCAAGGTTGAAACTCAAAGGAATTGACGGGGGCCCGCACAAGCGGAGGAGCATGTGGTTTAATTCGATGATACGCGAGTAACCTTACCCGGGCTCGAACGGTGCAGGGATAAATAGGAGACTATTTAGTCCTTCGGGACTTGCATCGAGGTGCTGCATGGTTGTCGTCAGCTCGTGCCGTGAGGTGTCAGGTTAAGTCCTATAACGAGCGCAACCCTTACTACTAGTTGCCAGCATGTAAAGATGGGGACTCTAGTGGAACTGCCTACGCAAGTAGAGAGGAAGGTGGGGATGACGTCAAATCAGCACGGCCCTTATGTCCGGGGCGACACACGTGCTACAATGGTCAATACAGAGGGGAGCGACTTGGTGACAAGGAGCCAATCTCGAAAATTGATCTCAGTTCGGATCGAAGTCTGGAACTCGACTTCGTGAAGTTGGATTCGCTAGTAATCGCACATCAGCCATGGTGCGGTGAATACGTTCCCGGGCCTTGTACACACCGCCCGTCAAGCCATGGAAGCTGGGGGTACCTAAAGACCGTGACCGCGAGGAGCGATCTAGGGTAAACTTAGTAACTGGGGCTAAGTCGTAACAAGGTAGCCGTACCGGAAGGTGTGGCTGGAATACCTCCTTTCTGGAGGAGCTTTGCGGATATTTGCTGTTGAGATCCATTATAGATATAGTAGAGTAATAGTGGATACAAGGAAGGGAAAGAGCGGGGAGACTAGAAGTCCCGTAGCTCAGTTGGTTAGAGCACTACACTGATAATGTAGGGGTCGGCAGTTCAACTCTGCCCGGGACTACAAGGTATAGTAATGGAAGTTGCTAAGAGAGGGGAATTAGCTCAGCTGGCTAGAGCATCTGCCTTGCACGCAGAGGGTCAACGGTTCGAATCCGTTATTCTCCACAGGAGTATCACTATGAAGGGGGTTGATAGCAAGGGGGAATTGCTACAACTTGCGAGCTAACCGGAGGGTTAGGAGAAGTTCTATGACATACTGGAGAAGATAAAGCAAGAAGAGTACAAGAGCAAAAAAGTAAGCACAAGTGGAAGTTACAAAGGGCGTACGGGGGATGCCTTGGCTCTCAGAGGCGAAGAAGGACGTGATAAGCTGCGAAAAGCTGTGGGGAAGTGCAAATAACTTGTGATCCGCAGATATCCGAATGGGGCAACCCAACCTGAAAAGGTTATCCTGAATAGGAGGCAAACCCACTGAACTGAAACATCTAAGTAGGTGGAGGAAGAGAAAATAAAAATGATTCCGCAAGTAGCGGCGAGCGAACGTGGAGGAGCCCAAACCAATATTGTTTAGGCAAGATTGGGGTTATAGGACTGAGATATCGAAGGAGATTCATTAGTGGAATTGTTTTGGGAAAGCAAATCGAAGAAGGTGAGAATCCTGTACACGACAATGAATTGATTTGTATCAGTATCCTGAGTAGCGCGGGACTGGGGAAATCCTGTGTGAATTTGCCAGCACCATCTGGTAAGGCTAAATACTACTGAGAGACCGATAGCGAACAAGTACCGTGAGGGAAAGGTGAAAAGTACCGTGAATAACGGGGTGAAATAGAACCTGAAACCGTGCGCTTACAAGCGGTCGGAGCCCTTTCGAGGGGTGACGGCGTGCCTTTTGCATAATGAGCCTACGAGTTACATTTCACTAGCGAGGTTAATAATTAAGAAGTTAGGAGCCGAAGCGAAAGCGAGTCTGAAGAGGGCGTAAAGTTAGTGGAAGTAGACGCGAAACTTAGTGATCTACCCATGATCAGGTTGAAGTTGTGGTAACACACAATGGAGGGCCGAACCGGTAAACGTTGAAAAGTTTTCGGATGAATTGTGGGTAGGGGTGAAAGGCTAATCAAACTGAGAGATAGCTCGTACTCCCCGAAATGCCTTTAGGGGCAGCCTTATTTTAGTATATTAGAGGTAGAGCTACTGATTGGATGCGGGGGTTTCACCGCCTGCCAAATCCAGACAAACTCCGAATGCTAATATATGATTGATAGGAGTGAGGGTATGGGTGCTAACGTCCATATCCGAGAGGAAAAGAATCCAGACTATCGGTTAAGGTCCTTAAATATATGCTAAGTTGAAAGAACGAGGTTTAACTGCTTAGACAGCTAGGATGTTGGCTTGGAAGCAGCCATTCATTTAAAGAGTGCGTAACAGCTCACTAGTCGAGCGGTTGAGCGTGGATAATAATCGGGCATAAAGCATATTACCGAAACTGTAGAATCGAAAGATTGGTAGGGGAGCATTCTAATTGCGGGGAAGGTGAATTGTAAGGTTTGCTGGAGCGGTTAGAAAAGAAAATGTAGGCATAAGTAACGATAATGAGGGCGAGAAACCCTCACACCGGAAGACTAAGGTTTCCTGGTCAACGATAATCGGATCAGGGTTAGTCGGGACCTAAGGCGAAGCCGAAGGGCTAAGTCGATGGACAATTGGTTAAGATTCCAATACTTACTATATCTGCGAATGTGGAGACAGAGGAGTGAAATGCGAGCGTACTGACGGAATAGTACGTTAAAGGGTGTAGATGTTGATAATGGCAGGCAAATCCACCGTTAGAGTTGAAACCTGAAAGTACCTTGATGCTTCGGCAAAGGGGATATACGCAGTAAACAGACTTTCAAGAAAATCCGCTAAGCTTCAGGATATAGTGACCCGTACCGCAAACCGACACAGGTAGTCAAGGAGAGTATCCACAGGTGCTCGAGTGATTCATGGCTAAGGAACTAGGCAAATTGATCCCGTAACTTAGGGAAAAGGGATCCCTACCCAGCGATGGGAGGGCGCAGAGAAATGGTCCAGGCGACTGTTTAACAAAAACACATGGCTTTGCAAAATTTAAAGATGAAGTATAAGGCCTGACACCTGCCCGGTGCCGGAAGGTTAAGAGGAGATGTCATCGCAAGAGAAGCATTGAATTGAAGCCCCGGTAAACGGCGGCCGTAACTATAACGGTCCTAAGGTAGCGA
>JAEEGK010007352.1_pt1 | contig 26274 bp, 17 predicted proteins | sample 8958771 | NCBI WGS metagenome assembly JAEEGK01 (sample SAMN16246547, study PRJNA631951) | gut metagenome | biome: gut microbiome; feature: rumen; material: SC-attached | host: Bos | place: Iran: Karaj | collected 2018-10 | reverse complement strand
AGTTTTTTCATAGCCATATACAAATATGGAACCTTTAGATTCATCTATATTAAATCCGCCGAGCAGGACCCTGAGCTGTACTGATGACAAGTCGAGTGTGGCAACATATTCATTATGCTTAAACAACAGGAGATTATAACCTAAACTATTGCTATCAAAAACATTAAATGACACAACTGAATAATCACCTAAGGGATAGATCGTATCAAGAGAGCCTTTGGCTTCCGCTTTGGTTTTGTCATTAAATATTTCTCTTTCGTTTACTACTTTTCCTGATTCAACATCAATGTCTAAAAATACGTCATCGTTCCTGCCATATGGAACGTGATACCAAACAGCTGCAGTAACTGTTTTCCCATCAGCATCAGCACTGAGATAATAAACATTTACTATGTAGTGATTATCCGCACAAATTATTTCCTTGCGGTCTGTCAGATTGCCATCATAATCATAAACATCAAGGATTGTTCTGTACGTGCTGCCACTGTCTGCTGTCAAGCTATACATATAGAAAATGTTATCATTGCTTGTACAGATCCTGGACAGCTGCTCCTCCTCGTGTTTGCGGATGTCTTTATTGATCCTAACCCTGGTCGATTCGTACCACGGTTCATCGGCTTTAACGACATTGCTGCCTTTACCTGCTTTTGAACAGGAAGTAAATACCGGCATCAACATGACAAAAGCCATTGCGATTGATAAAAGTTTAGTTTTCTTCATTTTATTATCCCCTTACATCTCCCTGACATACTTGGTAGCTCTGTCATTCAGGTATTTAATTGCATCATCAAGAGAACGGTCACCTACATAATATGGTGCGAGTTCTTCATCTACAAATTGTATTATCATGTGGTCCTCGTAATAGTATGTGGTGATCGAAGACAGACTTTCCTTAAAACTCTCACTCATGTCTTCCGTTGCTTCCTTGTCGCCATATGCCTTATCCAAGCCTGCCGCCGGAATACATCTACCGCTTTCTACATCGGCTACATACGCAAAGTATGCATCGTTATTGTGCTTTGTAAGGAACTCGATATTCCTGTCCATAATCTCCTTATTGGTAGCAATAAACCTGAATTCACACTCGGCAGAATCGTACGCTGCACCCGAGAACATATAATTTATAAATTTCTTGCAACCTTCCTTTACATCTGTCGTTGCAGATACCGATACCGTCTCTATTGCCTTGAATCTGGGACCGGAAGCATCTGTTGACGGTGTTCCGATGATCTTATAGCTTGCATCCGACTTGTTGCAGGCACAAACAAAATCAAGATAATCTCCTATCCTTGTGTAATAGCATTCGCCTCTGTATCTTGTCCAGTCGTTATAGTACTCCTTTGGTATGCTCTGTTCATTGTCGTACACGAAGTTATCTTTCGCATACTGGGCAGCAGCACGAAATTGATCCGTCCCGAAATCGATAGTTTTTCCTTCGATTGCCTTCTTCGTATCTATGCACGACAGTAAAAACGTGCGTTTGTTAAAGACCTTCGATCTCGGATAATCGTATGGTGAGAAGCCGCTCATATTATCCTTTATCATCTTTTCGAATTCTTCGAAAGTAAGGCCTACTGCACCGTCCTTGATCAATTCTTTATTTGTGACAAGACCTTCGATCTCGAGCGTAACCGGAAGGAAGTACAGTTTGCCATCGATCCTGCCGGCCTCGATGATATTCGCATATTGTTTTTGCAGGACCTCAGGATCTAAGAACCCTGTAAGATCCATAAACACTTCATCGCGCATAGCATAGTTTTTCTGGATGTTGAGAGCAATGTCCGGCGCATCGTCGCCTTTAAGGTCCTGGATCATCTTGTATACTTCCTGATCATCCTCTTCCTTTACACCTTGTAACAAACCAATCGTAAAACCGGAATTATATTTATCCCATACCCTTATGAGATATTCATTGTCCACTTTGTTAAATTCATATATCGTTTTTGCCAGATAATCTGAAACGCCTGAATTAGGCGGCAACGCTATTTCTATGATCTCTTTTCCGGCATGAGGATTCTTATCCGCCTTTGTAAGCACCCGGATATGATATTTCCTTTCGGCTTCATCGCTTCCATAATAAATATACGTAAAATCCACGATTACTGTTCTTTTTTCACTTAAGCTTACAATCTCTGATTCAACTCCCTGCTCTTCAGAATAGACCGGATAAAAATACGGCGTATACCAGTTCGTATCGATAATGGTCTCAGGCGTCATTTTGCCGGTATCTATCCTGATAATATTTCCGAGCGAATCGATCTTACAGAGATCACCATCATTTGTTCCGGTAAATTCTGCAAAATCAAGAGTTTCTCCACCTGTCTCCTGGAATGTTCGGGATTGTTTCAATCTCCCGGTCGCTATATCAAATTCAAGAGATGAGGTTCCTTCCATAGTATAAACACCGAGAAAGACAGAATTCTTAGATTCATCAACTGAAAAACCGTCCATTATTTCCATGTAAGTTACATTCGCCGGTTCAAGAACGCTAACAAATTCCCCGTCTTTATACAATAACAACTGACGGTTTGTGCTTTCACCCGAGCGACGTGGATGCCACATATCTGCAATCGTATAATTCCCGGAAGAAGCTGTATGTATGATATCAGACTCTGGTTTTAATACTCTTTTAGCTGCCTCGCTAAGTAAATCTTTCATGCTTGTTACTGTTCCGCTTTCAATATCGATCTCGACAAAGGCAGAACTACAAACAGCCGAAAATTGAATAACAGTTTTTATGGTTTTTCCTTCAGGATCCACACCGGAACCACATACATCGAAGATCATACGATTATCAGGCAAAATGATCTTCTGGCGGTTTATAAGATTGCCTTCAAAATCATATGTATCAAGCATCATTCTGGTGGTAGCCCAGCCATCCGATGTTGCACCGTACAGGGAAAAAATCTTGTCATTGCTTACACAGAAATCGTTACAGATATCATATTCTTCTTTTTTGAAGTTTCTATCCAATTCGAATTTAGACGATTCGTACCAAGGATCATCTTTTTTTACTGTGTTTGAGCCCTTCTTACCAGACGAGCAAGAAGTAAACAAAGTCATCAGCATAACGGCAGTCATCGCTGCAGCTAAAAGCTTGGTTTTCTTCATAAATTAATCCCCACTTCTTTGTTTTTTAACCTGAACAGTCAGATAAAGGCCATAATAAATCTACTGTTCCAAATAAGAGATTACATCTCCCTTACATACTTTGTTACTCGGTCATTAATGTACCTGATTGCTTCGTCAAGTGAACGGTCGCCTGCATAGTATGGTGCGAGTTCTTCTTCAACGAATTGTACTATCGTATGATCCTCGTAATAGTATGTGGAGATCGAAGACAGACTTTCCTTAAAACTGTCTCTCATGTCATCTGTTGCTTCCTTATCGCCAAAAACTTTTTCATAGCCTGCCGCAGGAATAAAATGGCCGCTGGTAATACTTTCCATGAAATCAGCATATGTATCGTTATTATGCTTTGTAAGGGACTCGATATTCCTGTCCATGATCTCCTTATTAGTAACTATAAATCTGAATTCACACTCGTCAGAATTATATGCCGCGCCCGAAAACATATAATTCAAAAACTTCTTGCAGCCGTCTTTTACAGCTGTATTTGCTGCTACAGATACCGTCTCTGTGGCTTTGAATCTGGGACCTGAGGCATCTGTTGACGGTGTTCCGATGATCGTATAGCTTTCTTTCGGCTTGTAGCAGGCAGTAATAAAATCAAGATAATCTCCGATCTTGGCGTAATAACATTCACCTCTGTATCTTGACCAATCCTGTACGTATTCTTTCGGAACGCTGTTTTCGTTGTCGTACACGAAGTTATCTTTTGCATATTGGACGGCAGCACGGAATTGATCCGTTCCGAATTCGACCTTATTACCTTCGATCGCCCTCTTCGTATCTATGCACGACAGTAAGAAAGTGCGTTTGTTATAGGCATTTGAATTCGGATAATCGTATGGCGAGAAACCACTCATTTTGGTCTTGATCAGCTTTTCGAATTCATCGAAAGTAATGCCTACGGCACCATCCTTGAGCAAAGATTTATTTGTTACAAGCCCTTCTATCTCAACCGTAACAGGAAGAAAATACAGTTTACCGTCTATCTTTCCGGCCTCGATAATGTTCTTGTACTGCTTATCCATTACCTCAGGGTCAAGGAAATCCGTAATATCCATGAATACATCGTCACGCATAGCATAGTTTTTCTGTATGTTGAGGACAATGTCCGGGGCATCATCACTTTTAAGTTCCTGGATCATCTTGTAGACTTCCTGATCATTCTCATCCTGCGGGCTCATTGCTCCGTATGCCAGGCTGAGATTAAAGCCGGTATTATATTTATCCCATATCCTTAAGAGATATTCGTTGTCTGTTCTGTTGAATTCATATATCGTTTTCGCCAGATAATCCGAAACACCTGAATTAGGCGGCAATGCGATTTTTATGACCTCTTTTCCGGCATGAGGATTCTTATCTGCCTTTGTAAGGATCCGGATATAAAAATTTCTCTCCGGCACGTCACTTCCATACAGAATATACTCTAAATCCATGATTACCGTTTTTTCTTCACTGCAGAATATGATATTGGATGTGACGCCCTGATCTTCAGCATATGGAGGATAGAAATAAGGCGTATACCAGTTACTGTTGATAATGGTCTTGGGCGTCATTGTATCAGGATCGATCCTGGTAATATTTCCAAGGGAATCAATCTTACAGAGATCGCCATCATATGTCGCAGTATATTCTGCAAAATCATTTTCATCTCCGCCTAATTCCCGGAAAGACCTGACACTTTTCTGCTTTCCTGTCTTCATATCCCATTCCACAGAAAAGTTGTCATCCAACGCAAAAAAGCCTATAAAGATGGAATTCGAAGATTCATTGACTGAAATATAGCCCATAAAGAATATGAAACGTATATTCGTCATATCAAGATCCCGGACGTACTTCCCATCCTTAAACAGAAACATCTGGCGAGTCGTGTCTCCGCCGGTGTTGCCCCACGTTGCTGCAACTGTATAGCTCCCGGAAGATACTATTCCATCGAAAACACAACCGGGTTTTATTGCTTTCTTAACATCCTCATCAAACAGGTTTTTAATGTTTGTTACCTCTCCGCTCTCTGTATCAATGTCAATAAAGGCTGGTTCACCATGTCGCGGATAACTGAATTCAACAATAGCTGTTATAGTTTTTCCTTCCGGATCGACATTAACTCTATACAAATCATTGATCTCAAGATTATCTGGAAAAGATACCTTCTGACGGTTTAGAAGATTGCCTTCGTAATCATATGTATCAAGAATTGTTTTGGTGCTAACCCACAAGTCAGGTGTTACATAGTACAGGGAAAAAATCCTGTCATTGCTTACACTTATAAAGCTGTCGCACCCGTCTTCCCCTTTTTTGCGGTCAAATACCAATTCGAATTTAGACGATTCGTACCAAGGATCGTCTGCCTTAACTACATTGGCACCTTTTTTTCCGGATGACGAGCATGATGTAAACAACGGCATCAGCATGAAGACAGCCATTGCAGCAGCTATGAACTTAACTCTTTTCATACATAACCCCCCACTTCTTTTAAATATCCCCATATTTGTTCAATCATCAGTTCTTATCAGGTGACTACATTTCCTTTATATATTTGGTCGCTCTGTCATTTAAGATCTTTATAACATCATCCATTGAACGGTCGCCTGCATAATATGGTGCGATCTCTTCGAAAATGAATCTCGTTATCTCAGGATCCTCGTAATAGTATTTGGATATCGTGGACATGCTGTTAAGGAAACTCTTCTGCATTTCTTCTGTTGAATACTTGACACCATAAGCCATTTCCACACCCGAAGCAGGGATCGTGGCTCCACTTTCAACAGAGGCACGGTAAAGCTTAAAATCCTCATTGTTATATTTTGCAAGGAGTTCAATATTCCTGTCCATTATCTCCTTATTGGTAACAATACTTAAGAATCCGCAATCATCAGGCCCAAAGGCAGAACCGGAAAACAGGAAATTAATAAACTTTTTGCAGCCTTCTTTCACATCTGTTGATGCAGACACTGATATTGTCTCATATGCTTTAAATCTGGGGCCGGATGCATCTTCAGACGGTGTTCCGATAATGACATAATTACCTTTTTGGGTTTTGCACATCTTCACAAAATCAAGATAACAGGATATCTCACCGTAACAGCATTCGCTCCGGTGTCTGAGAGTCCAATTAAACATATAATCATACGGAACGCTTTGTTCATCATCAAAACTGAAATTATCCTTCGCATAATCGACTGCACGTTTGAACTGCTCCGTTCCGAAATCGACCTTATCACCCTCGATTGCACTTTTAGTATCTAAACAGGACATAATAAAAGTCTTTTTGTTGAAATACCATTTATTCGGAAGATCATAAGGCGAATATCCGTTCAGATCTTCTTTTATCATCTTTTCGAATTCATCAAACGTAATTCCGGATGCACCGTCCTTCAACAGATCGGTATTTGTAACCATACCTTCTATCTTTAAAGTGACCGGAAGGAAATAGAGCTTGCCGTTCACAGTTCCTGCTTCGATAATGTTCTTATACTGTTTATCCATTACCTCAGGTTCAAGGAAACCTGTCAGATCCATAAAGATATCATCGCGCATCGCATATGTGTTCTGAACGTCGATTACGATGTCAGGAGCTTCGTTTCCTTTAAGCTCCTGAATCATTTTATATGCAGGAGTATCTCCGCCATTTCCCAAAAATTTAACAACCTCAGCCAAAGACTCGTCAGTATTACTCTTGTCCCATAATCTTATAAGATATTCATTATCTGTCTTGTTGAATTCTGATATGGCTCTATAAAGATAATCTGATACTCCATAATTATATGCAGACGGCGCGATCTCAATTATCTGTTTACCTGCATGTGGATTTTTCTCTGCTTTCTTCAGCACCGTAATATATTCTTTTTCTGTAGGATTATTAATGCCATATGATTCCTGCACAGAATCTAAAAGAACAGTCCGCTCTTCAGTACAACTCAGGATTGTTGTAAAGCGCGATCTCATTTCGCTGGAATCATAAGGAAACACCGGAGTATACCATGTGCTGTCCACCATGAGCTTTGAAGTCATGTTATTTGTATCATACTTCTCAACTCTGCCCATAGAAGTGATCCTGCAAAGATCTCCAAGATCCGTAGCCGTAAAGTCCAATAAGCTTAAGGTCTTATCATCTGTATCCTGGAGGCTCTTTTTACTCTTCAATCTACCTGAATTCAAGTCGAATTCAACATTGATAAAACTGCCATTCTCAACACAGACAATATATAAAGATCCTTTAGCCTGATCCAGGGAAAAAGTGTCAAATAATACATTGAGATTGAGTGTCGATGTATCAAGAGCACCAACTAATTCTGAATCTTTGAATAATAACGGCGATATAGAACCATCAGGCATGCCCGAAGAATCCTCAACCGATACAACAGCATATTCGCCTATCATTGATACATTCCTGATCTCGTTTATAAAGGTATTCCCTTTATTCAACATGTCCTTAATATTTGTTACCTCTCCTGTTTCCGTATTGATATCCGCAAAAGCCGGATAAAATTTCCCGCCGCCATAATTAAGGAATATCGCAGTTTTTAAAGTTTTCCCTTCAGGATCAGAACTGATCGAATAAACACATGGGAAAAAGCAATCTTCAGAACAGGACAGTTCCTTGCGGGAAATAAGATTTCCTTCAAAATCATATGTATCAAGGACAGTTCTGGCTGAGCCCCATTTATCCTGAGATAACGGATACAGGCTGAACACCTTGTCATTACTCGTACAGATCCTGGCTTCTGCCACTTGCTCGTACTGATGAATATCTTTCTTCATCTCAAACTTTGTCGTTTCAAACCACGGATCATCTGCCTTAACCACATTGGCCTTGTTCTTTCCTGCCTGACAAGACATAAGCATGGGCATCAGCATAGCGACAGCCAGAGCAACAGCTAATAATTTAATCTTTCTCATAATGAAACCCCCACAAAAACTCTTATTATCCCAAATGTTTCTATCTTCACGGAAATCCATAGCTTCCGTTTAAGTTACATCTCCCTTACATATTTGGTTGTCCTGTCGTTGATGATCTTTATCGCATCATCAAGAGAACGGTCTCCCGCATAATATGGAGCGAGCTCTTCATCCAGGAATTTAACTATCGCGTAGTCCTCGTAATAGTAGATGGATATCGTCGACAGGCTGTTTAAGAAGATCTCCGCCATATCGTCAGTTGCATACTTGTCTCCGTAAGCTTTGTCCAATCCCGCAGCAGGGATAAAGACTCCGTTTTCCACCTGGGCCTCAAACCATTTGTATACTTCGTTATTGCGCTCTGCCAGCGTTTCGATATTCTTATTCATTATCTCCCTGTTAGTTACTATGTGCCTGAAATCACAGCCACCGGAAGCAAAGGCAGTGCCGGCAAACAGGTAGTTTATGAACTTCTTGCAACCGTCTTTCACATCGGTATTAGCAGATACGGATATTGTCTCAAGAGCTTTGAATCTCGGTCCTGATGCATCTACCGAAGGCGTGCCGATAATGCTGTACGGATCTTTGGAAGTGTAGCAGTCATGTACGTAATCAAGATAATCACCGATCCTCGCGTAATAGCATTTGCCCCTGTATCTGCTCCAATCCATTAAGTACTCCTGAGGAGTACTATTCAGATCATCATACTTAAAGTGTTCCTTGGCGTATTGGACAGCAGTCCGGAACTGGTCTGTACCGAATTCGATCTTGTTCCCGTCTATGGAACCCTTAGTATCTATACATGACAGGATAAATGCACGTTTGTTATATACCTCTGAATTCGGATAATCATAAGGCGAAAAGCCGAACATGCTGTCTTTAACAAGCTTATCGTATTCTTCAAAAGTGAGACCGATGGCACCGTCTTTAAGAGTATCCGATTTTGTAACAAGCGCTTCGATCTCAAGCGTTACCGGGAGGAAGTACAGTTTACCATTAATCCTTCCGGCCTCGATAATATTGCAGAACTGTTTGTTCATTACCTCGGGCTCTAAAAAATCCGTCAGATCCATAAAGACTTCATCACGCATCGCATAGTTTTTCTGGATATCGAGAGCAAGATCAGGTGCGTCATCACCTTTAAGATCCTGGATCATCTTATATACCTGCTGCTCATTTTCATCACCTGTTGCAACCGCACTCCTGCCAATAACAAAACCGGTCTTATACTTATCCCATACTCTGATGAGATATTCATTGTCCGATTTATTGAATTCGAAAATAGCTCTAGCAAGATAGTCCGTAATGCCGTCGTTAAGAGGCAATGCGAGTTCTATTATCTGTTTCCCTGCATGGGGATTCTTGTCAGCCTTCTTGAGCACCCTGATATAATCAGTATTCGTGTACTCGTAACAGGCATATGTTGCTGACTCTGAATCCAATATAACCGTTTTGTTCTCTGTACAACTCAGGATCGTGGAAGTGACACTGTACTTATTATTTCCCAAGCTGTAAAAATATGGTGAATACCAATTAGTATCGATAACTGTTTCAGGCGTCATTGAATTGATGTTAAGCTTTACAATATTGCCTCGTGAATCGATCTTGCACATCTCGCTGTTGTTCGTAAGCGTATATTCTCCAAAGTTAACAGACTTGGCATCTGAATCAAGGAATGATTTCTTGTTTTTCAGCTTTCCGGTCTTAAGACTGAATTCCAAGGCAACAATGTCAGCGGCTTCATAGCAAGACATATATAATGAATCAGCGGATTCATCTATAGAAAAACCATCTAATAAATACATTATCTTTACTGTCGAAAGATCAAGTACGCAAACAAATTCATCGTTTTTAAAAAGCATAAGCTGATAATCGATAATTCCGGCGTCTGCTTTATCGAGCACCGCGATAGTATATTCACCTGCGCTCTCGAATCTGAAAATATTGCCTCTTATCTTCTCAAGTTCCTTGGTAAACACCTTCTTGATATTTGACACTATTCCCGTGCTTGTATCGATATCTGCAAATACTGTTTCATGCTTACTCGCTGAATGGATATAAAGAATTGTCTTTAAGGTTTTTCCTTCAGGATCGGAACTACAAGTAAAAATAGACCCTATACGGAAATCCTCTAACTCCGGGCATGTTACTTCCTGACGGCCTATCCGGTTTCCTTCATAGTCATATGTATCCAGAAGCGTTCTGTATGTTGCTCCTCTGTCAGTTGATGCGCTATAGAGGTTAAATACCCTGTCATCGATTGCAAACAGGACGGACGAAACAAAATCAGCATTTGGTTTCAGATCTTTTTCGATTTTGAATTTGGTCGATTCGTACCACGGATCATCTGCCTTAACTATCTTGTGTCCGCTCTTTTCCGCTGAACAGGATGTAAATACAGGCATCAGGATAGCAGAACAGATAACCAAGGCTAAAATCTTGGATTTTCGCATAATTTTACCCTCCAATAAAAACAGAACAAGATTGAATCAATTACCTAATAGTTCCCCAAGATGTGGCATCAATTATCTTTGAATTAATTTCATACTAAAGTGAAATTACATCAAATCGGCATCGAAAATATCATCATTTTGTCTGCTTTTTAGAAAGGCTCTGCGTTCTTGACCGTTCTGTTGCCGGCAAGTGCGACGCAAAGGACTTTTGCCGCACCCGCTTTATATAGTGCTTTTGCAGCTTCATGAAGGGTTGCACCTGTCGTAGCGACATCATCGGTTACAACGATCCGAAGTCCTGTTACATCCCAGCCGTCATTTACTTTGAAGGCATCCCTTACGTTGCCTTCTCTCCTGCTGCTGTCATTCATCTCCGATTGTCTGCCTGTATCCCTGGTCCTGACAAGGCAGTCTTCCGCTGCGGGAATACCGCTGATCTTTGCAGCCGGATAACAGATCTCATATGCCTGGTTAAAGCCTCTTTCCTCTAACCTCTTTTCCGACAGCGGAACCGGAACAATAAGGTCTGCCTTTATTCCTTCATTACGCATACAGGATCCAAGTATCACTCCGAAGAGCCTTGCAAGCTCTACGTTCTTACCGAACTTTATTCGTGGAACGGCCCGTTCCAAAATGCCTTTGTATGTAAACGGCATATAGAGAGCAAGACCCGGACACGGGTCATTTTCGACCGGATTGGAAAGGCAGAGGAACCATCTGTTATCCTCATCGACTGTGTTTATCATGGAAAGACATTTGCCGCAGATATGGAGTTCAGACTCCGTTTTGTAGATCGACCTGTAAATATCTTCGTAGTTTCCGAACCGTTCATCTGTATCGGCTACGCCGCCGCAGACCGCGCATTTGAAAGGAAGGATAAGTTCTGCCACCCTCTTAAATGCTTCTCTTACTTCGGTTGGGATCAATATTTTTCCTGACCAATTCCGCACTACTTATTCCTGCGGAAATCAACAGTCTTCAGAAGATCCTTAAGACACGTCTCTCTGGTCTCACCCTTAGGCGCCTTCAAGAACTTCTGAAGTGTTCCTTCAAGCTCAACGATGGTAACGTTCATCTTGCCCCTCGTCACCGCCGTATAGAGCAGGCTGCGCTTATAAAGGAGCATATTCATCTTGCCCAAAGCGATAATGACCCTGTCAAATTCGCAGCCCTGTGACTTGTGCACCGTAACTGCATAAGCCAGATCTATGTTCTCCAAAAGCTTACCCTTATACTCGGCGGATTTGCCTTCATCGAAAGTGATAGTTACGCTTCCCTTCAAAGGATCGATATCACTTACAACACCGAGCTCACCGTTGAATATACCCTGCAATACCTCACCCGTAACAGGATCTATCCATTCTGTCTGGTAATCGTTCTTATTCTGCATGACCTTATCACCGACATGAAGTGTCAGGCTCTGTCCGCGTTTAATAACCTTCAGTTCGTCTTTAACTTCAAGCGCCTGGATAAGCTTATTAAGCTGCACGGTACCCAAAGCGACATTCTCATTCTTCGTAGGTGTAAGACATATAAGATCCTCATCCTTATGCTCTATAACGAGTCTTGCGATCGTATCCTGCGCTTCTTCTTCAGTCTTGCAGCTGATTATCTCAAAATCACCGCCTGACCTGTCCGGCTCAGCACCTTCAAGAATGAGTCCGGCATTCGCAGCGATAGAGCCTTCATCAGACTGTCTGTGCAAAGCATCGAGCCTTATCTTCGGAATAGAATTACAGGATAAAAGGTCTCTTAAGATATCTCCTGAACCTACTGAAGGAAGCTGGTCAGGGTCGCCTACAAGGATTATCGACGTGCCCTTATCAACGGCATCGAGAAGATGCCTGAACAGCATCGTATCCACCATCGACATCTCATCGATGACGATTACTCTGCATACTATCGGATTATCTTTCCCGTGTACGAAAAGAAGGCTGTTATACTGACCTGCCCTGTCGTCAGGAAGCAGTTCCTCGTCATCGGTATTGATAGTTCTTCTGACGCCCAGAAGCCTGTGGATCGTGGACGCTTCAGTGCCGCTCGCCTCCGACAGTTTCTTCGCAGCTCGCCCTGTGGGAGCGGCAAATATACAGCTTATCTTATTTCTTCTGAAATATTCTCCAAGAACGCCCATAATGGTCGTCTTGCCCGTACCAGGGCCGCCCGTGATAACGCTTATCGGACTGTACATGCAAAGATAAAGAGCATCAAGCTGAGACTTGTCCGGGATGATCCCCAAATCAGATGCGACTTCTCTTATTATCCTGTCGCTCTCATCCCTTGCCGGAGGATTCGTCTTCATCTTCAGCATCTCGTTGATGCGCCTCTCAATGGCAAGTTCAGAAGCAAAATAGCTCATCGTGGCAAACCTTGCATCATTGTCCTCCACATCGCAGACAGCGCACTTTCCGTTATCGTATTTGTATACGGCTATACGCTTGTCTTCTATCGCAAGTGCTGCCGCATCCCTGAACACTTCAGAGAACTGTTCAGAGGTTATTTTCGAATCATGAAGGTTAACGTATTCAAGAGCTCTTTTCCTTACATCCTGAGGCATGAGCGCCGTGGACTTCGTATCTTCGTGAAGGTACATGCAGGACTGGTAAAGCGCCGCCGCGATCCTCTCCTTGGCGGTGATCTCCATGCCTTCATTAAGGGCGATGCGGTCAAGGATCTCAAACCCTGCTATTCCGTGTCCCATAAGGGCAAAAGGCTTCTTCCTTATCTCTTCACAGTCGAGCTTGTCAGTGCTGTTCAAAAGCTTTATCTGAGCCTGCGAGAATCCCATGAGCTTAGCCTCAAGGCCCTGCTCGAAAAACTCATATTTCTCGACTATCTGGTCACATATGGCTATCGCTCTGGAAGAAGTAAGGCCGCTCACTTCTGAAGCTGCAAGCTCAGGCGTCTCGGTAAGGATCTTAAGGATATCTTTGCCGAATCTCTCTGCTAAAGCCTCTGCCGTGGTCTTGCCGAGCCCGCTGATGTTATCTGCAAGAAAAGATGCAATAAGAAGTGTATCACCGGCATCCTCATCCACCTTGATCTTCTTCAATGTGACCTGGGGTCTGTTGTTCCACTCAGTTACTTTTCCGGAGATTATGTAAGAACCGCCTTCGACTATATCGACCTTAGATTTGCCTGCCACGGTAAATCTGCCGTCGCAAAGGAAAGAGACAAAGTTGTTGGCCTTGCGCGGACAGAACACCTTGATGCAAGTAACCTTTGCATCTTCTATCTCACTGCCGATATCTGCGACCGTCAAAGTGAGCTTCTTATCGTCCTTTGAGTCTTTAGTCATGGCCTGGCTCTTTCTAAGTAGACTTTTCAAAATGCTAACAATAAACGAGGGGTAAAACAATAAGCCCGGCCAAAGTTGAGACTTTGACCGGGCATTTGAGACTGATTATGTCCTCTTATCAGATTCCTGCGAGCTTTTTGATCTCTTCAGCCTTGTCAGTCTTCTCCCAGGGAAGTTCGACATCTGTTCTTCCGAAGTGGCCATAGCTTGCTGTCTTGGCATAGATAGGTCTTCTTAAATCAAGATCCCTGATGATAGCAGCAGGTCTAAGATCGAATACCTTGTTTACGATCTCAGTGATCTTCTCATCGTCGATCTTGCCTGTTCCGAAAGTATCCACCATTACGGATACGGGCTTAGCAACACCGATTGCGTAAGCAACCTGTACTTCGCATTCAGCTGCAAGGCCGGAAGCTACGATGTTCTTTGCGATATAACGCATCATGTAGCATGCGGAACGGTCTACCTTCGTCGGGTCCTTACCGGAGAAGCATCCGCCGCCGTGACGGGCGAAGCCGCCGTATGTATCAACGATGATCTTTCTTCCTGTAAGGCCGGAGTCACCCTGAGGTCCGCCTACAACGAATCTGCCTGTAGGGTTGATATAGATCTTTGTATTCTCATCGATAAGATCTGCAGGGATAACAGCCTTGATGACATTCTCCTTGATGTATTCCTCAAGGTATTCAAGTGTTACATCTGCACTGTGCTGTGTGGAGATAACGATAGCGTCGATCCTCTTAACCTTGTCGTTCTCATACTCGACTGTAACCTGTGACTTGCCGTCAGGTCTTAAGAAATCAGCACCGTTCTTACGTACTTCAGTAAGACGGATAGTGAGCTTGTGTGCAAGAGCGATCGGCATAGGCATAAGCTCAGGTGTATCGTCGTTTGCATAGCCGAACATCATGCCCTGGTCGCCTGCACCTGTGTCTAATTCCTTCTCGCCGCCGTGACGAGCTTCATAAGACTCGTTAACGCCCATAGCGATGTCGGGAGACTGCTCGTCGATAGATGTAAGAACAGCACATGAGTGGCTGTCAAAACCCATCTCGCTTGAGTTATAGCCGATCTCCCTGATCTTGTTTCTTACGATCGAAGGAATATCTACGTAAGCAGATGTTGTAATCTCGCCCATAACGAGCACCATGCCAGTCGTTGTGCATGTCTCGCATGCTACACGCGCTGTCGGATCCTGCTCTAAGATAGCGTCGAGAACGCTGTCTGAGATCTGGTCGCAGATCTTGTCGGGATGTCCCTCAGTAACTGATTCAGAAGTGAACAGCCAGTTTCCTTTTTTATTTCTCATTTTCTTTCCTTTCTACCATTGCCATGGCAATGAAAAAAACCTCCTCCCGAAAGGAGAAGGCCAATGCTTAATGTATCGATCCTCATCTTTCAGGTTACCCTGCCGGAATTGGCACCGCTGCTTTCCGCGGTTGCCGGGCTCATAACGGGCCGGTCCCTAGAGCCACTCTTGATAAGCAAGAATTTAAATTGTATCGACAAGATTGTACTTATACCGTAACGCTTTGTCAATCGGTAATATTCCTATTGCATTAATGGGTGAAAAAACTTTTCGGAAATGTTCTCGAAAACGCAATTTGTTAATAATATTAATTAATTTATTACCCTCCCCAAAACGCCGTTTTCAGCTCTTTCCTTTGTCGGTTTTTGTCGGGTTTTGTCGCTTTAACCAGGGCGTTTATGGCCTTACAATCCAAATCAGGAACAAGTGTTAAGGAGGAACGGTAAATGGCATTTACGATAAAGATCTACGAGAAGAATGAATACATATCAGGACTTCTTAAAAAGAGACTTACCGGCTTTTTCCCTGATGCCTATATCGTCAATCCTTACTTTGATGATATGGATCAGGTAAACAGATTCAGCGATTACGAAAGAGTCTTATACGATCCCAAAGATATATCAAAAGAAGAACTAACCTCATTTTCAGCCTCACCCATTAGGCTAACGGAAGACGGCGGGATAATTGATTGTGCCCGATTTATCCCCATGCTCAGGAAGAACGCGGAATCACCCTCTTTTCTCGCGCCTGTCACGGGTTCTATAACCGCCGTCATTCCGTTCGTCTACTCAGATGTAAGAGACAGATTCATAAGCAATATGTCAGACGTGCTTCCCGGCGCAGACTTTAATATCAGGCTCGATTTTACAAGCAGGATAAGATCACTCTGGAGAGCTTCAGCAGGGTCTAACATGACCGCTCTTCTGGAGGCATGCAGATCAAGAAAATTCGAACCTGAAGATATCCTAAAATACTGCAATATGGATGATGCGGGTTTCCTCACGCCGGGAAGCTGCCTTAATAACGACGACGTCTATGATTTGGGCATCTCGCGTTCGGTAACTCTTATGAACCACGCGGCAAGCCTTGCACACTCCAACCAGAGATTCGTAAATGTGGTTGCCGTCGTTGAAGGATTCAGGAGCAATGACCTTCCTGAACTCTTAAGCTGCTGTGACAAAGTCACCATATTGCTTCCGGCTGTAAACGCCGGAGAGGATATCGGATGCAAGGATCTGATCGCACAGCTGACCAAAACTTTAGGAAGAGAAAGGATCTCTGTCTTCTATACGGAAGACTTTAAAGATCCGGGCATCCTTGATGACCGCTTAAGCACCAGGAGACAGGTAGTATGAATCAGATCAAGGCTGATCCAACTGATATCAAGGAGCAGATAACTTACTGCGTTTTAAATGCCATATCGGGTGAGACAGATCCTTCGGATGAGAAACTGAGGGAGATCATATCAGACGTCATCTCAGAGAATTCAACTTACAAGATGAATCTCGACCAGAAGCGCGAGATGGCCCAGATGGTATTCAATTCGCTTAGAAGGCTTGATGTCATCGAGCCACTTATGGAAGACCCTTCCATAACCGAGATAATGGTAAACGGACCATATAAGATCTTCTTCGAGCGCGGCGGGAAACTTTATAAATCCAATCTTGCTTTCAGGGATGAGGAATCCTTAAAGACCTGTATCTCATGCTTTTTCGCCAACCAGAACAGGCCGCTTAACGAAGCAAATCCCATTGCAGACTTAAGGCTTCCTGACGGCTCGAGAGCAAATGCCGTTCTGCCGCCCATATCAAGGGAAACCACGGTAACGATAAGAAAGTTTACGGGCATCACCCATGACATCGTGTCGTTGATAAGACAGGACTTTATAAGCGAGGAGGCGGCAAGATTCCTTGCAGAATGCGTAAGGAATAAAAGGACCATTTTCATATGCGGCGGAACAGGAAGCGGAAAGACTACGTTTTTGAATTCTTTATCGAACTTCATACCGAAGAACGAACGGATAGTAACTATAGAGGACTCTGCCGAGTTAAAGCTCCAGGGTATCGACAACCTGGTACAGATGGAAGGACGTCTTCCCGGCCCTGACGGAACAGGCGAAGTAAGTATCGGAATGATGATCAGGGCATCTTTAAGAATGCGTCCTGACCGCATCATCGTCGGTGAAGTCAGAGGCAAAGAAAGTGCTGATCTTCTCTCCTGCTTAACGAGCGGTCACCCTGGCTCCATGAGCACCGGCCACAGCAACTCTTGCTTTGAGATGATGGAGCGTCTTACAGCCATGATAATGTCCGGCTCATCCCTTCCCTACGACGCGATCCTCTCGCAGGTATCGATGGGTATAAATATCGTTCTTCACATAATGAGAAGCCGTGAAGGCAAAAGATATATAGATGAGATCTGTGAGGTATTACCTCCTAAGGATCACGAATACAGTCTTAAGACACTATACAGGAATAAAGGAGGTGACAAACTTGAACGTATCGCAAGCATTGAAGATATCCAAAGAGCGATGGCATACCGCGCATAGGGGAAGTCACACCTTCACTGTCTTCCTGGCAAAGACCGTCTGGGTCTACCCGTTATTTGTTGCCCTGGTTTACTTTGCGTCAGGCCTTTTCATAAGTTCAGAGACCGTAAGGCTTATACTTGCGGCATTACTCAGTATCTTCCCATGGAAAGAAGCCATGAAGAAGATCTACTCTAATAATTACAGGCATATGAGAACACAGCTTCTCGTTCTGATGCAGGTGCTCTGCACAAGCGTATCAAGCGGCTATTCCATTGAGAAATCACTCCTTCTTATAAGGCCTGTGATCGAGAAGACATTCGGAAAACGCTCGATGCTGTTAAAACCTCTAATAAATCTTGAGAACAATTTAAAGCTTCATGTAAGTCTGGAAGAATCACTGAACACATTTGCGCAGCAGATATCATTTCCCGAGACAGTTCCTGTATTCCACGCACTTGCCATATCAGGAGAGATCGGCAACAACAGTCTTTCCATATTAAGAAGTTCATGTCAAATGCTGTCCGAACTCAATGCGGTTCAGGGAGAGATCGCAGCTTCCAATGCCGGCAAAAATGCCGAGGCGGCCATTCTCTGTGTAATGCCTTTTGGCGTTACATTTGCGCTTAACTATATGAGCCGTGAATATCTTGATATGGCAAGGAATACAAGGACCGGCTCGGTCCTTCTCGCGTGCGCATTCGGTATATGCACGATAGCATGTGCGATGCTGCTTAAATTCATGTCTCATGAACACGGCAGAAAAGCATATAAATCTGAACTGGCGGTAAATATTAATTCCGGCAGCAGGACATATGCAACACCTCTGACGAGGCTGGTAAAAAAGGTCTTCCCTGCAAGTTTCATAACGGCAAGGCACGAACTTTTTAACGAGCTGTCGGTAAATCCCGATTACACCTATGAGCAATATCTTAAAAAGCAGCTTCTGACAGGAACGGTCTTCCTTATCCTGTCAGCTTCAATACTCTTATCACTAGGAAAGAACCCTCTCTTTGCGCTCTTTTTTACGGCCGCAATACTGTTACTTGGCGGATTTGAGATCAGGTCTGATGTCGAGCGCAAAAGAGAGGATCTTATGAGCGATATCCCGCTGTTCTTATGCCTGATATCAACACTTCTCGAATCCGGAATGCAGCTGCCTAAGGCGATCTCCATATGTGCAAAAGCATTCGATGAGAACAAGAGCTTATCTCTGGAGATAAAGAACTTAAGGGCAATGATACTAAGCGGTATTCCCGCTTCAGATGCGATAGAGAAGTTCTCTTTAAGAATACAGATCCCTGAAGCACAGGCAGCACTTCTGCTCATTGCAAGATACGGAAGACTGGGAACTTCAGAAGTCTTAAACATGCTGAACCTGCAGTCCCAGGCGTGCTGGAACCTTTGCAGAAATGCGTCACGTAAAAGGCAGGAACGCGAAGCATTAGGGATGATCATCCCCATGACACTCGATTTCATAAGTGTCCTGATGGTCGCCATGACACCCGCAATTATCTCACTCGGCATATAAAGGAGGAAAAGGCTATGCGAAAAACATTGAAACGTTGGAATAAGAAAGGTATGGGAACCGTTGAAATAGTGATCATTATCGCGGTACTCGTTGCATTGGCACTGCTCTTCAGGACCGGTCTTACGGAATATGGAGAAAAGGTAATGGATTTCTGTTTTGACGATTCTAAGATAGCATCCGCATTCTGAATCTCCACACCGCTAAAAGCAAGTTTTTGAGTTGACTAAAGGAAAAACTAAAATGCAGATTAAAAAGGGCCCCTACGGTTATTACGCCATTGAGAAGCTGGACAGTCCGGACAGATTATGCACCTATGCCGAAGAGGTAATTGCCGGAAATAAGACCGACTTCTATCTTCAGCCTGTTACCGAATATATGGGATCAGGCGTAATGTGTTGTTTTGAATTCTCAGGTTATATACCGCTTACAGATCCGGAGTTTTCCGTGTTTTCTCCGGGCAGAAAAATGACCTCACACAAAAAAGATAACAAGAACCTGAGCTTAAGGCGCAGATCTGTCGGGGACCTTTTTTATGCATTTGCAAAGCTTTTAGATAACCTCATCTCGCCTTCATGTTTAGTTCTTGATCCCAACATGATCTTTACTGATCCTGAAGGCATCGCAGTTAAGATATGCTGCCTTCCGGTAAAAAGCCATCCTGAAGATCTCTGTATATCTTCATTAGGTGCATCGCGCCTGGAAAGCCTTCTTAACTGTGACTTCTTCAAGAGCATAATTACCGATGACGAGAAGAACGCACTGGTATACAGCGTCAAGGAAAACAACGAAGAGATGTTCTTAAAGATCGCAGGGATAATCAGAGGCGACGGTGCGGAAAATGCTTTTCCCGTGCATGATAAGGAAGGGAAATCCGGCTCTTCATTAACCGGTCTTCAAGATAAGATAAAGCATCTTTCAAAGACTGAAAAAGATCTCATGATCGCAGTTCTGTCTTCAATCCTGTCATTGCTCTCATTGCTTGGGAATATGCGTCTTCCCTGCCTGCTGTTTTTCTTTCTGGCAGTGATAATTTTCGCTACATCGGTACTGAATCAGAAAAAGAATAAAGCAAGCGTCAGAAAGGTTGAAAACTCTGAACAATCCAGACAGAGAAGTTCGATCCTGTTTTCAGATAATCCTGTCATCCCTCAGACTGATGATTATTCATTTGATACCGGAAACGAAGATGTAGCAGACATCTACATGCCGCTTATATCGGGCAAGCTGACATTACTTTCAGATGTGAATGGCATAAATAAAAACTACTCGCTATATCTGGACAAAACCACGATAGGCTCTGATTGTTTCCTGTCTGATATCGTCCTGGATGAACCGTCGGTTTCACCGCTTCACGCTGTAATCAAGCAGGAAAAAGGCACGTTCTATTTAGAACCCGCAAAAGGAACCGGCAAGACATATATACAGGATTCACCTGTTGAAAACGGGAGATCTTATGAGATCAAGTTCGGTCAGAAGATATCGTTTGGAGATATAGAGTTCAGGTTTGGAACAGCAAATTAAAACGCATAAACACAAAGGAGGAATAGTCATGAGCACTGTATACAACTATTTTTTGGGATACATGAAGGATGACAAGATATATCCGCTTGGGCCGTATGACAGCAAAGGAAAACTTAGAGCAATCAACTCAAGTGTATTCGGAAAGATTCAAGATAAATGCGACTTTACTGATGTCAAGGATTCAGAAGCAAGTGAAGAGCTCCATAAAGAATTTGATTACGAGAGTTATGTTAATAGAAACAAAACAAAAATGGTTCTCACCTCACTAAAGAAGACCAAACTAAATAATCTTCCCTCTGGAGATTTTATTAAACGCGGTTATTTTCTGATGAGTGATGTAACAAATTATGAATCCTCAGATGGTCGGGATTTCTATTTTCACGATTATAAATCTCCATCTGTATTTTCAGAAATGATAAAGAATGAGAACCTGAATAAGACCAAATCTTACGATTACGACGGAGAACCTGTTTATCGAAACATCACTTCGGATTATATGTATTTTGCTTATCCTGATTACAGCAGTGAACAATATGAATCATTTGTTATAAGGACATTTGCTGAATCACTAAGAAAAAACGAAGGTATACCTGCAAGTGAAATAGTCGTATTGTACACAGAAACAAAAACAGTCGAAAAAGAAAACTATACGTTTGATATATAACTATCCCTTACTGCAGTCTCGGCATTTTTCCGTCAGGGAAATCGGTCTTCTTGTAGTTAGCGAGCCTTTCTCTTTGGGCATCTGTACCATAGCGCTCAATGAACTTCATTCTTGCAAGAGCACGCTTGCCTTTAGCAACGCTGTCTTCGGAAAATACAGGTCTGCCGTTCTTATCAACGTGAGTCCTGATCTCTTCCAGGGCATTGTTATAAGCGGTAACGATCCTTCTAAGACGCATGTTTTCGGGCCATTCAGCGGAATTGCAGATGATAAGTGCGAGCATGCCATTGATCTCACAATAACCTTCTGAGACCATACAGTATCTGGTCTCACCATTGGTCGTGAGTGCACACGCACCGGGCTCTAATGCAGCAACAAAAGGGGTATGGCCAGCCATGAATCCGAACTCACCGTCACTAGTGGGAATTCTTACACTGTCAACCTGACCCTCGAAGAAATCTTCATAAGGGGTAATGATAAGAAGGTTGATCTTGTGAGATACGTGGTCTGCCATATAAAGAGATTAAGTGGTTTCCTTGTATGCCTTAAGAACGTCATCGAGGCCGCCCTTCATGAAGAAGCACTGCTCGGGGATGTGATCCAACGAACCGGAAATAAGCTCACCAAAGGCTTTTACAGTCTCAGCTACAGGTACATATCTCGGCTCAAAACCTGTGGAATCAGCCGTAACGAAGAAAGGCTGTGACAGATATCTCTGGACTTTACGTGCACGGGATACCATGAGCCTGTCTGACTCTGAGAGTTCTTCCATACCGAGGATCGCGATGATGTCCTGAAGTTCCTTATAACGCTGGAGCATCTCCTGAACCTTACGTGCAACGTGGTAATGCTCAGATCCTACGACTTCCTCCGTAAGTACTCTTGAAGAAGATTCAAGAGGATCTACCGCAGGATAGATACCGAGCTCAACTACCGCACGGGACAATACGATATTCGCATCAAGGTGTGCAAACGTCGTTGCAGGTGCAGGGTCTGTGATATCGTCCGCAGGTACGTAAACGGCCTGGATGGATGTGATGGATCCGTTTCTCGTGGAAGTGATTCTTTCCTGAAGCTCACCTACTTCTCCAGCAAGTGTCGGCTGATAACCTACGGCTGAAGGAATACGGCCAAGAAGCGCTGATACCTCAGAGCCTGCCTGAACGAATCTGTAGATGTTATCGATGAACAAGAGCACGTCTCTGTGCTTCTCGTCTCTTAAGTACTCTGCCATCGTAAGACCTGTAAGAGGTGCTCTCATTCTTGCACCTGAGGTCTCGTTCATCTGACCGAATACCATGATGGTCTTATCAAGAACGCCGGACTCTTTCATCTCGTTCCAGAGGTCATTACCCTCACGTGAACGCTCGCCGACGCCTGTAAATACTGAGTATCCGCCGTGCTCACTTGCGATGTTGCGGATGAGCTCAAGGATGAGGACTGTCTTACCTACACCGGCGCCTCCGAACAGACCGATCTTACCGCCTCTTGAGAAAGGTACGAGAAGGTCGATTACCTTGATGCCTGTCTCGAGCATCGTCTCAGCAGGATACTGCTCAGTGAAGGAAGGTGCACGTCTGTGGATGGGCCAGAAAGCATCGCAGTTTACATCACCCTTATTGTCGATCGGGTGACCTATAGCATCAAATAAACGGCCTGTGATGTTCTCACCTACGGGGACCTTGATGGATGAACCCATGGATTCGCATACGAGGCCTCTTGTAAGACCTTCTGTGGCATTGAAGGATACACATCTTACGACGCCGGAGCCTCTCTGCTGGAGGACTTCGCAGTAAACATCGTTATCACCCTTGAGGGTTTCAGGATCGAATGCGGGATCTGATTCAGGCGTAATAAGAGGTGCTTTCCTCATGATCCTTATCGCTTCGTTGATCTTCGGGATCTCGCCTTTTGCGAATTCGCAGTCGATTACAGGTCCTATAATCTGTATTACCTTGCCGTATGCCATGTTTTATTCCTCACATCTTCTCTGCCTGCTGGGCACCGTTTACGATCTCCGTAAGTTCTGTCGTGATCTTTGCCTGACGGGCTCGGTTGCTCATGAGCTCAAGTTTTTTCATCATTTCTTCGGCGTTGTCTGTCGCATTCTCCATAGCGGTGAGTCTTGCTGTCTGCTCGCTTGCAAACGCATCGACCATCGCGCCGAAGACCATCGCGTTCGTATATGTATCGATGAGGTAGTTGAATACCGCATCAGAATTCGGGAAATACTCTAATTCATTACCTCTCTGGATTGCCATGCCGGCGTCTAAGACATCCTTCGGAAGGAGTCTTGAGATGGATTTGGGATCTACCGGAAGCAGTCTCAATGCCACAGGCTCCATCTTTACAGACGATTCCATTCTTGTGTAAAGCAGATATACCAGGTCGAAATCGTCTTTGAGGAAGCGGTTTCTCATGATCGCGCTAACCTGTCTGGCATCGTTATAAGTGGGCTCAGAGATCGGGAACGAGAATGATGTATTAACGTCATATCCGAACCTTGCAAGCTTTTCTCGTGCCAGGCGCCCGAAAACATTGAGCTCATAAGACGTGGAGATATTCTTCTGCGTATTCTCCATGATCTTCTGTCTTATGTGGTCTTCGGTGATCTTAACCATGTTATTGTTGTAGGCACCTGCAAGGCCCTGGTCACCTGAAAGTACGTAATAACCGATCTTCCAGGTCTCACCTTCCTGCTTCTGTTCAAGCGTGAAGAACGGATTGTCCAGGTGCTCGTTGTTACGGATCATCTCCTGCATTGACTCAACGCAGAAAAGGAAGAACGGATACATTGATTCGTGGAGAAGCTGGGAGCGTCTCATTTTCGCGCTCGAGACAAGCTGCATCGCATTAGTCATCTGACTAATGTCATTGACGCTCTTCATTCTTTTCTTGATTGCAGAAAAGCTCTCCATAAGATCAGTAGTCCTCTACGTACTCCTCGTGATCCCTGAGGAATGCTTCCTTATACTCGTTATATGCGGTATCGATCTCGGATCTGATCTCGTCGGTCAATACCTTTCCGTCGGTAAGTTCTTCAAAGATATTCGGATGGCGGAGCTTGATCTCGCTCATAAGCTCTGTATAGAACTCGAATATGTCTTCCGTAGCAAGGAAGTTGAACTTGTCTGTGGTCGCGCAGTAAAGAAGAACGACTTCGGAAGCCATCGTCAGAGGTGAGAATCTCTCCTGCTTCAGCACTTCGTTAAGGACAGTACCACGCTTGATCTGGAGCTGTGTATTCTCGTCCAGGTCTGAACCGAACTGTGAGAAAGATGCCATCTCACGCGCCTGAGCCAAGGAGATTCTCAAAGGTCCTGCAACCTTCTTTACAGCCTTTGTCTGTGCGGCACCGCCTACACGGGATACTGAAAGACCAACGTTTACGGCAGGTCTCTGGCCGGAGAAAAACAGCTCAGGTGACAGATAGATCTGACCGTCTGTAATGGAGATAACGTTCGTCGGGATATAAGCCGAGATATCGTTACCCTGTGTCTCTACGATAGGCAGAGCGGTGATGGAACCGCCGCCAAGCTCGTTCGAAAGTCTTGCGGATCTCTCCAAAAGTCTTGAATGGAGATAGAAGACGTCGCCCGGATAAGCTTCTCTTCCCGGAGGTCTTCTGAGGAGCAATGAGATTGCTCTGTATGCCTGGGCGTGCTTGGAGAGGTCATCGTAAACGATAAGTACGTCCTTATGGTAGTCGTACATGAACTTCTCTGCGATAGCACAGGCTGCGAAAGGTGCGATGTACTGCATTGCTGCAGACTCTGAAGCGGAAGCTGCAACGATTACAGTGTAATCCATTGCGCCGTGCTTTTCGAGAAGGCCGGCTGTAGCAACGATATTAGCCATCTTCTGGCCGATGGGGACGTAGACGCAGATAACGTCTTCGTTCTTCTGGTTGATGATGGTATCAAGTGCGATAGATGTCTTGCCTGTCTGACGGTCGCCGATGATGAGCTCTCTCTGGCCTCTTCCGATCGGAGTAAGTGCGTCGATAGCCGTGATGCCCGTAAACAAAGGAGTATCGACAGGTGCTCTGTCGATGATTGTCGGAGCGGGCGACTCAACAGGTCTTTCCTCTGTATATCTGATGACGCCCTTGCCGTCTATCGGATGGCCCAAAGCGTCAACTACTCTTCCCAAAAGACCCATGCCGACAGGAACCGAACATGTGGTCATGGTACGCTTGCAGCTCATGCTCTCGACTACGGTATCTTCGCCCGTAAGGAGTACTACGCCGACCTTGGTCTTCTCAAGGTTCATGGCAATACCCGTGGCACCGGACGCGAAATAGATGAGCTCGTTGAGCATGCAGTTCTTAAGGCCTGTAACGGATGCTACACCGTCAGAGATCGAAGCTACTTTACCGACCTCGTCCCTGTGCTCCTGGAAAAGGAACGCGTCCTCTATACGCTTATCAAGCTGCGCGTCAGTGAGATCCCGGATCTCAATATCATCGATACTGATCTTATGTGACTCAGGGAATCTGTCGAGCGCGTCTTCAAGGTCTTCCTTGATCTTTGTAGAAGGGAATTCCTCTTTGGTATAAGCAGCCTTAGTAACGTCACCGTCAACGGGTGCTTCAAAGGATCTGGTCTGCTTCATGAAAGAACCGATACGGCTGAGCTGTCCCTTGATGGAATAGTCGTAACGGCTTCCCTGGAAATAAACGATGAAGCCGCCGATGAGGTCGTCACGCTGCTCGATTATGAGACGGTAATCTTCGATCTCATTTACTTCGGCAAACTTAGCCGCTACCCTGGCAAGTCTTTCCTCAGGGATATCACCGGCAGTCTCGATCCTTAAGGACGGACCTTTTGCTCTGCTCTTTGTTTCTTTATTGTCAGAAGTAGGATTACTCACTCTTTGCTACCTCTTTGTCGAGGATCTCTTCTGTGTGCTTTGCAGCGGATTTTCTAAGTTCATCCTTGGAT
>JAEEGK010007351.1_pt1 | contig 26274 bp, 17 predicted proteins | sample 8958771 | NCBI WGS metagenome assembly JAEEGK01 (sample SAMN16246547, study PRJNA631951) | gut metagenome | biome: gut microbiome; feature: rumen; material: SC-attached | host: Bos | place: Iran: Karaj | collected 2018-10 | reverse complement strand
GCCAGCTTCAGCACCAGAAGATGGCCGTGGATTCCGGTTACTGGACTCTGCTCCGCTACAACCCGGCTCTCGCCGCCGAAGGAAAGGCTCCGCTTATCCTCGACTCCAAGAAGCCGACGATCCCGGTCGCAGAATACATCTACACCGAAAACCGCTACAAGCAGCTCACCCGTAACAATCCGGAAGTGGCCAAGAAGCTCGCCGACGACCTCCAGAAGGAAGTGGACGCCCGCTACGCATTCTACGATGCGATGTCCAAGGATACGGAAGGGTTGATCAGCCTGTAGGGTTAGACGAAAGAACGCCGCTTCGCGGCTACAGACGAAAGACGAAAGATTGTCGCAAGGCAGGATTTCGTCTTTCCTTTTTTTGAGGAGTCATCCTGAGCGTGGTTCGACAAGCTCACCAACCTTATTAAGGTCCCAGAGCAAGCGAAGCGCGTCGAAGGGCTCCCCTTTATGAAAACGCCCCGTCACAATAAGTGGCGGGGTGTTTTGTTTTAGAAGCGGGCGTCCACTCTGCCAAGCGAAGGAGGCTACTATAAAAGAAGAAACTCATCAACGCAATGAGAACGCGTTGTTTTCCAACTACGTTGCGCAATATCGAATTCCAAGACCAAGGGCTTAGATTCTTCATTATCATTATAGAGTACTAATTTAAGGCGAGTTTCATTTCCGATGATTTTTGATGTACAAATATCCCTACACCATGGATAGTCATCCTAGTTTGAATATTCGTTGAATCAATTATGACTTCATCCTCTCCCTTAAAAAAAGAACCTGATACCTTTTGGGGGAATACATTTCCATATTTGTTGCTGTCCAAATAAACGTTAATTGATTCAAAATACCTTTCCGAAATTCCTTCCGGATTCATATCGATTCTTCCGCCAGTAATATAGGCATCTTTCACAAAAGTACTATCGAACTTAACAATTTTCGATTCTTTTTCCACGATTTTGTATGAACTCTTAGAGTGACCACAATTTGCACAATTCCACAAAAATACGCATGTAATAATTAATACCCATTTTTTCATTGTCAATCCATAATAAGCCACGGAAGTGAGTTTATACTATTAAATATAGGTAACGACAAATTGGGGTTGGGGAACGCTCTGTCACAATGAGTGGCGAGATGTTTTTCAAATTGCACTATTTACTCACAGACACATCTTTTATCGAGAAAATTATCTTGCGGCAAATTTCCTCGTCAACGGAATCTGGATAGTAATGGAATTCTGCATAACGGGTCGTAGCAACCTTAAAATTTCTTGAGTAATTTCTTGCCGCCAGGACCTTTATTCTCTTTAATCCATGCTCATCTAGCGTATCCAACTCCCCTACCAACTTGTAATCAGATGACAGGGCATCCTTGTCCGCAAAAAGATGCGAATGCGGGGTCTTATACTCATTCTTAAAATAAAGAATCGCCTTACCGCGAGTATCCTTAATTCAGGCAAATCGGGACAGCCTATTTTCATACATTTCAACATGCAGATTATTGGGAATCCATAATTTTTCATGTTTATCCTGAAAGATATATCCTTTCGGTCTGTCATTAGATGCGAGACCAAGCAACACGAGCCCTAAAGGGAAAAGGGCTACAGCCAAGGCCCCAGCAACTTGAAAAATTTTAACCTTCATACGCCCCAAATCATAGAAAAATTTCAAACACTTGTACCATAAGCTAGTCGGGTCCCTCCCTTTACAGAAACGCCCCGTCACTCAAAAGTGGCGGGGTGTTTTTATTTACCTGCAGGCTTGCTTACCTTGCGGATGCAGCCTTTGCAGCCATGTCGCATTTCATGTACTGAAGGTCCTGCAACAGATTCGGGTCCCGCCCACCGGACAAGGCTACCGCCTCGTTCATGATTCGCAGGCCTTCATCCGTTTTTCCGAGACGGTACAGGGCAAGGGCGCGACCGCCCATGGAGTAGGTGTCTTCACCATTGATTTCCAGCGCTTTATCGTTTGCAGCAAGGCAATCGTCATAGTTGCCGCACATGAATTCGCTGTATCCCCTCGCTCTGTAAGTTTCGGCATTTTCAGGTTCCAGCTCCTGCGCCCGCTTCAGGGCAAACGAAGCTTCCTGGAAACTCCCCTGCGATATCAGAGAATTTGCCAAATTGCGCAAGGCCGGTGCGTTGTCGCACTTGGAATACTTTGTTTCCATTTCCTTGAGGGAAAGGTTGTAAGCGCAATACTCATTCTCTTCATAGACGCTGCCCTTCATCGTAAGACGCGTGTTCGGGCAACCGCCAAGGCACTTGGAACCATAAATGCATTTTTTACATGAACCGGAAAGCTGGTCCTTGGTCAGGTGACGTCTCCATTTAAATGCATTTTCGTCTTCCCAAATGTCACGCAGCTTTCTTTCGCGGATGTTCCCTTCGACAAACTCCTTGGAGCGGATCGAAGTACAGCCCAGAATACTGCCATCATGCAATATGCCGAAGCCGCGGACTCCCGCGTTGCAGCCGTTCCACAAAGTATGTCCATTCGATCTGTAGGATATGCGCCTTGTCTCAAGATCCTTTGCCGAGTAATACCCGATACAGTCGGCCGGGTAGATGCGAATCCTCCCCTCTTTTGCCGTACTGTAGCAAAAATCGATGATATCCTTGACTTGCTTCGGTTCCAGGAGCCAGTCCGGACGCTTTTTCAGGTTCCCCATCGGTAAACCGATTTGCACCTGCCAAGTTTCGACGCCCATGCGGATAAGTTCCTCTTTCAAGTCCGGAAGAATATCGATATTCTGCTTTGTGATTGTCGTGACAGCGCCGGTCTGTATTCCCAGTTCCTTCATGGCGGCAAAAGCCTGACGCGCATGCTCAAAGGCTCCCTTCATCCTGATTTTGTCATGGATTTCAGGAATGCCGTCGATGCTTATCGCGACAGTCGATATCCCGTTTTCCTTCAACTTTTGGGCCATCTTTTTGTCAAGAAGCCAGCCGTTCGTAATCATGTTCACCAGAACGCCATTCCCGGAAAGTCGCTTCACCAGTTCGGGTGTGTCTTCTCTCGTAAGAGGCTCACCCCCAGACAAGGTAATCCATTTCAACCCAAGATCCGCAATCTGGTCGCACAAATCAAGCGCTTCCTCTGTACTCAATTGTCCCGGGAGCGCACCAGCACAGGAAGAGCCGCAATGTCCGCAACGCATGTTGCAGCCCATAGTCACCTCCCAGACGGCGGTGACCGGCCTATACCCGATATTAGCCATTAAATAACCTCCAAACTGCCGACAGGCAGTTCTGATTTTCAAACAATCCCCATTCCCTCAAGGAATGGGGTACTCGCAATTAACCATTCTTCGTTGGGTCGCAGATAAATCCGTATTTAACCCTCGGATATCCGTATGCAAGGGCGGAATTCTTTACGTTGCAAGGGAATCCGTACTTCAGGTTCAAATCAGGATAACCATACTTAAAGGCGACCGGTGGCGTTGCACAAGAATCTTCACAGCATTGCGTTGCTTCCTGAACACCACAGGGGTAACCGTACTTCAACCCCGTATCCGGAAAACCATATTTAACAATCGGATCTGTTGGATAGCCATACTTAAACGCGACGGGCTGCGATGCGCAAGGATCTTCGCAACACTGCGTAGCGTCCTGGACACCGCACGGATAACCATACTTCACGTTGATATCGCCGTTGCCGCAAGGATAACCGTACTTCATCTGCACCGCATCCTTCATTCCGCACGGATAGCCGTACTTCACGTTGATATCGTTGTCACAACATGGGAAACCGTACTTTACAATCGGATCCGTAGGATAACCGTACTTCACAACAACATCACCTCCGTTGGCATAACCATAAGGAGGCATGATATTGCTCAGGTTCCTGAGTGCGGCGTCATCGTTCTCGCTGTATTTGGCGAACTCTTCCGAATCGCTGGGAACGACCGTCACAAGCACGGTATGCTTAGATCCCGTAGTCATGTGAGACAACCTGACTTGCGTAAATTCGATTTCCGCCTTGTCCTTCGTCTCGGAAATCGCCCCGAACCAGAACCTCTGCGTTGATTGACCGCACATAACGCCCATGGGAGCAGCAAGATTCTCCGTTCTTACCAGAGCAATCCCCTCCGGGAGACGAGTCAGAACCCACACAAACCCGGTGGATGCGGACATCGATTGCAGGTCAACCGAGAACAGATTTCCCTGTAGTGCTACTATTTCATTTGCCATAGAATACCTCCATTTAATGGTGATTTTTCTTGCCCCTATTGACCTCGTTTTTTAGGAATTTTATCAATAGAGCCTAAAGAAAGGAAACAACGCATGTCGTATGCGCTTGAAATGTTATATTTTTGTAAATAATAAATATACATTTGATGATAAAGACATAAACAGTTAGTAATAACTGTCTTTTACTTTAGATATAACAAAAAACTAATATTTAAGAAAATTGAAACAAAAAATTTACAGACAAGCGTGCACCATACCAGATCAAAACAATAAAGTTCTCTCTGTTTCAAACCGATATAACTCGCCCCTAGGGAAAGGTGACATATATCTTTTCTCATTACACCCTTCGCCATATTTCTTCAGTTCTTGGGACCTTATATCATACAGCTGAAAGCATCCCTTATTTTTTTGAGGAAAAGAGACTGTTCCGTTTCGATCGATATCTATTATAAAGGCATAGTTTTTTTTGTATTTATCCACAAACATTTCGATAGAAAAGCTGTTCTCCGTGCACGTGATATTTTCGGCCCTTCCCAAAGAAATCCCGTCATCGTATTCTCGGAATTCAAACTGAAAAATCTCTTTAAATTCCTTCCTTGGATTACCCTTAAAAATTTGGTATTCCGTAAGCATCACATACGAACTGTCTTTTGGATCCATGCAGAATTTTTGGCACCTTTTAAGCGAACCGCAGAACTGACCTTTTTTACAAGCCGACCCTTCATTACAACGAGTATGATAATCGAACTGAGTTTCATCCATCCATTTTGTTATAAGAGCCTTTTCATCTTCATCTTGTTCAGACGGTTCCAAGCCCTTCTGTTTCGGCAAGTCCTTTATGCAGCGAACAGGAAACGCAAACGCAGGCTTTACCATATCATACCAGGCATCTACATAAGTCTTCACCTGAACAGAACTTCTTCCATTGCCAATTTTCAAAACATGGTCTTTCCATAAGCTGGAATAGAAAAAACTTTCACCATCTTTGTGTAGATACCAAACACCATGTCCGGGATATGCGGCGGAGTCCAAATTGTTTCCATTGGCAATACTCCAAAAGAACGCATTTTCACCTTTAGCAAAATAGAACAACGAATCCCAAATACCTATGCCCATATCCCTTATTTTCATATTATTGAAATCAATAAACATGCACAAGTTACAAAAAATATTGTAAAATTCATTTCGGTATCCACTAGGAAGTACATTGAAGCCGTTTTTACGTCCCAAAGAATCCCACTCGGGACTTTTCAGGACTGAAGCAATATTCTTTTCATCAATACTTCTGGCATTTTCTCTTAATTGTCTAAAGTCATTCTCGGTCGGCAACCGCCATCCTTCAGGGCATACATTCTGAGCAACATCCCAAGTGTATAGCCGCCCGTATTTTTTGCAATTTAACAAATCATTATTATAACAGAAGCTCCCACTAACATCCGCGTCCATATTTTTCGCCATCCATATCTGATTACCAATACGTACGGACTCAAAATTTTTATTCAAAGATTGTTTTTCATCATTCGAACACGCCATAAATAACGGCATAAGTAAAAGAACAAATAGTGTCGCAAAAAAATTCAATCTCATTCTACCCCACTATTGGAATTTATCATAACTAAAGAATTCGGAATCACCATCGTCGTATCGTTCTTCGGATTTATAATAGACGACTTTTACTCCAGCAGATGAACATTCTATTCTTTTGGCATACTTTGTATCAAAGGAATCGTCGGCAAGTTCAATATATTTTTCATAGCGGTTTTCCTTCAAGTTGAACTTCGAAATCAATCCGCTTCCAAAATACGGTTCGCCATGAAGTATATAATACTTATCATCAGCCCCTTTGCAAAATTTTTGGCACTCTGGAACATCGCCACAAGGCCAATTGTCGGGGCAGTACAAGTTATTGTCGATGTAAAAAGTTTCCTTGTGGGGAGGAAATCGAAAATAATTGAAATAACTATCACCAACCCGCTCACTACAAGATTGGAAATACGGACGCATCGTTGCTTGTTCCCAATATTCTACAAGACGCATTTTTTCTAGTATAGCAACGGAATCATTTTTTGATAATACCGCGATATTGCTATCGTTTTTTATGCAGCGCACGGGCAATACGAATAGCCCGTAATTCATGAAAGAACTCCTAGAATAAAAAAACTTATCCTCCCCTCGCGTCAAGTACCACAATTCAGCAATGGAATCACTCCCCGTAGAACTCCAAAACATGGAAGTCCCAGACAGAGAAACAAAATCAATCTTTTTCTCTTTGATATACTGATAAAACAGGAACGTATAGAATCCATAGCCAGCCGGGATGGCGTTAAAGCCGTTCTTCTTGCCAGACGATTCCCATTCGGGGGATTTCAGAACGGAGGCAACATTTTCGCTATCGATGCCCACGGCGTTCCTTTCAAGCTCGCGAAAGTCCGCATGAGTCGGAAGACGCCACCCTTCGGGGCAAGCGTACTGCGCCGCTTTCCAAGTGTAAAGCCTTCCGTACTTTTCGCAGTTCAGCGAGTCGTTGTCGTAACAGAAACTTCCGCCAATATCGCGATTCAAATTGCGCGCCATCCACACTTGATTGCCAATGCGAACAGATTCGTCCTCCTCGCTATTACCAATGCGAACAGACTCGTAATCCTCGCTAGAACATGCTGCGAGAAAGAGAACTACGAGCAGGAATGATTTTGTTAGAACTGGATTTATCTTTTTGTAGGAGTTTTAATATAGGATTATTTTTTCGGAATCGGTATTTTGAGGTTTATAGATCCCTTCTTATTTTCATCGTGTATTTCCTTTAGCCCAAAAGAATCGTCATGATACGCCCCGCAATGTATTCTGTATCATGAGTTAATACTGAAGACAGAGCTTATAAAAAAAACATGTTATCGAAAGTTTTTTTCGTTTTTTTTGTTCTATATTTAGCAGTGAAATTAAAGTATAGTAAAAAATTTCATTGTAGTCTCTCTCATGCTGTCCTGTCCATTCGACAGGGCAGCATTTTAAATTTATTCAAATAAATTTAACGACAGTAAAAGCCGTAAGGCACGTTTGAACGTTGAATCAAGAGTTTACTGGATCCTATCGGTCGCGGAGTTCCCTCCAGGATGAGGTTATGCGGAGTGTTCTTCTTTTCCGAAAGGGACCATATACAGCAATACCGCACAGACCATCGGCATCACGTACCCAATCCAAGACGAGACTCCCGGTTTGGAAACGAGTAAATTGTAGAGCCCGTGGACCGTCACGGACAAAGAAAACACCCCCGTAACCCCGGCAAAAGCGAACACTTTGTAAGTCCTGAGAAGCTGGATACCCTTGGCGAGGGCGACCATGGTCACGATATGCATGACGCCGACGGCCAATCCGCGGATCAGCACATGGGCAAGCTGCGGGGCTCCAAAAGAAAGAATGTAGCAACAGTTCTCGAAAGTCGCAAAGCCGGTCCCAATCCCGACGGCGAACAACTGGACATCCTCATCCGAGGGCTCAAATACGTATATGCAGAACAGTATCGACAGAAGTTTCATCATCTCTTCTACCAACGGGGAGAGGAAAATGGAAGTGTCTTCGGAAGAAAATCCGGAAGTTTCCTCGAAAAAGCCCGAAATATACGCCGACAATATGCAGACTATCATGCCCGTAAGGAAACAGGCAATACACCGACGCGCACTCCCCTTGGTAAACAGCAACGAAACCGCAAGCGGCACCGCAATGCAAATCAAGACATTCTCAGCATAAATCATCAGCGGCAAGTTCCTTTTTCAACGCAACAAACATCATCGGCAACGCGACCGTATTTGCAAAAAAGGGCACATTGTAATAGGGGTTAGGCGTCGCAAACATCGAGAGGATCGTCCATAAAAAGAAAGTCGTGGCTACAAAGAAATCCTTACTCCGGAAACTCTTGATTCCGAGCCAGACTATCAGCACGAGCATCTCCAGATAACACGCCAGCAGCGCAAAGGAGCGTACAAAGCCCTCCACGAACCTAATAAACACGAGCGTCGCCAGAACAAGTACGCTCGTGACCAACGCAAAACTCAACTCCTTTCGCGTCATGGTCCCCCGAGTCCGAATGCCCCGGATCAGAAGCCACAAGAAATAAATGTAGGGAATTCCAAACAAGATGTCCTGCACCCATTCCCCCGACCAGACAATCCACAAAGCGATATTCGCAGCGATAAACAGGAACGCGTACAAAACCTCCCCCGCCACCTTCCTCTTGTCCGCAAGCAACGAATCCAGCCCCGCGCACAAAAGCAGAACCATGGCACATTCCCCAATCTCGTTGGCGGCAATCGGCATCCGCGTATCCGGTTTCAAGAAATCATAGGCGACCCAGTACAAATCGCTCAGAACATAGCTCATCATGGCCAAAATAAAGAAAAAAGGAAGAAAAATCGACTTCCCCTTTTTCATCAACCCGTTTGTTTTAGCTATAACGACGAACAGGACCAAAACCTGAATGACGGTCGCTATGATACCAAACCTGGCTAGGTCGCTCATTTTCCCATCCTCTCAAACGCGATGCGGAGAGACTCTTTTCCTCTGGCCAGAATATTGTACGTCTGCTTTATGTTCTTCTTGATGATGCGGCTGATCTGCTCGGGCTTCATGTTTTCGAAGTAAAGCAGGAACAGCGCCTGCCTGTAATCCATATCGATAGATTTCATCGCCCGGTAAAGCAGAGCGTCGCGCTCGTTTTTCAGGAGCTCCGCGACAGGATGGAAACTCGCATCCGCCTCGATACTGCTCAAAAAATTACGTTCCGGGGAAACGAACTTAAACTTCCGCTTGCGCAAATAAAGCAAAGCCTGGTTCTTGGCGACCGCAAAAAGCCACGTCTTGAACGAAGCCTCGTCCTTCTCCTTGTAGCGCGCCGTTCCGGAAACCAGGATGGCGAAAGTATCCATCATCAGTTCCTCGGCATCGTCCGCGTTTTGGACAAAACCATAAAGGAACAGGATCAGGCCATCCCTAAATTTATTGAAAAGAACTTCAAGAGCATCTTGGTCGTTGTCGGTCAGAAAGCGGATATATAACAGTCCATCGATATCGGGCATGAACCCTTTCTCCCATCAAGAATACTCAACAGCCACACAATAACAATTTCGACATAACGAACTGTTGCGATAAATTTATTTTACAAATCTATCCTGCCGGCTCGCCTTAGTTACATACAAATATACCATAACTTTATCACAAAGTCAAGCCGTTTTTGTGGAAAGTTGTTCAAATTGTTCTGAAAACGCCATTTTATTGGGTCTCGCACGATGTAAAGAATTATTTATAAAAAAAGGTGAGTAAAAGAATGCAGACTTGCAATTAATAAAATGCAAGGATAAAAAAATCATATATACCTCAAATAAACGCTCAAGGGATTCTCTTGGGCGTTTCCTCTTTTTCATCTTTTATAATACCGAATTCCTCCGCCCGCAGCATAACGTAAATAATTTTTTATAAGGAATTAGGAGCAGTCCCCCCGCCTGTAACGACCATTTTCTTCGGGTAAATCGGCAAAAAGACGGGCATCCCGAAGCCAGAAGCTCGGTCCGGCGACAAATATTACTAAATTTCAACACAAAAAGATTGAGTAAAAAACCTAATTATTGCTATTAATAATAAAATCAATGTTAGGGAGGAAACATGAAATACTCAAAAGAAGACGCATTAAAGGAAATAAAACGACGAGCTAAAGTCATCAAGGAAAAGCACGAAAGAAGGACCTTCAAGGTCTGGGCTTCGGCGGCTTGCCTCTCTTTGATAGCGCTCTTTGCGGTCATCGGCGAGTTCTCCGGTACAGAAATTTCCGGGATGCAGACCGCATACGGGTCGTTCATACTGTCGGCAAAGATGGGCGGATTTGTGCTCGCCGCGGTACTCGGGTTCGTTCTGGGTGTCTCAGCAACGCTCATTGTCAAGTACATGAAGGACAAGAAAAAGAAGAAATAAGGGCGCCACCCCCGAAACCCTTCAACAAATTTTATCGAGAAACGATAAGCCGTTTGAAAAAGTCAACCGGCTTTTTTTGTGCTTTGTCCATCCCGCACCGCACAAAAATTTATTTACAAAATAAAAAAGAGTAAAAGGACATAGAAACGCAATTAATTAAAGGATGAAAAAGAACTCGCTACTTACAACGTTTTCTTTTACACAATAGGAGATTTATAAATGTTCAACTATTTCAAAAAAAAAATCGCATTTTTACCCACCCTACTTTACTCAACTTTCTTTTTTGCATGCGCCCCCAGCACACCGGACATCACCAAAAATGAATTGAGCCAAGCACTCCAAGCACCGGGTGATTGCTACATAGACTCAGAAATCAACTGGTCCGATGTCGCAGGCTCTATTGATACAGATACCACATATGACGACTTTAAACACGTAGCCGCATATTTGTGCAAGTATCGTGCACTCCCCCATAATTACGTGAAAAAAAATGAGGCTAGACACGAATGTGAAATAAAAAGAGGAGACCCCGAATCATGCGCGCATTTCAACTACAATCCTGAAGAATTTTTGGGCGTAATGGTCGGCGGAGACACCTTTGGAAACCATGAAAAAGCGCTACCAGATTTACCCCATGGAGAAAACTATACCGAAGCTGATGTTGATTATGACAAGGAATCAAACCGAGGTAAAAACCGTCTGATATTTATTCTAAAAGATAATTCCTGCATCATTTACCACACGGAAGATCATTATAAACCCGGTTCATTTTGCAGATTACATCCGAAAATGATGTACCAATAAAAAGTATTAATCATACGCGTTAGCAATCTCTCTCCAAACCAAACACACAACATATCCTAAATGCGTCCAAGATTTTTCTTGGGCGTTTTGTTTTGTACTTATTTTTATTTACAATAAAACATCGAGTAAAAACAAATTTTAAAGCAATTAATTAATAGAACAATATGAAATTTTCCGCAAAAACGGAAGAGAATAATATTGCGAAGCAAAACAACAACAAAGTATGGCAAATTCTAAAAACAGGAAAATTGCCCAAAAAAAGCGGAGGTAAAAAATATGTCAGATGAAGTGAAAAATGAAGTGAAGTTTCTTCTCAGTTCGACGTTTACCCTCTTTAAGAGGGAGCTAGCAGTCGCGATTGAAAAGATTGGAGATAAAAATTACTCGATTCTTCTTGTTCCGACAAAAACGGATTACGAGGGAATTACAGTACAAGAGATGACGGATGGAATACAAAATTTATTCGGCAATATTAGTTTTGACATGAAACAATTGCAGGATATACTTAAAAAAGGGAGTAATGTAACGTTCAACCTTACTATGGCTTATCTTTACATCGAACTCACTGAGGATACAACAGTCTCCCCCCCCAAGCAGAAAAAAAATAAAGTTGAGTTCGCTTTCCAAGTCACGGCAACGGGCCTAGATACACTAATTCCCCAAGAAATTAAGTCGCTTGTTAGTCTCAAAGATGTTCAATTGGCTATCTGGAGTACGGATAGAAATAAAATTATTGAAGAAATGAAACTCATTACACCTCAAAAATTTTTAAATACTTGGAAATAACAACCGAAATCCAACTGGCAAGCCGCTTTTGGAGATTTGAAACCATTTTCTATGCGGATTCTCCAAAAATGCGGCTTACCGCTTAAAAATTAATAACGAAGGCTTAACGCCTTTTTGATAAGAACACGAAAAAAATCGAGGACAAGCCCCTCGATTTTTAAAAGTACAAGATTTATTTCATCTTGTGTTTCTAAAATACTAGAAGGACTTTACACCGTGAATCATCCCATAAAATCTGACGACAAAGTCAAAGGTAAAAAATCCGAAGTGCTCTCGAATTTATGTTTAACTTCTCAAGACCTTCCGAAGATTTCTGTGCCACTAATAAAAGCTCCTTCTAATCAAAACAAAGTATCTGATTCTGAATCAAAACAAGAGCCTTCTAAAAAAGAGGACGATTCCTCTAAAGTTAAATGCGCTCTAGTAGCCAACATAGAAATTCTGAATCAACCTTTTACGGTGGGCATCACAAAAGATGGAGAAAACATCTATTTTGGTGGAAGCGTAAAATTTAATAAATTCAAGTTCCAAGATTTCATAGATTCATGCAGTTTAGATACATGCAGTTTAATACCTAAAGATTACAACTTTATACCAAAGTGCATTAGTGACATAGAGTTAAGCGGGATTACAGTTACAGTAATAGGAAACATAAAAATACCAGAAAAATCTAAAGATAATGCGCCCGAGCAAAATAAAACTACGAATACAGAAATCAAACTTGAGACTAATAATGAATACATAAAGCTCCTCACAGAAAAGTCCATTGTAGAAAATAAGGAAGAAAGTTTATATTGGACTTTAACATACGGACCGAAAAAACAAGACCAGCAAAAAAATACAGACAACGATAGCGAAATTCAGGTCGTTACAGAAAATGATCGTGGTATTAAAGTTGGCAAACTTATAAGTGATTTTGCAAAAGGAGTACTCAAACCCATTGGCTTAGACTTAGACACAGACTCCTTGCCGGAATTTATCAAAGACTTCACTATAACCGGTTTTACAGCTACAAATAAGCCCCCAAACGACTCCAAGCCTAGTAATTCAAATCAAAACGAGCCCCCCCAAAAATTTATCGACATCTCAATCGATACAAGTCTTGGAAGTGTAGAAGTTCAATCGTCAGCGCCAGAAGAAAAGCCCCAAAATGAAATAGAGGACAATTCAACTAAAAACAGTGACAAAAAAACATGGAGCATAACATACACAACTCCCAAAGATGAAAAGGGAAACGATATCGTAAATACAGATGTTCTCGAAATACCTGTCGCAGGGGAACTGGTCAAAACAATCGATCCAACGATAAAAAATACATCAATAAATGATTTTAAAGTCACTGTTTCAAGCGATAATGGCGTAAATATTATTTTGGGCTGTAATGTGTTTGGAACTGCATGCGATGTTACAATTCCCCTATCTAAGCCAGCCCCCACCACCACGCAGCAGTTACAAATACAGCAGAATATGCTGTTAAAGAACAGCAGCTCATCCGGGCCAGCATTTAATGGTACCGCCGTATGGAAAAAATTTGATAAGCCCATAACAATCCTAATCCTAACAATTCCGAAAATAGGTTTTGGACTAGACAATAATGGAAACATCGCAATCCTATTGGATGCATCTTTAAATGTTTCCCCGCTAACATTTTCATTGAATGGAGCGGGAATTGGAGTCAATTTAAGCAAACTTAAAGACATCAATTTCTACTTGTCCGGCTTCGGTATAGGCTTTGACAATGGAGTTCTGTCGATTGCCGGTGGTTTATCAGCAGGCCTCGACGAAAACAAAAACCCTCAATATACAGGGATGATTTCAATCCGCTTTAAGGAAGTTGGACTAACCGCCATTGGACAATACACAAAAATTATAACGGGTGATAAAGAAACGGCATCCTTATGCGCATGTTTTTCGCTGTTGGCGCCGATAGGCGGCATTCCTGCATTTTTTGTCAGGGGAATTGCGGGCGGCTTCGGATACAACGAAAGACTGATACTCCCTTCCATTGAAAATGTGAACGATCATTTTTTGGTCCAAGCAGCAATGGGATCGCATAGCAATAACCTAGATGATTTGAGGAAAAATGTAAATGAGGAAGACGGGCAGTATTTCCTAGCGGCCGGATTGAAGTTCACTTCATTTGAACTGATTGAAGGATGCATGATTGTTACCGCTTCGTTCGGAAATGATTGTGAACTAGGCATTCTCGGACTTGCGGACATTTCGATTCCTCCGAAAGCTAAAAACTCAGCAGCCCCTATTGCATACGCGCAGCTGGCTTTAAAAGCATCCATAAAGCCATCCGAAGGCTTTTTTAGTGCAGAAGCGCAACTTACAAACGAATCTTACATTCTATCCAAAGACTGTAAGCTGACCGGCGGATTCGCTGCCTACGCCTGGTTCGGAGATAACAAACATAGTGGCGATTTTGTAGTATCACTTGGCGGTTACGCCCCATCTTACCAAAAACCAGACCATTATCCAACAGTTCCGAGACTCGGCATCAACTGGAAAGTTGACGACCACATCAACATAAACGGTGAAATGTATTTTGCAGTAACCCCCAGCAATCTCATGGCGGGCGGAAAACTATGCGCGACATATACACAGGGGGATTTAAAAGCATGGTTCATTGCGTATGCAGATATCCTCATGGACTGGAAACCGTTTAGATACGATGTTAGAATTGGTGCATCTGTCGGAGCATCTTATACTTTAGATTTAGACCCCTGGCTTGTCAAAAAAACATTTTCTATCGAATTGTCGGCGGATTTACACCTTTGGGGCCCAGACCTTCAAGGAACCGTCGATATTTCATGGTATATCATTTCGTTCACAATCTCCTTCGGCGGAGGAAACAAGCAAGAAGAAGATCTCGATTGGAACGGTTTCATAAATTCCTTCTTTGCCAGCAAAGAACAAGCAAAAAGTACAAATGATGTTTGTAGAAAAGAGCTAACCAATGACAATAACGACCCAATAAACAAAGATATTTTATCAATATCACTAGACGGAGTCATTGGAAATACGCAAGATGACTGTAAAGGGATAGATATCATTTCCCCTTATCAGCTTGCCATTTCGGCAATATCAAACATTCCGATGAATAAAGATAAGAATGGGAAAGACATCGGGAGCGTCATTGTTAAACCTGTAAAAGATAAAACGATAACACCAAGTATTGAAATAAATATTACTGATCCAAGCAAAAAAAATAATTTTAATGATAAGTTTAATCATGACTTTATAAGAAGAAAACTTCCTTCCGCTTTGTGGATACCAGAGAATCAAACCAATATTGAAACCGTAAACGAATTCTGTGTTGGGGAAAAAATCTCCCTTAATATCGAAAAATATTTAGAAACAGCAACAAACTTCCCTAATAAAAAAGATTTATGGATTTCTATTCAAGAATTAGCAGAAAAGAGCTTGATTCTAAAACCAACATGCTTTGACATTAAGGACGGTCAAGAACACGAATTGAATGTGGATAATTATACAATTAATGAATTTTCATCGAATTACGAAAAAGACAATTTAGATAATGTAAGAAAAGATTACATACGAAGTATATATACAGACCTTCAAGATCTATCGTCCATAGACATTAGTTTTAAAAATGCAGATACATTGTTTTCGGAAGATTTTTTAAAAACAGACGAAAAAAAGGAATTAAAGAATGAACAATAATATTGATGATAAAAAATTTAGACTTGCAGACTACTATCTTCCATCTTTGGAAGAAGGCGATTATACAGTAAATTTCGAACAGGACATAAAACCTTCAGATGAATCATACTCTATTACAAAAGAATTCCGTGTTGGTTTAAACACAAAAATATTGCAGGATGAAGCCCTTTTTAATGTACACCCGGCACCGAATGAACTCGGAGATTTCTCAAAAGAACTCCCTTACATCGTTTTTAACGACCCATCGTATCCGTGGATAAAGAGTATATCAAGTGACAATGAAAATAATCAACCCATTCCCTGGCTTGCCTTGATTGTCGTTTCGGAAGATGAAATTGTAGAAGAAAAGGATATTGAACACTCTCAGCTAAAAGATGAAAGTAAAAAAGACAAAAATGTCTTTTTCAAATATGAAGAAAATGATTTTTTCCCATGCCATGCTACAGACAATATCCATCTTATCACAATCAGCAAAAAAACATTTAAAAGCATCATGCCCGAAAAAGACGAAAGACGTTGGCTTGTACACGGAAAACAAGTCGAACTTTCATATATGGAGGATGTTATAACGAAAAAGAATGGTTATTTCTCAGTTGCAATCGCCAATCGTTTTCCGCCACCATCGAAAGATCCTAATAAAAACATCAAAAATTCAGTCCATCTCGTTGCAGCGTATTTGTATGATAAAGATGAAGCGGATAATGCAGGCATTAAACTTAATGATGAGACGACGGAATTTGTAAAAATGATATCACTTTATCATTGGAACATATATTCTGAATTCGTTAATCCAAATAAAACAACTGAGCCAGACAAATCATTTTCCACCCTTACACAAAACATTGCAGCAGGAACTGTAAATGAAGAACATGCATTGAGGGAGCATTTTTTCCGTAACGGAACAAAAACATATTCATGGTATTATTCTCCAATCCGTTCATTAAATTATAAGCGAGTCAGTTCAAATGAAGTGACGTTGAACGGAGAAGATAGACGTACCGCAGACGGGAGATTGATCTACAATACAAACTATGGAATTTTTGATGTTTCATATTCAGCGGCATTCAATCTCGGAAGACTGGTGACATTGAGCCACGAATCAGAAGCGCAACGAATTGTCAGCATGAGAAAACAATATAAAATACAAACCCATCTTAATTCTTTGAAAAAAGAAATCGGAATTGACAATTCGCTGTTAAAAAACGTCATGTTAAATTTCAAGAAAAGTCTGAAGGAAGGATAGTTAAAATGAAACGAAGATTTCTTTCACGTAGTCTAGCAGAAAGCATTACACAAATAAGTGAACAACGAAACGATTACACACCTCCCCCAATTCCAGAGGGATATGATGATTTAAAAAGATATGCGTATCGACTCCGCTTGCTAAACGATATTCCTTTGACATACCTTTTGACAGACCTTTCAGACCTAAAAGAAGAAAGCATAAAGTTCGGAATGGTCGATATAAACTGGACTGATGCGTACATTGACGGAGCTTTTTCTATCGGGCGTGTAAGCAATACTGATGCACGAATCGACAAGAATATAACAAACAACCATTTCAAACTAAAAGAGCATAAAATAAAGTACCTTGACACACCTCGCATGAGAATGATGCATCCGAACCATAAAAGCAAACACACTTTACTGAATGCAAAAAATGGCGATTTGGACATAGATATATCAAATATCAGCGTGGTCCTTATCAGATCACAACTTATAAGAACAAAAAAAGGGCTTAATTATTTAGGCTATGACAAACAAAGCTACGATCAAATAAAAAAAATTTCGAGTCAAGAAGATGATCCCCCCAAAGAAATACCATCTCTTCCAATTTTAAGGATTGAAAAATTATCCGATGACATCATGATTTGCCTATTCAGTGGGATAATCGACACATTCATTATTGAAGAACCTATGACCGGCGTAAAATTCGGCTGCGACACGGAATGGAATATAGATTTGCGTTCAACGAAAGAAGACAAAAATTTCGGATCACCCTTAAAAGATGGTGACAAGAATATACAATCAAAAATTAAATTCATTGACGAAAATGGTCAAAAAAGTATAGAAGAAAACGGAAAAATTCATCCACAAATAATCGCAAACAAAATAAAAGAAGATTATAACAACCGCAAAGACGAAAGTTTACCAACTATTGACAATATTACCCCATCGATTTTTGCGTTTGAAATGCTAGATATTCCGCATAAAGCCATATTCAGCGCAAGCGAATTGCCCACCACCACAACGAATAGGAGTGAAAATGGCTAATAATTTATCCGGGTTAATCATCCCAATGAAAGTCCTCGTGTATAGAGTAAAAAGTGATCAAGACAATGTTATTGCATTAAATCCTAATTCCTATACATCAACTCTTATAAAAAATCCAACTCCATTTAATAAAAACATTCATTTACCGCCAGGAATACACCTACATTTCATTTTGCCATCTACATTTAGACACGGAGAAGCTGTTTCTGATAAATATGGTCATAAATCCATCAAATATCCACACGTACCTGACAAATTCATAGTAACCAGAATCTTGGATAAAGATGGAAAGCAAGAAATCGACTGCAATATCGTTGACAGCGCTTTTATCTCTAAAAGCATGAATGAGCAAAATAGCAATAGTATTACATTTCCTTTTTTCGATAAAGAGAGCAACAAACTATCTTATCGTTATCTTGGTAGGCAATACAGCGGAATCAAAAACATATCGGCTCAAAAACAAAGCGAAGAAAAAGACGACCATCTCGATAAACATGAACTTTTTGCCGTAGGACCAGGAGATCCTATGTTCAACGCATATTATCCAAGCTGTCGGAGTGTATTTGGATATTATGATAAACTTGAACATGTTCCTAGTGATGCAGTATTGACATATTCAGTCATTGGATACTATTCAAATTCAGATAATGATCCATTTAATAAAGTTGACTCTGCAGAAACGATGAATGATGTATTAAAGAAATTTGGCCTTTCTGTTGATGACAAAAATTATATCTGCAATTCATGTTTGCTATTCGGAGAAGTATGCAACATAGACATTAACCATTCTTTTACAACATCAAATGGAAATATAGATATAGGAATAGGGCGAACATCAGCAGAAGCGCTCTCTGCGATGATTTCAAAAACAACATCTCCCCAAAATAATATTGAGCACATCCTAACGATGCTCCAATATGATTTAGCAGATGAAAAATTTCAACTTGATGGTAATTTCAAAATCGATGACAGCATTCATTCACACGGATTTACCTCAATTGACCCCATCGAAACAAAACTTGAAGTTATTTTCAATAAAGATTACGAGGTTACACAAGATATTTTATCTATCCTTTCAAAGGATTTTCCATCACTATGCGAAATGCAACATAGTCTTGGAAAATCAAAAAGATTACTCGAATATAAGAAAAAATCTCTCTACTATCTTTGGGAGCTGTATATAAGAAATAAAGATGATTACCCTTCAGAAATTCTAAATAACATAATTTATGAAACCGTAAATGAAATAAAAGGAATAAGGGATGACAATATAAAAGCAATAAACAATATAGCATCTATAAAGAAAGAACTAGAAAATAAATTACCCAAAGATAAAATAAAGATTGAAGAAACTTCAGCCGCCCCATTTTATTATCCCAAAGATCCGACATTGATACTTTTTGGAGATGGTATAAATAGAACATATGTATTTGAAGAAGAGGAAAAAGGCAAAACGCTCAATTGCCTCACCGAGCCATTGACAAATGAAAAAGCAGCCATTATAAAAGAAACATTTTCAAATTACTCTTTTATTGATGAAATCAATAAGGAAAAATATTTTGATTATCTCGTTATGACAGAGATAATTAAAGAGGAAACAAACGAAACGCAAAACAAATATCCCGACATGGTTAACTCCAATCCTTACGAGCAAACTATTTTATTTATGTCATGGGACACTTCTTTTCACTATGATTATATTGACAGTAACCCGTCGGGCAGTTCTTTTATTTATAGTAATACTGATTATACATATAATGAAGAAGAACATAACGAGAATAATAGAGATTGTCAAGGTACATCAGTACTTACCCCTCATGGAATAAGCAATCTGGGAGATAAACTGGAAAACTATATTAATAAAAATCCAGATGATCCAGATTGTAAGATTATTAAAGAAAAATTAAATGATATTATAAAAAAAATAAAACAATCTCCTGTCATATCCCAGAACTTAGGAGGATTTACAATAAATCTTCCTGGCTTAGAATATACATTTCAGAAACCCATTGAATACGAGTCCGATGATAACATATCGGCAGAGGTATACAAATGCTTATATACGGACCGTAAAGATTACGAAGATGATAAAGAAAGACTCGCAATTTCTCAAGGAAAAAAACTCGTTCCTTTAAGAGAAGGTTTTTTAAATTTAGACAAAATTTCAATCGTTACAACTTTCGGAAATGAAATACAACCCAAAAATTCTTCAAATCAAACAAAATACAAATACATTTCTGAAAATCTCTGTGCAAATTCAGAGAATTCCGACGAGAATAAGAAATGCTTTTTACCACTTGCCCTAACAACGCCAGCAAGGATTACTTCATATTTTGTTTCTGCGTCCAATAAATCTATTCCGTCAAATTCACTCCCAGAAAGTACGCCAATCATTGCCATAATAATGCCGGATATGCTTAACCAGAATCTAGACATTTTTGATAATAAAGGTGAATTGATAGGAATTTTAAAAACTAAATACGAGGATTTCGACGGAAAAAAATTTGCAGTCGGTAGTTTCATGCAAGCACCAAGCTATTCTGGTGATATTGAAAATACGCCTATAGACAAATTTATAAATTTATTTAAAGAAAAAAAATATTATTTTGCTGAACTTATGGATGTTATCAAACAAAAACTAGATAACACAATACCAATGAATCAAGGAGACCATATTTTCGGGCGCACACTTGTATTAGCCGAAATGAATATCGAACTCGAATACTTTGGAGGTACTGAATTTTCAAAAGAAAGCATCAGTAACATTGAGAAAAAAAATTTAGATGACAAAGGTCTTTCAGAGCAAGCGTTCCCTGTCATGATAGGTGATATCAATCGAGTTACAGACGGTGTTATATGTGGCTTTTATGGTGGCGAAGATGGATTTGACAAAGGATTTACAGCCTTTGGATATAAAACAGAAAACAACATCTTTCTTAAACACAACATCTTTCTTAAACAAGATAATCAACCAACAATCAGTGGCAAAACATCTGCAAAAGTCACCTTGCTACTAGATCCATCACTGAAAGTAACGTTATCAACAGGAATACTTCCTGTCGAACAAATTCAAATTAATGCTATCCATACGAATTTTAGCAAAATGAATTTACAACTAGCCGAAATGAACACTCTTATTTCTGATGATAAAAAAATTCTATTGCCCAATTTTTCAAAAAACGCAAAATTCATAAGACAATACCCACAAAAGAGCCAAGATACAAACAACAATGACATCTCATACACATCTCTTGAAATCATAAATGACGATTCAAAAATCGGTACAATTGAAAAGACAATTATCACAGATGGTTTTATTGCCAAATCCAATAAGAGGAAATAAATCATGGAAAAAAAAGATACTGTAGAACAATCTAAAAGATTTACCGCAAAGTTTTCAGAAAGCATTTTCTTTTCAATAAAAAATATTGAAAACAAGATGCAGAATGTACAAAAAAACAACTTTTTTTTTAGCTTTTGCGATAGTCAAAAAATAAATATATGCAACGAAAATGATGCGATTAATAACCCTAGAATATATATTCAAGGTCTTGATAAGCTTTTTGACATGTCCGCGACTTCTGGAAACGACAACCCAATGGTAGGTTTCGCCAAGGCTTTAATATCGAGCGACAGTGATTGGGAAATTGAATACATCGCAGAAACAAAAGATTACGGCAACAACTGTTTAAAAATATCAAAAAACAACATTCCATCAGAAAATATAAACGGCACTGATACACAACCTGAACAAGATTTGAATATAACCATTCAACTTATAGAACCATATCTTTTTGATGCCATATTCACTGATTATGAAGCTATCAAGGTTACCGTACATTTTGTAGATTTTGACGACAACGATAAAGATATAGAACAAGATTATATTATAACGGCCAAAGAAGTAGCCTTTGTTGATGAAATAAAGTTATACGACGCTAATGGGAACGAAGCGAATGCTATACCCCATGGAGAGAAAGCTAGCCTGCAATGGTACGGTGGAAATATTAATAAATGTAAAGTATCATTACAAGATGAATTCGGTGTAGAAATAAAAATCAAGAATGCAGCAGACAAAACAGATCATTTTTCACAGGAAGCCGACTTACCAACAATAGACCATGACCGAATATTCACATTAAACCTTGAAAAAGACGATCGTACTACAACTCTGAAAGTATCCGTAGTTGAAGCCCCATACGTCGATGACTTTGATGTATTTGATTCAGAAAGCAACCGTGTCAAGGCAATATATAAAGGGGATACGGCAATAATTAAATGGTTTGGCGGGAATGCTGAAAAAAGTTACTTATGCGATGAAAAAGGCAATATGCTCAAAGAATCGTCACCTAATGAAATACACATTCAAATCAATGAAGATCAGAAATTCACCTTAAATCTCGTAAGAAAAAACATTAGTGCATCTCAAACATTAGCCGTTTACAAAACACAATGGAAGAAAGAATTAGTCTATAAAACAAACTTCCTATATCCCATCGAAAATGGAAATAAAAAATTTTTTTACCATCCTGGTGGTTTTAGCTGTCCTGCAGGTTATTACATTTATTCAAATTCAAAGATAATGTACAGCAATAATCTTGTTGAATGGAATGTTTTCATGGATACACCAGTCCACGGCAACGCACGATACACTAGTGTTAATTTACATTTATCCAAAAATACACTTTTTTGGGAAATATGCCATATTTGTAATGATGGAATTTATATAGACAAATGTGATCTTGCTGAAAAAGATTGGTATGAAATCAAAAAAAACATAAACGATTTCAAGCCAACAGATATAAATGAAGAACTATCATCCATTCACATAATACAAGATCTTTTAATAGCTGTATATGAAAAACAAATTTATTTTTACGATGCTAAAACTTTTAAAGTAATAAGACCCTTTAGCGAATTAGATTCCAAAGAAAGAATCATCGCATTAGATACAACTTTTCAATACAATTTATGCTTCATAGTTAAAACAGACTCCCATATAATTTCAAGGATAAACTACAGATGCCTTAATAACTATTGCGTCCAAAATGACGGCTTTAAATTTGAAGAAAATAATCTAAATGAGATATATTTTGCAAAAACAAATCATTTTTATGTTATATCAAACAACCATATGTTTAAACGATTAGACGACCCAGGTTATGTAGAAGTTTCCGATCATATATTTAAATGGATTGCCAGCGATGGTTATGTAGAAATCACAGACAACCATTTTTCTCCTTTAGGTATTATAAACAAAGAAAAAAAGAAAAATACTATCGTCTGTGAAAAAGATTCCTCAAAGTTCTACATAATCGTTCAAGATGACAAAGAAACAAGCCTTTGGTCGTATAATGAATAGTTTTTTGTAAAAAATAATTTCACAATTTTCGCTCTTAAATATTCTAAACAAAAAAATAGATTTATTACCAAACAGATAAAGGAGACTTTATTATGAATAAAAACAATAATGCAGTAGAAGCTAAAAAAATTTTCGCTAAATTTTCAGAAAGCATTTTCTTTTCAATAAAAAATATTGAAAACAAGATGCAGAATGTACAAAAAAACAACTTTTTTTTTAGCTTTTGCGATAGTCAAAAAATAAATATATGCAACGAAAATGATGCGATTAATAACCCTAGAATATATATTCAAGGTCTTGATAAGCTTTTTGACATGTCCGCGACTTCTGGAAACGACAACCCAATGGTAGGTTTCGCCAAGGCTTTAATATCGAGCGACAGTGATTGGGAAATTGAATACATCGCAGAAACAAAAGATTACGGCAACAACTGTTTAAAAATATCAAAAAACAACATTCCATCAGAAAATATAAACGGCACTGATACACAACCTGAACAAGATTTGAATATAACCATTCAACTTATAGAACCATATCTTTTTGATGCCATATTCACTGATTATGAAGCTATCAATGTTACCGTACATTTTGTAGATTTTGACGACAACGATAAAGATATAGAACAAGATTATATTATAACGGCCAAAGAAGTAGCCTTTGTCGATGAAATAAAGTTATACGACGCCAATGGAAACGAAGCGAATGCTATACCCCATGGAGAAACGGCAAGCCTGCAATGGGCAAACGGAAATATTTATAAATGCAAGGTTTCTTTACATAATGAACTCGGAGAAGTAATCACATTCAAGGACGTCCCAAGCAAAAAAAGAGATATTATACAGGAAGCCGATTTACCAGCAATAGATCGGGACCGGGTATTCACTTTAAACCTTGAAAAAGACGACCGTATCACATCTCTGAAAATACCAGTATTTGAAGCTCCATATTTTGACGAAATCTCTGTCTTTGATTCTGAAGGCTATAAAGTTGCTACTGCACTCGATTCTAAAGGCCAAAAATTCCATGTGATACACAAGGGAGACGAGGCGACAATCAAATGGCATGGCGGTAATTCAGAAAAATGTAATTCTACTTTATATAAAAAAGACGAAAACGGTCAGGAAAAAGAAATTTCTCCCGACAACGTGAAAATCAATAAAGATACAACGTTCAAACTGGTACTTGAAAGAAACGGTTGCGAAACATCCACAGAATTTACAATTCGCTGTACTGGATGGAAAAAAGAAGGCGTGTGTAAGAATTTACCTTTCTATTCTAAAGGAATCGGAAATAATCATTTCTTTTATAACACAGGAAAATTCGTTGATAATATATCAATTGGTTACTATATGTATACCTATTCCAAATTATTTTTCAGCCAAGACCTTATTGAATGGATTCCTTTTAAAAATAGAAATTTTGGGGGAAGTCTTTTAGGTTCTAGCTCAAACACGAATCACACTAATGCAACTTTTAGTTTTCCACAAAGACAGTTATGTTTGGCTATTAACGAATGCTTTTCCACACCCGTCAATGAAATGATGTGCTATGCATCTTTATTCCGAATCAGCAATGATGTTCACGAAACAAATGCTACATTCCACATTGAACGACAGATTAAAAAAAATGAAATTCTATTCAGCCAAATGCTTCGCAGCTCAAATGATACGATTTGGTGGATTGCAGTATGTAAAAAACAAATTCATCTTTTCACCATGATAGAAGATCTATTTTCAAAACCATCATATAAAATAGTACATATAGCAGGTCCTCATATAGCAGGTCCTGCTTGCAATGAAAACGTAAATATTATATACAATGATATAACCTACAACAATAATAAAATAAGTTTTGCATGTCTTTGTGATAACAACAGCGTATATATATTCGAATTTGACACCAATACAAATGAAATGAGTGGCGTAAAATCATCATTCAAACTTGAAGGAAAACAGCAGACAAGAATATCTTGGGTAACAACAGATTCTTTATATCTCGTATTGGATAACTATATCATTAAACTAGACGAGAATTACCAAGCGACAAAAGACAACTGCATTTACACCTACATTTCTCCTATGGATTCCATGAAAGACAAACATCAAGGAATGGTACTTTTCGGCCCCAAAGAAGAAAACGGCAAATTAATCATCGCTGCAATCGTTCAAGACGATAAAGAAACAAACCTTTGGACTTACATAGATGGTAAAGTAACGCCAACATGAGTTCAAACATCATTAGCTTTCTCGCGCTCCAGTATCCATGGATCGCGTTTTTTTTGCACATGAAATCACCTTATGAACAATTCACACTAACCACAAAAATTTATTTACAAAAATAAAATGAGTAAAAACCGTCATGAATGCATTTAATTAAGTGGATAGAGAAAATAACACTTATATAAAATCAAGGAGATAACATTATGGCAGAAAATACATTCCCTCTTTGCGGCGGATGGTTCATCAACATCATTGTCAAGAACTTGCCCGAAGAAATAGACAAGGCATTTGAGTTGCTAAACAAAGGTGTCGGCGCTAGCTACAAACCGTTAGCGCTGTTAGCCACGAAAGTTGTCGCCGGTACATGGTATGCCGCACTCGGCGAGCAAACCCTCCTTGATAAAGACAACACCAAAAACCATGTTGTCGTATATTTTTTCGTCAACTTGGAGCAGAAAATCGAAGGTATTTCCGTTGAGCCGGTTCATGGCAATATCGTGATGTTGCCTGACGGGCAAATTATCAACATATCTGACATAGTCACAGCCAAATGCGCAAACACCGATAAAGACAATGTTCATGTAGTCATTGACGGCATGCCCGAAAAAATTGCTTCAGCTTTCACGGCATTGGAGCTAGCACAAAAAGGCGCAAAATACCGTCCTGTCGCTTATCTCGGTACACGAAGCAACAACCATGGCGTTCTTGCTGAACAAATCATGGTTGATGAGAATGCAACCAAGAATATTGTCCTTATCATATTCAAGGAGATCTTCGTTCCAGGCGAAATTTCCAAGATTGCGCTTGTCAGTTTCAACTCTGTGCTATGCGGCACCCCGTCTAAAGAGGTCGGCGGAGTTTTACTTAACGAAGACTTCAAGATTACCGAAGAAGCGCAAGAAGACTTCGATAAAGTCGTAAAAAAGATAACAGGCGTGGGAATAAAGCCGTTCGCATACCTTGGGTATCAGGTTGTAAATGGAG
>JAEEGK010007350.1_pt1 | contig 26275 bp, 8 predicted proteins | sample 8958771 | NCBI WGS metagenome assembly JAEEGK01 (sample SAMN16246547, study PRJNA631951) | gut metagenome | biome: gut microbiome; feature: rumen; material: SC-attached | host: Bos | place: Iran: Karaj | collected 2018-10 | reverse complement strand
AAAAGTTATATGCTTAAAATAATTACACATAAAAGTATTAATATCCAAGTGTGTGATATATTAATGGAAAAAGAAAATTTATTTGAAAGAAGAAGAATAATTTTTGACTTTGATTTACAAAATTCTACTCAATTTACAAAAATGGTAATTGATAATAAAATAGTAGGATTATTAATTGGAGATAAATTAATAAAAAGTTTTGAAAAAGAATTAGAAACATCAACAAATGGAAGATATTATAAAGAAATAGAGATTTTATTCCAAGATTCAAAAAATAAATATTTAGATGATTTATTTATAACCCAAGAACTTATTGGAGAACATAATATCAATTCTTATATTTTCTACATTCAACAAATTTTAGAAAAAGAAAAAAATATTATATATCAATTTCAATTAGAAACAAAAGAAAACACTATAAAAAATTTTATATATCTTTATCATCCTATAAATATTATTGAAAATATGAATTATCAAGAAAGTTATCTGAAGAAAATTTTAAGAGAAAGTTCTCAAATTTTTTTTAAATCAAATTTAATTTCAGAAAACGAGAATTACATTAATATTACTCTTTCAATTAATCCAAAACCTTTTATTAATTTTTTCAAAAGTAATATTTTTTCTTTAAAAATTAAAATAAATGAAGAATCAAATGATTTTATTTGGATTGGATTAAAAGAATTTTTAATCACTGATTTTTCAAATGAAACAAAAATGAACTTTTCTTTTATATATTCAATAGATACTTTATCAGCAGATGAATTTGATTTAAATCAACATAATCTAAATCAATTTTTATATGAAGTAACTCTTAATCCATTATTAAAAACAGTCACATTTACAAATATTTTAAAACCTATTTATAATCAAAATTAAAAATTATTTAAACTTAAAAAATAATAAATAAAAAGATTATATTTTAATAAAAATAATTATGAGATTATATTTCCAGAAATTATTTAATTAATATAAAAAAAAACAAAAAAAATTATTAATAAAAAAATGAAACAGAAAAAAGGTGATATGGTCGATCGAGCAGAAATCATAGATGATCCAACAAAAAAATACCAAGAATTAATGAAAATTCAAGATGAACTTGGACAATTAAGTGATTTAGAAAAAAATCTGAAAATATATTTTAATCAAATTGTTCAAGAATTAAATTCATTAACAATCCATGATCCAGAAATTAGAAAAAGTGATACTGTTGATTGTATAATAATTTACTTTGACAAAATAATTGAAGAAATAAATAATACATATTTAAAATACTCTTCAACAGTAAAAGAAAAATTATATTATCTAATATATGAAATTTCCAGAGTTTTTTATGATTACATTCACAGGATGAGAAAATATAATTACTCAATTAAAGGAGCAAAATATTTAGTTTGGATTTTATCAATTTTAGAAAGTAATATTGTATTATCTCATATAAAATATATGAAATGGAGAATTGCACTTTATATTGAATTAGCTTTAATCTATGAAGATATGAAAGCTTTTAAAAGTGCTTATAATACTATTACTCAAGGAATTAATAAATTAAATGAATTAAAAAATATAGAAGAACAAGCTAAACCTTTACCTGAATATATGCAAGATATTTTTATTGAAAATTTTAAATATTTAAAATATGCTGAATTTAAATATGGGATTTTAAGTGGTGCTTTGAACTTAGAATCTTGGAAAAAAAAATTAGAAGAGACTTTTAATATACAAAATTCTGACCCTAGTAAAACAAATCAAAATGAAGTTTTAAATCGAAATGTTTGTGCTATTAATTCAATGTCAAACTTATCTTATTATCATTCAATTGTCAATCATGATGGTTTAAAATTAGATTGGAAAACTAATTTAGTACAATATGTTTATTCTTTATTAAAAAATGATATAGAAAATATTAAAAAAGGGATTTTAGAAAGAATAGATAGAAAAAAAAGAGATATAGAATTAAACGAAAAAATAAAACAAAATGAAAAAAATTATGAAGATATTTTAAATGAAGCAATAAATGCAAATAATGAAAAAAATGTCACAAACTTCAGACAAAGTTCTTTAAATGTACCAATTGAGATTCATATTGAATTATTAAAAGAATGTTATGATTGTAAATTATTTAATGAATTTATTGAATTAAATGATTCATTAAGTATAAGAATAAAATATAGAGAAGTAGAAATGCCTTATGTAAGTGAAATTGATATTCAAATGAGTTCTATTCAATATGCAAATATTCCTTCAAAATATGAGAAAATACCTTTAGACTTAAATATAAATGATTATAAAAGACAAATTAAAAATTTAAGAGAAGAAGGTAAATACATAAAAAGAGGTGAAGAAGAAAAAAATGAAGATAAAACTGATAAAAATAAAAAACAACCTCCACCAAAAAAAGATGCTAAAAAAGATGCAAAAGGAGGAAAAAAAGGAGAAAAAACTTATACTGATGATGCAGTTCCAAATCCTTATGAAAAAATAGATAATATGGAACACAATTTTGTTTATTTATTATTAAAAAGATCACATAATCCAAATAATGCAATTGTAAATTTAAGAGTAATAATGTCAAATGATGTAAAAATAAAAAAAGAATTAAATTATAATGAAAGAGCAATAGCAATTCCAATAAAAACATATAAAGATAATTTATATGAACCAGAACAAAAAATTGATATTAATGCAATTAATAATAAATATTTACCTTATTTAATTATTCAAAAAGGAGTTTCTGGTTCTTTACAAAATGATAATGAAAAATTAAGTGCAATTATTGATGTTTATCCTTTAATTAGTAATTGTCCTTATGCTGCTCCAATGATGAATTATATTAAAATTGAACCTGAAATTACTATTCCTGGAAAAAATAATGATCCCAATTATATTGATTATAATTTTGATCATCATTATATTAATTTTACTTACAAAAATGATAAAATATATTATGTCATTGAAAGAGAAAGTGAAATCATGAGAAATTTATATGAATTGGAAAATTCTTATGTAGATATTAATGATGGTGCACCTAATGATAATAGTAATAAAGTGAACGATTTTTTGAAATTAAATTTTTCTTTTGAAAAACTAGATTTATTAACCACTTGGATCTATAATGCCTTACAAAGTGAATGTGGAGATTATTTTTTGGAAAAAAGATCAAATTTCTTATATGATATTTGTATTTTAGTTTACAAAAAATATTTAAAAAATTTCTTATATAGAATAGAATATTATTATCAAATTCAAAATGAATTAGAAGAAAATTTCTCAAATGATATATTAAATCATATAAATTCAATAACAAATAGTATTTTTAATACATTGTTTTGTACACATTATATTTTATCAAAAATAAAAGAAAAAGATACAATTATTTTTGCTTATGTTTCATTACTTTTGGGAGATTATTGTGAAAGAACAGGTAATGTTGGAACAGGAGTTGTTGTTTTAAGGGAAACTTTAGAATATATTGAAAAGAAAAAAGAAAAAGAAGATATTTATGGTTTAGATAATAGAGAAAATAAACAAACTTTTACTTCATTTACTTGTGATAATAATAAAATATTTAATTTAAGTAATGAAATAAATTCAAAATATGATGACTATGTAAAAAAGTTAAATAAAAAAAGAAGAGTAAATTATAAAAAACTTACAGGAACTGGAGTTTCAAAAATTGATAATGATGTAATTAATGAAGAAGATTTTGAAGTTAATTATTTAGAAGATGAATATACAAAATCTTTATTGCCAAATGATAAAAATGAAAATAATGAGAACAAAAAACCATATGATGGAAAAAATATTTATTTACAAGATCCTGATAATGCAAATAATTTAAAAGTTAATTACCAACTCACAGAATATGAAAATGATTTAAATTGTTTATATATAGATTTAGCAATGAAGTATTATAGAATGTATATTAAAAGTGGAGATGGAATTTTAGAAAAAATGGAAATATATAAAAATAATGGAAAACCATTAAATAAGCCAAAAAAAAAGCAATTACCAAAAATTAATTTGCCTGAGAAAACTTTAAAAAAGTTAGATATAATTAAAGGAGCTACTGCAAAACAAGTAAAAACAAATATGGAATATTTAAAACATTCATTACAAGATGCAGGTAAATTACAACCAGATAAACCAATATTAACAAAAAGTGAAAAAACTATGAAATTATCAATTTCAAAAAATTCATATTTAATGGCTTTATTTAATTCGACTATGGCTTTAATGAGACCATTAAATAAACAAGATCAAATTTATCTTTTAAAAAGTGCTGATGAAAATATTTCTCAAGCTTTAAAAGAAGAAACAGAAAGATATGAATATTATATTAAATATTTCTTTTATATTAAATCATTAGAAAGATTTAATGTTAATTCAAATCAAAAATCATATTATTATTACCCTTATAATTTATTATATAAACCTATTATGATTGATAATGTTGAAAAAATTCCAGAACCAATTTTAATTCATAAAACTTCTCAAACATGTTCTTTTATTTTCCCTTTAATTAAAATAAAAAGAGATCAATTAGATAAAGTTAATCATAATATTTCAAAAATAAAAATTTATGGTCAAATTTCAACAGGTTCAAATATAGTCCAATTAAATAATACAACTTTAGAAAATACAAACAAACTTTATCCGATAATTGAAGCAGTTACAATACCAAAATTAAAACAAAATGAAAAATATATTTTTGCTTATGCAGCTTTTGATAATGATGATACTATAATAAATACAATTGGTCAAACTTCAAAAGAAATTGAATTATATTTCCCTCTTCCTATTCATTATGTTTCTTATCAAATGTGTAAAATTGCTTTTGAATATAAACATTATTTAATATGTAAAGAAAGAGCTAAAGTTGTTTTTAATTATTTTACTGAAAGAAGTGATATTAAAGATATTAATTTAGATAATAAAAGCAATACTGTTTTATTCTATAAATTGAAATATGATTATATTTATAGAAGTTCTTTATTTGAACTTGAAGGTATTGCATATTGTTTTTATTATTTTGCAAAAAGTTGTATTTTAATTAAACAAAATGAGCATTTAATTGATAATAAAATTGAAAGTAATGTTGTTAAAAAACAAAAGAATTTAATTAAAAATTTAAATGTTTTAAATCTTGGATTAGAAATTGCAATTTATTTAAGAAATTATAGATTGATTAAAATGTTTGTTGTAGAATTATATAATATATTATTCCAATTAATAAATAAAAAAAATTTATACAAAGAGTTACTTAACTTATTTATGAAAATGAATCTAGGAATTAATATAATTCCAAATGAATGTTGGGATATAACATTAAGAAAAGTTTCATCATTAGTAATGTATTCAATATTTATTTTAGGAAATATGATAAATGAAAGTGATATCATTAAAAAAAGTTTATCAATGGAAATAGGAATCACAAAGAAAAAATATTATCCTTTTAATTATATATATTTACAAAAAGAAGAAGAAGAAGTAAAAGATGGGAAAAAAGGAAAAGATGCAAAAGATAAAAAACCAGATAAATCAGCAAAAGCAACTCCAACAACATCAAAAGAAAAAGGAGAAGAAAACAATGAAGAAAATCCTCCTCAAGCTAAATTTAAAGAAATAACAAATTCAACATTAAAAGATATTGAAAGAGAAATATATGAAATAGATGATTTTATATTAAGTTGTGGTGATTATAATGAATTAATAAAATTAAAATTAGAATCATATAAGGCTATTTTAGATAAATTGAATTCTGAATTAAATGGTTTATCTTCTTCTTCAAATGCAAAAGACCCTAAAAAAGATGCTAAAAAAGGTGATGTTGTTATTGATGAAAATAGTAAAGATTTATATCCAAATTTGCAAAATGAAATTGAAAGATATAAAGGCTATATTAATGATTTAATTGATGTTTGGAGTGGATTCAAAAGTGAAGGAATTAAATATGTTCAAAAATATATTACAAGTAATACTCAAAAAGATAAATTTTATGAATATTTAGATAAAATTATGAAAAAAACTATTGAAAATTTTATTGGGTCTTTATATGCTACAAGTTCTTCTTCTGATCCAAAAGATAAAAAAGGTAAAGATGCTGGTGCAGTAAATTCTAATTTTGCTGAAATTTTACAATTAGTAGATCAAATTCAAATTAATCAAAATGATATTGAATTTATTCAAAATATCTTCACTCAAAAAATATCATTTTTGACACAAGATATTTTATATAAAATGAAAGTTAGAATTCATGATTATTTAAATACTATTAAATTAGAAATGCCTCATGATAAAGTTAATCAAGATTTAGACTTTGAAAAAATGGGAAATGAAATTGAAGAAAAATTTTTTGGGTGTATTGTAGATAAAGAAATGCTTCCTCCATATGATACTCTATCTAAAAATGATATTATTGGTATAAAAGAAAAGTTATTTTGGATTGGAGATATAATTTATAATAAAGGAGTTATTTTATATTATGATTTATTACAAACTAATCACAATGAAATGTTAAATTATGATTTCAATAATTTTTTCAATTTTAGATTATGCGATATTAAAAAAATAGATAAATATGCAGAAAAAAAAGAAAATGATGATTTAAAATTGATTGATATTAGATTAGGATATTTCAACAAAAAAGACATTAAAGTAGAAGAAAAAAAAGTAGAACCTGAGGAAGAAGAAAAAAAATTAGACCCCAAAGATAAGAAAAAATTAGATGATAAAAAGAAAAAAGCAAAAGATGCAAAAAAGAAAGATGGAAAAGATAAAGAAGAAGAAGTAGAATTAGATCCATTTGATGATTTAATAGATAGAAATTTATCAGAAAGAAGTTTAAAATTAAATAAAGTTTTTGAAAAATTTGCAATGGCATCTTTATGTATAAATGATGTTGAAAATTATTGTCATCTTGATAATTTAATTAACTTTGTCTACAACATTATTTTATATGATATGTTAACTCCATATTCTTGTTGTGATGAAATTATTGTTCCAAATGAAGAAGATGATGATGAAACAAATCCTTATAAAAAAGTTGATAATAACATTTGGATTTATTTAAATATTATTGCTGAAGTTGCAATTAATAGATTAAGTTATTTAAAAAAAGGAAATTTACCTTATAGTGAATTCGACTATAATTTAGAATTATCAAAATTAAAAAGTTTAATAACTGGAGAAAAATATAACGCTCCTGTTGCGAATTTTAATTCTCTTTCTAAAAATGTTAAAGTGAATTCAAGTAAAATTGATGAAGAAAATTTATTAAATTCATTAGGAAATTATATTAACATTGATGTTTATATAGAATTTTTAATTTTTGTTATACAATGTACTTATTATAAGCAAAAATGGAGTATTTTATCTGATTTAATTGTTAAATTTAATACATTAACAAATGAATTATTTTCTCAATTTACTCTTGCTTTCTTAATAGAAGCTCAAAAAAATATTTATAATAAAGCACATTTAAATACACAAAATAAACAAAATGAATTAAATCATAGAGTTGAATTATATGAAAATTGGAAAAATTCAAGAAAAAATAAAAGACAGCAATTAATAACGGGAGAAATTCCTCCTGAACAAATAGAATTTGACAGAGATTATTCAATTTTATCTAAAGAATTATTTATATTTAAATCTATCAGTGATATGTACAGAACTGATAAAGAAAAAAGTGAAAATTTATATAATTCATTTTTAAATGATGCTAATAATGCTTTAAAAGCTGTTGATGCATGTAGAAAAAAATATGAAGATTATCAAATTGAAATTATTTCTATGAAAAAATTGAGATATAACTTCAACACAAATTATAAAGAATATATTAGTAAACTTAAAGCTATTAATTATTTACAAAATAATATGATGGGAACTTTTAAAAATTGTATTCAAGTATTGAAAAAAAGACAAGAAAATTATTTATTAATCCAAATTATTTATGAAATGAGTTTAATTATGTATTCAATTGGAGATGAAAAAAATAGGAAAAATTCAGAAGTATACTTTAGTGAGGCTATTGATACTGTCTTCCAAAAATTATATTCTATCAAAGGATTTAGAGATATTAAATTTGAAGATTATATAAATGCAAAAGGTGATAAAAATATATTTGTTTTACCATCTTTTTGTTATGCGATTCAGATTTTACACAAAATGGGAAAATATTGTTATGATAATTTACTTTATAATCAAAGAGAATGCGCTTTATTTGCTTCAAAAATTTGTTTTAATATTTTAAATAATATAATTCCAAATCCAATGATATATGCCAAATTTGGAACTTTTAGGTTAAATGAAATTAATGGTAACATTGATATATTCTCAAGTAAATTTAATATAAAAGTTCCTGATTTATTAATTTCTCTAATTGAATTAGTTGAAATATTAATTTCTTATAATGATTATGAAAATACTTTACCAATGCTTTGCCTTGCTGAATATTTAGCTTGTGATATTTGTAAAAATATTAATTATACTCTTTATAGTAGAATTTTAAAAGTTATTTGTTTAGCAGAAATTGGCTATATTAATGAATCAATGATGGTTTATTATAAAATAATGAAGAAATATGATATGCCTTCATATCTTCCTTTAGGTTATAAAGAGTATTTTGTTGGTAAATATGCTAACTTAACTCATAATGAAGATAAAATTAATTATTTCAATAATATTCCCCCAGATGATCAAAATAATATAAATGCAATTAATAATTTAATTAAATTACAAGCAGATGATGAATTAAAGAAAATGCTAGGTGGAAATTTATATTATTATTTACAATATGGAAAATTAGTTCTATTATATAAAGTATATAACAAAGATAATTATGTAGTATATCCAGAAAGAAATAATTTCTTAGACCAAAGAAGTGAAATTTTTATAAGATTAGAAAAAGAATGTAGAGAAAATATAGAAATATTATCAGCATATGAAGATATATGTTTCTTATCAAATTGTGAAAAATTAATAAAAATATATGATATAAATTATAATGAAAATTTGCCAATAGTGAAAAATAGAATAAATGAATTATGTGAAAAATACAGATTAACCAGTGATGATGTTAAAACATTCATAACACCAAAATTTAATAAAAACGATATTGAATTATCTAAAGAGCGTTATGAATTAATATTTAATTATCGTTTATTATTAAGTAAAGTATTTGAATGTCAAGGATTATATTTACAATCATCAATGGTATTATTTAAAGCAATAGAAAACTTTAAGAATTTATCAAAGGGAGAATCCAATAAAATTTTAAATTTCGATAATTCAGAAGATACTAATTTTGATTTTAAGCCCTCAGAAATCTCAATAGGAGGAGGAGGAGCAGCAAAAGGAAAAGGTGGAAAAGACGCAAAAAAAGATGCCAAACCTGCTGCAAATCCAAAAAAAGATGCTAAAGGTAAAAAAGATGATAAAAGTAATGTTCCTGAAGGAGAAAATGTCGATCCTGATCTTCAAATAAAAAATTTAATGAAAGATATTTCTAAAATAATATATAATGATGAAAGAATTATTCCTAATTCAGTTTATTGGTTTAAGTTACATTACTATCATTTAGTTAATTTATTTAAAATGAATAGATTTGATGATGCTTTATTTGTTATTAAAAAAATAATAGCCAATTCTGATAAAATTGCAGATAATTATTATTATATTAGAGCAAAAGAAATTGAAACTATGATTTATATTCAAAGATATGAAATTCCAAAAAGTGAAAAAGTTATTAATGAAATAGCTGAAAGGGGAAAAATCAATGATATAAATGATTATGAAATATGTGCTTTTTATAGTAATTATGCTGAATATTTATATAAAGAGAGAAATTATGATTTAGCAGTGAATTTCATTAAAAATGCTAGAAATATATTATGGGAAAAATATGCTAATTTCAATTATTTAATTCTTCCTCAAACTTTATTTTCAAAAAAAGTTTTAGATAATTTATATATAGATAAAGAAATGTTAAATAATTTAATAGATAAAGAAAATAATTCTGGAGGGGGAGCAGGAAAAAAAGATGCTAAAGGAAAAGATCCTTCTTCTGGAGGAAATAGTGGTTTAATTGATTATTTTGATGCTTCAAATGCAACTGATCCTAATAATGAAAATTATGATAAAGATAATTATCAAAAACCTAAAATAGAATATAATGAAGATACATTTGAAAATTTATATTATAAATACACTGATTTAATCTGCAAAATTGAATTAAAATATGCTTATATGCAAATTATGAGTGAAAATAATAATGTTAATTTAAATTTATGTTTAAGTGTTCTTAAAGATTTAGAATTTATGCTGAAGAAACAATTATATCCTCATACTTATTATTTAATTTCAGTTTATTATTGTTATGGAATGATTTCCAAAATTAAATTTATAAATGCTGTTAGAGAATTTTTAAAAAGTAAATTTTTAGAAAATATCAAAATGTTAAAGAAAAATAATTTAGAAGTTTTAACTGTTAATAAAGAAGTTTTACATCAATATTCTCATTATTTTAATGAAAAATGTGCAAAAGTATTTTTACCTTTATTAAAAGAATCAAAAAATTATTTTGAAAAATCACTAGAAATAGCAAAAACTGACTTTTTCCTTTTTGAAAATGGATTTAGTTTATTAAATTTAACTACTCAATTAGCAGATATTAATATATTAATTGCAGAATATCAAATTCATCAAAATTTAAAATATGCTGATATTAATCAAGTTGTAAATAAAATAAATTCACTTATGAATAAACAAATTTATTATGATAAAGAAAATGATGATTTACCAATGTTAAAAGAAGAATTTATAGAAGATAATACAAAAACTTTAATCGAAGGATTTAAAGAATTTAAAAATAAAAAAGAAAAAATAGAGTATAATAATTATATAAGAGATTATATGTATTATACTGATTTATCATTAAAAATAAAAGAATTAAAAAGAAATTTAGAAGAAAATTCAATTGAATTAGCATCAAATTCTTCTTTAGTTGACCCATCGAAATTACCTAAAGATATTGCTTTACAAATTTTAGAAAATGATTATATTACAAAGAAAAAAAATAAAGAATTTGTTCAAGATATATCTGTTAAAACAGGCATTGATACTTTTGATGTCTTTTCAATTTTAAAAAATCTAATGAAAGAAATTGATTATTTCAACTTTAATTTCTTAATAGATGATAATTTAGATGATAAACTAAAAAATTTAACTCGTTTGCATAAATTTTTAAAAACAAATTCCTCAAACTATTCTACTAAATGTTATTTTGAATATCAAAAAAATGAAAGGAATGAAAATCAAGAAAAAATAGATTTCATTCAAAATGACCAAGTAACTATAAATTATACAACTCTTCCATATGAAATAATAAATCATATAAGTGATATAAATTCAGTATTAAATTTAAAAGAAACATTTGTTAATTTAATATATTTATTAGGTAATAATTCAGGAAAAGAAAATACTGATGATAAAGTAGAAGAAAAAAAACAAGCAGATAAAAATCCAAAAGGAAAAGGAAAAGAAAAAGGAGATAAAGGAGGAAGCTCAAATGCAAATCAAGTTGTGAATACAGATGAAAATTGTGAAGATATTAAATATGGTAGAATTTTAATGAGTGAGAAATTTATACAATTACTTAATCAAAAAATTTATAATTTAAAAATTAAATGTAGAAATTCTATGACTTTAAGCGAAGAAAAAAAGAAAAGAGATTTTAAATATTATCAGATTGATTATTATGAATTAATTTATGAATTTATTAGAGAAATGTTGAAAGGAAAAAAACAATTTTCTGAAATGAAAGGTGTTAAAGAAATTTTTACTGAAGATGATATTGGAGAAGTTACTATTGAAGGTCTTGATTTCTGGTATAATTTGTTAAATATGTCTGTGTATTCTACGGTCAATCAAAAATATAACTTTTTGCTAAGAAAAATTCACGAAGAATTAGTTAAATAAAACTTTTTATTTTTTTAAATAAAGATATAATTTATTTTTTATATTTAAAATATATTATACAATAATTAAATGGAGATTCAAAAAATCTTTAAACATATTATACATTTCCATCTTTAGCTTTGAATTTTTTCAATTATATTTATAAAAGAAAATTTTTAAAAATATTTAATATAAATTTATCTTATAAAATAAATCTTGCTCAAATATATTTTGTATTTGATTTTTAATAAATATTACCTTATATAAAAATTATTATTTATAAAGTAAATTATGATTATAAAAACTATTAGAAAAAGAAATGAAGATACATTCAAAGAGTGAATGTGAAATAAAAGGTACGAATAAAGATTTATATTATTTAATAAAAAACAATAAATACTGTTCTAAATTAATTTTTATCAACAAAATAATATTTTTTTAAATTTCAAAAAACATTTTAATTACAAATTTTTTAAAATATATTTTTTTTATAAATTATTATTTATTAAAAGAGAATTTAAGAAAAGAGATTAAGAAAAATTTTTACAATTAAGAAATATAAAAGGAAAGAATATAATTTAAAAAGGAAATAATGATATCATATAAAAAATATTTAAGAAAAATTGTTTATATATAACATAACTCATAATGATAAATTTTAAAATTAACATTACTATTCAATCTATATAAATATAATTAATAAAGATAAAAAAATATTTTTATGATTTCTATAATCAGAATAAAATACATCCACAAGAGGCATCAGCATATTCATTTTCATTAACTGATTTTTCTGGCATATAATAATATCTTGTTTCAGATATATCTTCATTATATTTTTTATAACTTTCAACATCAATGATGGTGTAAACTGGTTTTGTGAATTTAACATTTTTTTTTGTTTTATTCCTTTCTGTATAATTTGTTCTTGATGATATATTACTTTCATATGATATTTTTCTATTTTTGTTATCATCACTCTTCTCAAAAATTTCATCATTTTTCGTGAATTTAGTTGACATTTTTTTATTTACAAAAAATATTATAAAAATTACTATAGTATTAGAAGAGCAATTAATTTATTTAATTTTTAATATTATTATTTTTTTCAAATTGGAAATCAAAATTATAAATATAAATTATATAGAAAAGAAAAATGATATAATTGTATAAATTATTGATAAAAATCTACATACTTAATATCTTTTAAAAATGAATTTTTAAATTTTTATTTAGAAAAAAAGTATTTAACACTCCAAAAAATTCAATGTGAGATTTTTTTATGTTTTATCTGGTCTTAATGTTATGATGATTCTATTAAATAATTTAAAATTTTAATAATTAGATAAACAATAATTTAAATAATTTTTAATATACAATTAATAATCAATCTCAAAAAATTATATTTTAATTAAATAAATCAATTAAAAAATAAATAAAACCAATAGAGAAAAAAAATGGGCGACTCGAAAGTTAAACTTATGAAATTATCAGATTATCACTTAGGTGACACATTAGGAACAGGATCCTTTGGTAGAGTTCGTTTAGCAAAAAATAAAAAAACAAATGAATACTTTGCTTTAAAAATTATGAAAAAAATAGATATTCTAAAATCAAAACAAGCAGATCACATTGCAAATGAAATAAAAATATTATCAATGATAAATCATCCATTCATAACAAAATTTGATGGTTTTACTCAAGATGAGAGATATTTATACATTGCATTAGAATTAATAAACGGAGGTGAATTATTTACATATTTAAGAGGAGTAGAAAAATTTTCTGTTGATCAAGCTCGTTTTTACATTGCTCAAATAATATCAATTTTTGAATATTTACATAGTAAAGATATAATATATCGGGATTTAAAACCCGAAAATGTTTTAATTCACAAAAGTGGTTATTTAAAACTAACAGATTTTGGTTTTGCAAAAATTGTAGAAAATAGAACATATACTTTATGTGGAACTCCAGAATATTTAGCTCCTGAAATTATATTAAATAAAGGTCATGGTAAACCTGTTGATTGGTGGACATGTGGAATTTTATTATATGAAATGATAGTTGGTATTGATCCTTTTAGTGATGATGATCCTATGATGGTTTATCAAAAAATTTTAAAAGGGAAAATTAAATTTCCAAGTGGTTTTGATTCTAATGCTAAAAGTTTAGTTAAACATTTATTAGAAGGAGATTTAACTAAAAGATATGGTAATTTAAAAGGAGGTGTTAAAGATATTAAAGGTCATAGATTTTTTAAAACTTTTGATTGGGATAAATTACTTGAAATGCAAATTACTCCTCCTTATATTCCTAAAGTTAAAGGAGAAAATGATATTTCTAATTTTTCCAATTATCCTGATTCTGATTCTGAAACTAAACCTTTAAAAAAAAGCGAAGACCCATTTTTGGATTGGTTTAAATGAATGATTTTAAAGGTTTAATGATTATTTATTTAAATTTTAATTTTTAATTTATTTAAGGATTGAGGGATAATTTTATATATTTATTATTTTTTTTGAATTTTGAAAAATTTCTCTTTTGTTTTTTTTGAAATAATTTTTTAATAAGAACATTAACATTTATAATCTTAACTCAAGTTACCTTATTAAAAATTAATAAAAAAAAATAAATAAAAAATAAAAATAAGAATAATATATGAAAATTTTTAAAAATAATTTGTTTTTCAAAAAAAATGCAAGGAATTAACGTAGGTCAAAAAAGTCTTTTAGGTTATCTCCCAGCAATATTAATCCAAAACATTCTAAACAACAAAATAAAAAAAAATTCCAAACCCCCAATATCAATAGACATGACAACAGTATCATTATTTGCAGATATATCAGGATTTACTAAATTATCAGAAGCCTTTAGTAAAAAAGGAAGAACAGGAAGTGAATTTTTAGCATTTTGTTTAAATAGATATATGGAACTTCTCATAAATATAATATCTAAAAATGGAGGAGATATATTTAAATTTGCAGGAGATGCACTTTTAGTAATTTGGCCCCAGGAAAAAAATGGTGATATGATAACACCATGTAGAAGAGCATTACAATGTGCTCTTCAAATAATATCAAAATTAGATAAATTAGAAATGAGTAAAGGTAGAATATTATCAGTTAAAATTGGATTAGGATTTGGAACTTGTAAAGTTTTATTAGTTGGGGGTAAATTTGATAGATTTGAATGTTTAGTTGTTGGAGAAGCTATGAGACAAGCTTGTACTTCGGAATGTCATTGTAAAGGAGGAGGAGAGACTGTTGTAAGTGAAGAAGTTTATAAGAAAATTTGTAAATATTATAATTTTGTTGAAGCAGAACCTGATACAGAACATGGTCCTGGTGATGGATTAAAATATTATAAATTTATTAAAGAAAAAACTGGAGATAAAATACAAATTAGAGCTGATGCTTTTTTAATGAGAACTCAATTTAAAGGAGAAGTTTTAAAACATAAATATTCTGAATTAAAAAAATTCGTACCTGCTGCAATTGCTATATATTTAGATATAGAAAAAGAGGTTTGGAGTAAGGAAAGTAGATTATTAACTATAATGTTTCTAAATTTAACAATTGATTTAACTCATACAAAATCAGAAGAAGGATTACAATATATTCAAAATATAATTAAAGTAGTACAAAGTTGTATATATAGAACAAGAGGTTCATTAAATAAATTTTTAATGGATGATAAAGGTTCTGTATTATTAATAGCATGGGGACTTCCACCAATTTCAGCACATGATGATCCATTAAGAGCAGTTTTAACTGGAATAAATATTATAAATGAATTAAAAAATTTAAAATGTGATAAATGGGATATTTGTGGAGCAAAAATAGGAATAACAACAGGATGTTGTTTTTCAGGTGTTTGTGGTAATATAGGAAATAGAAGAGAATATTCTTTACTTGGTGAAATTGTTAATTTAAGTGCAAGATATATGCAACAAGCTATGAAAATGTGTTCAGAACAAAATAAAAAATATCAATTAGTTTTATGCGAAAATACTAAAAATTTAATTCAATATCAAATTTCTTGTAGATGGGTTGCAAAGGGAATGTGTAAAGGATTTACTAATGAATTTAATTTTTATGAACCTATTGAAAGTGATGATGATATTTATAGAGTTGAAAGTTTAATTAAAACAAGAAGAGATAATCCGATTTTTGATAAAAATGGAAAATTAGTTAAAAGTTCTATTAAACAAAGTATTTTTATTGTTGGAAGAGACGATGAAATTAATAAAGTTATTGATTTATTTAATTTAGTTATTAATAAAAATGAATCTAAGTTAATTGTAATTAATGGTATTTTAGGAAGTGGAAAATCTCTTTTTTTAAGAAGAATTTTATATGAAGTTTTTGAAAAACATAAAACTATTGCAGAGCAATTACCAAATGTTAATAAAAAAAATAATTATCCCTTTATTTTTATTACCAGTCAATTGCCAACCTCTTTAACTACTTCTTTTAATGGATGCGTGGAATTTTTAAAAAAAATTTATCCTAGGTTAAATTTTAATAATGAAAAAAACAAAAATATTAAATTCCTGGATTTTGAATTAAAAACAAATGAATTCGGAGAAAATTTAATAAAGAATAATTTCTTCCATTTAATAGCATTTATTGATGAAATTTTAGAAATTAATATTCTTTCTGAACATTTTAACATTTCAAAAGAAATAAAAAATCAATTAATTGATAAACATATAATTCAATTTGATCAAAAAAATTACGACCCATATTTTCAAAAAAGAAATTTTAAAGGTTATACGCAAGATTTAGTAAATTTTTTTACTTGGATGGTAAAAGATTATTGTGAAAAATGTTTAAAGAAATTACCATTAATATTAATAATAGAAGATACCCATTTAGTAGATACTAATACAATTCAATTAATAAATAATCTTCATTCAATCCCAAAAACATTTATTGCTTGTACTTTCCAAAATTCTTTAAATCCTTTTGAAAATCAATATCCCCCTTTCTTTGATTCTGATGAAGAATTTGAATTTCGAGGATTAAGTAATTATGATGATATTATTGAACTGATTCAAAATTTTTGTGAAAAAAATAAACAAATTACATTTAGAAGTATTAAACAAGACACTTTAAGAGTTATTTTAGAAAGGTCTTTTAAAAATAATCCTTTATTTATTTTAGAAATTATTGAAAGTTTATTAGATCAAGAACAAATTTATATAAATGAAAATAAAGTTTTAGTATCTAGTCCAATTTTCATTAAATATAATGAAATATTAGATTGGAGTAAATTAAACATCCCTTTTTTACTAGAAAAAATAGTAGGTAATATTATCGATTCCTTAAAATGTACTGAAATAATAATATTAAAACATGCAAGTGTAATAGGAACTATATTTGATGTTGATAAACTTAATAAATTAAATATATTAAATAATATAACTTTAGATGAATTAATTCAAATAATCCATAATTTCTCTCAAAAAGGAGTGATGGAAATATTATATGATTTAGAACCTAAAAAATTAGTTGCAAAATTTTCAATTCCATTCCTTAAAGAAATATTATATAAGAGAATGTTAGTAGAAACAAAAAATGAAATTCATTTAAAAGTTGCACAATTAATGGAAAGTTCAAAATTTAATTATCTTCCAAAACAGATGGAAACAAATTTACTAAATTTTCATTTAATAGAAGAAGAAAAAACAATTTTAGACCATTTAAGTGATACAAATGAAGAAAAAAATGAACAAATAAAAAAAGAAGCAAATTTAAAAATAAAAGTTTTAAAAGAAACAACAGATAAAATAAAAGATATAGATTTAAGGGTAAATGAAATAGAAGATAATATTAAAAGTAAAAATTCAGAAACAGTGATTTCAAAATCTTCAATGCCAATTATAAAACATGGAACAATAGAAAAAAAAAGTGATAAAGGAATAAGTTGGGTTCCACGTTTTGTCATAACTACAAAAACAAGATTTTTTTATTGGTATACATCAAAAGATTATGAATTTAATAAACAATATTTAGGTATGTTTGAATTAAAACATATTTATGATATTAAAGTTTTAAGAGATTTTGAATTTTCAGACAAAAAAAATTTACTTCAAATTAAAGTTTCTGCTTATTATAAAAAGGATCAATTAAAAGGAGAAAGAGATTATATTTTTTCAATTAATGATAAAGATGAGTTAAATGCTTGGGTTATTGTTTTAAATTTTTTAAGGGCTAAAGCTATTTATGATGAATTTAGATTTAATTTTGGAAATATATATTTCCCTTTTAAACATGAAAAAAAAGTAAATAATTGGAGAAAAATAAAAAGGAATTTTCATTTGAAATTAAATAATAAAAATAATGAAATTTATATGGTCCCAACATTTTATGGCTTTTCTAAAAAAAAAAGTGAAAAGAAAAGCTCTATATTCGGATTAAATACTACATTAATTATTGAAAAAAAAGAAGAAACTGAAAATGAATTAATTGTTAAATTAAAAGAAAGAGTTGAAATCCTATCAAACTTAACTTTTGGTTATTTTTTCGGAATTATTCAAAATAGAATTTATAATTTTGAATCTGACCTCCCTGATAATATATTTAATGAACCAAATCATTTAAAAAAATATAAAAATAATCCTTATTTTAAAAAACTTAAAGAAGAAAATGAAAATAAATTGAATATAACTAATAGTAGTGTTAATCTTTCACATCAAAATACCTTTAATATAAATGAAAATAAAAAACCCACAGAAGAAAAACAATTAAGATCTTTATTAAAGAATAATAAATCAAAAAATAGATTATCAATTGATGATATTAATAAAGATAATGAAAAAAATAGCGTTGAAGAAGAAGAAGAAAATATTACTAATCGTTCTCATTCAAGAAGTATTAAAAGCTATTCTAATAATAATGAATTAAATATGAATTCCAATGGTATTCAAATTATAAGCACAAATTCAAAAAAACAAAATGGAATTGATATGGATGCTAAAGATAAATTACAAAATTTACAAATAAATCTCAAAGATGATATACTTGAAGAACAAATAAAATTATTAATCTCCAAAAAATAATTTAAAAAATAAAACTTAAAATAAATTATACTTATAAATAATTTTAATAAATTATTCATAAAATCTTTCCAAATAAACAAAAAAAGAAAAAAATTAAAAAGGATACATTAATTATTTCAGAAATTTTATATATTTTTATCTTTATCTTTATATTTCTATTTTTATTTTTAATGTATAATTAAAAAGAATTCATTTATCTATTACAATTATGTTCTATTATTAATTTTAATACTAAATTTTTGGATTTGCATTTTTTATCCACAGAATTATTTATGTCATTGCTTAAATTATTATTTTAATAATTTAAATTTTTTCTTGTTTTTTATTAAAGGTAAATATGTCCTTTGAAATATTTGGGTTTAATTCTGGGTATTTTGGTCATTCTGCTCAAAACAAAAGAAAAGGAGTTTTGAATAATATTATAAATGATTCTAAAAAAAAGGAAAATTCATCTCAATTAAATAATTTAGGAAAAATAGCAATGACCAAAACTAATTTAAATTTTATAAATTCATTTCAATATAAATATAATAAAAATTTCAAAGAAAATATTAAACCATCATCATTATTTCAAGACTCAAAGAATAATAATAAGGCAGATGTAATAAAAAAAAATTTTTTAAATATGAATTATAATCCAATAGTAACAAAAAGTAATGAAATGAAAAATAAAACTTTTGCTAATGAATTTTTATTATCAAATGTGAAAGTTTCAAATAGTAATGATTTAGATTATATGAAAAATAGAGAAAAAATAAAAAAATTGCCAAATCAAAAAACAAAAATATCTAAACCAAATTTTCCTCCAATAAATCCTTTAAATAACCAACAAATATCTTTAGCAAATTACATAAACAACATTAATCAAGTAAAACAAAAATTCATTCCATATAGTTCACAATCCCAAGAAAAAAAAATTTCATTTAAAAATAACACAAGTACAAATTTTACATTTAAAAAAACTCATCAAACATTAAACTCAGACTCTAAAAACTATTTTAAAAAAATATATTCATTAAAAAAATATTCTTCTTTCTCATTAACAGGATCAAGTAATAGTATAATACCAAAAATAAATCAAGATTCATATATAATAAGAGAAGAAAGAATAAATAATTCAATAGAATATATATTTGGAGTATTTGATGGTCATGGAATAGATGGTCATTACGTTTCTCAATCAATAAAACAATATTTTCAAAATGAAACAATAATAAATTTATCATCGAAAGAAAAATTATTATTAACATTTCAAAATTTATCAAATTATATTCAGAATCAATCAAATTTTGATACATTATCAAGTGGAAGTACATGTACAATAATTCATATATCAGATAATAAAATTATTATTGGAAATACAGGAGATTCACGTTCAATATTAATAACAAAAGATAATAAAATAATATTATTATCTAATGACCATAAACCAAATAATATAGAAGAAAGAAAAAGAATTGAAGAAAAAAATGGAAGAGTTTCTCAAACTTTTGGAATGGGACCTTTTAGAGTTTTTTTAAAAAATGAAAATTTTCCTGGTTTAGCTATGAGTAGGTCAATTGGAGATAAAATTGCTCATTCTGTAGGAGTTAGTGATATTCCTGAAATTTTAGAATTTGATTTAGATATTATTAAACCTAAAGCTTTTATTGTTGCTTCAGATGGAATTTGGGAATTTTTAAGTAATGAAGATGTTAAAAATCATATTTTAAATTATATTAAGTTTAATGAATGTGAATTATGTACTCAGGATTTATGCTTTTTTGCAAGGAAAATTTGGGAAAAAAGTGGTTATGCAATTGATGATATTACTGCTATTATTGGTTTTTTTGAAGAAATATAATATCACTTTTTTCATATTTTCATGATATTTATTTTAATTTCCTTTATTCTTTTGAGTATTAATTGTATATTAGATTAAATATTTAAAAATTTAATATATTATAATTCAATACTCATAATTAATTATTTATGATATTTTTCAAAAGAAATTAAAATTATAAATAAATGAATATCTCTGTTGAAGAGATATCACCTAATGAATATCAGAACCGTAAAATTTTATATGAATATTATTTTGAAATTTTAGAAGGAATAAAAGGAGTTAAAAAAGTTATAGAACCAAATGAATTTAAAGAAATGTTATTTTCAACAACAATAGAAACAATTCTTCATTATATTAAAGAATCAATTCCTATTTTAATAAATAAAAAAATTTTAGAGTTTCAAAATCTTAACAAAGAAACTTTAAATAATCTAAATTTAAAAAATGAATATATCAAAGAATATCAACTTCTTGAATATGAAAATCAAATTAAATTCCATATAAAAAATTTTTTCCAACTTCAAGTGGAAAAAGAGTCTTTAGCAAATAAAATTAAAATGTTAATGAAAATAGAAAATGAATATCAAGAAATGAAGGAAAAATTAAAATATAATAATGGCCATTTTTTAGATAATGATAGAAAAGAAAATGAAATAGAAATATTAAGAAGAGAAAATTCAAATATTAAAAAAGCATTGATGAAAATAGAAGAAGAAAATGAAAACTTAAAATCTCAAATTTTTAATGAAAAAAAAATAATTAAAGAACAAAAAGAAAAAATTAATTCTTTAAAAAAAAAAATCGAAGAATTAGAAAAGAAATTTAAAGACTCAAATAGTAATTCTAGTATTAATATTAATATAAATAATAATGGAAAATCAATATCTAAATGGATTTTTAAAAGAAATGTCCAATTAAAAATAAATAATACACGTATAAATAATGAATTAAGAACTCTTTCTTCAAGAAAAAAAATATTAATAAAAAAAGGAAAAAAAAGAAAAATTAGTTCATTAGAAAATACTTTTTCTTTTTCATTTAATAATAAGATTAATAGAGTTTCAAGTGAAAAATCACTTTCTCCTAATTCTCCTAATTATAATAAATATTATTATAAAACCAATTCAATAAATAAGAAAATAGAAGAATCAAGGAAAAAACAAATTGTATCTACATATTATAAAACTAAAAAATCAAAGTTTGATTTGTCAAAAATATCTAAATTAATTAAAGAATCAAAACATTCAAAAAAATTACATCGTTCAATTTTTTCAACAAATTCAAAAATGTTAGACTATAAAAATGATAAAAATATTACTCATTCTTGACCAATTTTTCAATTATCAATTTTTATTCGTTTTTAAATAAGTTATAATAAATTTATATATATATAGATGATTGAAAATGAATTAAGTATTATTAACAAAATTAATACAAATTTTAGAAAGAAAAATATATTATTTTGCTTGATATTATTATCAATAAATAAAAAAAAAATTAAATATTAACAGTATAATTAAGTATATAAGGCAAATAAATATGAACAATGATGAAAGAAAATATAATTAAATAAAAGGAAAAAGATGAAAAATTAAAATAAAAAGAATTAATTCTATTTTTTCAAGTAAAAACCAAAAAAAATATCAAAAATAAAAAAATCTTTTAAATCACATGAGAGTATCAACATTAGATTATAATTAATTAATAGCAATTTTATGAAAGTCTTGGATATAAAAAAGTCCATACAAAAGAAATCCAAATGGACACCAAGTTACTTTTATGGAATGTGAAAATTTAATTGTTGGAACTTACTTATGATAAAGAAGATGCTGCAATGAAAACTGGGCTGTTGATGTTCATAATATTGATGTATTACATAAAATTATTAAAGCTAAAGTATTTAAATTTATGCAAGATAAAACTCATTCCTCTTCCTTATTGGGAAAAAGGTATTAAATAATTCTCTATTGAAGGTCTAATAAGGAAACAATTGAATTCTGCGAAAGTTTAAAATAAATTTAATATTCTTTTATTTATTTAAGAGTTAAAGGGTTTTTTAATTTTTTCGACAAATATCTCGTTTATTGTATTATAGAAATTTTAACAAATAATTAAATAAAAAAAATAAAAAAAATAAATTAATTTTTCAATGAAAACCGAAAAAACAGAAAGTGAAAATCCCCAAAATGAGGATAAAAAAACTGAAAACGCAGGAAGTGAAAATCCAAAAAGTGAAGATAAGAAAACAGAAAAAGAAGATGTAGAAAATGAGAATAAAAATTCAGATAATGATAAAAAAGAATCAGAAGATGAGAAAGAAGTTGAGAATCAAGATGAAAAATCTCAAAATGATAAAACAGAAAAATCAGAAGTTTTTTCTCAAAAATCAATGAAATCAAAAAACGAAAGAATAGTAATAGATGCATCAGAAGAGAATAAAAGAAAAGCTTCTTTATTAATGACAGAAGTCTCTCAAGCAATAGATGCAAAAGATTTATATTCATATCATGATTTAATAGTTCCAGGAGGAAAAAATGCACATTTATGTTTTTTAAATGATCCAAATGCCAAAAATTTAAGAGTAACAGAAGTAGCTGATCATTATCATTTTTATGAGCCAGTTCCAGTTATTGTTTTAATTGGAGCTAACACAAATCAAAAAATAAAATTATTTGCAGGTATTTCAAGAGCTGCTTTAAATTGTAGAGCAATAATAATTGATAGTGGAGTAGAAAGTGGTATTGAAAAATTTTGCTTGAGGAAAAATATAGATTTAATTGGTATTGCTCCTGAAAGTCAAATTGATTATCCAAAAGCTGATAATAATGAATTTAGTGAAAGTTTATTAACTAATGGTCATAGTTATTTTATTTTATTAAGAGGAGATAAAATTAAATGGGGTGATGAAGCTAAATTTAAAATTAGTTTAGTTGATAGATTATCTAACGGGAGAAAAAATGCTTTTCCTTATAAAGCTAAAGTTGTTGGTATTATATGCGGTAATTTACCTAATTCTATTAATGAATGTAAATTATTTATGGAAAAACAATGGCCTTTAATTTTAATGGAAAATTCAGATTTTTCTAAAAAAATTAAAGATGCTAAAGATTCTGAAGAAGAAAATAATGATGATGATTATTCTTTAATTGGAAAATATCAAAAGTTAATGGAAATTGATGATGATAGTGAAAATTTAGCAGCTAGTATTCATATTGCTTTGACTTTATCTTTTTAATCTTTTTTTAGTTTTTGAATTATATTATTTTCTTTTAAATATTTTTTATATATTTTTGGTTTAATGTTATGATTGTTTTTTGAATTGATTTTTCTAAATATAAAATTGCTATTTAATTGAAGAATATAAATTCTTCCATAAATAATATAAAAAGATTTTAATTTAATTGATTTATTATATTGTCATATAATATTCTCAATTTATTTTTTTATCTCTACCTCTTATTCTAATTTCCGATCTATCATAAATAATTCTTTTTTCCATTTTTCTATTATTTTTTTGAACTATTTAACAGTCTTTCAGATTTGATTAATCTTTTAATTATGCTAATTTTGAGGAGTTCTAGAATAATTTTTTAGTAAATTATTATTCAATAATTTTTATTTTATTTAAATTCTGATTTCTTGAAAATTCACTCATTTTAGCATAAATCATTTTACTATAAATTTGTTTTATACCTTCCTTTTTATTGAATTTTTGTTTATATAATATTTGAATCGAATTTGAATATTTTTCTCTATTGTATTTGTTAAGTTTTAAAATATAAAAAAGGTTTTGTATTTTTAGATTTTTTTTTGATTATTTAAATGTTTTTTCTACTTATTTTTCCTTATTGGGTGTTTTTCTTTGATTTTGAATAATTTTTTGTTTTCATTTTTCAAATTAATTTATTATATTTTTTAAATAAATTGATTTCTTTAAATAATAAAATGAAAGATAGAAATAATAATGATAAATTATATAATTATTTAAATAATAAAAGGGTTAGAGAATGTACATTTTCTTCTCTTGGATGTAAAAATAATTTAAATTTATTTACTGAAGAAGATGTTTTTAATCATAATTTTGAACATTTAAACGATCATATGAGCTTAATAGTGAGGAGAATGAATGAAATGCTTAATGAACATAAAGAAATTAAAAAAAGATATCATAGAATTGAAAAAATACTTTCTAATCTTCAAGCTTTTAAAACATATTCAATTAATATAAAAAATGATAATGATAAAAACAATAAAAAGATTTATCAAAAAAAAAATGAAAACAATAATAATAATTCATATAATAATATTATTCCTGATCATATTAATAACAATAAGTATAATACTAATAAAAATAAGAATAATGATTCACATTATTGTCATAACAATAATTATCATAATTGTAATGCTGACGATAATATTAATTATGAAAATAAAAATTTAGAAGAAAATATCATTTATATTCACAGTGATGAAGATTCCATAAGTAAATCAGTTAACAACTATCCAGAAGCTATAAAAGATGAAAAGAATATAAACAAAAATAAAAGTTTTGAAGATTATAATTTCGAAAAATATTATGAAAATGAATATATTAAAAACGAAGAAAAACAATCAATAATTAACGACAAAGAAAAAGAAGATCAAAACAATAATTTCCCAAAATCTTCAGATTATGAAGATTCATACAGTAATAATTCTAGTGAATATTAATTATAGTATAAAATTAAAAAATTCTAATGAATTAATATTTAATTAAAAAAGTTTTTTCAATAAACAAACACAAAAGAATTTTAATTCAACTATTTTGAAAATGTCTTTAGCAAAGGTGAAATAGGAATAATTTTAATAAAAGAATTAATATAATATCTGATAACATCCTCAAAAATAATATATTATATTCTAGTTTCAAAATAATCTCTTTTTATTTCTTTTCGGTTATCAAATTTTATTCATTTTATAAAAAATAATACATATTCAAACAATGATTATAGGTCATAGGATAAAAAAACAATTTCAAATTTACAACCACCAAAAAAAATAAAAAATACTTTATAAAAGAAATATTAAAAAGTTCCTTCATTAAAAGAAAAAATTAATTTTTAATGATAAAAATTAATAAATTAAAATGGCAATGAAGAAATATAGATAAATATAAATTAATACATTTTATTTTATTTTTAACATAAATTAATTGATTTAATTAAAATTAATTTAATCATTTTCATTAAAACCTATTTTAGAAATAATTTCTTCAGCAATAGCATCAATTATTTTTTGAGTTTGAACATTACTATCTTTCAAAAAAAAAATAAAGGAACCCAAAAAATAATAAATAAAATAAGAATAAGAATATTATGAACAACTAAAAAATTTAAATTTAAATTTTTTTGAGCATTCAAACAATCAATAATAAAATCATATAATTTCTT